>Ga0265797_10008202_pt1 | contig 14007 bp, 14 predicted proteins | sample P2T30metagenome_FD_192433 | JGI IMG/M metagenome (GOLD analysis project Ga0265797, IMG submission 192433) | Plant litter microbial communities from East Loma Ridge, Irvine, California - P2 T30 | ecosystem: Environmental > Terrestrial > Plant litter > Unclassified | place: USA: California... | reverse complement strand
CCGGGAGTTGACTGTATCACACCATTCTACAGTCGTTCGTTACATCACAACTTTCTTCACAACTTTCTTGCGATCATGAAGACTATCACCGCCTTGGGATTGAGTGTAGCAGTGGTTGGAGCTACCAATTCGACGTCTTCGTCTCTGCTGTCGTCGGGTAATGGTGAGTCATCCATTGACTCCTTTATGAGCTGAGCACGATACTAATCGATTTACAGTCGACCTTGGAATCTACGATGATGCTTATCAAAAAGCGAAAGCATTCGCTGCGAAGCTCACCACTGCCCAAAAGGTCTCGCTGATCACTGGTGGAGACGTCAACGGTAGTGACTTCACCTGGACTGCGCTCCAGAACAAGGATGGGTTTGCTGGTATCAACAACCAGTATTACGTTTCTGGTTTCCCGATGGGTAATGCTTTGGCGATGACTTGGGATCGTCAGCATGTTGAGGATGAGGCCAAGGCTTCTGGTCGCGAGTTCTACCTCATGGGGTATAACCTCATCAATGGTAAGCCTTGATCCTGATTTATGTCTCTCTGTCTCTAGGCTGATCTGACTGTCATAGGTCCTGTCGCCAGTCCTCTCGGAAGAACGCCCTACGGTGGGCGTTTGCCTGAAGGCTTCACCTCGGATCCTTACTTGAGTGGTGTCATCATGAGGAAAGCGGTAACCGGCATGAACAACGCTGGCGTTGTCACTGTCGGGCGTCATTTCTTGATGAACGAGCAAGAAACGAACCGCTCTTCAGGCACTCACTATTCGAGCAATGCTGACGACAAGACCATCCACGAGCTCTACCTGTGGCCTTTCGTGGACGCCGTCCGTGCCGGTATGGGCGCAGTCATGTGTGCCATGAACCGAGTCAACAGCACGCTTTCTTGCGAGAATGATAAGCTCATCAATGGACTCCTCAAGAGCGAGCTGGGGTTCCCAGGATTTGTGCTGCCTGACGTCCAATCTCAGAGTACCGCTTTTGGATCAGCCAACGCCGGCCTTGACTTTGGCTCGTCGACTTACTGGACAACGGACATCCTTGAGGCTGGTATCGCAAATGGTTCATTCTCCGAGACCCGTCTCGATGACATGGCTGTTCGCAATGTTCTGGGATACTTTTATGCTGGTCTTGATGATGGTAAACAGCCAGAGGTCGCAGGCACTACCGAGTACCGTGATGTTCGCGCCGACCACGCCAAGTTGATCCGTAAGATCGGAGCTGACTCTCTCGCCCTGCTCAAGAATGACAACTCTGCAGGCGGCGGGCTCCCTCTCAAGCGTCCTCGCACCATTGCCATTTTCGGCGCTCACGCTGGTCCGAGTATGGCAGGGCCGAATTCAGCTTTCTCTGTCGTTGGTACGACTAGCGATGTCTATCAGGGCCATCTGGCATCGGCTGTTGGCAGCGGAGGTTTGTCGTTCAGCTATCTGGCGACGCCGTTCCAAGCTTTCAGTCTGCGCGCCGCTCAGGATGGCTCGATGTTCCGCTGGATCATGAATGATACATACACGGATTCCAGCACTTCTAGCAGCTTTGGTGGTGGCGGCATGGGAGGTATGAACGAGATGGGCGGAAACTCGACGCAATCTCAAGGCGGCCCTCCCGACTCAGCGTCTGCATCTGGCAATGACACCATGTCACCCGGTGCTGGCGGAGCAGCTGGCGGTGGTGGTGGTGCTGGCGGTGCTGCGGGTGTAATGGGAACCGGAACAAGCGTGTCTCCATCTATCGCAAACTATGCTTCAGACTCCGAGGTCTGCCTTGTATTCCTCAACTCGTGGTCCGGAGAAGGTGGTGACCGCAGCGAGCTCTCCAACCAGGACCAGGATGACCTTGTCACCTCTGTCGCTGAAAGCTGCAACAACACCATTGTGGTCATCAACACGAGCGGACCTCGCATTATTGACCAGTGGATCGAGAACGACAATGTGACCGCTGTCGTTTACGGCGGATACCTGGGGCAGGAGTCTGGCAATGCCATCGTGGACGTCCTTTACGGCGATGTCAATCCCAATGGCAAGCTCGCTAACACCATTGCTAAGAACGCGACTGACTATCCTGTCTCGATCTGCAACACCGCCGAATGCGACTTTGCCGAAGGCGTGCATATCGACTACCGATACTTCGACGCGAACAACATGAGCGTCAGATACCCCTTCGGACACGGCTTGTCATACACAACATTCGAGTACGGCAAGATCTCCGCAGCAAAAACTGACGAAGCTGCGCTGGCATCGAAGTACCCAACGGGCAGTCTCGGTCTAGGCGGTCCAAAGGATCTCTTCGACGATGTGATCTCGATCCGCTTCACGTTGAAGAACACAGGCGATGTAGCCGGTGCCGAAGTCGCACAGCTTTATGTGCAGTACCCCTCGGAAGCCAAGCAGCCTGTGCGTCAGCTTCGTGGCTTCGAGAAGGTCTCTTTGTCGGCTGGTCAGCAAAAGGACGTTTCTATCAGCGTTCGCCGTAGAGACATCAGCTTCTGGGATACCGTGGCTCAGAAGTGGGCTCTTGCCAGCGGCTCTTACACTTTCAGCGTCGGAAGCAGTTCGAGAGACCTGAGAGGCTCGATCGAGATGTTGATGCTGTGAGATCCCGGATGTGTGCATTCGCTTGGAGCGATTGCTGCGGCTCAAGGTCTAGACCCTAGTCTTCTGTGTCTCGAAGGGTAAATTTTTGTACCGGCTACAGGCAGCCGGTGCAGCCTGTCAGGGATATTGCTGGGGTTCATGTGCCGAACGTCAAATGTAACGAGACGTGCGTCAGCACGGTCGCCATTAGGTTAGGTTCTCTCGGTTCTCAGATGCCGTACAAATACATTGCTCACTCCTTATCCCGGCTTGAAGCATTGAAATGCTGTCATCGCGCCTGAGACTTACGTGTATCGTGAGCCATTGGCAAATGCACAGGCCTCCACTAAGATGTATTGTCGCCTTTGTGGCGCTGTGCCACTATCGCTAAAGATCGGCATCGGAGGCGGACGCCCCACCCGGATCGTGAGATCATGCTAGGGACTTGTAAATTAGCATTCTGGCACTTCTCGACATCATCATAGCCTTGTAGCGGATATCCAAATGGCTGCTATCGCGGCAGTGGTGAAGAATACCATCATGTTGACTTCGGGGACTTGCTGAAGGCAGCCTTTGCCCCGTGTTTGTTTTCGAATACCACAGAGCTTGTACCGCAAGCACGGTCGCTGGTCGCGGAACCGGGCTTCTTCTCCGAGTCCGACAGGATGTATGTAGCATTCCTGAGTTATGGCAATCCAAGAGAAGATACCGTTGAGAAAGGTCGTGCAAGTCGGCAGAATGATCGTCGCTCCATGGTGAACACCATGGAATTGATTGGTGGCCTTTTACAGATTCGAGAACATGCTCAGCCATACGAAAATCTTTTGAGGCCTGTGAATGTTACAGGTCACAAATTGGTTGGCCAGTTGTGACAGCTTTGTACTACTCGGGGAAAGCTGCAGCGTCATTCCAGTACATCGTGCATACTGTACCCGGCACCCCACCCAGAGCTTAAGCTTCATCGGTGATTGCTTTTGAGGATCGAGATCACTGTGAGATGATGTCCAACAGTCCAGGATGCTCGCTGGGTCGCCACTCGCTTGCTGCACTTCTTGGATGCCATAAAAGTTTTCGGCAACACGGTTGTGATGGCATTCAGAAATTCCCCATACTCCATCAGCCACACACCAAACTTACCTCACGATCGTTCTACCGAGGCTGAACGGCTATAGCTTGTCGCTACTATTGCAGGCGAGAAGAGCTACCAAACAGCCAGGACGGAGTGGCAATGCCCAAAAGAGGAAATCTTGCATTGGCTGCTTGCGATCCGTGTAGACAGAGAAAGGTCCGCGTAAGTTCGCTCCCGTTTAACACAGTCCTTGATGCACTAGAATTGACACATATCAGTGCGACGGCGTGAGACCTATTTGCGGCGCGTGTACGAATAGAGAGTCGACAACATGCACGTTTCAATCGCCTTCAGGTTTGACCCGCACCGCTGCATTGAAATCCGAAGTGGCGCAACTCAGAACGAACAGCAGTAATCTGCTTGAATTGTACCGGCAGCTCAGAGATGGCAGCGCAGTCGATGCATGGAATCTCGTCGAGAAGATCCGTTCCGGAGAGGTGCCCATTGATGTCCCGCCCAGCGCAGACGCCGGCCAAAGAACCATTTCCAGCATATCGCCGAGACCATCTGGACTTGTCGAGGCTCTTGACCCTGCGATAAGTCGACATAGCAGGAGAATGTCACAACCGGCAATGACATCTTCACAAGGCACCTCGTCGACCTCTCATGTCGCAAAGCGATACGCAGCCTCTCAGAGAAATCACACCAAGGCAAATGGCCGCGATGCTACGATAAAGGCACAATACTCGGCCATCGGCCAGAGAACCGACGAGCCTTTGCCCTACCAGACATTTGGGCAGGCCGAAGTCAGTACTCCGATTCATGGAGAAGAAGACAGAGACGTATTATCGCTGCACCTCTCCCTTCGAGAAAACTTGGACAAGATCCAGGAAGGGTTCCACATGCAGCAATCTTGCATCTCCGAGATCTTCTTCTGCCACAGTAAGGAAACAATCGAAAGCCTCATGTCGTGTTTGATGCAAGACTCTGCCAATCCACCCAACAGCTCAATACTTTGCGAAATTTGTGCTGTCGCAACAATAGCCGGGCAGTATGTGCAAAACTCTCTTCGACCGGGCTTGCTTGATCAATGGTATAGTAGGCCAGAACTCCAAGCGATCTTGACTGCCAACAATAGTCGGGCTGACATGTATTAGGCTCTTCGCATCAGCGATTCGATGACTGCGTGAGCACTAATGTGGCAAGCGCCATCAGGGTTGCTGCGATGCTGGGCCTGCACAACCTTTTGCAAAAGTCACGCGTGGCGATAACTTTCTTCGGTAAGCCTAATTTTCCCCCAAGTACCGTCGCTACATTGCTGAGCACGTACCCAAGAAACTGGCTTGTCGTTATCTGCGCAGTTCCTGGAAGAGCATGCCAACCAGGACGGGCCTCTCGTTGATCCCGAAGTGTTGAGTATCCTCCGTACTCGGAGATCGCTGTTTTTCTGCCACGGGTAAGAGTTCTGTCTACAAGTTAAAATATTGTTCCCTGACCCTTGACAGATGGCTCCTGGCGACGCTCGGCAATGAATTGACGACAGACGTAATGAGCTTGCCATCAGGCAAAATGAAGGCGGAAGAAGCGATGACAATCCAGACCACCGAGCCACGATATTCGAGCGAACACGACTTGGTCCATGGTGTAGCGACGACTATTGCCATATTGAAGGCAACTGCAATGCGCATGCTCTGGACTTGCTCGGATGTGCCCGCGCTCTTGCACGTGATCCACAGCCTCCAGGAGAGATTTGGTGACTGGTATGAGCACTTGCCGGATGCAGCTCACCTAATCCGACTCGGCGATAAAGGTCAGACTCCGCTGCAGTCGTCAATATACTATGTCCATCTACTTCATCTGGGCGCGGTCATGTTGATGTTTCGCCACTGCTTGGCAGGATTGCAGTTTCCCGGAGATCGTGAGTCTTTGTCAAGCGAACAGAGATCGACCATGCATGCGGCACTTGATGATGGTCTTCAAGCGGCGCAACAATCAGCCCGGATGACATTTCTGACACGGGAGTTCTCGCCCAGCGTGCGACACTGTTGGGCCATGATGTGTGTAGTCTGAGCCAAAGTCCCAGAGCAAGTTTATCTTTGAGCGAATACTGACCACTTCGTTAGATACCAAGCGTACGTCTCAGGCATGATACTGATATATCATGCAGCACAACTGCGCCTAGCTGGATACCCCGAGAAGCATTGTGCCATGAGCTGCGATTTGGCCAGCAAGGTCGTCGATGGCTTGAACTTGTGCAAGGAGCTCAGTCCGGTGGTGCGCAAGCTTACAATCACTCTCACTGGGCACTATGAATCCCTCCAAGGTGCCGAACGATCTTCCATGGATGCCGAGGAGACTTGCGACATTGCACCGCCACATTCGGGCGATTATCTTTTCAACAGGTCTCCCGAAAGTGCAATGTTGCATGACACCTCTGTTGAGATTTTCGAAAAGCTTTGCAACCCGTACAGCGACGAAAACACTCTCGCCGCACAGGATGAAAGACCTCCGCTTTTGCCGCGACGCTCAAGCATGATGTCAAGATTCCCCTGGAAGTCGCGATGCTGGGACGGTTACATGGGCTCCGGGTACGGTGAAGCACCGGTGGCGATCACGCCTGAGATATCTAATATCGAGGATGGTTACTTTGTCGGATCAAGAGATCCAAGCTGGTGGCTGGCAAAGAGGGCATCTGCGAGCCAGTCTTACGAGAGCAGAACGTTGGAGGTCTCTTGAAGGAATAATGACTTTCTTGCTCCGCAAGTATGTCAGCTATAACCGAGAGTTTTGTCAACAGAGTCGCAGACCGCCGCCAGAAGCGGCGTGTAGCTTGCTACCAAGGTCCCCATAATTGCAGAGCGTCAACACAATCAACTTCCACAGCACTAATTCATGTGAGGGCGGCGTTCAAGCGAAACCTTCAAACTATTATATTCCACAATTGGCAGTGGAAGTTGAGGGGCCGAGATCGTCTCCATCCTGAAGCTGGCTGCGTCTGTCTTCTGTTGCGCGATCATGTTAGCGGGTAAATTCCCTCTCGTCCGCTGCAAAAAGACTGACCGTAACCATCCTCTGCCCCATCAACAAAGTCATCGAACATCAGCGCATCATCAAGCCTGTCCGCAAGATCCGACACCTGTGATATGGCATGTTGGTCCAAGGCAAGCTCCAAGTCTGCAACATGGCTTGATCTGATGCGTGGCATTTTCCCGTTTACCCCTGCAGCACCAGACGCCTCCTCATTAGGCAGCCTGTTCAAGATTACCCGAGCTTCCGAAGACGGGATCAATTTTTTCTGCACAGCCATGTACAGTATCGCTCGCAGGAAGCCATCGGCGACTCGGAAAGACCCGGCAAGATCCGCATAAGCATACATGCAAAGTTGGAAGTTGAAATGCCAAGTTGAGCTCGTGGGATGGCGGACAACAGCGTTCCCAATGAACAGCAGGGAAAGGTGCCAGAAGATCGAGGTAGCGGCCGACGGATGATTCTGTCGATACTCGAGGGCCAAACGCTCCAGCCGGGTGAGAGATGACCAGAAAAGGACTTCAGGGGTGCTCTGGCGTGTACCGAACGTCTTGAGAGCCACACCCTTGCCATAAAAAGGTCTGAAGATCTCCATGACTGCGACGTGAAACCATATGCTGAGCGAACGTCAGCGGGTCTCCTTTTGGCCTTTATCATGCAATGACTACTACACGATCGCCCATGTGCGACGGAAACTCACTGCATGACAAGCACGTGATGCGGTTGGTCCAAATTCCCGCCCTCGTTGCATTCGGTCAGGTCGCCGTCCGCCCACGACAAAAGCTCTTGTAAAATTTCTTCCGCTGTAGCCAGAGTCAATCCTTGGGACGGTTGGTCACCTTCAGGTACGTATCGTCTAACAATTGGGTGCAAAATACGCCAAAGCTTGCATAGGGACGTAATAGTCGATACCATGAAAGGTGACGAAGAGTCGGTCAGAGCTTCACTGACGTCGCCGTCTCCGTCGCCAGGTATAGGTAGCTCTGGTGGACTCGCAACCGGTGGCTGCCGATAGTGGAATGCATGGAGACTGTCGCTAGTTAGCTACTCGGCTCAGGACCGTCTGATGTAGGTGATGGCAGGGAACTTGCCTGAGCCAGTTGTAGATGCCCCATGCGATGTGTGCCCTCCACCGGCGTGACAACGCGGAGTGGCCTCCGACCGCACTTTGGGCGGCCGGTGCGCTGAAAAGCCCCAACCGCTTGCACATTTCATAGCCGGCATCGCTCAAGTCTTGCGCCAAGGCGTCTTCACCTTCGCAAGCACAGGCTAAGCTCAAAAGCTGTGCAGCAACGGCAGTCGTGACGCCGTCTACATCCCGCACTTCTGTCCAGAGTTCATTCGCCGCTCGGAAACACTCTGACTTGAAAGAACGTGCAACGTGGCTCCTAGAGCTACATGACAGCTGTGCGAAAATCAGCCCATCGGTACACACACTGCGGGATTTCTTAGCTGACATACACAAGACCAATAGAGAATACAGGTGACTAGAAAGTCCGAGCAAAAGTTGTGAGAGTGGGTCGAAAGGTCTTCGAGGAACAAGTCAGCATCAAAGAAACCAATGATGGGATGGTCAGTCTCCAGGAAGTGTCCTATCAGCCGCCTCGCATCAGCATCCCCAATCTGAACAGTCGTCCAGCGACTGATCTTGGCATTGGCTAGCCGCGGATCTGACTCTGGAGGGTTTACTATGATCATTCTCTGGTTTGAAGGCTCCAACGCTGACAGATCCCCAGCTACATGTACCAATGGAGCCACTGCCGGGAATGCATTCGGGTGCTGCATCATGAGCTGGTACTGGAATGGTAGAATGTCATCCGGCATCGTAGCGCCATTGATCGCTTGCATAGGAAGCGCTGGAGCTAGCCGATGCACGTTCTGGAGAGAAGCAAGCGTGGCCAAAGGATCTTCCGACTCTTGGATCGCACGTAAGACTTGAAGTCCATCTGCATCAGAGAGCGTACGCAGAGAATTTAGAGACGAGCGGAGGTCACCAATCAGTCTCCCATGAACTCTGTCTCGTTGTTGGAGTGTTTTGCCTCTTGTGTTGGTCCTGTTCGCCGTATCGTAAACGCACGCCAACGAGCGCTCAGAGCATCTTGCGCAGGATGGCCGCGACGCTTCACACTGGACTGCAGTCAGCGGGATTGAGGACACTGGGTACGGTTGGCCTACGTACTCTGACTTGAGCATCACGACACTTCTTACAGGCCACTCGGATGTTCGGACGTGATCGCTTCTTTGGAGGCATGCTCTACGGAGGTACTCTGCCCGGTCACGCCCGCTGGTGACTGAGATACTGAAGCTTTGGAGACTATGGAAGCTCTAGGGGAGACGTGGTCTATCAGATGAATTCAATCTGAGTTATCATGTCTTCGTTTGATCAAGCATCCTGGATTGGACTTACTTGATGACCTCGTTGACCTGAGCCTAGAGTTCAGTTTCAGAGAGGCAATATGACGTCAGGGTGATCTTCAGCGAAGTCTGCAAACTAGTAGTTGTATGGGCATCGCCAACATACACGAGATCTGGATTCAAAATCCGTATTGGCCCCTCAGCGACTGCGAGGCTGTCTCGAGATTACCATTGCAATCTCGATTCCCGACAAGACGATGGGGAGGCGGGCCTCGTCGGACCGAAGGGATCGGAGAAAGCTCCGATGGACTGAGAATCACGATTCCGTTGGCTACAATCATCTAAAGTAGAAGTCACGTGACCCTCTTTTGAAGAAGGAAATGTGGCCTCAGCGAAACCTAGGGCGGCAGCCAGCAGACGTCAGTCTAAACGACACCTGCTTGACCTGATCGCAGGCTCCGGAATGATTTCCTACCCTTGTCATCGAACTTTAGCCAATCACAGGTGCCGCTCAGGTTACGAATATCCACATCCGTCTGCTCAACGCGCACAATTGCGCATATGCGTTTACAAATGCGATGCACCGGACCTCGTGCCCGGTTCCTCGAAGCAATCTGCGTGTGAGATATCACTCAGCGAAAGGTAACATCACACCACGAGCTTGTTGCTACAATGCTCGCCTAAGTGGCACTTGACATGTCCTTCTTCTTTTCCTAGTACAGTACCGGTATCGTCAGAATACAAGACCACATTCTCCAGCGGTGCCGGTCTCGTCCCTCGAACGCTCAAGGTACGTGAAAAAGATACAACCCAATCTCGCGGTCTATGTTTAGACTCAGTATTGGCCTCTCAGCGGCAGGGCGAGCAGTACGGACTTTGAAGCTAGACCGCGAGCTAATGTCAACGTCTGAGATACTGTGCTGACTTGAGCCCCTCACTCTACAGGCCTTGTACACCTCAAGGCCATTCGAAATTATCATCTGTGTACGATCATCATGGCCCCTACGGTGCAAAGTCCGCACACCGGAAGACAGGGAAGGCAAAGTTCGAGAGGTCCACTGACTGTAGTTGCTTGTAAGTGAAACGGAACTCTGACCGGTACTCAGTGAAGCTGAACAGGCTGTAAAACAGGTAATGCATGCAGGCAGTCAAAGACCAAGTGTGATGGTAATCTTTAAATCTACTCTCCGGACAAATAACATTGCAAACTGACTTGCTATTCCACCAGGCATTCGACCGTCATGCCAGAGATGCGTTGACCGCGACCAGGAGTGCCATTATGTCGCCGAACCCGATCATCGCCCTACCCAATCTCTGAAAGCAGCGCTCGAATCGCTCCAGCAACGAATTGAGGCTCAAGAGGAGCTCGTCAGGCTTCTGACCACCGTCTCAGAGGCGGACGCATTGCAATTGCTGGCACGTTTGCGGCGCGGCGAGGAGATTGATTCGTTACTCGAAGCAGGCAGGCAAATGCTGACAGCTCGCGACGGACCATACGTGCCGACGGTGCGCACCATACCCAGAAGAGCCAGCGTCGACGGCATCATTCCAATCGTACCGCTCGAGTCGCGATCTGTGTCTGAGCATCTTGCAGCAATTGTAGCTAGCGCTCCACTGACGGTTCTTGAACCCAGTGTGGACCTGGCAAACAACCTTCGCCAGCTCGACGCTGCTATGTACGTGAGCCCTTGCCGATCGACTCTGTAGCTTTGGAGACGGCAGCAGCCATTACCTGCGATCAGCGCTGATACGATGGCACATGTGAGAAGCATATCGCTGATTCTTTCACAGCTCTCTACGAACCATGACGGAGGCACAACCAAGAACGGCATCATCCGATCAAGCGGCTGACCAGAGCCCGAGCTCTTGACAACATTCCGACGGACGCCTTAGTTTGGTCTCGGGCTTCAGTTTCACGTATCTTGCTTTTGGCAGACTACTTTGGTTCCACGGTAATTTTGCGCTTTGAACTCTCGTGGGCAGCTGGTTGGAAATCTGGCTCTCGTGGATTTGCGAGCAGAACGGCCGAAAAAGGTATCCTGACATGTACCGAAAGCAGCTTAATACTTCAAAATAATGCGCATATCTCAATTTCATCGGCACATGTTCTTCAGGCTGTCCCTCCTTGGTGGGGACTGCGAAAGTACAACCGAATAATCTGTCCAGGTCACGGAAGTGCAAAGCAACCACCGTGACGCTCATGTACAACTGTGATGGAAGATCCGCCTCGGGAAGTCTTCATCTTGACACGCAGGATTTGGGAAGGCAATATCTGAAACTTATCATTGCTTGATATATGACGTCCACGCGCATCGAAACGCATCACTCGTTCGTCATTCCACGCAATCCTGCGAGGCCACTGACTCTCCAGATGCCACTTGGTCCAAACAGCCACAGCTCCCGTCTATCCGCACCAGCAAATTGGAAGTTATTGATATCTCCACCAACCTCAATTCTCAGGATCAACTCTCCCCATTCACTCAACACATCGAGCCCACTCCCAGAAGCGCCTAGCACGTATCCTTCGTGGCTCACGTGCAAACCATCCACCGCGAACGTCTGCGCAAGCCAGATCGGCCTTCGATTCGTCAGGTAGTTGCCTGGGGGAGCGAAATTGATATCGAAAGCGTAAACTGTGCGGCCACCGAATTTGTTGAACTTGTAGCGAGGAACTGTGTCGGCGGAGACACCATCGAAATCGGTGATGCCTGTGTCGCTAATGTACATGGTCTTGCCATCTGGGCTGATGCCAATGCCGTTAGGCTGGCCCAGGGTGTTCTCAACGACGCCGACGGCGCCGGTAGAAGGTCTGAAGCGATACGTCTGAGGGCTGAGAACTGGGTAGTTGGTGACGTTGATTGCGTAGCCGTACCAGGAGTCGGTGAAGAAGATGTCGCCTCGGCTGTCAACGAAGAGATCATTTGGACTGCTCAGCTGCTGGCCATAGTAATTATTCAGAAGTGTTCGAACGTGACCTGTGTATGGATCGAGCTCATAGATTCCAGGTGTCTGATCAATCGTACTGCCATTTGTCGGGCTTGGAAACGAGAAGCTTGCTTCCACTGCCCAGTAGATCTTGCCTTTGTAGAACTTTCCACCATTGACAGCATATACTGGAGGAGTCGTTGTGTAATTGCTGATCGTCGGCTCGGTGCCATTGAGGTTGATGATTTTCTGCTGGTAGACACCTTGATGCGGCTGCGAGAAGATGATCGCATTCAACCCAGGTACGTATACTGGTGCCTCGTGGATACTGTCATTCCTGGTATCGAAAACCTTTTCTAGCTTTGGCCTAGATCCGAGAATATCGAGGCCTCTTTCTTGGTCGAACACCACGAAGGTCGACTCCGACAAGCCGGCGAAAGAGCTGTCTGAGGGTACTGAAGTGTCCACAAAGGTGTCGGTTTCCGGGTCGACGCCATCACTTGCCGTGGCCCTCTCAAAAGGATAAGGCAAGACCGCTGCATAGTTGTTCACGCAAGCGACTGCGCTGTCGTTCGCTAGATTGGGGCATTGTTCAACGACCGGAGGTGTAAAACCTGCCTGAGCTTGTATGCCAGTCGCTAAAATGACCCAGGGCAATAGCGTAATCATCGTGAATGATCTCAAAGTTCTATTGAATCATCTTAAGTCTGATGGCAGCAGAGCTTTTGTATCTAGAAGATCGGAGAAGTGCTGGATCCCCACCTACTCAATCCTCCATGAACTTTGAAGTCAGGTCGCTCACCTGCACAGTGCGGAACATTCGTGCTTGAACTAAAGCGCTGCGAACTTCGGTCCAGACGGAATGACGTTGGTAACGCCGTAGATCATGCCTTCAAAGTAGTAGTAAAGCCCAAAGCGGTGAATGCATACTTCCCCTTCCATGTTGGGACAATGAATGGGCCGGAACATGATGACTATTCGGCAGCCGTGTCATCAGCGTAGGCTCCAAATGTAATGCAATGCTAGCAGAGGTCTTTACGCGAAAATGTTGTTTCGGTGCGCGTCTTTTTCATCTCGCACCCAAGGTTTGCCAGTCACCACCTCTGAGACAGACAGGAGCAAGCATTAAATGCGGTGGCTGATGTGTAGCCAAAAATCACGTCATAATCCTGATCGGCAGTGAAGTGTCTCAGCATCTCGAGTTCAGAAGTTTATCATCATTTATTCAATTTCGACCTGTTCCTTGTCAATCAGTATCGCCAGCGTTGGATGATGATCTAAGCTGCACGACCATGCAAAGTGTATGTGTATAGGAGCTGATGAACTCGATAGCTACATGTAACATCATAGTTCTGTTGATGATGAAATCCCGAAACAGCCTGACCAGACGTATACCAAGAAACAGCTTTTTGCTTCTCTCGGGTCATTGAAATATCAATCGTCCTCACAATGATTTTGAACATTAGACGAGTCTGTTATCATGTTATCCGAGCTTGTCGTACCGCACATCTTGCCAACTGGCCAGACACTATATAAGTGAATTCTCCGCCGTCAACACAAACCTCATGCATGTATTCCAATGTGTAGCCAAAAGTTTGACAAGCTCAATCGATACGTGGTTGTCCTCAGAACGCTAGGTATCGAAGCATGCCATATCGTTCTAGACAGATGCTAATTTTTCACTGTACTCATGTTACTCATTTGTGTAACATTGCAACGTGAGAGTGATCTTGGAAGAAGATTGAGTCTCTGCGGTAAACCCAACCCTGACCCTATGGAGATCATGGCCACGAGAGGACGACATTGCACAATTTCATTGGCTTGGGACTTGGCTACATATTGTTTCTTGCTAAGAGGATCAAATTGATGTCCAAACCGTAATGCCAAGTAACAATCTCACGATAGCTCATCTGATATCATCAACTCAGATTATAACAACACTCCTGCGTTCATTTGGATTCGTGAAGGCTAGACTGTGTGACGGAGGGATTCCGACGTGAGAGTGGAACCAACGCACGGTCACGTTCGCGTCTGTGGCGTTTGCATCCAGGATCCGCCCACTCGG
>Ga0265797_10008200_pt1 | contig 14011 bp, 15 predicted proteins | sample P2T30metagenome_FD_192433 | JGI IMG/M metagenome (GOLD analysis project Ga0265797, IMG submission 192433) | Plant litter microbial communities from East Loma Ridge, Irvine, California - P2 T30 | ecosystem: Environmental > Terrestrial > Plant litter > Unclassified | place: USA: California... | reverse complement strand
CGGGATGTACACGGGAAGTAAGATCATCATGATTTTGGTTATGCTGAGAGGAAGACACAGGGGTCTGCCTGTGGCGCTTGATCGAGCCGTGCGGCTACCGGGGAAGAAGTTGGCCGAGATGGAAGAGGAAGACGCGGAGATCAAGAGTATGTTCTCTCAGTGAAGGATGTATGCTCAGTGAGCGATGTTTCGGATATGTTCAATGGATAACAGCTCTGGCCTGATTTCCGTTATGCCTTCCCAACGACTGAAACACGTGTTCATTGCGACTGAAATAATAAATGAAACACGTTGCTGAACGCTCCTACACAACGACAGAATCCCCTCTTCTTCCAACCCCACAAAGATTAAGTAACAAGCAAGGTAAATCGCCCAGTGAAAAAATTGAATGATAAGAAATGGCGCATGATCAACAACAGCGACACTTGTTCAGGCAAAAGAGCAACGCTCATAGCGATTCTACGGACTTTGTTTTCGTCTGCGACTAAAGCGTTTGAAAAACTTGTCGCGACGAGAAGAAGGCGGTATCGTGTTGCTGGTGCCCACTAGTGCATTTGGTCTGGACGGGGTTTGATTCGCACCACTGCTGTTCTGCTGCGCAGTGAATTGGGACTGGACTACACCGCCACCGCTGGGCTGTACGCCTAGTGCGCCCGGTGGATCCTGTATTGTTGTGCCAGTAAGACCTGTCTGAACGGTCTGAGTGATGATATGCGAATTCTCCCATTGTCGACGACGCAACCTCTCAGCTTCTTGAGCTGCTCTTCTCGCAGTGTCGCCTTGAATGACACTGATGCGGTAGTCTTCGGTCCGGCGCGTATCCATTTCCTGGTCCCATGCAATATCATTGCAGAGCTGGTCGGCACCATTGTGCTGACCTTTGTATTGTAGACTGGTCTCCTTCCTGATGACGAATATGTAGCCCTCTCCTTCGTCCTCTTCTTCCTCGTAGTCATCGAGTAAGTAATCACTGTATTCGGTGAAGGCTCGGCTCTCCCTCAGTAAAAAGTTCTCACTAAGGATAACGTCCGATGGCGCGTCTTTCAGTATGTAAAAATCGAGTAGAAAGTTCTTTCCCTCGTCAGCCAGACCGAATTGCCATACCACTCCCTGTGTGATGCCTGCTGTACGAGCTGTGGAACCGTCTGCAAAACGTAGCTTAATACGGTGTTCTTCTGCATCGATGATAGGGAGCCCACGAGAGCGGGCAAAGTCTTCGTCCATGATGAGTACCTTAGACCCGGTGTCTGCCAGCGCCTTGTATGGTCGGCCTCCGATCGTGCCTGTGAACGTCGGTCCACAACCACCAAGGTAGAGCATGTTATGGTGTCGCGATGTGCGCGGTACGATCCTATCAAACACCCGACGAGCGAAGTTTACAGCACTCGAAAAGGTTTTGGTAAGCCTCAAGAAGGTAGAGCCCAGAATGACGTCCTGGGGACACTTTGGGAGAACATGAAATGTCAGTAAATACGCGGTTGTCTCGTCTCGAAAGCGAAAAGGCACCTGTACGACGCCAATGGTTTTAACTCTCCCTTGACCAACCCGCACGATGGATGCAGCCTCTCGATCAATATTGTAGCCGCGCTTCTGAACGAATGATTCGTGCATCGTATTAAGATTCGCACCAGTATCACCCATCGCATTTACTGGATGCTTTGAGTCGAGGAAGCCAGGGATACAGAACTCCCGCTCGGCAGTATCGCTGTGTGGCTTCTTATTGTAGGGTTCAGGCTTTACTTGACAGGGTAGACCAGCTGCGATGCCATGAATGTCGCCGAGAGCCTGATAAACAGCAAGTGACTTGGGGTTCAGAAGCTTGCTGAGTTGTGATGGGGTGAACGCGAACGGGTTGTTGCTATCTGCTGCCGCTTCAGCGCGCAACTCCTGTTGCAACGCTACGTCGTAGTCTCCCACTACAGTAGATACACGGAAGTCTTTTGCATCGACTTGGGGCCCAAACATAAGCATAAAGTCAAGGAATGAAGGCATAACCTGATGATATGACATAATTTGGTTCAGCATCTCGCGAGTAAGCTTTAGCTTGTCGCGAGAGTTTTTCGCATGGATAAAACTGTGTTAGTTAGCAAAGTTGACATACACATACGTGTTTGGTGTTTTGCGCACCTCCAAAGGCGCTTGTTGTAGCCTTCTACAGACGTGCGCCACAGATTCGCACCAGTATCACCCGTAGCATCCACCAGGTGCTCTGAGTCGAGAAAGCCAGGGGTAAAAGGCTTCCGCTCAGCGGTATCGCCAAATTCGTGTGGGAAGATAAGACAAAGATCGTCTTCAACTTCTTGGAGGCGCTTCTTATAAGAAGCCAGTTTTGATTTATATCCAAACACATCTCTAGGGATCAGATTTTGTGGATACTCGTCATTTTTGAGACAAGATTCTTGTAGCTTCGAAGGTGTTTCGTGCATGATGTCGATCGTCGTCCTGGCCTTCTTCTTGGACTTCTTGAGCTTCTCGCGGATTCCGCACCAGATACTTTTCTATCTTCACTGGCTGCGCTCAGTAAGATTTGAGATCCCGGTCGAGTCTTCGATGGCGTCTACTGAAGTAGAAAAGTTGCAGAAGTCGGACTTCTGTTGTAAGGGTTCTCCTCTGGATACTGCTGGTCAGAGCGCTCCTTGAGTAGTAATCTATATATACGTTCCAGGCGTTTCCCCCCAAATTCTCTCCAAAGTACTTCTCTTGTCTTGATCTCGTGTCTGTGTGAAAGAGTCGAATTATTTCGCCAGCGATCGCACGCAAGTCGAGTGCCGTCTTTCGTAGCGAAGGGATGTAAGCGCTCAACCTCCACCCAATATTTTGTGTCGCCAAGTAAATCGGGCTGTGCTACCACTGACCGGTGAAGGCGTGTTGAGCCAAAATGAGCGTCATGCATAGGCGCCACCGACACGTAAGCCTGAGTTCTGAACACGAAGAAGTCGAGCGTACTTTAATATTCTGTCAATGCGATATTCGTAATGGGGTTTCTTTCTGTACCGGTTCTGCAGTAAAGACTGCACGACAATGTCTTCAGACACGGAGTTGCAGCTGGGCCATCTTCGCGATGGCTACCCATCACTCGCTGCCTGGATCGCTCGCGACCCCGACAACGAAGCCTTCGTCTTCCGAAGATTCGACAAGCTGGGGGCCAGGTTTATATTGCATTTACAGGCAAAACTGATCGATTTGGAGCGCAAAATTGACCGACAGGATGAGCAGGCTCGTCTGAGTGCCGACCGGGAGGCCAGAATGTCTTCTCGAAGTTGGGAGACACTCATGGAGCATGCGACAGATATGAGTAGGAAAGAGAAAGACCGCATTGAGACTTTGGAAGATTTAGGTGTCGTTTTGAAGGAATATTGTATGAAAAACTTGAGCTCGTTCCAACATCCATAGTCCACACTGACATGAAGCAGATGAGCTATTGAACTTGCAGTCACAGACACTAGGTCTCCGCAAACCCAGTGATCGAGTTCTGACCACTTTCCGCGACTTCTTGAAGGGAGCATCTTTCCGCGATGAGAATGGTAAGCCTCAACCATTACCCCTCATCGGAGGGGCAGCGCAAGGCTACCTAGACGAAGAAGGCGATCTCCTCATGCTGGCTGCGCCCGTCGAAGAGGATCACCTCTCACTCTTCCTGCGAAATTACTGGCCATTTCAAAAGCGCAGAGCTCAAGATCCACTCGACCGCACGGCGATATACAAGAATTCGCACATCGTGCGAACAGTATCTGCCTTGAACATGCTGCTTGCCGCTCTTCTTTTGATTGGCGCGATTGTCAACTTGTATTACGTATCCAGCCCGAAAGCGAAGCTGGGCCTCGTAGCGATGTATACTGCACTCTTTGCGCTAAGCGTTGCGTTGTTAACAACAGCAAAGCGAGCGGAGGTTTTCGCTGCTGCTGCGGCTTATGCAGCTGTGCTTGTCGGTACGTATCAGACATTCTGCACGGAAGATGAAGTTGACTGACATATCCTACGGTGTTCGTGAGTGGGGACCTAGGTGGTGCTTCGACCGAACAATGCCTAATACAGCTCGAAGGCGGCATTTGGAAGACCGTTAGATGCCCTAAATGAAGTAACGGAAACCTACGAGGACCATGTCAATTTCCGCTCATCTAGGGGTCGGGAGTACGCTCCGCCAAGAAGGCTTTGCAAACCTAACCCGCAAGGTCCAGTTGTTGTCCCTTCTATTCAACGGATCGAAGACAGACAGGTTGCAGAGGCACCTGGTTTTTGATAAAGCTGCGCCGAGGTGATGACATGGTCGTCCCTTCCTAGATTCAACCTTACGAAGTAGCTTGACGCGTACGTACGTGCCAAGCTGCGAGAGAACCTTGGAAACTAAGACACTTTCCGCCAACATCCTCGTTAGGTTCATGCTCGCCCTATTGAATCCTCTCATCTTCGCTGCCCAGCCTTGGTGGGCTGTACCCTAGTAAACAAAATTGAACATCTTGGATGTTTCGTCGTGCATGTCTTCATCATTGAATGACAGTGGTCCAAGTTCTTGCGGACTACACCGGAATACCTGTAAGGTCTTGAGAGTATGTGAAGGAAAAAGGCTAGGAAAGAAGATGACATTGATTGTACTTTGGTGCGTAAATTGTGGATATCAACTTGGAGACATTAGAATTCGTTAGAAACGTCAAGATCGCCACACTACCCTCTGATCAATTACCTCCACTGTACCCTCCACAACTCCTTAGATCCACCATCGAAACCTCACTGTCGTATCACTGGATCTACAAGAGAAGTCCGGCAACACCAAGGACACCACCCAATCCGATAGCCGCGGCAGCCATAGTTGGAGCAGGGGCACCGTTAGTGGTCTGTTGAGCACCACCAGCACCACCAGTGCCAGAAGTCGCTGAAGCAGCGTTAGAAGCCGCAGAAGAACCAGAAGTCGCTCCAGACATGGTAGTTGTCGGAGCGGCGGAAGAAGCGTTCGACATGGCCGAAGTCATCGAAACCATGGAAGTAACGGAACCAACAGACGTACCGGAAGCAGAAGCCGGAGGGGCTGTAGAAGCGGCCGAGGGGTTGTAGGAAGTGGTGCTGAAGGAGCATTCGCGGACAATGTCGGAGACGTCGTTGTCAAGCTCTCCGCCGTTCTGGGTGATGCAGGCGGCGCAAAGGGGGATGGCGGTGTTGGCGTTCTGGGCGTTGCAGATGCACTGGCGCTCAGCGACATCGTCGTCTGAAGTGTCTAGTTAGTATTCGTGTGTTATGTTTCCAAGGAGATGAACTTACTGGTGCTGTTGTCACAGTCACGGGTCAGGGTAACGACCGAGGCGCAGACATCGCGGCACTGCATGGGAACATCGTCGTTGTCGACATCCTGAGCAAGACTGATGGCGGAAAGAGCAAAAACGATGGCGAGCTTCTGGAAGTGCATGTTTGCGGTAGGTGGTAATCTCAAGCGAGAGTTGTAAAGTTTGATTAATGTTGTATTGTTGTGGAGTAGTGAAGACTGTGTTCTGCGATGCTGATGATGTCCTCCATCGTGGGAAGTATCGGGGAACTATATACTTCAAAAACTGCTCGCGTGCCTACTTTCCCTTCTGAGACGGCTAGCCCTCCGCATCCAATCAAACATTCTCGTTCCTCGCACAGGGCTGACATCACATCGCTCGCGGTGATTACGTCTGACAGCAGGCTCCGCCCTGCGCCCCGCCATCTATCGGTCCGTCGTCGGTTATCACGGGTGGGCGTTGTCCATGGGGAATGTGGATTGGCGCCGGGGATCAAGGTCTTGTGTCAAGGCGCCCAAGCATGAAGTCAGATACAGTGCCAAGCGCCCAGCAACGATGGAGCCTTGGCGAGTGAGGTTTATTGGGTTATTCATGTAGGACGATCGTCTTGCGTCGCACGCAGCACTGCCTGCCGCGACGCAACAGCCACGGCAGACAACACACATGCCTACGCGTAGCCAAGTACCCAAGATTCAAGTGTATGTCTAAAGTTACACTGAGTACTAAAAAAGCAAGTTGTGGCATCTTCTTCCATGTTCTTCGACAAAAGTGGACCTTGACCACCATCAATCATGAAAATGCGGAGAAACTTGGGGACTGCTGATAAGTGATCAGTGCGAAAACATGAGGTCACATTAATGTGAGTTGAGTCAGGCAGTTGTCTAACCAAGGAAAATCTCCCCGCTTCACTTGCCTTACCCATTGAAACGTCTAGATTTGATTTGAGCATGCTTTACACCAAGCTCTGCGGATGTTCCTGCCAAGCATGAGCCAAGTTAGCAATGGACACACTCGCTTGCACCGCCATCGATTACGTGGTGGGTTGTCGCAAGTCAGATGAGGCTATTGGTGGTATGAGTGAAGTTGTTTCTATCTTTGTAGCAAACATGCATAGGTCCGCGCGCGGGAAGTCTTGGTTCGGATAGAAGCGGAGTAAACATGTGTTGAACTACCGAGATGTATAAATGGGAGATGGTATCTTTATGCGCCGCTATGCTATACGCCATGCTCATATGAAACGGACAGAAATGTCAAACTTCGATCCGTGCCGACAACTCAACGCTAACATGCGATGACAAATGCTTCGAAGCGGTAACTCAGAGAAGAATCAGGATGATGTGCGCCAAAATGCCATGCTATGCCTTGCAGGGTCAGGGGTGGTGCATGCCGCACGTAGAAATGACAGGAAATGCCGATGCTGCAGGCTTTGCTCTGCCGAAGGCTGAGAGGTTGAACGATAGCACTGCTAGTGATTTGGGGCTTTGCGAGTAGCAGTCCCCCAGCCAGGAAAGGTCTTTGATAATTCCCCAGATAGAAGATAAAAGTTGGGCAGCGGGATGGTCCGGGATTGTCCGCGAAGCTTGGGACTTCACGAAGCAATGTCGGGTGCTTTACCGCTGGGGGTTATGGGGCGGGACCCAGAGACGAAGCCCCGTGAACCCTTTCTAGGCTCTGGCTTAACAGGGACTCGCATAGCGTCCTCTGGCTTCAACTCGCCAGTAAGCCATTGACCCATATGTGTCTGCCATCTCCTGGGGTCGTCCGCTTTCGTTGCTTCCCTTAACCTCCTATGCCGCACTAGCCTCTCCGCTACCTGTTGCAGAACAATCTTAGGAGGCTGGTACTCGGTCAGGCCTCCTGGGCTGGCGATCGTATTCCTCTCAAGATATGCCTCCGTTGCTTGCTCCATAGTGGAAAGCGTTTTACCTCCAGGAACCTCTTTTCTTTCATTCGTTTGCGGATTGGTCCATTGTCCCTTCTCCCAGCTGTCAAGCGGTAGGCCTTCAAGCCCCTTGTCGACGTTGAGGCGCTTGTACCATCGATGTTCTCCCTTGGCTATTGTACGCATCATCTTATGACGATCTTCACCTTCGGTGTATTTGATCAAGACGTTCTTGAAAACAGCCAGCTTCTCGCTCCACTTCTGCAGCGCCTTGACTTTTCCTAATGGGCCAGGCCAAACCGCCGCAAATCCGTCATTTGTGGTATCCGGGCGTCCTGTCCCAATAGAAAGCAACAAGCCTGGCTCTTTATCGTCACCGTTCAACGAAGCGTGCTCACTATAAGCAGCATACGAGGGGTTGTTTTCGCGAATTCCTCCATCTTTGAAGCTCACTCGCTTTCTGTTTCTCCCGCTGCCGATCTCGGCGGTGAGCATCTCAAAGTAGAAAGGAGCTGCAGAAGTAGCTCGTGTCACCTGCCATATCTTCAATTTGTCGGCACCAGCATTGTAGTTTGTAACCCAAGGTGGAGCGATATCGGGATCGTATTGGTGGTTGTATGAGCGGAGAAGGTGTGCTTCGTCGATCTGGCCGGAGTGGGTGGCAGTCAGACAAATACTGGGTATGGTTAGTAAAGCGTGAAAATGATAGAGTCAACAAGACCGCAGGAACAGTCTTGTAGTAGGCTGACCTTGTCGAGGACACATAGATGGGGGAACTTACGATTGACATATCCGCTCTGTTGGCCTGCCTCTGATTGACGGCTCACCACCACTTGACCAGGTAGTCGAGCTTTGTAACGAGCCTATACCTGGTTCGTTGACCATCGCTTGCGCTGGAGCGCTCTCTTCCTCTAGAACCCATGGGTGCCAGTCATCTCCTGTACAGTGGTCGTGCTCCTTGCAGTATTGCCTGACGATATCTTGCACGGCTTTCTCTAATGGCTTGTGGTGGTATTTGGTAGCAAGAGGCAGCACACTCCTCCTATGTCCAAATAGCTCGTGTCCTACTTTACGGTATAGTTCGAGGCATTGTGGTACGCTCATACGCAACCTAGCCAGCATGACGGAGATGAGTCCGCCCGTACTCGTTCCGTACATGAAGTCGAAGTAATGACATGGCAGTAGTTCGTCTTCGTTGAATTCGCGTCGTTCGCTACCCTCCACAGGGCCTTCTTGTGTTTGTAACCGGCGCTCGCATATTGCAATTTCGTGCATGAGGCGTTGGATAATCAGGAGGCTTGAGTAGCCACGGATGCCACCTCCATCTATCGAACATGTTAGTATTTGCTACAAGTGCCATCAAATGCTACAAATCCCTCCGCGATCGACCATGCAGGTTTAAGCACTCGTACCGTTGCGCGCATCCAATGCGCTACGTCCATGTCCACCTGGACCCTTCTCCACATGGCGGAACAACTTCACATACCTAGCGTGAGTATCAAGTCCTCCCAGCAGTTGTCTTTGGTAACGTTCATCTTCCAGGTTTCTCCAGTTTTGTCCTGCACCGTGGCACTGGTGCCCGTCGTCCTTATACTGAGCGGCCGCGAGACCGGCTCCGGTGGTTGCAACATGTCGGCGCGCTTGCTGTGTACTTGATGGAGGTTTGGGACCTAAGGTATGCAGCCTTGCACAAATCGCGCACTTCTGGTCAGGCCGGAAACAAAAGGAGGTAACGGATCGACGCAGGTTGCAGTGGATATAAGGCTGCGGAGAGCCTCATGACAGCTTTGGCGCGTTCCTGCAAAGGGCGCGACGGTCTGCACGCTGGTGGATGGGTGGGTCGCGGGAGTGGCTGACTCTGCCGCTAGCGAATGGAGTCTGGGGTCGTGACGAATTAGGACGACGGAATTGCGACAGAGCCACTGCTAAGCCTCTGGGGTCCAATAAAGCGTGGAGGCTTGTCTCTGATCTCATTGTGACCCTTGGAGTTCTTTATGTTGAAGTGGTCAGGGGGTGACGGGTTTGTGTGACGCAGGGAATAAGATGATGAGGTCAGCCCGTTCTCCCGCAATCCTACCCAGAATTTGGGAGCCGACAACAACCACGGTGAGAGTTTATCAGTAGCCGGTCTGCTTGCTATACAGGCATACTATTTCGCGTTGTTGCCTATGTGGAGCTGAAATGCAGGGCTGTACACGAGCAGGCAGAAAGGCTAACATGTTCGGGACGCAGTCCTCCTCGAGCAAACTCGAGACGCCAGGGGGTCGAAACTGAATCCAGAGTGACGCCTGCTTGTGATACTGACGATGGCCAAGCGGGTCTGCCGGACTGCGTAGTGAGAGCGAATTTTGGCCGATATATGGTCACATGAATGGCGTTCATGGGTTACAGATTTGCAGGTGATGCGCTTGATAATCTCTCGCAATATCGCTGTTACAAGTATGAAAAAAATATGTCATAAAATAACACGATGAGTAAAATGGTCTCTTTTCGATCGATGGAAGGTTGTGGGCATGTTCGGCATACTGACGGGCCTCGCTTTTAGTCGGTAGCCGGCTCTGCCCGTGGTTGACCAGGATTCCTCAGAGACAGCTTCTAGGCTCATGTTGAGCGAGGCGAGACAGAACTCAAACGAGCTGTACCTGACTGAAAGACTAAAATGTTTGAATGTTTGGAACAGGAACGTCGCCGTTGCGCACTTGGGCCAATCACGGTAGTTGACGGCACAGCCGCATCGTGAACCAATCAACGAGTAAATCGGCCGGGAGCGACATCATACCATCAGCCACGCTAGGGGGCGCAGCCCGTGGTGTGACGCTGCTGGAAGGCTCGACGCTCTCTCACGACCCAGACCGTCACTCCACCTGCACCTTCACACCATTTTTCACTCACGCGGCTGACCGGCGCCTACGCCTATACAAAGCACATTCCACCAGTTTGTAGGACCACAAACAACAACCGAGACAAGCACCAGATTCCTTTCGCTACCCATCCTTCATCCTTCTCCGCCCACCGGAGCCCTATTCTTGCCTATTGCGACATCTCAGCCTCACCTTCTCAGTACAGAAGCGAAGGAAAAATGCAGGAGAGCACGACCTTCAAGTCGGATTCGACGTCTGGCTCAACATCCAGTAAATCGAGTGTCCTGTTCGATTTGGACGCATGCGGCCACAAGTCTATCCTCGTGTACAAGTATCGTTCGGGCGCAAAGGGCCTAGAGATCAAGACAGAGGCCGACCTTTGCAGTGAACTTGACCAAGGTACGTTTCCTTCTGCCTGCTGATTTGGCCCCAACTAAGGCAGCGCCCAGACCCGTCGTTACCCTTCATACGCGTCACAAAGAAGCCTATACCGCGCGGCAACAGCCGGCTTGACATACTCAACGAAGATCTGCTCGCTCCGTTGGAGCGTGAAAAATACGCAGAGAAGCCTACCCTCAAGGCTTCCGTCGCAAATGTGGGACTGCCCACGCTCGCGAAATGGAAGCACATGATACTAGGGAGCTATGAGGACCTCTACATCGTCTCGCGGTCGCATACGCCTTCGCCTGAGGCCAGCAAGACCAACAGTCCAGAGTCAAGTCAGCATGTCACGCCTGCGCATACCTTCCCCAACGAAGCGTTGCATAGTTCGGGTGCGTAGGTGTGGCTGCCATCACACACAAAACTACACGCTACCTATACGATTACACGTTTTCTGTCAGTCATTACGCGATACCCATAGAGCTCGGCGCCGGATGGAGTTTACCTTGTTATTATATCCCTTCAGTCGTCCTATGTCCGTCTGTCGCTTTAGCATAGAGAAAGGTCATGCTGCACGATATCGAATCGGCAGTATGTAACTCTCAATACGAAACCACTATAGATACTAGCTATGCTTGTCATCCTAAGTTATATGCATCGTGTCGTGTGAACCTCTTTGTCCAGAGCTGCCGTGTACTCGCGCATCCAATGTCGCTTTCCCAACAGATGTAGAGAAGCAATATCATGAAGAAACAAGAGACCCCTGTCTGATAACACCAGTTCATGCCGAGGAAGGAGCCGCTGCACCAGGATCGGTTGTCGCCAAACCAACGTCATCACAGACGTGATTCGCCAATGCAGTGGTCGGAAGAATGACTGCAGGGAAGATATGTAAAGCTTTTCTCCCCGTGTTGCAGCGACAGGAAGCGAAGGAGCATACTGCCTGCATTGTTTGTATACACGTGGGTGGCATCGGACCTTCTAAATGGCTGGGCGCAACGGCAGACCCATCTACGGCTCGTCCAGACGACACTAAGGGACGGCGCTCCACCCAAGTCTGCACATGCAAGCGGGGAGCTTCACTCTTGGGCCCGGTCTTGTTGCGCTGGGGCCCTGCATCAACTTCTGAAGCTTCCATCGTGAGCCCATATTGCTGACAACCATTCTTCCACGCCCATAACATCCCAATCCAACGGCTCGAGGTCTGCAGTTATCCTCGTTCGCCCGACATGAGGTTCGTAATCCCAGCAATGCAGCCATGCACGCGTCGCCCAATCGTCGCACAGCGCGGATGATGTCAACGGAAACTAATGCGCGTTCGCAGGTTTGGTCAGCAGCTCAAGCAGTCGCTCAACAAGGAGTGGATCTTTTATTACATCGACTATGAGAATCTGAAGAACTCGCTGCGCGTCCACCACATCTGGGACGAGAAGTCGGAGCAGAGTTTCGTCGAGCAGCTTGAGAAGGAGCTCGACAAGGTCTACACGTTCCAGCGCGTCAAGGCCGAGGAAATTATCCGTCGCATAGCAGCCTCTGAGAAGGAAGTCAACGATGCCGTCGCGCGCGCCCAGCAGGAGCCCCAAAACAGCGACAACTTCGAGGAAGATTTCGACTTGTTAGAGGAGGACCTGAGCGATATCATCGCCGATGTCCACGACCTCGCCAAGTTCACGCAGCTCAACTACACGGGCTTCCAGAAGATTATCAAGAAGCACGACGTACGTATTGAAACAATTGGCATGTTGCAAGGCTAATTGCATGCAGAAAAACACCAGCTGGTTCCTCAAGCCCGTCTTCGCCGCCCGTCTGAAGCGCAAGCCCTTCTTCCAGGACAACTACGACTCCTACGTGGTCAAGCTATCACGACTCTATGACATCGTCCGCACCCGAGGAAACCCGGTCAAGGGCGACGCTTCCGCCGGAGGAAAACAACAAAACTTCGTGCGCCAGACAACCAAGTACTGGGTGCACCCCGATAACATCCTGGAGCTGAAGCTCATCGTCCTCAAGCACCTGCCTGTGCTCGTCTTCAACCCCAACAAAGAGTTCAACGAGGAGGACTCCGCCATCACATCCATCTACTTCGACAACACCGACACATGGGAGCTATACCAGGGCCGTCTGAAGAAGACGGAGGGTGCTGAGGCTATCCGTCTACGATGGTATGGAGGCATGTCTAGCGACACCATCTTCATCGAGCGCAAGACGCATCGTGAAGACTGGACAGGCGAGGAGTCTGTCAAGGCGCGTTTCAAGCTCAAGGAGAAGAACGTCAACGCATACCTCCGTGGTGAACTCAGGCCTGAGCAGATCTTCGAGAAGGAGCGTAGGGAGCAGAAAAGGCCTGAAAAGGACATTGCTTCTGACGAGCAACTGGCCCGAGAGATCCAGTACCGCGTACTGACCCGCAAGCTCGAACCCGTTACGCGATCTTTCTACCACCGTACCGCTTTCCAACTTCCTGGCGATGCTCGCGTCCGTATCTCCCTAGACACTGAGCTTACCATGACCCGCGAGGACAACCTGGATGGCAAGAGGCGCGCTGGTGATAACTGGCGCCGCACGGATATCGGTGTGGACTGGCCTTTCAAGCAGTTGCCCAAGGAGGACAAGGAGCTCTTCCCTTACGCCGTTCTAGAGGTCAAGCTTCAGACACAAGCTGGAGGAGAGCCACCTCAGTGGATCCGTGACCTCACATCTTCCCATCTTGTCGAAGCCGTACCCAAGTTCTCCAAGTACATTCACGGCACTGCCACACTCAACCCCAAGCGCATCAACTTGATCCCATACTGGTACCCCCAGATGGATGTTGACATCCGCAAGCCTGTTACCCACAAGTTCGGTATTGAGCGCCCCGGAGCAAGCAACGACATTAGCACCAGCGGTAACCTGGACGACGACGATAGCGAAGACGAGGATGCCGTCATGGGTTTGCCTGCAGCTAACGGCAACGAGGATGACGACAGAATGAGGAGGCTTCGCGACGCAAGGGACGTTATGGAGCAGAATGAGATGGAACGAACCCGCGATTACGGTACTCTTACGAACGGCAACGATCCCAATGCGCTTGATATCGAAGAGCGTGTCGCCGCTGGACGTACTCGCGACGAGGACTACCCCATCTACGATTCTGACAGTGACGATGATGACGAGGAGTTTGAGGCTGCCAAGCGACAAGGAGGTCTCCGCTATGCAAAGAAATGGGTAGAGCGCACCGCCACCAACGTAGGCTCTACGGTTCTCTCGAGTGTTGCAGCAATAATCCCCAAGCCAACACCAACCGACGTTGGTGAGGGAGGCTTCTCCCTTGGCGTACCCTCATGGAAACAGAAGGGCGAAGTCAAGCGCTTCAAGGCGCCGAAGGGCAAGCGTAAGTTGTTCCGATCATCCCACCTCCAGCCTGCACTAACATCATAATAGGTATTCACGTCCCTGTCCGTGTCGAACCCAAGGTCCAGTTGGCAACTGAACGTACTTTCCTCTCGTGGCTAGAATTCTCCATTCTCATCGGTTCCATCGCCGCTACGTTGCTCAACTTTGGTGATAGCTTGGCCTTTGCAGCTGCTTGGGCGTTCACCATCATCGCTTGTCTTGCGCTGTGCTATAGTGCAGGCTTGTACTTGTGGAGAGTA
>Ga0265797_10008198_pt1 | contig 14013 bp, 16 predicted proteins | sample P2T30metagenome_FD_192433 | JGI IMG/M metagenome (GOLD analysis project Ga0265797, IMG submission 192433) | Plant litter microbial communities from East Loma Ridge, Irvine, California - P2 T30 | ecosystem: Environmental > Terrestrial > Plant litter > Unclassified | place: USA: California... | reverse complement strand
ACGGATCGCCGCCGCGCGCATGCGCCACGGTTTCGAGCACCGCGGTCGAGATCGCGCACCCGGTCCCCGCGAGCGGCATCGCCGCCCCGACCGCGGTGCGCACGACGAGCTGCTTCATGTGCGCCTCAACTAACTGTGCGTTACCACACCTATCGAAACAGGGCAGCCGATCGCGCTTATAGCGATGGCGCCTAGTCGAGCGTATTTTAGGAGGCGGCGCGCTGCCGCGTGGCGATGGCCAGCACCTGGTCGATTCGGCGATGCACCGTGAGATCGACGCCGCGCAGCTTGTCAGCCTTGGGGAACAGTTCGATGCGGTCGATCATGCTCCGGATCTGCGGGATTGCTTCCAGATGGGCGTCGGGTTCCATGAGCAATCTTTCCAGATCGTCCATCTCGCGGCGGTAGCTATCGGCAAGGCCGGGGTGGAGCGTGAGCACCGGCAACGCGTCCATGGACGCCAGAGCGCGCTTGATCCGGTCGTGATCGTCGCGCGCGGCCGTCATTGCCGCGCGGATCTGCGGAAAGCTCGATCCACCCTCGCTCAGGGCAGCGACCAACCGGTCAAGCTTGCGCCCAGCTTCGGCCAACTGACGTTCGGCGCGATCACGATCACGGCCTAGCTTCTTGCTCTCGCGTGCATGCTCGAGGTGATATTCGCGGACGAATGCGGCCACGACATCGGGTGCAAGCATCTGGCCTTTGAGATCCGCCAGCACGCGGGCCTCGTAGACGTGACTTAGGATCAGCCGCGTGTTGGTGCAGGCTTTCTCATGTGCCCTTGCGCATCCCCACCGCCGCGCGCCGGCCTTGCCGTTGTTCCCGGTGATGATCCAGTTACCGCCGCAGACGCCGCAAAAGCCTAAGCCGGACAGGACGTGCTTTGGCCGGCGATGCTTCTCAGGCCGATCGCCGGTATTCTGCTCCAGCCTCAGCTGAACGGCGCTCCATAATGCCTCGTCGATGATTCGCAGCGCCGGCACGGCACCGACTGATACCGGGTCCGCGGCTGGGCGTATGATCTGCTTGCGGGTGGTCGGCGACTGAACGCCCGTCGTCCTGCCATACACCAGCTCGCCGACGTACAAACGGTTCCGAAGGATCCCGGTACCGAGAGCTGCATTGCCGAGTAGGGTTCCCGCCCGCCAGAAACCCCGACGTGGCGGGAGCACGCCGTCGATGTTCAGTGCATGCGATATGGCCATGGCGCTGCGACCCGCCGCGAATTCCTCGAAAATGCGGCGCACAATCGCGGCCTCTTCGACATCGATCTCTCGCAATCCACGGACGAGCTCGCCGCGATCGTCAAGCTTCGGCGTTCGCTGGTACCCGAACGCGACCGAACTTGGTGATCGCCCGCTGGTCGCGACGCCGCGGTGGCCGCGACGAACGCGCGCGGCGAGATCTTCGCGCATGCGCGAATCCATCAGGCTCTTGATCGTGCCGGTCAGTTCGTCGACCTCGCCATCGAGCAAGGTGAAAAGCCGACAGCCGACGAAGCGCAGCCGCTCGCGAACGCCGAACGCATCGCCCTGATGCCGCGCTATGCGGTCGGTCGACTCCGTGAAGATCTGATCGATCCCGCCGGCCTCGGCGCGCGCGAGCATGGCATGCAGGCCTGGGCGCTGTTCGGCACCGACGCCGGCAGCGCCGCTGATAGCATAATCCGTGAACACGTCGACGATCGGCCAGCCCTCGCGCTCGGCGCGGGCGCGGAGAAGCGAGATCTGATCCTCGATCGACCGGGCGTTTTGTAGCTGGCTACTATAGCGGGCGTAGAGGAGGGTTCGCACCGATTCTGTCCTTGCGAGCAGCTGCTATGTCACGCTTCACCGCGAGACGCGCAAGCGCCTTCGCCAGTTCGATCAGTTCCGGCGGCGATGATGATCGCTGAAGGGGGATCGAAACGTGTTTCACGCCGCTGCGCGCTCCTGCGGCAGATACCCCATCGCCCGGAGATCCATGTTCATCCGCGTCAGGAAACGAATGCCACGATCGCGCGGCCGGTGTTCCCACCACAGCATCGCTTCGAGCGCGGCCGCGCAACCCTCATGGTGAAGGAATGGCCGCACCCGCGCCGTCGACGGATCATGCGAATCGACCAACGCCCATAGCTCCGCCATCGAGCGCACGAGGAAGCCCTCGCCGTACTCGTTGACGATCGCCTGCCGCGCTCGATCGGTCCGCTGGCGATGGCCCGCCAGCGCAGCCTGAATGCTCTCGATCCGTTCGCGCTTGGTCGTCGTATCGATTGGGGGCAGCCGCAGTCTGGCGTAATGCTGCCAGTCGTTGGCGATCGTCGCGGCAACCCGCAGTCGAGTAGCCGCGACCTCAGCCGTCATTCGACCCTGCTCCACGAGGGCGGGATCGCCTTCGGCACGCTGCGCGCGAACGTGCTCTGCTACGATCGCCAGTTCGTCGTAAGCATGGGTGAAGCGGGGGCGTGTGCTCATGTGGTCAGCACTCCCCGCTTTCGGAGCTTCACTACCGTACGGCGTCTGATCTTTGCGACGGCGCGCACCTTCACCTTGGCGGCGAGGCGATCGGTGATGCGCTCGACGATCGCCTCGGTCGTGCGTGTCGCTGCCCAGCTGATCAGCTTCATGGTTGGCTCGGGCAGGTTCACGCGTCGGCCTTCAGCTTTGCGGGCTGTGAAGGATCGAGCCAGTCCGGACGCCATCCGCGAATGTCGTCCTGGTCAATGTCACGGATCCCCATGACCTTGTAGATCGCGCTTGCCTCGACGGTGCTGCCACCGTCGACAACTGTCGCGTAGATCTTGGCGCAGGCGTCAGCGCTCTCCGACGACTTCAACCGCTTGGCATGGTCGGCCGCGCCCCAACTCTCGAGGATCGCGACCCGCTTCTTGTGGTTGATAAGCTCGAAGAAGGCCTTGTCGTAGACGACGCTCTCGTTCCACGTAACGGCGCGGCCTAGGAAATTGCTCGAGAAGCCTGCCAAGAAACGCGGCTGCTCTGGATCTCCATAGAAATTTGTGGCGGAGCGGACGCCCCAGCCAGCAATCAGGCAGGCGCACATCTCTTTGACGCGCTGCCCTTCGGTCATGAATAGCGGGAAGCCGACGAGCGGGTCCGCCTCCTGCATGCAGCGCAGGTTGCCCAGCACGTCGATCGCATCGTTGAATGATGGCGCGCGGCTGATCGTGTCCGCCAGCTGACGGACCTTCGATGGTGGCTGCAGCTGGTGATCTTCCTCGCTGGGCGGCGTTGCGATCCCGCAGTCCATCCCGTCGCGCGACACCCCGCCGCCCGAGTAGGGGCTGGGCTTCGGCCGCACGATCGCTCTCGCTTGCGTGAACAGCAAGAAGTCGAGAGCAAGTTCGGGCTCCCACATCAACTGATCGCGGATCATGTCTCGCTGCACGACGAGCATTGCGCCCATCGCATCCTTGGTCAGGCCCCAGTTCGCGCGCTGCTTCTCGGCTGCGGACTTCTCAGACTTGATCCCGGTGCCCGATGGCGTCGCCGCGCCGGGCTTAGCTGCCTTCAGCTGGTCGCGGTCTTTGAACCACAAGGTGTAATCCAAATAAGCGCCCTCGGCCCCGGCCTTCAAAGCATAGGTGGCTACGACCGCGCCCTTCTTGGGTAACACGATGATCGTGTCCGCGTGCCGCCAGTCCGCGCCGGCCGGCTCGACCTTGGCGTTACGGATCTGCAAATCGTAGTCCGTTGAGACATAGCCGTGCTGCTTCATCTGCGGTGGCTGCATAGCGAATGAGAATTCGAGGTCAGCCATCCCCCAGGCACCGTCCGTCTTAAGCATCCGGCCGTTGCGTTTGACGCGGCGCGAGAACCGATCGAGATCCTCGTTTACGGCTTTGGCGTACAGATCGGCGAGGATCTCCGGCGACTGCATGATGCCGCCACGATCGTCGAACAGATCGATCTCCATCAGACCGCCGGCCGCAAGATAGACATCGCGCCCAACGAAAGACATCATCGTTGCCTCGTCGAGGTCCATCGCGCCGAGCAAGTTACGAATTCTCGCGGGCGCCCGCTGCGTATCGTACTGGACGTTGGCGATCTCCCCGAGCACCTTATCCTGCCGCTCGTGATCCTCGGTAGACGCGAACGCCTGAGCCTGGGCGTCGTTGATCTCGCCAGCGCGATATGCCTGCATCACCTTGTGCGACAGCTTGGCGAGCCGCATGATTCGCCCCGCGCGTGCCGCGTCGTATCCGAACATGGCTCCCATCTCTTCGACCGTTCGATCGGGATGCTCAGCCAAGATGCCGCGAAACTTCGAATAGACCTCGGGCGGCGTCATCTGCTTGCGCGCATAGTTTTCAGCGAGGCTGACTTCGCTTTCGTCATCACCCTTGTCGAGCAACACGGCGTTGATCGGTTCGAGATCCGCGCGCTGCATGACCGCAAGTTTCAGCGCCTCGAAGCGGCGTTGCCCTGCGGAGACCTGGAATTTTGATCCCTTGGCGCGAAGCACGATCGGCTGAATCAATCCGACGCGCACGATCGAAGCGACCAGTGCCGGCAACTCGGGATCCGCCTTCGGGTCGTAGTTGGTGCGAGCGTTCTTGGGCGAGTGCGTCAGCTGCGACAGCGTGACCTCGATCATCTTCGGCATCACTGCCCTCCTTGGAATGCGGCGCGGGCGCGCTTGAACTGGCCGATCGTTAGGGTGGACCCGCTGTCGAAGTCGGGGTCCCAGGTAAGCATCACGCCCTCGCTGTCGTGCTGGGTGTGCCAGTCGGTGAGCTTCTCGCCGCTGGCGTGATCGATCCGCGCAGTGGCGAATGGTTTCAGCGCTTCGGCCATTTCGCAGGCCAGCTTGAAGCAGGACTTCATCGAATCGGGTGCGACGGACAGGAACAACTTGTGATCCGGTGCGCCCAGCCGGCGTGCGACCAGATCCATCGTGGCGGTGGATGGTCCGGTCATGCGGAGGCTTCCGCGCGTGCGAGGGTCAAAACCGGCCGGACCTCTTCACCGTCAGCCAGATCGAGCTGATAGCCGCGTTCGTAACCGTGCTCTTTCGCCCATTCGGCAAAGACGCAGTTCAACCGCCGCGACAGGTCCGCGCAGGCGTCATCGTTCCAGTGTAGCGGTCCGCCTTCACCGTTCTCCCCGAAGTTTTGATCGTTGAGCGAGTCGAAGCGATCGAAGACGGGCGCGATGTTGGGTTCGAAGACATCGAGATCGTTCTCGAACGGCTTTCCCTCCGCGACCGCAAACCGTGATCCGTGGCGCAGCTTGCCCCTTGCAATGGCCTCGTCGCGGGTATCCGCCGGGCCAAACCAAAACTCGGATGTCACCGTTCGTGCATGGTACCAAGGCATCAGAGTGCCCCCGCCGCATACGCCCAGGCCAACCGGCCAGCGATCATGATGAAAAGCGTCATGGCGACGAGCAGGCAAGCGACGCCGATCCGATCCTGTCGCGCACGCATTGAGCGAACGACGCCGATCCAAAACGGACTTTCGACGGGCGCCATCATGGCGGAGTGGTGGCGCCGCATGACCGAGTCATTATCCGGCGCCGCGAACGGTATGATCGTCACACGCGAGCGAAGGGTGCGGGATCGATCAACGAGGACTGGCGCCGGGTTGTCGAGCGCGTTGAGGAAATGGTCGAAGGAACACGGCTCAACCGCCTGCCCGGTTTTTGTGTCGATGCGCATTCGCAACTCCCATCGGGCGGATTGCCCTAATGGGAACATTAAATGCGATAGTGGTATGTTTTACGTCAAGCGGAAAGTTACCACTATGGTATTTTTAAAAACGCCCTTGCATTCCGTTCTTCGTTTGTTCCAGTGTGGGTATCGGCAAGGGAGACTCGGGGATGTCGAAAATTGTGGCGTATTGGTACCGGGCAACCTGCTTCGGAAGCCCTTGCGGACCATGGCGGACAACTCGGCGAGAGGTACGCGACGATCTAGAAGCGCAGGGCCTTGGCTCGCACGACGAACGCGGCACGTTTTTCGTAACGGTGCCGGGAGGCATTCAATCCCATGGAGAATGGATGGATTTTGAGGAATGGCTCCGTAACGGCCGACGAGCCGCCTAGTCCGGCATCCTTGAGGCCTGCCAAATAACTCGACCGACAATCGTATACGTTTCGTCGCCACCCAGCTCGATGGTGCGATGTTTCAGATTGTTCGAGCATGGCTCAAGTCGGGCCGGATCAGCAAAGAATCGTTTAAACGTCGTCTCGCCTGCGCTGTTGAGGACCACGTAGAACCGTCGCGGCCAGAGCGCGCGATCCTCGGGATCGTAGATGATGCGCCCTCCGTCTGGGACATACTTGTCCATCGAGTCACCGTCGACGTCCAAGGCTAGCGCCCGATCCGGGATCGACGGGTCCGGCTTCGGCATTCTTCCCAGCGCCTGTTGGGACGCCGCACTGAAATTGCCCGCAGTTACCTTCGCGATGACTGGAATGGTGCTGACGGCAACACCTACCGGCTGTGCAGGGTCTCCGAGCCAGTTACGGATCATGTCCATTTCAGGGGCAGTGAAACGCCGCCTGCCGGCGAATGCCTTCGAAACGGCATTGGGCCAGATGCCGAGTAGATTTGCGAGATCGACCTGTCGGTAGCCGACCTCCTTCATGCGAGCCTGGATGTCTTCGTATGCCATAGTGCGATCAACAGCACCCATCCCATAACGGCAATTACTATTATGGTATCTTTTCGCTTGATCTGAAGATACCGTTATAGCATCAGACGCTGCATGGACCAATTTGCTTCTGCTGTGATCGATGCACTCGGCGGCACCGCCAAGGTGGCCGAATTGATGCATGCTCCCGTCTCGACCGTGCATAACATGCGCACCCGACGCTTGACGGCGTCCCGCCTCAATCACCTCCGGCGTATAGCTCAAGATCAGGTGCCCCCTGTTAATGTGGCCCTGATCGCAGCGGAACATGGCGTCGAGCTTCGATCTATCGGCCCGCATGATGCGCTGTCATGCGGCAATGCGAACGAAGTTTCCGCACGGGTGACGGCATGAAGCCTGAGGAACTCGCGCTCAAAAAAGCCACCCAAGAGATGATCAAGGGTTGTGGTGGCTTGGAAGCCGCGCAGCCTTATGCCCGCGTCGGCACGTCGAACCTGAGCGATTACTATAATCCAAGCAAGCCGAACTACTTCGTCCCGATCGACGTCGTTGCGGATCTTGAGCCGCTCGCGCGCGCGCGTGACGGTTGGCCGCACGTAACGCAGGCGCTGTGCAGGACGATGGGCGGAGTGTTCGTGCCATTGCCCGAAGTAGCTCCATCCAGCGCTGATCTTCTTTCTATGATGTCGGCGCTATCGGCAGAATTCAATGACACAACCCGAGCAGTTTGCACGGGCCTGTCAGATGGCACGTTCTGTCGTGACGATGCCGGCCGTCTAGAGCGCGAACTCGACGACGTCATTCGCGTGGCAGTGGCTATGCGCGCGCTCGCTCGGTCCATTCCTGGAGGTGATCGATGACAACAAAGCTTCGCCTGCATCTCTGTGTCCGTGTTCCAAACGAAGGCGCTCGCCGTCTCGCTCATTGGATTCAGCACGAGCCTGTCGGCGCCTTGGGCAGGCTGATGCGCAAGACTGGCATCGGGCAAATCCTGATGGAGCGCATGATGTCGGGCAACGTGGTCCCTGATGCGCCGCTCGCCTATCAGATCTTTGCCGCTACACGCTGCGCCGTGGCTATCAACGATTGGAACGAGAAGCCCGAAGGCGGCTGGTTCGATCGAGTAGCCCCCCGCGACCACCAGCGGAGGGCTGCGTGATCGCAATGGTTTCCGAATTCAAAGATGCTCGGTTCCCGGCGTCCGCGCTTGATCCCATTAACAGTCGTAACTCGCTCGCGTCGATCGCCGATATCGATCGGTGGTTAAGCGCGGCCGACTATGGTGATGTGTTCGTCTATGCCGTGTGTCCCTGGCTGCCGATCGCGGCACCTGGCGGGCGGCGCATGTATGCGCTGGCCATGGCCGGCCTCGTCAACCTGACGAAGAAGCGAAGCGACCTATTGAAGGGCGAGTGGGCGTATCGTGCGCAGCGCACGAGCAAGCCGCTGCCCGAACCCGAGGCGCCAGCGGTCCCCCGCAGGCGCCTGAGCGTGACCGCGCCGGAGATCGCCAGCGATGAAGCCGCGTCAATTGACCTGCTGCTGCCGCTGCTGAAGCGGGCGGCGCGGCACGGACGGCCGTGTCCCACAGACGCGCAGATGGCAGATCGCACCGGCATTCCGCGCAGCGCTATCCCGGCGACGCTGGCGGCGATGCGCGCCGCACATCTGATCCGAATCGAGGGCGTTGCGTCACCGACGCTGCGCCTCATCACCATCCTGGCCACCGGCCACCGTACGGGGTTCGTGAAACCGTGAGCGACGATAACGAGGTGCCGTTCTTGCGGCGCGATGGCGACGATAGCCCGGCGCTGTTTGTGCTCATGCCAATAAGGGTCTGACGATGTCGATCGCATCCCGCATCCGCTTGCGTCGCGCTCTGGCTCGTGCCGTTCCCTCGCTGGGATGGGGCCGATCGTCGTCTGACGCAGCCCCGGTTCAGCACTACGTCATTCTCGTCTGGTTCGGCTGCGTCGTTCAGGTCGCTGTCGCTCGTCCGAAAGGTTTGATCTGATGGCGCACGCCAAGCTTAATCTGTCGCAAATGTACGACTGGATCGAACGGAACATCGATCACGACGTCGCGCAGCCGACCGATGCACAGATCATGGAACGGTTTGGTTTCGACAGTTCGGAAAGCGCCCGCACGCTGCTCGCCGAATTGGCCGACGCCGGTCGCATCACGATCAAAGGCTATGCAGAAACCCGTAGGATCTCACTGGGTCGGACCAAGGCCGAGCTTTCGCCTGCGCCACGTCCCCTCCCCGCCGCGAAAAAGTCGGATCCCGTCATCGATGCCGGCGTCGCTAAGATCGGCGAGATCGTGGCTCGTGGAAGGAATGCAGCTGCCACGCGCGCGGCGAGCGTGGCGGATGTGCTGACGACTGCCCGGATCAAAGCGGTGCCTGTCGCTCGAAAGCCGTCCCCGGTCCCGCCCCGTACGCCACCCGCGGCGCCTTCAATCGCAAAGGATCCTGTCGTCATGCCAGCGAAAACCGTCTGTTTGCCCGCGAGTGCGGCCACCGCGATCAGCGCGATCGAAGCGCGCGCGAAATCGGGGGATCTGACGCTAGGTCAGGCAGCTGCCGATTTGATCGACGCCGGTGTCGTCGCCAGCCTCGCCGAAGCCCCCGCGTTGGCACTGGCCGATGTGAGGGTCAGCGATCTCCTCGCCGAGATTGGTCACCGCCTCGAGCAAGCGGAGGCAGCGGTCGACCGGACCAACGAGCTCGCGGCGCTAACGGCGCGAGCGCAGGCAGCCGAAGCGGCTCTTGAGCGCATCAAAGCAGCATTTCCCTAATCCAATTCCGCGCCTTCGGGCGTTTCGGGGGTAACCTATAGTGTCCGCCATCATCACGTCGCCCATGTGTCAGGCGGCGCTTGCTTTCGCGCGTCGGGGTTGGCCCGTGTTTCCGTGCAGCGTCACGAACAAGCGGCCATTGGTCGCGAAGGACGTCGATGCCGACGGCCAACCGATTAAGGGTTCGGGCGGTGTCAGTAAGGCGACCGTCGACGAAGAGCAGATCCATGCGTGGTGGGCGAAGTGGCCGAAGGCTATGATCGGCGTTGCAGTCGGCGCGGCTGGCATGCTCGTCGTCGATTTCGATCCGCGCATCGATGCGGAGACTGGCGAGGAGTGGACGCTCGAGCAGCTGAAGGCCGATCTCGAAACGAAGATGGGCTGTACGCTGCCGGCGACCTTGGCCGCGCGGACGCCGTCGGGCGGCGTGCATATCTATTTCCGGATGCCCGAGGGCAAGCCGATTGGTAACCGGGGCAACCTGCCCAAGCACATCGATGTGCGCGGTCTGGGCGGATACGTCATCGTGCCGCCTAGCGTGTGTGAGGGCGACGGCAAGAACGCGGTGGGCGCGTATCGGTGGCTTCGCGGCGATGCAGACGCGCCGATCGTCGACATGCCGGCGTCGTTGATTCAGATCCTGCGGTCGCCACCCGAACGCGCGGATCGTCCTGCCGTCGATCGCCGGTCGTCGACGCCAACCCATACTCCCGTAGCGGTAGACCTGGATGAGGCGCATCGCCGCTATGCGTTGCGCGCGCTGGATGAGGAAGTGCGCGAGTTGGCTGGCACTCCTCCGGGTGGCGGTCGTCATGGTGGACGTAACCAGGGCGCATATTGGGCTGCGTTCAACCTCGGCCAATTTGTCGGCGCTGGCGCGCTGTCCGAATCTATGGTCCGTGGATGCCTGATCGAGGTCATCCGCACGTTCGATCAAGCCGCTTATTCTAGCCACGAAGGCGCGATAGACAACGGTCTGGCGAACGGCATCGCAAAGCCTCGCGATCTCAGCGCCGTAGGCGCTCGAACAACGCGCGGGCGCGATAGCGACCGCTCCACTTCCTCGTCACCCGACGATCGGCCGTCGCCTCCGCCTGCCGCCTACGCCGCGGACGCAGTCCGCGCGGCCGACCCTCCCACGGCACGCCCGCCCTCCCTTGGCGCAAGCCAAGCCGGGCAATCCTCCCACGATGGGAAGGTGGGCGATATTGCCTCGCTGAGCGAGGAGGCACGCGCGCGGGTGACGGCGATGGCGCGCGGGTGGCTGACGCGACGGATCGAGTATGCCGAGCCCACGAAGGACGCCGTCACGCGTCTCGCGTTCGCGATCGGTGCGCGGGTGTCGGCGGGGCTGCTCGAGCAGTTCGCCGCGCGTACGGCTTTGTGGCAGTTGGCGAAGACGATCGCGGACGTCCAGGCGGAGGACGTCGACACGGCGATCGTTGACGGAATAGCGCGTGGATTCGATGTACAGCCGATGCTGCTGACGCTGGCCTGCGTGCGATATCCACTGACAGACTTCGGTATCGCTGAGCGGTTTCGCGATCGGTTTGGGGATAATTATCGGTTCACGACGGCGAAGGGCTGGCTCGGATGGGACGGTCGGCGCTGGAAGGTGCTGGACCAAGATGAGAAGATGCCACCTGCCGAGGTGATCGCCGGAGTGTTCGAGACGGTACGGATGTTGCAGGACGAAGGCCGTGCCGTCGCGGACACCGGCACGCGTACCGTCACCTCCAAGCCCGCTGCCGGCGACGGGAAAGCCCCGGCCGACGATGGTAAGACGGAAGCGGCCGGCGATGAGAGTGCGACCGGACACGGGGAGCTCATACTCGAGGTGGACAATCCGTTCGGGATGGATCGCTTGGTGCCCAAAGGCGCAAAGTCCGTCTGGTTCTCTGACATGATCAAGGCGTTCGGTCGATCGTCCGAGACGACGGGCAAGCCGGCGTCGGTCGCGACGCTCGCCCGGCGTTGGTTGACTGTGCCGATCGAGCAGTTCGATACCGATCCGCTGGCGATCGGCGTGCTCAACGGCACGCTGCGATTCGAGCGGCATATCGCGGCCGACGGCACACGCACGTCCAGCGTGGTGCTTTCTGGCCATCGCCGCGAGGATCACAATACGAAGCTGGCGCCGATCACTTATGATCCGGCCGCGACTTCGCCGTTGTACGATAACATGCTGGAATGGGCGCAACCGGATGCATCGATGCGGCGATACCTGCATCAGGTCGGGGGCTATGGCGCGACCGGGTGGACCGTCGAACACAAGCTGTGGTTCTGGTACGGGCGAGGCCGCAACGGCAAGTCGACGACGATCGACGCGTGGTGCCACGCGATCGGCGACTATAGCGGCACGACACTGATCGAAACGTTCCTAGATCAGGGGATCAAGAAACGTGGCGATCAAGCATCGCCCGATATGGCGCGCTTGGGTGGCATTCGGATGCTGCGCGCGTCAGAGCCCGAGCGCGGAGCCAAGCTGAATTCTGCGCTAATCAAGTTCGTGACGGGCGGCGAGCCAGTGCCGACGCGCGCGTTGCACCGCGGTTTCTTCGACCTGACGCCGCAGTTCAAGCTGATCATCGGTGGTAATAGCAAGCCCGAGATCCCGGATACCGACGAGGGCATCTGGAGCCGCATGAAGCTAGTGTCGTGGCTGAAGAACATCGATCTTGAGTTCAATCCCGACGGTACGCCGAAGAAGGATCCGGATCTGCTTAACAAGATCAAGACGCAGGAGGCGGCCGGCGTATTCAACCGGCTGGTCGACGGTCTGCTAGACTATCTCGCCAACGGGCTTGTCGAGCCCGCCGCGGTGACGGCCGATACGCAGGCGTACCGCGATGCCAGCGATCCGCTCGCGCGCTTCCTGCGGCTGTGTACGGTGACCGAAGAGGACGCAAGCGTGCAATCGTCTAAGCTGTACGAGGTCTTCGTCGCGTGGTGCCAAGCGGTGGGCGAGCGTGAGTGGAAGCAGAAGGGCTTCTCGAACGCGATGGCTGAGAAAGGCTATACCAAGCACAAGGCGAGCGGCATGTATTGGCTAAAGCTTCGCCTCGTGAAGGCAGTTTCCGACTTCGTAGACAGCGACGGGAAGCCACGAGATCTAGGCGACGCGGATGACGATGACGACGACGGATCGCGTCCACCACCCGATTATGGTGGCGACCCGTTCGCAGATATGCCGCCTTGAACCTCCCAATCTGGGAGGTTGGTGGGAGGATCAGGGGAAGAAGAAACCGCAGTTTTGCGCGGCTTTGGGAGGGTTGGGAGGGTTACCGTTACATTCCGTACATCATGGGTGCGCGCAGGCATGCGCGCATGCGCGATGACAATATACGTAAACCCTCCCTATCCTCCCTAACCTCCCTAAAAAGTAAGTTAGATCGTTATAATAGAAGGGGTTAGCGGATGCGTACCGAGGGAGGATCGACTGATATCGTGGGAGGATCGCGGGAGGGTCATGCCGTGATCGGCTTCGCCGATGTGCAAGAGCGCCTCGTCGAGGCATTGTTAATGCTTTGGCGTCTCCCTGATCGTGAGAAGGGTTGGCACCGCGGCACCGCCAAGGACGGTCCATGGGATCAGATCGTCGCGGAATGGGGCGACTATGCGGACGACGAAGCGCAGCCGCGCATGCCTGGCCTGACGCGGGCTGAGCTGGCTGAGATGGAAGAGACGCTTGGGTGGATGGCGCACGTGCCCGACCGCGATCGTCGGCTGGTCGGGCTGGCGATCGTCCAGCTGGCGAGGGGTGCGCGGACGATATCGTGGCGGCGGCTGCTCGTACCGATGGGCCTGTCGCTCGGCACCGATGGCTTACGGATGCGGTACGGTCGCGCTCTCAACGCTATTTGCATCGCCGAGAATGGCGGAAATCCACGGGCGCACGTGTCAATGCCGGATATTCGTTGTTAACGAAATTTAGGGTGTTCGCCTATCGCTCCAAAACGGCCTATTTATTGACACGCTGGGTTGGGCCTTCGGGTTCAGGGCAGTATCTCCCACCGTTGAAACCCCCCTCGAAGGGCGGCGCGACCTAGGTCCCGCCGCCCTTCGCTGTTTCGGGACCAACGTACGGCAACACCCCCACCCCCAACGGGTCCCTTCCGGGGGTGTACGGGTCGGGCGGTGGAGTGCGTCGCACATTTGCGGTGTTCAAGGGCATTTTCGCATTTTGAACTTCGTGAACTGAACTCGTTCACGGCCATGAACGTGCGGGAATTTGGTATGCCGAAACATGATGTCGGGTTTGACCCCGGACCATGGTGGCCTTCGGTAGTGATCGCGGTTGCGGTCATCGCCGTCGTCGCCATCGCTGCTTGGGTAGTGACCTGATTATGACGCTGATGACGAAGGGCGAATTCGCCGTTCATCGTGGCGTCGGCAAATCGGCCGTCTCGAACTGGGCCAAGAAAGACCTGCTGGTCATGGGCGAGTGCCCGACCAGCGGTGCGATCAAGGTCGATGTCGAGCGGACGGAAGCGCGCATCAATGCGCGGGTCGATCCGATGCGGGGGAGGCCTAGCGCCAATCTCCCGCTCGCCGCGCCCGCGCCGGTAGAGGAAGGGGGTGATCTTCTCGACGGTCGGCGGAGCGCTGCGCATGTACGTGCG
>Ga0265797_10008197_pt1 | contig 14014 bp, 11 predicted proteins | sample P2T30metagenome_FD_192433 | JGI IMG/M metagenome (GOLD analysis project Ga0265797, IMG submission 192433) | Plant litter microbial communities from East Loma Ridge, Irvine, California - P2 T30 | ecosystem: Environmental > Terrestrial > Plant litter > Unclassified | place: USA: California... | reverse complement strand
TGTTGGACGATCGTGTCACGAGGCCGTCGCGACCGAGGTGCCGGAATGCAAGGGTGTGCATTATCTTGTGCCGAGGCCGACTACAAGCATGTCATAAAGACATGGGGTTCGGCTTACTCTCGCTATGGAGAGTCAAGGTCCCGAGTTTGGCTCAGCTGCGTCACCGAGCCCTAACCTTCACCCTTCTTCTTCTCCACGCCAAGCGGCGACATGGCGGAGAGCGACGACGTGTGCTCTACGTGAACTGTGCTCACCGTGAAGAGTGAACACATGGAGTTAACCCGGGGGTGATTCCATCGCTGGTGGAACGGCTTTGTATTCCTTCCACGTCTCCGAGAGAAAGTGCTCAAGGACACATCAATAATCGATGCTTCTACTAAAGTCCGACAAGAGAGACAAGGCGAAGAGACCGATTGATTTTCCTAGTACTACAGATTGCGTACGAGCAGGACGATATAGAAATCGCTTCGCGGGTGGAGTGTCGGCGGCGGGGAGTTCCCTTCCCACCACCTCCCCCGCCCACCATCCCAACACCATTACAAAGCCTTCGGCTTCTTCCAAACAGGCACCTTTTCGAAATCGCGATCGTACCACAGCTTTCCATTCTCGTCAATCTCAGCCGCTTCGTCCGTGGTCGGAATCCCGGCTTCCTCATTCTCCGCAATCTCGTCCCGAGAAACACCAGCCTGGTCTCTCGGAAGCCAAAGCTTCGGCGTCTTGGACGTGAAGGCAGGGTTTTCGTAGGCGTTGGCGAGCTCCTCTTCAGTCGGGGCCGCAGACTCGTCTTCGCGATCGGGCATCGATAGCCAGCCTTTGATCTCGTCGCGTGACGATGAAATGAACGTGTCGAAGAATTTCGAAAGCGCCGTGGCCGCACCGGTGCCTAGTTTGTTGACGCCGAGACGGCGGTTGTGCGCGGACATGTGCAAGGCGACTTCGTCATGTTCCGATACACCATCTTCCCGCGCGAGCAACGGCACTTCGATGGCTTGTATCATGTCATACCCGAGGTATAGCTCCAGTGGGCGGAGAGTGCGGTCGAGGACCAGGTTGATTCCAGCTGTGAGGACCAGAAGCACTATCATCAAGATGGTCTGTATCGTCGCTTTGCGTGCGCTGAAGAGTCCGATGAGAGCCAGCTCGGCCAAGTAGATTCCCGTTGGCATCTGCTTCAATGCACGTTCGTAAACCTCGCCTCGCGTGTCGATCTTACTCAGGCATACATAGAGAAGGTTGTATCGGTAGCTGATGTAGTACAAGGACAGGCCAACGGTTGCAAAGATAAGCGTCAGCGGCGCGATGCATGAGTAGGCCATCACAATCACAAACATGTTTGTGAACTTGGGGTAAAGGCTTCCGTAGGAGATACCCTTCATCTGCGAGTATGATGCAAACTTCTCGCGCGGCGTCTTGTCCCAGAAGTGTTGGTAGAACAAGTATTCGAACAGATCCGAGTAGTTTAGGACGTTGCTTGCTGCACTTGTCAGACCTTGCAGCAAGAAGTACGTCAGGTAGAAGTTGGAGGCCTTGGGCAAGCTTTCTGCAAGTAGCGTTGGGGCCATGTGCGGTTCCTTGATTATTTGGGCGGCCACCGCAGCAGCACCAGAAGAAAACGTGGTGACCAGGAAGACCTGGAATACCTGGAAGAAAAACACCCAAGCCTGCGTTTTCAGTTCGGCCTGAGGGGTGGTTGGCTCTCCGGACATTTTAGCGATGTCTACAAGTGTGTTAGCGTCAAGCCCAATCTTGCACGGGCAAGTTCATTGTCAAGAGATACTCACGTCGGAAGAGTTTGGGAACGTACGACACCAGCCAGCTGATGAGGAACGGTGGCGCAAGTCCAGAAATCAGCCCAATCAGCCAATCTGGCAACTCGTTCAAGAAGCTAAGCCACTCGTAGTGCTTGGCGAGATACTTGATGTTGCTGATGGTTCCAAGGATACTGGTCGGAATGGAAAAGAAGATGGTGAAAGCGATCACAAACACCAAGCCAAGCGATGCCTTTGAGAGGCGCTTCTCCATGGGCAAGGCCAGACTGTCCCAGAGTACCTCTTTGGGAAGCACATCCAGATATCGGTCTTGCAAGGGTATCGCAGGCGTCTTGAAGGTCACGGTCTCGTAGGCTCTGTGCGCGGCAGCCTGGTCGGAAAAGGCAACGAATATGGCTGACTGACCCGGCAGCTTGCTACCAGGCGAAGCTCTGTGTTCTTCAGTCTGGCTCGCCAAATCCGCAACGGAAGCTCTCGACTTGTCGATCAAATCGTACTTGGTTCCGACAACCGGCGGCTGTCGAGCCGTCGGGCGATGAGCCTTCGAGCTGGAATGGCCATTCTCAAGTGAAGACGCCGAACCAGATCCCTGACGTCTCTGCTTGTTGGCTCGAACGATGAGATCGTATTCTGCAGACTCCAACTTCATCGCAGCGTCGTTGCGTTTTTGGACCAGATCGGAGATATCGCCGGTGTCTTTGACGGGCCACGAGCGCTCGGCATGCTCGCCAAAATACCCCTTGACGTTCTCCTGGAGGAGCGCCTCTTTCGGTACGTTTAAGAACAGCACAGTGCGAGGTGAGAGCTTTTTCGACCTGGATGGTGACAATAGATAGGCTTGCCGCGCACCGATCAGTAGCAGACGCTCCCTAGCAATGAGCAGCAAGACGCCAAGGAAGAAAACCCAGGCCATGACGGTGTGGCCCCATAGGTGGCTATTCTTAGCAATGTTGCTGAACGAGATTTTGTCCAGTTGTGAGGCGTTGCCACCGCCGGTGGCGTTGACCGGGATCAGGACGGGAAGTACCAGACAACTCCCCAACAAGCAAATGGCGATGATAAACTTGAGGAATCGAAGGTAGAGGTAGGCATCCAACGAGCTGTGCGTCAACACAAAGCGTGAAGGGAGTTTGCGGAAGTCATGAAACCAGCCTGTTCCTGTCGAGCTGGATGCTGGGGTCCTGTTCTCCTCAGGGACTGTGCCCAAGAAGGTCCTAGGCGCGTAGTGTTTATGGAATCTGTTCCTGATGGCCACAAAAATGGCGAGATAGATGACTGCAGAAACGAAGGTCGGGACAAAGGCAGCGAGAATTGCAGCTCCAGAAGTAGATTCCGACTTCTGGTGGCCACCATAGCCAGAGCCTTGCGTTTCCAGCATCTTGATCTGGCTTGGATTGGAAGATGGGTTGTCGTGAATCGACTTGTTACTCAATCATGCTGTGAGTTACAGGCATGTGCGAGTGTTGCGGATCTCGAGGTCGTGAGTGAATAGGTAGTCAGCTACAGTAAGCTCCCGAGGCGAGCTAAGTGTAGTCGTTAGGTAGAGTAGATCGACGTGGATCCAGCAAGGCAGAAGCCAGGCGTTTGGGCGTTTGGTGGCTGGCACAAGCAACGTCATCCCGGCGGAGGCGGCTTCACTCCGTCCCTCACTCATGTCACGCTTGCCCCGCTGCATCACAAAAGCATGAGCACAGCGCGCGTCAAAGCAAAAGCAAAAGTCGTCCGCATTTGTGCTCTGTCTCACTCACTCCACAGCAACAACCTGCGATCCCACCTCTACTCCAATCTTCAACCCTTCACTTCACTGTGACTACCTCCGAGAGTCTTCCCTTCCATCTGCAATCCAGAGTTGCAAAGGACCCTGTGCTCTTCTCGAGCATCTGTGCGCCGCAGTACCACACCGAACCACCGCCTGCCTGTCATCTCCACTTCCCATCTCCACCTGCAATCCACCGTGCCCTTTTCGCATTTCACATGCCGCTTACAAAAGGCGGTCCTTCTCCTGGGCGCAACTCTCCTGCGCACGCAGGCAAAAGCTCTCATTTCCGCCATCCGTTCGGTGGCCGCGTGAGCAAACATTTCGGCGACATGGTAAGCACTCTAGCAGCACCACACTGTCCGTCCGAGCTGACGCCTGGCAGCTGTCTCCCGAGGATGCCTATCTGTCTTACCACGACGTCCGCCTGACGCGCGAAGATGTCCAGTGCATCAAGGATGACTGGCTCACAGACAACGTGATTGCCTTCTGGCAGGAATACCTCGAACACGAGAAGCTTAGCGAATACCCCAAGGCGAATATCGTCCTCCTCCGACCGTCCATGGCTTTCTTGCTGCTCAACACTAAGGATCCGCTCAGCCTGAAGTCTGCGCTGCCGAACTTCGAAAAGACGACACACATCTTCCTGCCCATCAACGACTGCCGCAGTGTCGACATCGCCGAGGGCGGCTCACATTGGAGTCTGTTGCTAGTCTCGGTCATCGATGGTGTTGCCTTCCACTACGACTCTCTCTCGCCCTCCAACGTCAGCGAAGCGAAGCTTGTCGCCTATCGCATCAGTATACTCCTCGGCAAGCCGCTCAAATTCATCAACTTGGAGGATTCCCCGCAGCAGGACAACAGCTCCGACTGCGGAGTCTACGTATGCCTGCTCATGCAGCACCTGCTCATGTCACGGTTACTGCGAGCCCATGCTCAAGATAAGATTAGCATGAGCATGCGCGGGAAGGAAGTGGATGCGTACAACGGGCGGAAGGAGATGCTGAGGGTCATCGAGTCCAGGCGGAAGGAAGGCGAGCGACGACGAAGCAGGAGTCAGTCTCGGGATGGAAAGGCCGGTTCCAAGAGCAAGAGTCCGCCCCGTATCGGTGATGAGCAGAACGAGAAGTAGGATTCCATTGCTGCAGCCACGCGAGATATGAGCCGTCTGGTTGTTTGAGGTTTTTAGCGTAGGCGTTGAGGGTATATCTGCGAGTGCTGCGAGACTGGCATGCATGTGTTTCACGCGTTATGAGGCATGGTATTTAACCCTTGGAGGGTTGGTGGCTTAGGTGTTGCGAATCGAATCACGAAACCATATTTCTTTACGTGATCTACCGAAACTTCATTATCACTATTTCTTCATCATCAGGCGCTGTCCACTCTATACCTCAGTACCTACCTTGACCTCCATATCAATCCGGATTTGACGTTACACGTTTCACGTCAAGTCACGCAGATCAAACGCATAAATCCATGTGAATTGCGGGGAGGAGGAAGGTTGGCCGCAGATTCCTCCCGCAAGCGTCGAGCTAGCTGAGCTTCTAATAATCTCCAGCTCGTGTTCGTGCTCTTCCTAACAAAACAACTGCCTTTGCCTTGCCAGCACTGCCAGTTCTGCCAAAGCTCGATCCATCCTTCTGCAGACTACAAACCGCTCATTACTTCCAAAGACGGCCACGATGATTGACTTCAGCTTTAGCGATGATGCAGAGCTCCAGAAGCTGAGCGCCCAAGTCGTAAGCCACCTCACGACAGGCCTACTACATGCGCTGTCGCAAATCGTGTGCGCGTTCAATCAAGCTGACGCTCTATACACAGGCATCCGACCCCGAGGAGTTCGAACACTGGGAGAAGCTGGTCCGCGCAGCCGAGGCGCAAGAAGGTGGCCTCAACCGCAACTCTAGCCCGCAAGCGATCGCATCCACGCGCGAGGCTTACGACCGCTTCCTCGCAAGATACCCTCTGTTCTACGGTTTCTGGAAGAGATATGCCGACTTGGAGTTTGCGATTGCTGGAACCGAGGCTGCAGAGATGGTGAGCACAACATACCTCGAGTAAACGATCCACGCGCTGACACGGGGCAGGTCTACGAGCGCGGCATCGCTAGCATCGGCATTTCCGTTGACCTCTGGACCAACTACTGCGGCTTCAAGGTCGAGACGAACCACGAACCCGAGATGATTCGAGAGTAAGTACCGGGCATTCCCTCTCCTCACTCTGCCCATGCCCATAACCACAGCGCGAACACGTCGGATGCTCCTTGAGCATATTCGCACGTATAGCGCGTCTGCAACAAGCTTGGTGAGAGTTCCAGCCCTGCTCAAGGTTGCGATCATGTCTCACGTCTGCCTCGTCAGCACATACACACGCCGCGCTTGATTTCCTGCTCGAGCCTGTCTATGCCAACACATTTGCGGTCCGCACCTGCAACCCAGATTGCCACTCGAGCAAACTCGCTCTTTTTTGCAACATGTTCGCCATCACTTTCTTTTCCCCAGCTCCGTTCCCGTCCACATGACACCAGTTACTGACCTGAAACCTTTAGGTTGTTTGAACGTGGCGCAGAGAGCTGTGGCCAGGATTTCCTGGCACATCCCTTTTGGGATAAATACATCGAGTTCGAGGAGCGTCTCGAGGAGCAGGATCGCATTTACGATATCCTCAGCAAAGTTGTCCATCTGCCACTCCACCAGTACTCGCGTTACTACGAGCGCTACAACAACATGGGCAAGCAGCAGCCTGTGGAGAAGCTTGTGGCTGCTGACGTCTTGGCCCAGCTACGCAGTGAAGTCGAACAGACCACCAGCGACCCGGCCGACATCGAGCGCGAACTGCGTGTCAGGATCGAGGCCATCCACTGGGAGATCTTCAATCGGACCCAATCTGAGGTCACCAAACGATGGACTTATGAGCAAGGCATCAAGCGTCCCTACTACCACGTCACCGAACTCGACGATGAACAGCTCATTAACTGGGGGAAGTACTTGGACTACGAGGAGGCCGAGGGGAACTATAATAGAATCAAGTTCCTCTACGAGCGATGCCTTATCACCGCGGCCAATTACGACGAAGTCTGGTTCCGCTTTGCGAGATGGCTGGCTATACAGGAAGGCAAGGAGGAAGAACTCAGAAACGTCTACCAGCGCGCCAGCTACGTTTACATCCCCATCGCACAACCCGCAATCCGCCTGGCCTACGCCAACTTTGAGGAATCACAAGGTCGTCACGAGATCGCCATCGCCATCCACGAGGCCATTCTGTTGCACATTCCAGACCACTTGGACACCATCAGATCGCTAGCAAACCTGCACAGAAGACAGTTCGGCGCGGACTCGGCGATTGAGGTGCTGAGAAAGTACAACGAAGACGGAAGCTGTTCGCCTCAGACCCGCGGAGCCCTGGTAGCCGAGTGGGCCCGCATCATGTGGCGCGGCAAGTACGACAGCAAGGGCGCCCGCAAGCTGTTCGAGAGCACCCAGAAGCAGTTCCTCGACTCGCAGCCCTTCTGGAGCAGCTGGCTTTTGTTCGAAATCGAACAGTCGACCAACGAATCCGACGAGGCGACCGCACACAAGCGCATCAAAGCAGTCCACCAGCAGATCCGCCGCAAGTCTAGCCTCTCGCCCGAGCTGGTGAGAGCTTTGAGCTCGCAGTACGCCCGCTACCTGCAAGAGCGCGGAGGCAAAGACGCCATGGCCGAGCTCTTGCTGCTCGATGCCGAGATGAACGGGCCCGCCAGTGTTCAAAACGTATCCAAGGCATAGAATGCTATGGGTCTTGGGTTGAACGAGGTATGGTGAGATGGCGGCTTAAGTTGGCTTCTTTCGTGTACTATAATCGAGGTTTCTTACGTAGCACATACACCCGGCTACGAGAACAGACTTCTTTTTTTCTGAACTCTAATATCAACGACTTCCTCTTTGGCTCATATCTGTTGCATGGGTTCCCTCGTCCCATAGGGGTCGTTCGGGTGATGGTGTTGAGACTCGAGAAAAAAAAGTTGCCTCCACTATACATACATGGTACCGTACACGCTCGTAACAAAAAAATCGTGTTCTCTTGGTTGCTGCTTCTCACAAAGTAGTTGGCGTCGTTTCACGAAGAGAAACTCGAATCGGCTCAGAACCAAGGTTTGGCGTTCTTGCGCTTCTCCTCTTTCATCTCCTCCATCTACAAGTTGGCGTGTCAGGTCAGCCCCATGTTCATTTGGTAATAAAATCCCTCTTGCAAAAGCTGTTGTTGTTATCGGGAGAAAAGAAAAGGTGAAACGAATAGGAGATAATACAACCCACCCAGTTCTTCTTGCACTCTTTGTACGCGCTGTTTTGTTGGGGAAGAAAATCAGTCAGTCTTCATGGTTCGGTAATGGATTCCGTGAGTGAAGAATCTCCAGATCGACCTTGGGATGGATAATTCTTGTTCTTGAACTTGGACTTGGACTTACTCAAAGTAGTCTGTACACATCAATCTGTCGCCGCCGTTCCGCCGTAAGCACTTGAGGCTTTTGTCTGCTGCTTCTTGACAGGGGTCGAAGTATTCGCTGTTGCGTTTGCTGGGAGGGTTGGGATGGTTAGTGGTGTTATTGTTGATGTGTTGCGGTGATGCGAGTTCGAATTGGATCGACGGTGCCACCATATAGTCGTGATGTTTGATATTCTTGGACTCTCGACGGAATACGTCAAGACGAATCAATCAAGTCGATATAGATGGGGCGTTGATCCATGCTTGGTACAGTAGTTTCGTGGTGATGGGGCGAATCGACTTACCTGCTGAAACGAGACTGGCCCTTCTTCCAGGTGCCTGTGTCTTCTGGTGTTTTGTCGGCCGAGTCTGACATTTTTGATGAGTCGATTACGCCAATGCCACTGTGATGAAGTCGACTTTCACATGCCTGCCTCGTCCGAGTAGACGCCACGAGGAGTGAGAGTAGAGGACGCGGGTACGCTAAGGCGATAAGATCCGCTTCCCTGCGCCGCTAACTTAAGCCATTTGTCCATCCATCACCGAACAAACACGCCCTCACAACATTCAACACATCTCATCCGCCGACTTCCCACCCCCTCAATCACTAAGGTAGAGGAAACAAGAGAATGCAGCAAAATCAACTCGACCACTGATAGCACGAGCACCGCTCAGCCTTTTGAGTGCATCTCTGCTCTTCTCGTCGCCTCACCACCTGCCTGACCACGCCGACCGCTTAGGCACACACACACACCTTATCCACGCCTCGTGACTTCGAGCACCAAGCTTCTCCTTCCACACTACACCCTCGACCAGCATCACTTCTCCCGACCATGTTCGCACGCCTTCCGCACTCACACGGCAACAACCCACGAAAGAGACAAAAGCGAGCCCACAGTTCCGACAGCGACGAGGCTCCTTCTCGCTCTCCGCCCACCATGCCGTCAGCTCCTAGGCTTCCTCACGCCGCAGAAAGCGGTGAACAACAAGCATGTCAGCACGAACTCAAGCTCAAGCGCCTCGAACCCGACCTCGACACTATGCGACAGCTCATCACCTGCAAGATCTGCCAACGATTCCTCTCCGAACCCTACGGCCTCGCGTGCGGCCACACATATTGCTACGTCTGTCTGGATGCCTGGCTAGTCGCGCAAAAGAAGCGGACATGTCCAGACTGCCGCGCAACGATCAAAGAGCAACCGGTGCCATCATATCTGATCCGCGAAATGACGAGGGTGTTTGCTTATCGGCAGGAGCTTCTGCCCGACGGCGAGACTGTGGATGAGCATGACGAGTACATCAAAGAGGCGGTGGCGCAAGTTTCTACGGACAAGGAGACTGGAGGCCTATTCAGCGGGCTGTTCAAGGGTGCGCGGATGCATTGGATGCCGTTGCACGACCCTGGGGACGACGTGGACAGGTGTCCGAACTGTCACTGGGAGTTGGAAGAAGGCAGGTGCGGTAGCTGCGGACTGAATATTGGCGACGAAGACGGTTTCGGTCTGGACACTGGGGAGTCGGAGAACAGCGACGACGATGATGACGAGCTGGACGTCGATGTTGTTCCACACGATTACGACGGGATGGACGACCCAGGCTCTTTCGACGAGGACGACTACTTGGACGAAGACGGAAACCATCGCTTCGAAGACGAGGCGGAGGGAAGCGTGGATCTTGACATATTCGGGCCCATGCCCCTACCCCCGGCAGCCCATCGCAGAGCAAGGCAACATCGAGAAAGGATCAATCTCGACAGCGAGCCTGAGTCTGAGGACTCGGAAGACCCCGACAACGACCCGCTCATGGAAGGCTTCCTCGACAACGAAGCGATCGAGGAATCCGGTAGCGACTCCAGTAACGAGCAGTCCGACTCCGAGGAAGAGGCCGAGGAGACTCCCAGGCACACACACAGGCAACTCATTCGACCCACAGTCATTCACGATTCCGACTCTGACGATGCGCCACGACAGCCTCGCCGCGCTGTGGTAGTGGAGGACAGTTCTGATGAAGAAGGGCCAGTGGCACGCAACAATCAGCGGGCAGGCAAGGTCAGCCGTGGAACGAGGCGTGCACCAGTAGTGCAAGCAATCTCGAGCGATGAGGATACCTCGCCCAATAACAGCGAAGACCATGATGACGACGACAGTGACTCTCCTTCCAACTCGGAGTCTGATAATGGCGGTGTCAACGCCGGTACTTTCTCGCCCATGCAGTCTACCGCTGACACTGGGTCTCCCGGCCTAAACCGTGGCCCCTACGGCTCCGTCAGCCCCCGCAGAGATTACGAACTCGGATACTCGGACTATGGGAGCCCGGATGACGACGACGACGAAGACGGTGATGTTGCTAACGGCGGCTACGGCAACGACTTCGGCGATGATTATGGCAATGGTTACTCAGATGGCGAAGACGACGGCGTCAGAAGTACGACAGCTGGGTCCGCTCCCTTTCCCTCCCTTGCTGCTTTGCCTCGACTCGTGCTAATGATGAATAATAGATACTCGGACTGAGCCCATGCCCGCCACCATCATCAATGCACCCCCAGAGCCAGCACCGACTCACCGCCTCAGTAAGAGACAAAGACGCAGACGCCGAGCCGCCGACCGTGACTTTGGCCCGGACGCCGAAATCCCCCATCATCCTCTACGCCTCACCGAAACACCAACAATCGACCCCAACAGCGAACAGGAACGCCAACAGCGGAATAGGATGCGTAGGATTCAGGGCAGAGATAGCTTGAGGTCGGAGGTTCAAGTTCTGAGCAGTGAAGAGGAACAGGATGAGGAAGAGGTCCGGAACCGGCGTAGGCTGCGGCGTACTACGACCAGACGTCGTTAGCTGGGATTGTATGGCTGGTGTTGAGAATCCCTCGGTTTGTCTGGGCTTCCTCTTCCTTTTAATGTCATAGTAGAAAGCCCGAGACTCTCCTCTGTTGAGGGAGAGCTGGCGACGAGTATGAATTATGAAAAAATGTGACAAAGCCCGCTCTGCCCAGGTTTGACAGTTGCTTGGTCGTGCTGATGAAGTCCATTTTTCAACCCTTTGGTTTGACTGGGCTCACATGTCATCGAGACTCTCATGGCTAACACTAATTAACATGAACCATCAACGTTCAAATGGTTCGTTCCATAATTATTGAATCGGTTCCTGTTTCCAACGGGAATCCTGCCGACTACCTTGCCTTCTTGGCGACATGATCTGCGATGCAAGCGCCAGCTTCCAGGCAGCACTGCCCCACTGAGGAGCTGCATCCTTCATGTACTCGACTACATGAATGGCCATTCGGTTAGCAGGTGAGGTACCTGCCTCTCCCTAACATCACTCCGAAGTTCACTAGTCAATTCATTCCAATCCCATCAATCTACAATCAATACCTCAATCATGGACACCGAACCCTTTACCCTCGTCGAAGAGAACACCAGCTCCGGCCCACATCAACTCTTCGACGACGTCGCCGACCTATCCTCTGCCAAATCAGCAGACCACGACCTCCAATATGTCGCTGCCCTGCGAAAAGCCAACCCGGAAATGATCGTAACAACCATCCCAGCCTACAACGTCAACCTGCGCGCTTTCGCCGCATCGGGCTTCGCCACCTGTGAGCTCGACACTTCGACCGACTCGTTTGCCAGCTGGAGGGGCTACGTTGCTCCCGCCGTGAGGTCCGACTCTGGCCAACTCGGAGAGCAGATCCATTTTGCCAAATACCACTACCAATGGAGCAGCCAAGACTTCGTCCTCTACACCGTCGGCAACGTGCAATACGTCCTCAAGGAACGCGTGGGATCAGAGCAACCCCTCGGCCCCTCGCACATCACCGACAAACTCATCCTAACCGTCGGCGAATGGCAGGCTTCCAGCCTCAACCAGACCGTCCTCGTCTACGACGGCTACTGGCAGCGCAGCAGAGACATGTGGCTCGCCGCGCAGAAAGCCAGCTGGGCCAAAGTGATCCTGGACGAAAAGATGAAAGCCGCCCTCACCAGCGTCGTGGCCAAATTTTTCGACTCGCAAGCCCTCTACCGCGACCTCGGCGTCCCCTGGAAGCGCGGCCTCATCTTCGCCGGCCCCCCCGGCAACGGCAAAACAATCTCCATCAAAGCAATCATGCACACCCTCCTCTTCGAGCGCGGCGGAGCCCCGATCCCAACCCTCTACGTCCGCAACGCGCCGCAGACCTACGACATCGGCGCCGTCTTCACGACCGCGCGCCGCCTGGCGCCCTGCATGCTGGTGCTCGAGGACATCGAGACGATCGTGACGCCGCGCACCCGCAGCTACTTTTTCAACGAAATGGACGGCCTCGAGAACAACGACGGCCTCTTCGTCGTCGCCTCCACCAACTTCCTCGACAAACTGGATCCGGGCCTCGCCAAACGCCCCAGCAGGTTCGATCGCACGTACATCTTCCCGCTGCCGGACGAGCACGAGCGCACGCTCTACTGCGAGTTTTGGCGGCGGAAGCTGCAGGGTAGGGAGGCGGAGGTTGCGTTCCCGCATAGGCTGTGTGGGGCTATGGCGGCGATTACCAAAGGGTTTTCGTTTGCGTTTCTGCAGGAGTGTTTTGTCGCGGCGTTGCTGACGCTTGCCCGCGAAGAAGAAGAAGAAGAAGGAGGAGAGAGGGTTTCGATTTACCACTTGAGAATGTATAGGCGGGAGGACCGGCTGGACCAGTACGCGTTGTGGAGGGCGTTCAAGGAGCAGGCTGAGGCGTTGAGGAAGCAGATTGGAGATGGTGGCGGCGAGGATGGGCAAGGTGAGTTGGGTGGTGTTGCCGGTGCTTTGCAGAGTTGCGGGTGTGATAACAGCGGCGGTGCGCGTTCGCAATCGTCCTCTTCGGGTATGGGGGGGTTAATGAGGCCGGATGCACTCGAGAATGCTTCGACTTTGGTGGCGGGAGGCATGCTGCCCGTTCTCCCGATCAACAAGATGCGGGTGGTCAACACGGCTGCGTTTGAACTCGTTTGATTTGGATATGATTGGGTCGTTTTGACATACAAGAGATGAAAAATGAATGCTTTTTCTTTTTGTTGACGTGCGAAGAAACGAATCGAAACTATGGGTCGTTGTCGGCGGCGGGAATGTGTTGTTTTCGATGAGAGGATCGATGGTAGGTATTACCACTTGAGATGTGCAATGTATAGGAGACGGAGAGCGTGTGCGTGTGTGTCGAGTGTCTCTCGTCGGAAGAAAAGAGCTAGGCCAAGGCGGAACTAGTTGGTCGTACCGCATTAGATTCGCGAGGCCGGTAGTTACTTATGTGGAAGAAACAGATTGAAATCACGTGTTGATGGATCTTCTGTTCCCAACAATCGTGCTTCTTTTTTTGGGGGGGGCTCTTGCGTTGCTTTTCTTCTCAAAAAAGTTCTCTGCGGGACAGATCTCGCTAAGCTATTATTAGACTGTGAGCAGAGGATAATAATTTAGGAGAGGCGGCGACACTATACGAAGGTAGGTCGACGAAGAGACGGTAGGTTAAGAAGGGGGGCGGTATGTTCTAAGGCGGGGGTCGATTAGGGATAGTATTCTGAGAGGGAGTTCCTAGTGTACAGCTTTTATACATTGAATAGTGAACTATTCGTTAGCAAACAGAACCCACACGGATAGAGAAGCGGTATCATGACTGGCAGAAAGACGAAAACTCCAATCTAGAAAGCAAGTTTAACGTATGAAAACGCGGCTGCGCAAGACGTCTGGAATCGCTGGCTAGACTACCCCGACTCGCCCCGACCCGATCACGTACGAGCAGGACGAAGGACGAAGGAAGAAATCGCTTCGCGGGTGGTATGTCGGCGGCGGGGAGGTCAGAGACAAGCGGTCTCGTACATCTGAACGCTCAGCCGTTCCAACTCAATAGACAACGCTCAACACAACACTTACTTACGACTCCTGCACTCTGCCTCCGCCTCCCCCCTCGCCGTAACCGCCGCCAGCGTCTCATCCGCAACCCCCCTCCTCTCATCCCCAACCGTAAGCGGCACGCTAGCCTTCTCCCTCTCCGCCTTCGAAACCGGCTTCCTAAACT
>Ga0265797_10008195_pt1 | contig 14014 bp, 14 predicted proteins | sample P2T30metagenome_FD_192433 | JGI IMG/M metagenome (GOLD analysis project Ga0265797, IMG submission 192433) | Plant litter microbial communities from East Loma Ridge, Irvine, California - P2 T30 | ecosystem: Environmental > Terrestrial > Plant litter > Unclassified | place: USA: California... | reverse complement strand
CTGGCCCTTGGTCCGGTGGTACAATTTCCATATCTGCGTGCCCAGCGGGTCGTTCTTCTGCATATCCTCAGGCGTCTCGGTGTCGACGCTCGCGGAGTCGTCCTTCCATTGGTCTAGGAAAGAATCGCGCAACAGACCCTGGCGGGCTGTCGCCTCGGATGGTGAGCCCTCCAGCTTGCCCTCGAGAGTGCTGAGCGTGCTGGCCGAGGTCAGCGACTGTATGGCGGAGGAGGACCCAGACGCGGTGCTATCGATGTGGGCAGGCATGCGCACGTTCCGCGGCGACGAGGGCGAGGTATGGCTGGCGTATGGGTTGTCGGCATAGGCATTGGGGTTGGTCGAGTCGATGAAGTCGTCTGTGAGCGCATCAGGCGTTCGCAAAGGGCCCCCACGCTGCGCCGGCCGGGCGTGGGCTTGGGACATGGCCGACAGCGGGTGAAATAGGCTTAGCTACACTGGAGTGCAGCCAGGGTGGTGGTGACGGTGGTGGAGGTGGTGCTCTTGCGCGACAACGCACGCGGTGGTGAGTGAGAGAAGCCACGAGAGAGGTGTGTGGTGGTGGTGGTGGTAAAAAGTGGTAGTCGTAGTGGCGATCTGGAGCGGCAGGGTAAAGCGGCAGAAGGTATGGGTGACTAGTACTGCGCGCGCGGTGGTATGGCTGGCACTGTATGTATGTATGTAGTATGGCAGGGCACTGGTTCGTCGTCACGGGCGCGACCGGGCAGTTGAGAGCAGGGCCAGGGACGCCCAATGACCTTCGGGCGGCGGAAACGCTGACTACGTGCGCTCGACTCGACTACTACGACTCTGGCGCCGGCAACAACGCCAGTGCTGAGTGTGAGAGTGGATGGTATTCTTCCTCCCTGGCCCTGGCTGCCGTCACCGAACCCACTCCAAGCTCCTCAACCGGGCCCTGGCCGCTCTGGGAGGTGGTCCCAGCCGGCCGCGCTGCTAACAAGTCTAACAGGCCACTGACCACGCTACAGCATCCCTACAGGAACATGCGTCGACCAAATTAACCGAAGGCCTGCGCGCGCAAAGCCCTTTCGGCCATCCACCGATCGCCCATACGCTCTTACGGACTGTCCAGGCCACCACACTGCTTTTGCCTCTTGTGAGGCCGCCACAAGAGTCCGAAGACTCCGACTCTGCTGCAGCGTAAGGCTATAATTCGGCCTCTTTTCTACCGTGGCGCGGCCTCGTCGGCTGGCTCGAGCGCCACCGCTGCTGCTAGTCGCAAAGCCAGAGACGAACTGTGCAACTGTGAGTGGCATGCTCCGCGTGGGATGCTCGCCGCACGGCTGGTGAAGGGGGGTGGGGCACTGCATGATCCAGAAGAGGAAGCCAATCACATGTCAAAATGCCTGCTGCCCTTCGAGAAGCTCGAGTCGTGGGCCTGGCTAGGGTCAGCAGCTGCAACCTGAATCCATCTGCTGTTGATGCTGCTATACGTGATGGTCGCTTGCAGGGCACGCAGATCGCACAGCAGCAGGCAGGGAGCCAGAAAATCGATCGATCAACAATGCCAGTCTATCCTGCGCGTACGGAAGCGGACAGCATGGCACATTCGATGTCCTGACTTCCAATTATTGCGCTGCTGCTAAGGTCGACCGTCAAACACCGGTTTTCTCCGCCATCGTGCAGGGCCTCGACTTTTTTATTATTGCAGTTGTGATTTGACACTGCTGCGCATCTGGGGATGACGTTAGGGTCGCGCACTCATGCATGCCCATCGGCAAAGCACCCTGGGCACAGTTGAGCGCCACGCAACGGAGACGCGTGCGGAAATGCTTGTCACAAAAGGATTCTGGACCACGAGTCGGCCTGTGCCATCAGAAGCGACCGGCTCGTGGGTTCTTCGCCGACGTCGCACGTTAATGATATATTGCAGACCCTTGAGGCGTTGCTGCGACATCTAAGAGGGTCTTGCATGAAGATGCCAAGTGGGCCTCGGCTGTGACAATAGCAAGACATGCATGTATAGGGATATATGGAGACTGTATGTATGTATGTATATTGAAGTGGAATCTGGAGTCACACAGTTGTAGCAAAGGGTAGCAGCTCGTGTGGAGCGGATTTACGGGAAAAGAAAGATACTCCGCGGTTTGCTAGCATGCATCTTCCCTGTCGCATAAATGTCAGTCTGCCCAAGTCTCAGGCTGATCTCGAACTTAAGCAATAAAGCAATACAGGAGTCTCATGAACACTGTTAGATCCTCGGCATTGGCAGAGCGCAGATCATCATTGCCTTCGTCTTCTTGTGTTTTGTGATATGTCGCGTGGGAATTAAAGGGCCGATGACGTCCAGCCGTTAGGATCATTCAACGCTCCAGTGCAACTGCTCGCTCGACGCCGTCGAGTGAACGGCTTTTAGGGCGTGGTTTTGCTGATAAGACATGTTCCGGCTATCCACTTGCTACTGCATCCTGCATCTCAGCTGATTGTAGAGCGTTGACTAAGCCAGAACACCTGTATCGCTATACGCTGAAGAAGAGGCATACAACGGTTAAGTGGACGAAACACGAATCATGGCATTGCTGGAGTAAATCAATATTGTTAGGGCTTGGAAAGCCAGTAGCCTACCTTGTCAGCCTCCGGCGTTAGGCCACTTCGATCGGTGAGCCCAAATACCAGTCTCAGGTTTCTCGAAACCATCTCAAGGGTGGCCGCAGAGTCATGCCTCGTGCCAGGGCGCAGCATGGTGGGGACTCATCGCGCAAGCAGCGTCGTGGAGGGTTCGCGTTGTGAAGGCTAACTCCAGTCGCAAGCCACATTCAGCAAACCACCGGTCGAATGAGCAGGCCCTGACGATGATTTTCGTGTTCCGGCACCCTTCGACACCCACCGGAAGAAGAGACGCCGGGCGACGACGTCGAAGGTTGTTGTGGAGCCGGTGTGACGCCGGTGCGATTCCGTGCCCTGGGATGTGGGAAACGAGACCCGCAAGCGCAGATAAGGCTGGGCGCGCATCCTCGACCTGGAGAAGAGAGTTGTTGTTACTTAATCGCCCATGGGGAGGTTGCGCAACTTGGGTCCCTTAGGAACGAAGCTAGAAGCACGAGAGCGGTAAGCAGACGTGCAGTATAGAACTTCGAGATCAGCAAGAGACCTTGTCGCAAGGCAGGCAGGCCACGAAGAATCAATTGTGAGGCGCCTGTCTGCTCGAGGTTAAAAAGCGCCCGCGCGAAAGTTTCTCGCAAATCAGCTCCGATCGGGCGAGGCTTTGCTTTGCTTCGGTTTCATGTGAAAGGCCCAACTGCCGACAATCCTCCTACATTTGCTTGGAGAAGGATTGGCCTGCGCATTCTGCACTGCAGTGGTGGCTGCTCCGCACATCAGGAATTCTCCCAGGTGCCTCGACAGCAATAGTGTTGCCAATAGAGAGACGCGGTGTTCTCCGACATTAGGCTCATCTGTTTGCACGCGCAGGCACGCGAGCAACGAGGGTGAATCTGAATCACAACGCTGAATCGGGCTGTGGATGGACTCGTGTGTGGGGGTCCCAAGGTCCCTTATCGTCGAGCACACCCACAAGGGACCTAGCGTGTCAAATTAGCGGATGCATATGTGCACGCTCGGTGGGCAGAACGTCAGCCTCTTGTGGTGCGGCAGCGACGGCGGACATAAGCCAGAGTGCTTTTCTGTTGCTGTGCTGGCGAGCTTGCTCTGAAACATCCCACTCGACGCTGAAGATCGCGAGCCGTGCTTGGGAATGCTTTTTCTTCCTCATCTCGCATGTCTGGGCGTGGAGGTATAGTAAGCTCAGCTCTCCAGGCAGGCTATACGATGATACGATCCAGCCTTCGAGACTGCGCGGGCGATGCATCCAGGTCCCACATCTGTCGAGATAAGGGTGGGGTCGACGTAGATAGGAGCCGGGGCATAGTGACAGGCGCTTGCGGGCGGATCTTTCATCCGTCGAGCCGGGTATTGAGACGGAAGAAATGCATGTCGATGTTGAGGCTCACAAGAATAATAACGTGGAGTCTCGTCGGTGATAGTCGACAGGATGCTCACGATTATCCCCGACAATTCGCGTAGGAGCAACCGACGGCAAGAATGAAGGAGGGCAGCGGCAGTTGTGTGATGCAATGCAAGGGCGTGCGGAGCAATTGTAGTCGAAAGCACACATGTCTTTCTGAAAGTACGAAGAGAACACACACCGGCATGTACGAGAACTATATACGTTCCCTGTGCGACAGCTAGAATCACGACCTATCTCATATCTATCACGACGAACTGCAAGACGATAAGCTGCCGGCCTGTATCAACGAATCGCCGCCCGCTCGCATGTCGCGACCAGCGCCATTGCTCAGGAGGAGGATCTGCAGCCTGGGCGCTGAAGGTCCTGCCTGCCTACTTGGGGTTATCTCAAACACCACGTGATGCTGCGCTATCATGATGATACGCCTTGATCTACCGCGAGCTATCTCGACCGCGTTTTAGCTATCTAGATATCGACTTAGACCGACTCTTTGGATTCTGGGGTACTCCGCAGATCTGGAGATGTTGCGTGATTGTCTATTCTGGTACAAGAGGCGGTCCAAAGGATAGCCGGGCCGCGTGTCGTGCTCAAGTCTCAAGTGCCATGTGCTATGAACGTCGATAAGGCAGGCGAGCACGTGGTCACACGCGTGCCATAACTGGGATGCTGATAAGATCTTCAGGTGCTAGGGCCGAGGTATTCACTCTGCCATCAGGGTGCGGTACCCGGTGAGGAGTAACGCGAATATTTAGTTGCGTTGCAGATAAGTTCCAACCTGATTCATTCTTCGTTACATACGTGCTAGGAAAGCGCCGTGCCCATCGGATCAAACTTCTGCAATCAAATCTTTGGAGACGAACTGCTGCTCCTGTCGAAAGTAACATCGTCAGTCACCGATCACCTGGAGAGACGTTGTCAGATTTCTTTCGGAACGGGAAAAAGAGAGGCGACTTACATGTGTTCGTGGAAGAAGTTGAGAAGAGTCCTGTAAGCCTTCTCGTAGTCTGCCTTGACAGACTCATCCTTCAAATCACCACGAGCAGCCATGAAGCCGTGAACTTGGTTGGGGTACCATTCGACAATGTTCTTGGTCTTCACACCCTTGTGCCACTTCTCGACATCATCCTTCGGCTCATCCTTGGACGGCAGCATGGCGAAAGGAATGGTGATGCCAGGAGCGTCGTTCGCGTCGACCATGGCAGGGTGGCATGAGGCAGCGGCCTTGAACAGGGTGTCCTTCTGTGAGCTGAGGTTGACAATCTTGCCTCCCCAGCAGTAGCCGACCACTCCCCATTGCTGGATTCCAGAGCGCTGGCCTTCGATCTCCTTCAGGACCTTGGGAATGCGCTCGAGAGTCTTGGGCGGTGCAGCCTGAGTGCTGAAGAACTCGCCGAGCTTCTTTCCCTTCTCGTCGTTGTCTGGAGGGTACCAGGAGATGTCGGCGGGCTTGCCATCGAAGAAGTCTGGATTGGAATTAAGTTAGTGACTACTTGTGCCGACACTGTCGCTACGAGAACAGGCTCGAACGCGCTATGTCTGGCAGTGGTCTGCAACTTCAAAGCTGCAACATTTTCTTTCTCATGTAAAATTTGCCGGAACAGTGTACTTACCAGGCATGAACACTTGGTACTGGTGGTCCTTGTCCGAGTGCGCGAGGATATCAGCACCCTGGAGTGTCTGAGGGAAGAATCCAAAGATGTCGTAGACGACCAGCAATGCGGACTTAGCATCCTTGGGGCCAGTGGCGTATGTCTTCATGCCATTGATAGTGATCCATTCACCCTTCTCTTGGTAGCCCTCGCTCACAACCGGCGGGACGGTGCAGCAAGCCTTTGACTGGGTAGACATGGTTGCGAGTCTCCTCGAGCTGTGTATTTGGGTTGGATGTTTGAGACCTGCTCTGAAAATGTTGTGTACGGAGGATGAAGTGGAGGGAAGGGATTTGGAGAGTTGGGAAGTGAGGATGGGAAGTCGTAGCATTGCTATGGAATTTGGAATCTCATTCGTTGTGGATGTCCTGGAGGGTCAATGTTTATGTCTAATGACATCAGGAGGGGCAGCTCTAGATTTATTGCCGAGGACGGCAAATCAATGCCGATGTTAGGCTGTTCCTGTACCTTGTGCTTCTGAATATCGGGGCTTGACATGCTATGGAAATATGGACCAGAGATCAATTTGACGTGGCCAAATATTCTTCGAATGGTGGAATTGTCGTCTGCAAGTGCGGTGCAGTGGTTGTGCCACATGTCTCTGCGGCGATTGGAACGATCGCCGAGATGATGTAAGGTACTCAAACTTACGAAATAGTGGCCAAAGCTTCCTACGAAGCATCACTCTCAACTTCAGTGCATGAGTCTGGATGATAGTAAATCACTAAACAATCAAATCCGCCAAAATGAGCTTCTTCAAGAACCTGTTCAAAGAGGTATATGCTAGTCTCTCCTATTCTGCAACATTTTGTCTAGCGAGTTCAGGTCTTGCTGCGCGGGCTTCGTAACGCGTCGCGCCTGATCGCTGGAAGCATGGAAGTGTAGCTCCAAGGAAACATTACTGACTCTTTCTTGCTGTACTAGTCCGCTAAGAAGGATGTCATCACACTCTTCCACCACCCTAAATCGCCAGCCTCGATCCGCGCCCACACCCTCTTGAAGCAGACCGCAGCGAATGCCACCGAGACCGCTACCATCGACCAGGCTGGAGATCACTCCAAGCAGAGCAAGTTGGAGAGGACAGACTTCACTCTTGGTATGTGGAAGAGCAATTGGATAAAAGATTGGAGTTTTGATGAAAGGACATTGACTGACGCGTGTGTCATGTAGACGTACAAGAGTCCGCTCCCACTGCCGACCAGTTGGCCAGCATCCTCGAATACCTTGGACCTGCTCAGGCTGGCAGCGTCATCACAGATGCCACTGGCACCACTGATGCTCTCAAGAAGTTCAAGGCGAATGAGAGCTTGTTCAAGGCGCCTGTGACGGTTGACTGGATGAACGCCAGAGCTGGTATGTTGCTTGCACATGTCACATCGCAAATGAGTTGGAACATCTTAAGAAGCTAATACTTATGGCAGTCGTCGGCGATAACGAGAGCGAGATCATGAAGCTTCTTCGCACTCTCCCCAAGGAGACTGAGAAGGCATGAGTGAGCTCTGTGAATTCCAAGGTGTAAGATGGACCGATGTTGATACCTCTCAATTGATTTTATTTGTACAATTCGAGTAGCTCCGTGTGCGAAAGCGAGAAATTAGACAGTCGACTGTGGTGGTTAACTGAAGCGCGGCATCGCTAATGACAGGTGTTTCGGATATCTGCAGAAGACAAACGAAGGCAACTTGCCACCTCACGCAGGCCTCAATTTTCGTTGCTCTTGGGTCTTTACTCTCAATGGGCTGTGTGACGCAATGAAAGGGTGAGTTCAGTTCTCACTGCACTCTTGACCCCATCCACTCCCAAGCAGTCACTCTGGTGGACATGTGAAAGTCGCGTTGCGAGCGGGAGTCGCTCCTTCCACTTTGACGTGCTTGAGCACCTTCCGCGACTGCAAACGCCGCGCCACAGCACCAACCAACAACACACCCGAATAACACTCAAAACACCTTTTCCTCTCCTTTTCCCTTACCAACCTCACAACATACACCACCGCAATCGCTACACCTCTGCTGAACCACATCCTCGCTCAAGTTAGCCGGCATTGTTTCGCGGCTGCCTGAGCGCAACACACATCACGCTCTTTGGCGCCATCCAAACACTCGCCACCTTCATCATACCCATTCCATCCACCAACAGATCCACCAGCTACATCACTTCACTGCCCTTCATTCAGCATGGCGACCACTCCGAGCGCACCAACTGGTGTTCCAGCTACCGATGCGAGTGAGCAACTGCCAGACTGCATTATCGCATCCAGTCACCGCTATTACGACCTTCTGCCTTATTGCAACAGCATCTACTACGCCGAGCCGCAGAAATGGGGTGGCATTCTCCCATGGTGTTTTCCTCAGAGTGCCGCCAAGGAGGTCGAGGAGGACTTCCTTCGCAAGTACTTCACTGAGACTGAAATCCACATGCAAGGTGGCGCGCAAGGCGAAGGTGCAGGCTTCCGTTTTCTCAAGCAAGCCTGGTACAGCATTGCTATGTGGAACTACGAGCAACGCGTTCCCGCCATCGCCACTTGGTGGCTCGAGTCGGAGGAGAACTCCAGTGTCCTTCAGGACCCGACTATGCGCGACGCTCTTTGCAACGACGAAGTCAAGCCGGAGACATGCTTCAACTCGCGTGAACTACAGATGTACGACAAATCCCTGCTTGCATGTGTGATCAAGCAGATTCAAGACCGAGTGAAGACCAAACAGGCTCCTCCAGTCCAAGAGGCTCAGACAATCGAAAAGCCACGTTCAGCTTCTGACAGCAACACGGCTGTTGATCCAGTCCAGACCGAGTCAGTCTCTACGATTCTGCCTCCCATTGAGCGCAACAACCATGGCATCGGTGATTCCAGCTACAGGCAGCCTCCTCGAGCTGCTTCAGCAATTGCCCCTACGAACGAAGTCGCCACACCTTTCCCAATTTACGAGGAGAGCTCACGCGGCAGGCAGCAGGTTCGCCACGGCGATCACGGACACACCGTTTGGAGCGCTGGATATCCAAACCACCAAGTCCAGAGCCGCAAGCGCGGTAGTCGCTTGAGCAACGCAGGTAGTGGCGCTCGTGGTGGAGGATACGATCGAACTGCGCAAGAATATCAGCATCGCTTCAATCTCAGCATGTTCCCGTCCAATGGCGCCGTCGTGGATAGCCCAGCTTCTTTCGGGGGTCTCGTTTCAGGTCCAGCGATCCACCCGAGCCAGGTGACAGTCACGCATCCAAACATGGGCCCTCCCATCTCTGGAGTGCCACAAGCTCTTGCATACGACAACTTCGCGGCTCGGACCCCAATTCAGCACGCACGCGGCCCAAGCTTCCTATCCGGTGAGCATCACGTGCAATCTTCGGCCACTCCAGGCATGTTCGTGGATGGGTCTACAAGCAGAGGTCATCTCACTCATCGCAGCGACATGGAGCGGCTTCCCAGCGACATGTCAGCCAACTCGGGTTTCAACAACATTTCGGCTATGAGTGGCGATGTGCGTCGCAGCAGCTTCAGTTCGCGCGGCGCTGGCGGCCTTCGAGGATCCAATCAATTTCGAGGCGGCAAGCGAGGCGGAGGACGAGGCAGAGACTTTAGTCACCAAACTCCTCCAGTCTTCGAAGAGGAATCGTATTCTCGCAAAGTATCACACGAACCTTATCAAAAGTCGAATTCCAACTATAGCAAGCGTCGTGGAAGTGTCTACCAAGAGAACACATGGCGAAGCGGCAGTGAGCATCCTCAAGTGGAGAATACACTACCACAGCGTGTCTTGTCTGGTCCCAGCGAGTATCCTGTATACCAAGGGTTCCCAAGCGTGGCTGGATCGCACCTTCTGCCACCTTTCACATTCCCGCCCAATCAAGCCGGAAACAGACAAAGTCAGGCTGAGTATCGTCAAACATCAGCAAAACTTGATCATCATCAACACGCGGCTTCGGATTCAGAAGTCAACGAGAGGTACATTGGTTCGCATGCCACACACGTCAACGAGCTGATTGTCTTCAATGTCCCCATCCAGTTGACAGAAGATGAAGTTGCGAGGGATTTCGGTCGGACTTGCGACGTCGACGTGGTCAAGGTACACTTCGGCAAAGATGTCCATGGCCCTGAAGATGTCACGAAACTGGCCTTTGTCAGGCTCCCGAACCACAATATTGCTCGTCATGTACTTGACCTCAGAGAGGTCTATTTCTACGACAAGCCACTTTCCGTTGTGGTCCCACGCAAGTGGCATGGCCAGCCCTCGATGCCATTCGTCCCTGGCCAGCACAGTCGCCAGCTCAATGCTTCGGGGAACTCCTTTGTGCCTAGTGGCCAGTTTCAACCAGACTCATATGGCTATCCGCGCGACCCTGCCCCGCTGCCGCAATTTGGTTTTGCAGCTATGGCTACCAACAGTCATACTCATCCTAGTGGGATGCCTCGCCCTGAACTCGCCAGCTTCCCGCCCACTACGCCATACAACGCCGTCCAAGGCGAGCCTGGTCTTTCCACAGTTCTATCCTCGAATGTCACGCCCGCCAACTCTGAGCCAAACACCCCGAGGAAGAAGAAAAACAAGAAGAAGAAGATCGCACCACCACATGCGACAATCGTTGAGGATGACTCTGGCGCTCCTATGAATCCTGTCAACTGGGCGACCCCTCAAGAAACACCTTCGAAGAACAAACACAAGAAAGAGGGGCTACAGGTTCGACGTGCAAGCAATAGCCCGGTTGCAGCATCAGAAATCACATCACCGGCCATGGCGGTACCCAACGTATTGAACGGCGGCGAGACGAAGAACGATCCACAAGCACCTTTCGATCCATCGGCCCAGGCTTCGCGAGTGGCTGCAGAGGCTAAACACGGCGGCGAGTCTTCGCAAGTTGATGAATCAAAGTCCGACACCACTCCAACAGTGTCCCCTCGCTCACAGGTACCGAAAAACTCTCCCAATCAAGGAGATGCGGCCCTTGACAGCAAGCAATCTCAAGTGCTCGCAACCGACAAGGAGTCTGACATGCAACATCATTCGTCTCCAGTGTCTGTCAACAATCGTCCTGCCATCGTTGGTAGGGCTTCCGACTCGGATCATGTCGATGAGAGCTTCCATACTGCTAGCGCATCGCCGCCTACGGAGAAAGAGTCTCATGTCAAGTCTGCGTCGACCGCTGACCAGACTCCTCCTGATGCCGCTCGTGCAAGAAACTCCACAGCGCTCTCAAACAAGCGTTCCGCTTCTGCTCAAATCAAGAAGATTGTCAACAAAACTGATGGGCACGCCCACGATACTGGTGTCGAACGGGCAACAAGACATGACAGTACTTCTACTCTGGAAATCTCTCCTGAAAAGGCGAACTCCGTTGACCCCCAGCGCACGCCCACAACGCCTTTGCCGATTTCCATTGAGATGCCGACTCCTCCCAAGAAAAAGTCGACCAACGTTTTGAGTGATAGCAAGCTATCTCGCTCGGCGTCGAGCCGTAGTGTTTCTGAATCTTCGAGCGCTCAACAAACGCCATTCTCCGCGAAGGCATCAGAATCACACGACAAAGCCGCGCAACGTCCGAAGAACTTGAGCTTGGAGAAGAGCACTTCACTCGCAGACAACGAAAGCGGCGCTGAGGGGCATCGTCCTCAAACCCTAGGAGCACAAGACGCGACCTCTGCTACTCCGATCCCCCCTACACCAATGACGGCATACCACACTGCACCTACAACACCTGCATCACTTGAGACCTCAGCTTCCAAGGACTCTGCAGAGAAGTCTTCTAGCCAGGCCAAGACACCTGCAAAGAAGGGACCAAGTCAGACTGAGTCTTTCAGTATGTTTGGCAAGAAACAGCAGAAGCAGAAGAAGACAACCAAGGGGAAAGGCACCTTCAAGAGCAAGCCGCTTGAGCTGGTGAACGCTTCCAATCTTGCCAGCGGGAATGCGAGTCAGGATAAGAGCGGCACCGCAACACCGCCTCCAGCTGGTGCTTCAACATCCACCAAGAAACCCGCTCTCACCGTCAAGACTGAGACGGATCGCAATGCACCAGCTTTGATCACCAATGGCTCAAAGCCGGGCTCCACAACTGGTGAAATCGTCTGTTCTGAGGAAGCTGTCACAGCTACGAGTGGCCAAGAGTCTCCTAGCAAAGGAGGCCTACGCAATCTTCTCGGCGGCCTCTTCGGTAGGGTCAAATCACCAGTCGTGTCTGGCAAAAAGACATCTTTAGAAGATGTCCCCCCAGCAGACGAGCTAATGGAGTCGAAGGCGCCAGCGGCAACCCCACAGGCTGTGTTTAACATTGACCATCTCGTTCAGCAGCGTACCTTTGACGATGAGCGTTCGCACGGCGACAAGTCGGTGTTCACCACTGACATCGACACCGCCTTCAACGACGCGAACGATCCTGACACCAGCGGCATGTCGGTCACCGGGCTTGGAATCTTAGCATCGAGCAGTGCCGGTCTTAAGGAGACGCCAAAGAAGAAGCGCAAGAAGAGGAAGAGCAAGTCAGCAAACCAAAGCAAGAGCCAGAGAGAAGGCAGTCCCGGGGCAAATGAGGATGACGACAAGCCCGAATCGATCGCCACACCCAGCGCGCGCACCGACGCGACCACTGGCTCGTTCGATGTCGAATCTGACAACAATTCTGACAAGTCTTCGACCACCATGGGCCGACACACCCCACCGGCATCTCCAGCGGCCCTGACTCCAAGCAAGAGGAGACTTCTCGCGCAGAGGAGGATGACTCCGGAGCACATCCTTTCACCGCCGGCCCCTCGCAACCAGCGCAAGAAGAAGCCACCACCACAACATACCCGAGCCACATCCTCTACGACCGTGAGCTCTACACAAGAGACTCCAGCAACTTCTACCACTGGCCCTTCTGAGACCGAGGTCGGCCAGCAACAGAGAGTCCTACAACTGTACCGTGTTCGTGACAGTGAGAACTCTGGCGACCAGCACGACCCCCCATCGCCACCAAGACAATTTGTCGTCTCGGACATCCTAGACAACGACGGAAACAACCAGCAAGTCATCATCACCCTCACACATGTCATTCAGTACTCTAACGGTCACAGGCTAAATGTTTATGGCCTACGAGGTGGCAGTGACGATGACGTCGTTCTTGCCCTCGATCAGACGGAGACGGTGGAGGAAGACGAACCGAAGGATCGTGGTGACTGATGGGTGTTCTGTGCTGAGCTAGGGTTGGGAGGAGCAACTGACCGGAGAGTGAATGGTCTTGCTAATGATTACGTTCGAGGAAACCTGATGCATCATCAGGAGGGAGCAGATAACTTGAGACTCAGACTGCTCTTAATGGAAATGATGATGTTTTGCTTGCACCACAATGAGGGACTGTTGTCGGTCAACCAATAGGCTATCAACGCGTCATATAATGGTCAGCGACCGAAGTATGTTTCCAAAGAGATACGGGACGCTGTCACATGTGGTGGCGACAAAGATTGGATGTTACCCAGATAGCGCATCTACGATCTCGGTGGAGGCCGGTGCTCCCAGCCGCAATGTTTCCAGGGTCGTGCTTGCCGCCGAGTACAAATATTCTGGTGCACGTTGGGTGAATGTGAGTAAGCAAGAACTGCGGGACATCAGGTGCAAGTGAATGTGCAGACATAAACAGCGGTTTCAGTACACTTGATTTGGGAGGACAGCATCAAATACAGTGCTTGTGCTAGCAATCCGCATTTATCCCGCCCATGTGGTTTCCATTAACAGCCTCCATCGTATTTCCGGAAGGCCGCGTTCATTCAAAAGCAGAATCCCTTGTCCATTCCGATCCGAAGGTGCTCAAGAGAACGTAGAATGACTTTGCTTGCAAGGAAACCGGATGTCATACAGCAAAAAAGGTCATGAACGCCGTTTGGGGTGTTGTTCCATTTGCTTCCGCTACTGCAACCTCCCCATTCGATCCCTCCTCAGCTGCTCGTTTCCTCCATCAAACTGCGAAGCTTGCGTTCCAGCTTGCTCAATTCCCGAGAGTGGTTTGTCGCTTAAGAGGTCGGGTTGGGGTTCATCTTGCGCTTGCCGCCGGTCATGACGACGTTCACGAATCGGCGGGTGTATGTGAGACGCTTCTTCGCGCGGCCCTTGGGGACCTTCTTCTTCTCCTGCTTCTCGACCTGTGTGCGCATGCAACGTCAGCTATTTGTGTTCTCCGAGGGCGATGGTTATGCGATGGCGGTGGTGGTGGGCGCCCTGGGTGGCGAGGTGGCGTGGGTGGTGTTCCGGGTGGGTGGCGAGCGCTTTCTTGCGCCGGCGGAGGGAGAGTGGTATCGTACCTTGGGGGTCTGCGACTTGACCTTACCGGCACGCGCGAGCGAACCGTGGACCTTACCCATGTTGGCGGTTGATCTGGGGTTTTAGATGAGTCGTCGGAGTCGTCTGTGGTGGCGCAGAGA
>Ga0265797_10008192_pt1 | contig 14015 bp, 19 predicted proteins | sample P2T30metagenome_FD_192433 | JGI IMG/M metagenome (GOLD analysis project Ga0265797, IMG submission 192433) | Plant litter microbial communities from East Loma Ridge, Irvine, California - P2 T30 | ecosystem: Environmental > Terrestrial > Plant litter > Unclassified | place: USA: California... | reverse complement strand
ACTTGCATCAGATCTATGACAAAATACATCAGCGAGCTTTCCTTCCAATGATCGTGCCATCTACAAGTCAGCCATTCGTGTCCATGTGGCCACCGCTCAGTACTTCTCATCTCATCTGCGCATACATGGTGGAAAGACCCAGCAAGATGCTACTTGAGTAAGGCCAAAGGTTTGGGCAGACGTCTGCTTGGAGCCTGGATCTTTGATTCTTTTGTGATGCACTTGGGCATAGCTACAATCAAATTTCTTATCAGTCATGCAGACTTCATATAGGTGCGTGATAGTTGCGTTGCTTAATGTTGATGGCATGCTGTATCTGGATGCCGGGCAGGGTGGTGCGGACCCACTCAACCCATAGCGCGTGACCCAAGTCGCCTTCGCTTCATGATCCCCCCTCCATACATGAATACTCTTGCGCACCCACGAGCTATCGACGAGCGCATTGCCGATGTCATCAGTACGATCGCGACCTAAATCGCCCGCCCATCAAGTTGCATCCAGGATCGAGACCTCGCGTCCACCGACGATGGCAGCTACACGACGCGCCCTTTCGTAGCGCTCGGCCCCGTGGCTGGGTAGTCGCGCTCGATGGCCCATCGCATCTCGAACAATCGCATCGTACGATGTGCGATATATGGGAGACTATGCGACCGTTCAACGCGAGCCACGGTGTGAAGCTTGTCGATTGCCACCTAGGATACCACAGCCTCGAACCCACCCTAATCGCGAACCTCCCGCACACGCTTCGATTGAACATTCTCCTCGGAGTACGGCGTCTATCGTGCTATGGATAGACACAGGAGAACAGGGAAGACGATACTGTCATATGCATCATCCCGTGCAAGACTATCACAAGCTCGAGTCGCGCGATCAGTGAAGGCGCAGGTGAAAGAATGAGATGGCATTCAATTTGGTCGTATAACGTATTTAATAGTGGCAAACGCCGAACGGAACCCACAAGGTCGCAACGCCTCCCACCCATACCGGTCCTCGAATCGCGCTGTCATTTCCTCGGCCGTTAGGTTCATAATCATAGGGATAACTGAAAAGTCGGAAGATCGATGCGTGCATCTGCCTAGAAAACGTATTCGTTGCTTGGAAGGCAGGGGACATGAAGGTCGTACTCGAGAGCACACCACGTCGCGGCATAGCAATTCCATGTGCCAGTAGTATGCGCGATACCCTAGGGCGACCCGGTATCGCACACGTACCGTTCTGATTAGTCGTCCTCGTCGGTCCAATACTGTAGGAGTTTGCTCAGGTGGTGTGGCTGAACCCTCCCAACATCCTTCACTTTGAGATTCATCTCGATCGGGTATGTCTTGCCAAATCGTATGCGCGACTCTCGTCGTATCGCAATCGAAGAGTCGACCGCTTCGACTTCGATAGGGTCCTTCCACATCCCGCTCTCGTACTCTCCAGGTAAATAACAGGAAGCTGGATCTGTTCCAGAAAGGTAGAGGATCGTATGTTCGGCCGGGTTGCAGCCATCTTTGAGGGCGCCACGACCAGAGTACGTGCCAATGCCACTGGCATAGTTAATAAGCAGCCTCTGCAACCTTCCGTCATATCTTACCACGCTTTCACAAAGCCTCGTTTGACCTTCACTACGACAAAACGGCGGATGTTCGTATGGGCCCTTTCATTGAAGCGGACCACAGTGTATGCGTCGTCACTTGCTCGGACTTGTGCGGTCGCGCCTGCAGCCTCTGTGTACAGCGTAGCGAAGACCCTGCCAACTACAAAGAATGTTTGAGCCTCTTGGCCCGTTCGCATTCGATAGCCTGGGGTCTGTCAGATCATGTGATGGCTCGAGTGGATGTGGGAAACCTACTCGAGTCCAGCAGATCATACCATCCGGTGTGTGGCGTGCCTGAAATGAAGTCCGGCATTACGCGGGCCTGTGGCGGAGCTACAAGAACACCCAATTAGGCGTTGTGCATGCCATGCATGGAATACCACGACATACCAGGTTCAGGCATCTGCACCGTGTTTGAGCCATTGTCTTGCTGGTATACTGAATCCTGTCTGGTAGGTACTGGCTGAACGGGAGTGTATACTTGGTCGTTTGCTGATTGCGCTTGTTTAGACCAGTGGTAAACAGGACGCCCTAGCAGTGTCAGTGGTCTAAAACCTTCTCAGTCCATATCCCTGGAACTCACTGTATTCGTCGTACGTCACATAATAGTAGTCTTGGTACGTATCGCTCCACACCCAAGCGTTGGTATTGGTGGCCATATCACCCGTGACGGCTGGGTAGCAGCGCCGGTTTTAGGTTGCTGACGACACGATAGCTACGCGGGGAGCATGCAATGATTTGACAAGCTGGTCAAATGTATACGCGAGACAAATGCCTGATGAGGGGACAAGTTACTTTGACGGTCGGTGTCTTACACTGACTTTATATTTGGAGGCAGTAGCTGGGTGTGTCAAGTGATGCGGCTCTGCTGTCTCGACAAGGTCAATCAGGAGGGTGTGCTGCGTACTACGCCAAAGCATGTTCATCGTTCTCCACCTCCACATCATTCAGCATATGCGGTTGATGTTCTCCCGCCTGCGCGTCGAGCATCTGGGTTGTGGACATGCGGACATCATTTGGATGTGCGACCAACCCATGCATTACACCGCTTATGCAGTATTGTAAACTGGGGAGCGGGCGACCCCGCGCACTTCCGATACGGCATTCCAATGTTGTCAGCCCGACGCCATGACCCCGATACAACCGTCTGTGCGACTCTTCTTTGGTTTTATGATAATATCCGTGCGACAAACAAATCGGGTTCGTACATGCTTCCAGCTTCCGATTTGTCTCGCAGACGATGACCGACCAGCCCGCTCCAGCTCCATGCCGTGCGCAAGACCTTGGATCATAAACACGCTTGTCTGCGGCTGGCTCATGTGTCAGGTCTCCCCTTATCTGCCGGGGAACGCCAGATGACGGCCACGTTTGTCAATTTCCGTCCTTGAATTCTGGCTGTTCATGCCGCGTCTTATAGGGCCTGATGACTGGAATGTGACAAGGGGGCTCCTGGACAGCCAGCGCGAGCTATTCCGAGTGCCATGCAAGGAGAGCAGCATCATTCTTGTTTCGAATATTACTGGAGCGCTTTCCTGCGAAGAGCGGTGCTGATCAGCTTTTGAATGCCATGGATCGTCAACGTTTCGCAAAAGACGAAAGAGTAGGAATGTCGTATTCTGATCTGATTATGTCGCAGGTTCGGCAGCGCTTGGAAGAGATGGCCGACTCCCAAATACGGATATCATCAGCAAGAAAACAATTACTAGTCAAACGCGAAAGGCTAAGGACCAACAGCCGCATAGTCCAACTGAAGCGGGTCGATGCTGGAGATGCGGAAGCCGCGTTCATGAGCCGAATAAGAGAGTTCCTCAACGACCATCCGGGCGAACTCACAAGTCTGCTTCAAGACGCATACGAAAAGGTGGAAAAAGCCCGCGATGATCTAGGGGAAATAGAACAGAACTATCTGGAAGATGAGAGCGATTTGACTGGCGCCGAGTGGACGTTTATGGACCAAGAAGACCGATTCTATCAATGGGATATCCACAGCATCCTCCCCGAAGAAAACAACGCAGATACTGCCTTTACACTAGGCGATTGGAGTGAAACCATTCCGAATACTTCAGCTTATAGTATACCCCTACCTTCGACAGGATCGCCATCCCCGGACCAGTTCTTACCACCTCCACCTCCTCCTCCACCTCCACCGCCTCCTCCACCTCCTACGCATGGTTATATTACCTCGTACGACCCGTTTGAGCCTTCTTCAGCGACCGATATTGATCAAGGATATGATACTATGATGGCCGAGGTGAACACATTGAAGAGAGAGTTTGAGCAGATACGGCACAAGCAAGCCTGCGACCTCGAGTGGAGGGACGAGCAGGACATATACCTTTCTGAAATCGACGTTGTTTCTGATGGCAGCCCCAAAGATGGTGCGAGTGGGAGCGGTGACATCGTATACGAGATCTTCATTCTTGAAGCGAGAGCTCAGCGGTTGAAAACCGAGGCAATGATACAGGGTTTGGACACATCAATGTTGACAAGACGATATTCAGATCCAGCAAATTCGATCAGACCCGCACCAACATGCTCGACTCCCATGAGACGAACACAAACGGAAATTGACCCTTCCTCGTTACGTGATCACCCCACGGTGAAGCAGAAAATCCGGGAATGGTCGCTATTTCATCTCAAAGAAAGCGCGGTTCACAAGCAAGTATATCTCAATACACTGCAAGAGCATGGAGTGTCAAGTCCTTCAGAAGGTGATTGGAAAGCTCGAGCTACACAATATTGGAATGCCGACAGCTCTGTCGAGAGCAGAGAGGGCAGCGAGCGGGATGACTCTTCCGCCGACGGGTCAGATCATGAGCCTCGCTCCTGCCGTGGAATGAGCGTTAGGCAAAGTGTGGCTTCTCCGTCTTCAGGTCGGTATCTCCAAGAAGAAAATAGCATACACGATACCGACCAAGCTATAGCCATATCAGAGCCATGCAAATCACGAGAGATGCTACACGAAGAACGCAACGCTGTGTTGGGAGAATCTTCAACGTTTATGCCATCGTCTCATCATCAGCCTATGGCAAATGCGGATACCGACAATGGAAGTCGAATGACAAGTTCTACCGCGGACATTTCTCATGACCAGCAAGAGAAGGCTAGAAAATGCATCGGAGCAAACGCCCTCTCACTCCAGACCCCAGATCTCTGCCCCACAAAGATCGGAGACGCAGCAGAACGGAAAGACAGCGTCCAGACATCAAGCGTCACTACTCATCCTGATCATGCGACGGCAAGGAATCATCATAATGAGATCAAGGCGCATCATGCAGCGGCAAAATATATCGCAGTTGAGATGAACACAGGAGCAGCAACATCGGATGAGGGTGGCACCCAATCGCAGCATACTCTATTATCTGACGTTAACCGAACACTCTCTCCAACCCGTGCTCGGGAAACGGATGTTTATGAGCCGTCGGACTTCGGCGGCGTAGTCTAACCTGCTTCATCAGCACCTTGTACACAACTTCCAATACTATCGGCGCTTGTCGATGAGACAAACACGCAACTACCCGACAGTTCCGCCACCCCTGACTCTCGTCCAATCTCGCAAGGACGCAGACATACGACGAGTTGGCTACGAAACTTGCTACCCACATACAAGAGCAAGCGAAGTAAGAGTACTTCTTCTATTGGGGGTCACCACCCATTGGCCCGATTTGGGAAACACCCGGTCGCGTAATTCGGTCGTCTATTCTCCTTGTGCTGAGTGGTTCATGGGGGTTCCAGCGTCTTGAAAGCACATGTTATCACAATGTCCTAATATTGTATAGTCTAACGAATCATGACGGTAATAGTAAGTTTTTCATTTCCGCGTATGACTCTCGGAACGTATCTCCCGGATGGCAAGGTTCTATAACAGGGCGGCGGCCGGGCGTTGTATCATCTTATTTGGTATTCAAATGCAGCATTAGGCTTACCGGAGCATATCGTTCCATTCGATCCGAGACCCCATGAAACGTCAGCTCAACCACGTTGCTAAGCAGCTGAGGGGGACAGGTGGTCGATCACCCCACTACTGGCAAGCCTCAAGGTTGCGTTCTGTAGCCACTGTGTCGGGTTCAGCTCGATACGTCCCACGCTGACGGTGATCAGCAGGACGCCCGCTTGCGGTATGTGTGAGGTGTCTGGATCTGACCTGATGTCAGCACATCGGATCCCGAAGATAAGGCTACCGTCGTTCTTTCGGCCCGATAGAAAGACAAGTGCCGGTATCACAAACCCGGCGGGTACACCACATACATTACCGATGATCGCCAACCGTGCGGTAAGCTCAATGTGGCAGGAGCTGCTAAAGCTCATCAATGGCGTATTGATAGGTATCGTATCCTAGCATGGACTTCGGGAGTAACATGTGATTTCTATCGGCGGTGACATGCGACCAGATGGCACGGTAAATGCGTAGCTGGCTCCCGTTTGTCATTTGTCCACTAAGTCAACCGCTGGGTTAAGATAGGGAGGAGGACGACACGGCATCGCTTGATGCTTCGCCCCAGGCCCCGTCGATGGAGTTCTATCCCAACGGCCCGCCGGACCCCACTTGACCCACCGCGGCATGCAAGAGGACGCCTAGCTCCCGTCTTACACGCTGCTCTAGCGACTGCCTGAACCCCAAGAACAAACCAGCGCATGCAGCTAGTAAGGCTGGAACTGCCGCCCGACCCACTCGTTGTGGAAAGACTTACCTAGGTACTCTTCACGGCGCAAAGCAAAACGCCATGTATGAAGAACCGTACGCATGACCATAGCTGCACGAAGCTGCAGAATGCGCCAGCTGTTTTGCTACCCGCGCGCTGCCGTATAACCGGTTTCTGCCCTATGACCCCGCGCGACGTGGGCACAAAGTCGCCTATTGCCTTGTTATCAGATTGGCCCTACGTTGCGTCTTGACAACTGAGCACGACCAGGTCTTACCACCACGTATTTACTTTTTTGCCGTAATTGGCCACATGAGCCTGATGGCGTAGGCAAATGAGGTAGTCTGCGACAGGCGAGTGAGGCAGCTATCACACTAACGAGATGACAGTAATACATGCGTCTCCCCGCACGGTCAATTGGATGTTGTTCTCGTGGCAATAAGCCCGTCCAGACTGACCAATCATCACCGCGCTAAGGCATCAATATTGGTGAGCGACGCGACACGGCTGAAGATACGGCTGAATGGGCTACGAAGCCTGCTGGCCGATAGTGCAGTGACCAAAAATCTGAGATCTGTTGGCTAGTAGCTGCGTATTGTTCGTGAAAGGGATGAAGACTGGAATGTGACATGGGTGAAAGGGTCAATATCCGATCGGGACACTGGTACGAGCGCAGCCGAAATGTATGCGGCTCTGCTATCGATGACTGATTGGTGGAAGAGATGTACAAGGAAAGTATGTCTGCAATGCACGTGTGACTCATGGCCAGATGGACTTGCAGGAGGCTTGCAGGATGTATGCATGCTGTTAAGGCATACCAGATGCGCATACGTGCGCTAGGTAGAGGCTGTAAGTATTCACATCGCGGCTGGAGTCACTTAGATGTATTGAGCAGAGAGCTGTTTGTGTACGATGAGAATTGCAGTGATAATTGAACAGGAACGTGTTGTTCGTGGGAAAGGTTTTCAAAACCCAATGCAATTGCTCCGACTTTCTGAGAATGCAAGCATGACCATCCTAGTGCCGTTCTCAACCATGGCTTATTGGGCCATTATGACCTAGTGCTGGTTATCGTACGCCGCTGTTGGAATTGCGTGGTACTTTAATGTGTTGGGTATCTAGTTGTGAAAGCTGTTCCGAAAGGTTTGGAAAGACTTCAGGAGTGGAGAAGGTGGAAGACCGAGGCACCTGCCATGATTTGTCGAAGGCACAGCCCGGGGGACACGCACCATGATATCTGAGACGCTGGGGATTTTGCATGTCGTTCTCGAATTCATCCGAGCCTTGATGGTCTGCGTGATTGTGACCGAGAGAATCATGTGGCCATTCGTTGAGTATCGATGTTGCCCAGTGCCACAGCGTAGATAGTTCTCCCACTCCAGCAATATACCTCACGAGAGTGTAGATTTCATGTGGAGAAACACGGAGTTGGTGTAGCATCCATCGGTTCACTCGATCTGGCGTGTTTTCGAAGTTTACAAGGTAGTCGCTGAGGATGGCTCGAGTCTCTTCGCTCTCGTCTAGCAGGAGCAAAGGGTTGCCTTCCTCTAGACCCGGGTTCACGGGGAGATCATCGATCACTTCTGATGTAGGGTCAGGATTATCGATGTCGATACTTTCTGCAAGGAAGATGTCCTCTTCAGGGGCGTCTCTGGACGTAATATTCCTTCCAGATGGCTCAATCTGACCCGTAGCCCAGATGCCAATGTAGCTCAGCGTCTCCATCCAGTCGTTAGCGTTGGCGCTTCTGTTTGTAGAGATGGAATTGCGAAGCTTCGGGCGGTCGACTGATTCGAGCGATGCTGTCCTAGTGTGGTAGCCTTGACTCTTTTGCTGGATTTGAGGCTTGAGCTTTAGATTGAGTTCCCCAGCATCTCTTGGTAATTCACCGATACCGACATTCTCACCGATCAGTGTACCATGCAGCCGCTCAACAGACGCTCCAGAGGACGATTCAAACTCTATCTCAGATTGCTCCTGTTCCTCTGTTCTGGTAGTGGACGCTACATCAAAACTGAAGATCTTGTCGAAACTCACCTCGATCCTTGTATATTGGTCTATCAGCTTATGTTCTTCCGCACCAAGCGAGATTTCGAGTGGCTCGTAATCCGATTCAACAGGCCCAACCTGATCTCTAGCTGCCTGCGCTGCCTCGAAGAGTGTGAGCATAGCGGGATCGATGGATGAAGCACTTTCGCTCATTTTCTTGCGTATACAATCGAAGAGCAGCATGTCACATTGCGATACATGCTCCCTTAGTCTATGGAGTTTCTTTCGTCTCTCCTGAACAGCAAGACGCAACGCAGTCACCTCTCTCTGCTGTGCGGCAAACTCGGATAGCTCGTTGATAAAGTTGGTGTAAAGTCGTAGGGCCGCCTGGTTTAGATGTTCATCCGCCTCGACAGTCTTGTTGAACGGAGTAGGAGGCCGAGGAGCCCGCTTTGGAGGTGGTGGAGGAGGAGCAGGTAACGTCAAAGCTGGGGTGAATGAACGGGATTGATCTGATCCGTCTTTGCTCTCATCGTAGATGTTGTTTGTCGTCGGACGAATGCGCCGCGGCCGCGCATGCGTCCTTTGATCTTCAGCACGAGGTTCTTCCATCGGTCCCAGTTCCGAGAGGAAGCGTACTTTCTTGAGAATGCCATTTCGAGCTTTGCAGGCTGGACATGAAGCTAAAGGCTCCGGTATTAACTTTGCTTGCACCGTCTCGTGTTTTCCGCCGATCTGGCCGGCGGCAGGCGCATCGGCTCCCGCTTCGTTAATGCCATTCAGTGCATCGATCTCGAGAGGTGGGCCAAATTCGATGTTGTCAATTGGGACAGTCTTTGGAAGTCAGCTCCTAGGTTGATGGGAGTCCATAGCATAATGTGAAGCCACCTACGAGATCGGACCACGTCGGCATTGCAGCTGTACGGCGAATGCGCGCTTCTTGTCCTTATGAAATATGAAACATACGAGAGCGCATTTGCGGTCCTATGCTCTAAGAACAACGATATGTCTGGCGCTCCCTGGTTTGCGATGAAAGCTAAGAGATGTCAATGTAGTTGACGACATTGCGTGATTGACTGCTTCCAGGCCCTAGTGCAAGACGCGATCAAGCGAGGCGCGTTGGCTACCATGCAGCCAAGTTTATTTCGCCCCACTCGACCCACCTTTGTAGTCTTTCGCATGCCCGCTAGTCAAGGCTCGCCCATACTGTATGCACCCACAGCTACTCATTCGTCTTCGTATGGAATCTGTCACATGTTTGCATCCGCTGCACGATTACCACACCCAGCCTGGGGTAGCCTGTCTCGGCGAAGAGCCTCTTTCTCGATCTGCGATGCCCCTCTCCGCAAACCCTGATGTTTTAAACTACTCGGACCCTCCTTGATTGCGCCCGGGTCAACAACCCGCCATGATGTAGCTATGCCCGACTACTACGGGCCTTGGATATGGTCGAAAGAGCATCAACGTCATTATGCCTTTCTTTACGCTGCCGACAACAGTAGAATCCTGGATACCTTATGGGAAGCTCAACATCTAGACGCTACCACTACCGCGACGACGCCAGCTACACAGCTTTACGGGGATGACCGAAGGTAAGACCAAGCGATGTCTCAGCGCCTCGGCGAGAAATGTCTAATCCAAGGACAGTGCACCTCGTAACCTACCTTCGATACCTACTTCAGGATCAAGCTATCCTCAAACAAGCTACTCGTCCACTTCGCCACTCTCGCAACCGCATCCATCTTCACGAGAAAACTACGTAGCGGCACCATCGTCATTACCTGCATCATATGCTCTTCCTCAGGGATCATATGCTGTTGCACCGCCAACATCATCTGTTTTCGCTTCGGCTCAAGGGAGCTATGGAACTGCGCCATTAGCATCATCGTCCTCAGCTGCCCACTCTGCTCATCATTCGTATCCACCAACGACGTCCAACGGCTCGCAATATATATCCACCGCCCCTGATTATGGCGCAACCGGGCGAGCGGCAAACAATCAGCGCTATCATCTGCCAGGTGATCAAAGGAGGGTAGATGGGCAAGCGAGTTTTGTCACAGGAGGACCCAGCGGTCATAACACTTCATACGGTCCATTGGATAGCCATTCTACAGCCTCGGCCCAGGCTTCTGTCACAACTGCTTCAGGATCACCATATCTACATCAGAATCAGCAAACTCAATCTGGCTTTCCGTTTACATCAGCATCAGCGGGACAACCGCAACATACAACGCCACATATGACGCGATCCCAGTCGGCTCAATACCCAGCACCTCGTCGACCAGTAACATCTCTTCCTTATGATGTGCAATCTACCATACGAAGTCTTGATCGAAGGTATATTCAGACAGACCCGAATGAAGCCAGCAATCAGGAGTCGCTCGATCCACGTGAGTATCGCAGCATAGCCATGGTAGGATCTTAGCTAACGAATGCAGGCTACCGTCGAGTTGTCAAGCATCACCACGCTAGTTTCTTTGTGCTTGGTCGAGTAAGGCCCTCTCTTTGGTTACTCCACCAACACCGCTGATCAGACGCCAAGGTTTTCAAGATGCTCTGGACGGAACCTGCAGGTCAAAGCAACCCAGGCAGAACTCGCAATTCCACGCACTTCAGCACCGTCCTTTACGGCCAAACGGCTTTCAGTGAGATACGCAGATTCGTCGTTGTGCGAAACAAGGGCGACTTCAGCCAGTGCATGTAGGTCTTTTTCATGGATAGTGATTACTGTTCTTCGAACTTCGAGCTTCACAGCTTACAATTCATACAGTCCAATCCAAACCTACAAAGGCCAAGGCGCCACCAAGCCAGGCCTCGTCATGGACGATCACGGTGTTATCCACACCTCATCCTTGGCCCCGAATTTGCTACCAGGCGAAAATCTGACGAAATACTCAGTGCAGGTTCAGCCCTTCAAAGACGAACGGCTAGAGGCAGCAAGTCGCGTCAATTACGGAAAGGCATATGCTGTTGAACACAACGTCAAGGTCCTCGAAGTTGGCATGATACTAGAAGGTCACAGGTACTTGATTCAGCAATATTTCGACAGTGCAATGCATAGCTAGCAGCCTGTTGCAATGGGTTACGTATGCGCGAATCGTCACTTTTGTTTTCGTTTCATATGGTTTTCGGTCAAACAGTACTGCAACATACGCAGGCTTCCAAGACCACTTCTAGTACTTTCTCCTCCACTTGTTCCTGATTTATTGTCTGTCCAACCAGACTGCCACATCATGTGCAGTAACCTTTTGCGCTTCTGGCACGTCTAGCACACCTACGATCTACTTTACGACTCCCGTCTTTATAGGACATTAACGCATAACGGATTCCCTTTCGCACAGTTTGTGGCTTTATTCTTCGGGTTCACAGTACATCAATCTCTTCGCGATCACGTTCAAGTAAAGATTAGTTATGCACTATTACCGCTACTGTATGTTCATCTCATAATTAATGCTACTATGTCATATAACCCCAATGTCTGATGAGCATCCTAGGTCACAACCTTCTTTATCTGACTTCATTGAATTGTCGTCGCCACGCAACGCCAAACTATGTAGGTCAGAATGGATCAAACCAAGAAATCCCGGAGCGAACTTCATGATGACATCAAAGGAGTAGGGCGTGATGTTTGAGCCATTTTACACATGCACGTTGAGGGGACATGTCTCTCTACCTTATAGCAAGTGCTAAATGAGTTGACTCAATTGTGAAGATTTCCTAGGTGACTAATACTACTGAAAACACTGGCAGGGCTTTCCATGACATGGCAGCGAGACCAAGCGTTCAAGTCATCTAAACAGTATCATGAGAGGAAATTCCCTGAGGTAGTCGACTGCAGAGTCAGCATGCTCCGCCAAGGCGAGTGATTGTAGGTGAAGGTGAGAAAGGCTACATGCCGTCGAGGAGCGCTTTTTGGGGCGTTTTGGAACTGCTGCATGATCCTGCTACTATGATAGCAGTGTTATGGTGGTGGGTAAGATGGAAGGGACGTCAAAAACCTGAATCGAGCGTCAGTGACTAGTGTCGCTTCCTCCGCTGGGTAGGTCGTAGGGGCACACACTGCCATATATTAACAATCTCGTGCTGCATATCCTATCAAATCGTCTTCACCGAGATTCTTGCGTAATCGAAATTTGCTGTATGAAATCTTCTAGACCGGCAAAGCTACGTGACTGGTGATTCCGTACCAGGCAGGAGCAATGGGCTAGCGCACAGACTCGCACACAAACAAACCAGCAAACTTTTCTGTCCTGCTACTGCCTCTCGTCCTCACACCACCTCAAAAGCACTTCCGTCTTTTCTACACTGCACCATGGACTCAATTAAGGTATACGTACAAGCGCAGTTCGCTGCTCTCAAGGGTGATCGCCATTTTCTTTCCAATCATAACCATGGCTAATACCAAGCAGCGAGAACGGAGGACAAGCAGCAAGAGCATGCAGCCGTTTCTGAAGAGCCGTCAAAGGCATCCAGCAAGTCTACCGATCGTCAGTAAGCCCATCGAGCTAGATAGACGCCACTAACAAAGCACAGCTGCCTCCGTACACCGCATAAGCTTCGTCGGCGACCCAACGAGTGTGAAGGTCAATGCTGACCAGCTCAGCAAGTCTCTTCATTCCACGACGATGGGGTGATTGGTACTAATGTGTCGCAGTCGATCACTTCGAAGATGAACAACCTCTCATTGAAGCCAATTTCGCTGCTCTCGAGCACACAGCCGACCCTCCTGCGCTCGCTCAAGAGCACACAGCCGACTCTTCTGCCACCGAGCCTGCGACCGTGGTACCTGTTCAGTCTTCCCAACGTGAGCGATACCCTGTTTTCAGGCGAATCTGAACTAACGGTGTCTAGCTCGAATGCAAGCTGGTGGTCGCCCTCCGGTCGCGGGTTTCCACGAACACGTTGAGCCTGCTGTATATCAGGCGTTCCTCGAGCTTCTGGGGGTAGTCAATGGCAAGACCTCCATTGTATTTCGAACATGGCAGGCGTATCTCAATTCGCGTTTCGGCAACATCCCCGAGAGCATCAAGGACCTTACTGAGTGGAAGCCAGTCGACTTCCCGTTCTCTGATCTGGCCGTGCAGATTGAGCCGGCTGAATACTACTCGTCATCGGCGTTCAGCCTTGGGCTGTGCAAGGTCACGTTCGACACAGATGAGACCTGTCCTTTTGGTGCTGGCTGCCCTTGGCGGCACACAAAGCTGACTAGTAATGAAATGGCCTGGCTAGGAGAGCTTGGAGCTAGAAGCATGGGTACCAGGTTCAATCGCCTCCGCAAGGAAGGAGATGGTACTCCTTGTGTTGTCGATGTCACTTTATGGGACATCTAGCACACAGCCACACACATATATCACCCCCGGGGTCGTCGAGTCTTGTATTCTGGTTCATGAGGCTTATTATGAATCCAATGATAGTTCTCATCCACTACTCTGCTTGACTCACTCTTTCTTTGACCATGCCAACGCCTACGCTTGTGCTGATGTTGATTGAAGAACTGTACACACTCTGTCGTCTTTTCTCCCAGGAGGCCATTGCGGGCCTCTCGATTTCCTCTCGTATCTACTGACAAGAACCTCCCCAGTCGCTTCTCCTGTCGCTCTCACCGATGACGTCCAAATCGACAGTGTCGATTTGCTCCAGATACTTCTAAGATATGGCTCTTTCGCAGCAATGTGAGCTTAGGGCATGCACTTCGGGAGAGAAGTAATGCGTAGGTCGTGTTCATCAGGGTGATGCCATCCAGCTGTGTTGACGCCGCGGCTTGCCGCCCCACGCAGTCTCGTGATGTTTATCGATAAGCGATT
>Ga0265797_10008191_pt1 | contig 14017 bp, 10 predicted proteins | sample P2T30metagenome_FD_192433 | JGI IMG/M metagenome (GOLD analysis project Ga0265797, IMG submission 192433) | Plant litter microbial communities from East Loma Ridge, Irvine, California - P2 T30 | ecosystem: Environmental > Terrestrial > Plant litter > Unclassified | place: USA: California... | reverse complement strand
AACGGGTCAAGGATGACCGCCCGGCGCGCCTGACCGGCATCGTCGAAGCCGACGAACTATTCCTGCTCGAATCGCAGAAGGGTTCACGCAAGCTCGACCGCAAGCCACGCAAGCGTGGCGGCAAGGCCAGCCTGCGCGGCATTTCGCGCGAACTCGACTGCATTCTGGTGGCGCGCGACCGCAGTGGCCAGACCATCGACGCCGTCACCGGGCGTGGCGCGCTCAGTGCTGCCCAGCTGACCAGACACTTACTGCCCAAACTCGATCCCCATGCGTTGCTGGTCACCGATGCCAATGCGGCTTATCGGGCTTTCGCGCGGACACATTGCATCGCACATCGGTCGGTCAACCTGAGCGCAAAAGAACGGGTTCGCAGCAGCCCCGAAGGCGTCATCCACGTGCAGAACGTGAACGCCTACCACCGCCGGTTGCGCGAATGGCTGGCACGCTTTCATTGCGTGGCCTCGCATCGCCTTCCCAATTATCTGGGGTGGCGCTGGGCACTGGATGGCGAGAGAGTTACTTCCATCGAACAATTGTTGCGCATTGCATTCGGCGCCATCAACAGGTAACGGTGACAGCGCCTTATTCATCCACACCAGCTACACTAGCGCCATGCGCATGTTCGCCCTTCCGGCGCAGTATCGCCGGCTCCTGTTGCTTGGTCTGCTGTCGCTGCTGCTGCACCTGCTGGCGATCGCCCTGATCGACCGTCAACTATCCCTGCCGCCGCCCAGCGCCGGCAGCAGCGCGCTTGCCGTGCGGCTGGCGCACGCTGTGGCGCCGGCATCGCCGCCTGTGCCGGCGATCGGCGCCGTATCGCCACCGCTTCCAGAGGCAGCGCCACTCGCCCCGTTGGCATCGGATGTCCGCGCCGATGTACGGGCAGAGCCGGCGCCGGAAATCCTGCCCGACATCGCCCCTGACGCCCTGCCCGGCCAGGCCGGCAAGACCCTCCGTTTCCCCATGCCGGCGTCCTACCGCATCATCCCGCCTCCCCCGGCGCACCTGCGCTATACGATCACGGGCGATGCCACGCAGGAAGGCGCAGCTAGCCTCACCTGGCGCAGCGACGGCAACCGCTATGAATTGCAGATGGATGGGGTTCTGGGCGAGCGCAGCAGCACTGGGGCGATCGTCGATGCCGGCATCGCGCCGGCGCAGCTGGCCGAAGGCAGCCAGGATGACGCCTCACTGCTGGCGCAGCTGGCCGGCATGGGCACCGCCGATCCGAGCCAGATGCGCGGCGTGCTCGAATTTTCGGTCAGCGACGGCGGCGCCAGCCGCGTCGAGCGCTATCGGGTGCTGGGAATGGAGAATATCGCCACCGGCCTTGGCGCGACCGACACGCTGCACCTGGTGCGACTGGGAGAAGCGGATGGGCGGCTGGAACTCTGGCTGGCGCCCGCGCATGGCTGGCTGCCGGCGCAATTGCGCGTCACCGGGCCAGGCGGGGCGGCGCGCACGCAGACCTTGTCTGCGATCGCGCCGGCGCCTTGACCGGGTTTAATCGAGCTTGGCCGCGTGTTCGCGCGTTGCGTGGAACACCAGCTTGGGCCAGCGTTCCTGGGTCAGGCGCAGGTTGACGCCCGAGGTGGCCAGGTAGGCCATATTGCCGGCTGCGTCATAGGCCACGTTGTGGCCGAGCGCGTTCTCGAAATCCGATAACGCCTTCTTGTCGTCGCTCGAGACCCAGCGCGCGCTGCTGATGCTGGCGCTTTCGAACACGGCGTCGACGCCGTACTCATTGAGCAGGCGGCTGGCCACGACCTCGAACTGCAGCACGCCGACCGCGCCCAGAATCAGGTCGCTGCCCAGCACCGGCTTGAACACCTGCACCGCACCTTCTTCGCCAAGCTGCTGCAAGCCCTTGTGGAGCTGCTTCATCTTGAGCGGGTTACGGATGCGCACCGCGCGGAACAGTTCCGGGGCGAAGTACGGAATGCCGGTAAAGCGCAGCATCTCGCCTTCGGTGAAGCTGTCGCCGATCTGCATATTGCCGTGGTTCGGCAGGCCGATGATGTCGCCGGCGTAGGCTTCCTCGACCTGTTCGCGGCTCGAGGCCATGAAGGTCACCACCGACGACAACTTGACGTCGCGTCCCAGGCGCAGGTGCTTGACCTTCATGCCCTTCTCGAAGCGTCCCGAACACACGCGCAGGAAAGCGATACGGTCGCGGTGGGCCGGGTCCATATTCGCCTGGATCTTGAACACGAAACCGGTGAACGGCGCTTCGTCGGGCTTGACCGAGCGCACCGTGGCGTCGCGCTCGCGCGGGGCCGGCGCCCAGTCGACCAGCGCCGACAGGATCTCGCGCACGCCGAAGTTGTTGATCGCCGAGCCGAAGAACACCGGCGTCTGCACGCCGGCCAGAAAGCGCTCGAGGTCGAACACGTGCGAGGCGCCGTGCACCAGTTCGACTTCCATCTTGAGCTGCTCGATCTCGAGCGGGAACATCTCGGCCAGCTTCGGGTTGTCGATGCCCTTGATGATCTCGAAGGCGCCGTCGGCCTTTTCTTCACCGGCCTTGAACAGCATGATCTCGTCCTTCAGCAGGTGATACACACCGCGGAAGTTCTTGCCCATGCCGATCGGCCAGGTCACCGGCGCGCATTCGATCTTGAGCACCGATTCGACTTCATCGAGCAGCTCGAGCGGATCGCGGGTTTCGCGGTCCATCTTGTTCATGAACGTCACGATCGGGGTGGCGCGCATGCGGCACACGTCGAGCAGCTTGATGGTCTGTTCCTCGACGCCCTTGGCGGCGTCGATCACCATCAGCGCCGAGTCGACCGCCGTCAGCACGCGGTAGGTGTCTTCCGAGAAGTCCTGGTGGCCGGGCGTGTCGAGCAGGTTGATGACGTGATCGCGGAATTCGAACTGCATCACCGAGGACGCCACCGAAATGCCGCGCTGCTTCTCGATGTCCATCCAGTCCGAGGTGGCGTGGCGCCCGCTCTTGCGGCCCTTGACGGTGCCGGCCATCTGGATCGCGCCCGAGAACAGCAGCAGCTTTTCGGTCAGCGTGGTCTTGCCGGCATCCGGGTGCGAGATGATGCCGAAGGTGCGACGGCGCGCGACTTCGCGCGGGATCGCGCCGTTCTGGCGCGATGCGGTGGATTCAGCCGTTGCGTCGGCGCTTGCGTCAGCGCCGTCGGCGTTCAGGATATCGGTATCAATGGCCATATGCGAGCCCGGTAGTCAGGCCAGGTAACGGCCCGTGAAAGGAAACCGGAGATTTTAACGTTTCCGCACCGCGCCGTGTGAATTGAATGCTGGCGCCTGGCGTGGAACCCGGCGTCACTCAGTCGCGCACCCGGCGCCAGCCGGTGCGGCGCGCGCCGCTGCTGATCGACGGCGCCAGGTCTTTCGGGATCATCTTGCCCTTGGCGTCGGTGACGATCACTTTCAGTTCGCCGTCCGGGGTGCGCACTTCCGAGGTGCCCACCGCCGCGTTGCCCGACAGCGGCTCGCCCACCAGGCCGTTCAGGGCCGCGCACACATTGAACTGGTAGATGTTGCTGGTGCCGCCCACCGAGCACTCGGTCGACGAGGTCGGCAGATTGGTCACCACGCTCAGGGTGCCGGCCACCACCTTCGGATCCAGGTTGACGCGTTCGCCCCGGTTGACAGAAAAATCGACGAACCAGCCGTTGTGCCGCGCCCAGTCGAGCGTCGCGCCGGACAGCACGAAGGCCGAGTCGGCGTCGCTTGCGCTCTGGCGCGACAGCGTCTTCTGCACCATCGTCGGACTGGTGCGCCAGGCGCCCGCGCCGATCGTGTCGCCGGTGTCCTTGAGCACGTAGATGCTCTGCAGCGCCGGATCGGTCACGTCGTCCAGGTCGAGCAGGCGCCCGCTGCCGAACACCACCACCCGCTTGGCGGCCGGCTCGGTGTCGCCGTCGAGCGCGCCCATGCGGCAGGTGGTTACTTCGGGACGGGTGGTGATCGGCTGGGTAACGCCGGCGTCGCCCATCAGTTTCACGCGCGGGGCGCCGGGCGTGGTGAAGTCGAAGCGCCACATCTTGCCGCTGTTGTCGCCGCCGTAGACGTAGCTGACCTTGGGGTCGTTGCGCGGATCCGGCGTGATGGCCGTGATCTTGGCCAGGCCGGACGGGGTGGCCACGCTGCCGACGCCGGTCGAGATACGGTACCTGACCTTGCCGGTGGCGATATCGACCACGAACAGCCAGCCGACGCCGCTGCCGCCATCGACGTTGTCGGTACCGGGAATATTGTTGTAACCAGAGGTCAGGAACACCACCCAGGTTTCCTTGCCGCCGGCGTCCTCGATCGTGCCGAACTGCGGATTGCCGAAGGTGTAGCCGAGTTCCGGCTCGAGGTTGTCGCCGCTGCACACGGCCGGGTCGGCGCACAGTTCCCACAGCGCCCTGGGCGCATCCGGGTCGGTAACGTCGAGCGCGTAGTAGCCACGGCCGCCGCGATTCAGGCCGCCCACCAGCACGCTGCGCCAGTTGTCGCCGATCTTGACGTCCGCCACCTCGGGCGAGCCGTCCACCGTGTACTGGTGGCTGGTGCCGTAGGTGGTGCTGGCCTGCAGGTGCAGCTTCTTCATCGTGATGCGCGGCACGTAGGCCCACAGTTCTTCACCGGTGGTGGCGTGGAAGGCGTGCAGCATGCCGTCGTTGGCGCCGATGAACACGGCCGGCTCGCGCCCGGTCTTGTCGGCGCGGTAGTCGGCGTAGCCGTCGCGGTCGTAGTTCTTGCGCGGATCGCGCATATAGGCCGGCTTGGACGAGGCGATATAGCCCAGCACGATCGGCAGCGCGCCGTCGGCGCCGCTGTCGGCGGTATCGGTGAACGAATAGGACCGCAGCAGCGTGTCGTTGGCATACTGCTGCTGGCCGCGCAGCCAGCCGATCATGTTGGCGCCGCTGTTGACGATCGTGCGGTTGGCGTCGGACAGGTTGGCGCACTGGGTCAGGGCGCTGCACTTGTTCTCGAACCAGCTCTTCTCCAGCGTGCCGGTCAGGTTGGCGAAGCTGAAGCTCTCCAGCGTGCGCGTGGCCGGGTCCAGCATCAGGATGCGGCGGCTGTCGGCACGCGCGTCGACCCGCGCCCCGAGCAGGCTCGAACTGTTCCAGACTTCCTGCTCGCTGACGGCGCCGGTGGCCAGGTCGATCTTGCGCTTCGAGAGCCGTCCGTTCCACTTCACGGTGGTGAAGGTGGCGGCGAAGATATCGTTGTCGACCGCCGAGATGTTCGGGGTCGAGGTCGCGGCCGCGGCGGCGGCGCCGACCTGCACTTCGATATTGCTCAGCGCCGAGCGCAGGCCCTCGATCACCTGCAGCGGGTCGGACGCCGAGAAGTACTTGCCGTGGCCGTTGATGGCGGCGTGCCACAGGTCGTCGACGCGCGACTGCAGCGCCAGCGAGCCGCTGTTGAGCTGCGTGGACGGGTCGGGCCAGGTCCAGCGGCCGTCGCTGCTCCACGGGCAGCCCGAGGTGGCGCCGGTGATCACCTTGTAGAAGTCGCCGCCCTGCTTGGCCGCGGTGTCATAGTTCGGCTCATAGGTCATGATGCCATCCACGCCCAGGCCAAGCGCGTAGGTCTTCATGTGCAGGCGCGTGTTCTCGCCGTCGGCGGCCGGCACCACGCCCGGCTTGCTCCAGTCTTCGACCGAAGGGCGCAGCGAATTCTGGTTCGGCAGGTTTTCGTTGCTGCCGCCGTTGTACCAGTACAGGGCGATGTCGGCCAGCGAAGGCACGCTCTGCGAACGCGGATCGACGCAGCCCTTGGAGCGCAGGCAGAAACGCGCCGCGTCTTCACGCAGATCGTTGCTGCCCAGCGCGCCGGACGGCGCATCGCCGTTCCAGTAGCCGTCGGTGGTGATGAACGTGAAGTTCTGCTGGCACGGGAAGCGCACCGCTTCCTGGCCCTTGGGCAGCACGTAGGGCGTGCGGTTGGCGTACATCTTGCCGATCGCGTCCAGCGCCAGGCGCACCGGGGTCGAGCCGCTGGTGGTCATGCCGTACAAGGCGCCATACCAGTCGGCACGTTCCTGCCCTGCGAACGGCAGCGGCTTGTTGATGGTGCCCTGCCTGGCCGCCTCGGACAGCGACACCAGGCCGACGTTGTATTTGTCGGTGACCGGTTCGAAGGCCTGGCCGACCGAGGTCTTCATCATCTGGTTGCGGCTTTTATAGTAGGCGTACCAGTTGGCGAAGTTGGTCATTTCTTCGTCATAGGTGCAGGTCTCGCCCAGGCAGTCGGTGCGCGCCGGGTCGCGCGGGTAGGCGCGCCGCGACGAGACGATATTGGTGCGCACGAAGATCGAGGCGCCCAGGCCGGTGGTGCTGGTCGGCACCAGGTCGCTGACGGCTTCCTTCACCGACCAGTTCAAGCGCTTGCTGCTGCCCGAGCCGTTGTTGGTCAGGTCGCCCAGCGTGATGTCGCGTCCGGCCGCGTTGGAAGCGCTGTCGATCAGGCACAGCGTGCTGCTGTTCTGCGCCTGGCACAGCGGCGATGAAGGGTTCGAACCGCCGACATAGGCGGTGACGGTGCCGCGCGTGCCGATTGCGTTGCGCAGCGCCAGCACCACGCTCGCCGAGCTGATGCCCTTGCCCAGCGTCAGCGACGAGACCAGTGTCGTCTGGTCCAGCTTAAGGTTCTTGAGGATCTGGCTGCTGCTGCTGTTGGTGGTGCCGCTGAAGCTCATCAGCGCGGTGGCGCCGGTGCCCGACGACACCATCAAGTTGTCGCCGGCGCGGCTGTTGTCGGTGACCGGCGAGCAGCTGCTGATCGACTTGTCGTTGGCCCCACTCGGGCAGGTAATCGGGATCACGGCCAGCACGTTGGTGCCGGCCAGCTTGATATCGTAGGTCGAGCAGGCCGGTACGCCGGCATGGCGCGGGGTGGTGACGCAGGCGGTGAACGGATTTTCCAGGCCGCCCTGGGCCACGATCGACGCCGCCAGGGCGCTGGCGGCGATGGCGCGCTTGTCGGCCGTGTCGGTGCCGCTTGCGGCGTCGACGGATGTCTTGGTGATGATCTGGGTGCCGGACAGGCCGACCGCGGTCACGCTGTTGATGCGCAGCGCATTGCTGCCGCTCGAGGCGCCGATCGTGATCGTGCCCCACCATGGCGCGCTCTGGTTCTCGCCCGAGAAACGCGGGTATTTGTAGTTGCCGACAAACTTGGCCTGGCACCGGGTCAGCTTGTTGGTATCGCAAAAGCGCACCGGGGCCGGCACCGGATAACCATTCGGCGCCTCGCCGTTGGCGTCGCTCGAAGTGCAGTTGGTCATGGTGTTGTCGGTGCAGTACTCGGCCACGTTGATGCTGTAGTAGTACGGCGCGCTGTCGACCCAGGCCGGCCGGTAGCGGGCATTGGTCGGATAGCTGTAACCGGTGGTGTTGAGCACGCAGTTGTTGTTGTCGCGGTCGCACCAGGCCAGGTCGGGAAAGCCGCTTGCCAGGTTGCTGGTGCTGTACTTGCTGCTGCCCAGCAGGTCGCTGGTGTTGATGCCGAAGCCGTCGTTCGGCACCTGCGACCAGGTGCGCGTGTTCGCGCTCGTCATTTCGCGGTACGAATTGCCGTTGGCTTGCACCGGTGGGCGGTAGCGGGTCTTGGGATTGTAGTACTGGCGATTGAAGTCACTGCTGGCATACGGCGGATCGCCAATGGTGCAGCCGCGCGTGCCGTCGGCGATCGTGCTGCCGGCGCGGCAGGTGTCGGCGTTGGCGACGTAGTCCGGGGTATGCGTGTAGTTCATCGACCCCGAGTTATCGTAGAGCAGCATCAGGTTCGGCTTGACCGCCCCGCTGCCGCTGATGTTCAGCAGCGGCAGGGTCGAGATGCTGGTCGGGTCGGCCGCTGCCGGCAGCGCGCTGCCAAGCAGGGTCAGCAGGCCAAGCCAGAGGATCAGTCGTTCGGATATAAAGCGATGCATGCACATTCCAATCTTGTTCGTCGGGCCACGCTGGGCCGGCGTCAGACGCCGAGCAGGACCACCATCTGGTTGACCACATTGCCGCCGCGCGCACCGGCGATGCGGGCCGTGATCACATAGTGCAGTTGCGGGCTGCCGGCAAACACCGGCGCGTCCGAGGCGACGCTCTCGCCAACCGGCACCGGGTTGCCCAGGTCGGCGCTGATCTCGGCGCTCTGGACGCAGGTGTTGTCCTTGTCGTCGTACGGCAGGTCGAGCCGGCACAGGCGGTGGATCACGTACTCGACCCGGGTACTGTCGGCGCCATCGATTTCGATGCCGTTTTCCCAGAACGCGGCGTCGCGTGGCGAGGCGCCGGGATTCATGGTGGCGCTGTAGCCGCTGGCCGCGATGTCCTTGTTGAGCAGCGCCTTGTTGGCCAGCGCCTGGTTTTTGAGCCACTGGAAGCCGGTGTGCAGGCCCAGGTCGGCAGCGCGGCTGAGCGAGGCGTCATAGGCCATGTTCGATACCGCCAGCGTGGTCGAATTGGTCGAGCGCAGCAGGTAGATGCTGGTCACCAGCATCACCAGCAGCATGATCAGCATGACCGGCAGCGCGATGCCGCGCTGGTGCGCATTCAAGGAGCGGTGGTGCATCATGGCCTCCATGCGGCGTTGCGCAGCGGGACAATGGTTTCGAATACGCGGTAGCGGTAGCAGCGCCAGCCTGCGCGCTCGGACTGGGCGCCCAGGGCGATGGACACCGGTTGCGGCGCGACGCCCTGCGGCTGGGCGGTCGCGAACACGGTGGGCGCGGCAATGGTGGCGCTGCAACTGCCGTCTGCGGCGGGCCGCTCGGGGTGGCGCGAGCGCGCCACCAGCGCCAGGCGCAGCGCGACCACGCGCCCATAGTCGGCGGCGCCACCCGTCACGCCATCGGCGTCGGCATCGAGCATGGTCGACGACCAGGCGCCCACTTGCGCACCCGTGTCGGGGGCGAAGGCGGCCTTGGCGCGGGTGTCGAAGCCATACTGCGCCTTGAAGGCGACGATATTGTCGGCCACCGGCTGCGCATTGGCGCCGGCGCCGGCCATGTCGGTCGAGCGCAGGCGCAGGTAGCCCTGCTCCACCGACCAGGTGCGGAACGCCAGGCGCGCGCCGGGGCCAAGGTTGAAGATACGCGCCGTGTTGCCCTGGTACTGCACCCCGAGCTCGCCGCTGTTGAAACGCAGGCCGCTGCCGCCGATGCGCACGTACTGGCCCACCGGCGGCGCCGGATGGGTTTCGGGATCGGTCGCCAACTGGGCCAGCGCGCAGTTGCCGCCCTTCTGCTCGGGCGCCACCACGATCACGTCGGCCAGGCGAAAGCCATACGGGCGGCGGTCGACGTTGAGCGTGGTGCCGCCCACGTAGTTGCCGGTCAGGCGCAGCGTGGCGGTGCCGCCGGCGGCGCTGCCGGCGTACAGCGTGAGCCGGTCCGAGGCGCCGCCAACGCCGCTTTCGATCACGGCCGGCGCCAGCGGCCGCACATCGACGCCACCGCGCCTGGCGGCGGCCAGCTGGAAGCCGCCGCTGTCGCTGAACACTGTGTTGCAACCGATCAGCAGCGGGTCGTTCAGGCCGAACCCGGCCTGCTCGGCATCGGTGCTGATCGAGAACATCGCCAGCATCCCGTTCTGCATCGAGTCCGAGCCGCCCAGCGCGGCGTCCTTGGTGCGCTGGTTGTCGGTCATGATGCGGGTGGCGAACAGCACCGCCAGCAGGCCGATCACGACGCTGACCATCAGCTCGACGAGCGAAAAACCGCGATCCAAGCGGCGGCTCAAACTGCGATCGCGTGCAAAGCGTGGCGGCTTCATTGCGACTGCGCCAGGTAAGCGGTGACGCGGTGTACGTTGACCAGGCTGGCGCCGCTGCGCTGCCAGCCGATTGCGATCGCGACCTCGGTACGGGTGGTGCCGGCGGCCGGCGTGACGGCCACTTCGATGCTGGCGCCGGGAACATGCGTACGCACCGCGTTGTACCAGGGCGCCAGGCGCGCGCCGGGCTGGGCGCCTCTGGCGACGGCGTAGGCGCCGATATTGGCGAAGTCGGTGTTCATCACGCCCAGCAGTTCGTTGGCGGCGACGGTGGCTTCGGCGCGCAGCCCGGCTTCGGACAGCGCCGCGACCGAACGCGCCTGCAGCGCCAGCGTGCCGATCAGGCCGATCCCCAGCAGCACCACGGCCAGCAGCGCTTCGAGCAGCGCCACGCCGCGCTGCGCCTTGCGCGGTCGGCGCGCCATCATTGCGGACACCAGGTAGACGCGCCTTCGGCCGCGTCGGGGTTGCAGGTGGCGGCCACGCCGGCCAGTGTCAGCGCCACGGCGCTGGCCTTGAAGGCGCCGCTCTGCCCTGCCGGGGGTTTCAGGTCGATGCGCGTGACGCGTGGCGCGCGGCTGGTGTCGACCCAGCCGAGGGGCGTGAAATAGACCGCGTTGCCGCCGTTCGGGCCCAGCGTCACGCTCAGGCGGGTGCTGGGCGGCAGCGAAGCAGCGCTGCGCCGGATCGAGCGGAACGCGGCGCTGGCGCCGGTGGCATCCTTGGCGGCTTTGTCGACGCTCGACCAGTCGCTCTCGACGCTGCACGGGGTATCGGTGGTGCGCAGGCAGATGTCGACCTGCCAGTCGGGCTGGCCGCCGGCGTTGGCGCGGAACACCAGCCGGCTCTGGCTGTTGTTCGACAGCGCCTGCAGGCGCGCCAGCGTAAAGCCCTCGGCATAGAAGCCGGCGGCATTGGCGGCCTTGGTGGCGGTGAGCCAGTCGCTCATGCGCGGCACGCCCATCGCCAGCAGGATCGCAAAGATCGCCAGCGCCACCATCGATTCGATGAGGGTGAAGCCGGCCTGTCCGGCGCGCGGAGCCTGGTCCATTATTGGGTGCAGCCGCCGGCTTTGCGGTCGACCCAGCAGCTGGCGCTGGTGGTCCAGCCGGCCGGGGCGCCGCTGGTGGCGCGGCGGCCTGCTTCGTCGAGCGTGTAGACGAAGCTGGCGGCGGCGTTGCGGCCAGTGGCGACCAGGGTGTAGCCGCTGGCGTCGGCGTCTTGCAGCGCGTAGGTAAAGTTGGTGCTGGCGGGCGGCAGTTTGTCGAAACCGGCGTAGCTGTGGGGCGAACTGTTCGACCAGTATTGCTCCAGCTGGGGCTGGGCTGCGGCCAGCGCGCCGTGCGCTTCGGCCAGGCGGGTGCGCAGTATGTAGCTGTTGTACGACGGCAGCGCGACTGCGGTCAGGATGCCGACGATCGCCACTGCGAGCATGAGTTCGATGAGCGTGAAACCGGACTGGCGCTGCTGCATGAGATTCTCCTGGTGGCGGGCTGCGCCGATAAATGTTTCCACCAGGAATAATAATCGAGGAAGCTGTCAGTTCCCTGAAGAAATACTGACAAATTCCTGACGGCAACGCATTTACCACAGTGGCGCTGCCGCTTTTACCGCGCTCGAACGCGGTTCGCTATCAGGATGACTACGAGCGTTGTGGGAAATGCACCGAAACGCGGGCCCCACCCTGGGCTGCATCGCCCAGCACCACGCGCGCGCCGTGCGCGCTGGCGATATCGCGCACGATCGCCAGCCCCAGTCCGCTGCCGGCCGTCTTGTCATCGAGCCTGACGAAGCGCTCGAACACGGCGCTGCGGCGCGCGGCCGGGATGCCGGGGCCGGAATCCTCGACCGCGAACAGGGTTTCCTGCCCGTGCCGCCCGCAAGCGATCGTGACTTGTCCTCCGGCGGGCGTGTAGCGCAGCGCGTTGTCGACCAGATTGTCGATCAGGTCGCGCAGCTGGAAGGCGTCGCCGCTGACCGGCGCGGCGTCGAGCTCGAAGCCGATATCGATGTTTCTGGCCCCTGCCTTGTCGACGAAAAGCTGGACCGACTCCTGCACCAGCAGCGCCAGGTCGAGCGCGGCCGGCGCGCCGTTCGGCCGACCTTCGCGCGCACGCGCCAGGGCCAGCAACTGATTGACCTGGCGGATCATGCGCTCGTTCGCCAGGTGCATCAGGTTCAAGGCGCGCCCGGTCTCGGGGTCGGCGGCGTGGCGCTGGCCGAGCCACTCGAGCTGCAGTTGCATGCCGGCGAGCGGCGTGCGCAGCTGATGCGCCATGTCCGCCAGAAAATCGCGCTGCGCGCGCGCGCCGGCTTCGACCTTGTCGAGCAGCTCGTTGAAGCCTGTTACCACCGGCGCGATTTCATACGGCACTTGCTCGGCCGGCAAAGGGGCCAGGTCATCCGGGCCGCGCGCGGCCAGTTCAGCGCGGATCCGCGCCAGTGGCCTGAGTCCGTTGCTTACAGAGAGCCAGACAACGCCTACAAGGGTGATGGTGACGAGCGCCACCAGGACGGTCAAGGAGCGCACGATCGCGGCCCGCACTTCGAGCCGCTGACGCAGGGTACGGGCGACACCGAGCTGGCGCGGGCCGGCCGGGGTGGCGACCAGGCGCGCCACCACGCGCACCGGTTCGCCGTCGATTTCGGCGTCGTAGGCGGCGCGGCCTGGCTGCAGCGGCGGGAAGCCGGCGGCGCCGGCGAGGTGAACGCCCTCGGCAGAGCGCAGCGCGAACCAGATGCGATCCTTGTTTGCTGCGGCAGCAGGCGGCAACTGGGGCGCGGCGCCGCCGGCAAGCCGCGCCGCCATCAGCTCGGCGCTGTCGATCAGCCCGGCGTCGAACGCCACCTGGGCCGGGGTCCAGGCCAGGCCGACGACCAGCGCGGCCAGCACCAGGTTCACCAGCAGGATCGGCCCCAGCAGCCACTTGAGCAGCTGCAGCCGGATACTGGTCATGCCGCGCTCGGAGCGGCCGCTTCGAGCAGATAGCCGAAGCCGCGGATGGTGCGGATCGCCACGCTGGCGCCGTCGAGTTTCAGGCGCAGGCGCGAGACGTACACTTCGACCGCGTTCGGGGTCACGTCGTCGCCCCACGGCAGGATCGCCTCGATGATCTGCTGCTTGGACACCACGCGGCCGGCGTGCTGCAGCAGGTATTCGAGCACGCCCCATTCGCGCACCGACAAGTCGATCGGGCGCTCGCCGACGCGCGCGCGGCGGGTGCCGCTGTCGAGGCTGAGGCTGCCGATGGAAAGGATGGTCGAGGGCGCTGCATGGCGCCGCGCGAGGGCGCGAATGCGGGCCACCAGTTCAGCGGTGGCAAATGGTTTGACCAGGTAGTCGTCGGCCCCGGTCTCGAGGCCGCGCACGCGGTCTTCGACGGCGTCGCGCGCGGTCAGCAGCAAGACCGGTGTCGCGGCGCCACGCGCGCGCAGGCGGCGCACGACTTCGAAGCCGTCGATGCCGGGCAGGCCGATGTCGAGCACGGCGACATCGATGCCGCCGGCCTGCAACGCCGCATCTGCGGCCAGGCCGTCGCGCACCAGTTGCAGGTACATGTCCTGTGCCTGCAAGGCACGCTGCAGACCGTCGGCCAGCACCGGATCGTCTTCAACCAGCAGGAGTTGCAGTGCCATATTCTGTTTCGCCAATCGTTGTAAATGCTTACGACGGCGAATTATGCGGCATTTTTGTTGTCAAACGTCACAAAGATGGGGTCGGATGCTATCAAAACCGCCATTTTGCCCAGTAGGACTGGGCTGACAAAAGATCATGCACCGAACCTACACAGGTGCAACCGCTAATCTTATGTGCGCCAACAGACTGAAGCCTTAAAGTACATCCATCGCGACGAGGCAACACAAGACCTCGAAGATCGCCCCCAAAAGCAAGCCAGACATAAGAGGACCATAAGATGAACAGCACTCAATTCGGCGGTATGAACCAAAAAGCAAAAAGCCAGATCCCTGCCACGAGTGAGGCAATGAAGTCCACGACGCGTCCGGTTGTCAGCTACAGCGGCACCCAACAAAATGAACTGCTTGCAGCCCTGCCGCGCCTTGATCTCGAAGACATGTTCGACCACCTTGAACTGGTGCCAATGCCGTTCGGTAAAGAGTTGTTCGAGTATGGCAGCAAACTCGAATACGTGTATTTCCCAACCACCGCAATCGTGTCGCTGCTGTACGTGATGGAAGACGGCGCCACCACCGAGATCGCCGTGGTCGGCCACGAAGGCGCAGTCGGCGTGTCGCTGTTCATGGGTGAG
>Ga0265797_10008189_pt1 | contig 14021 bp, 7 predicted proteins | sample P2T30metagenome_FD_192433 | JGI IMG/M metagenome (GOLD analysis project Ga0265797, IMG submission 192433) | Plant litter microbial communities from East Loma Ridge, Irvine, California - P2 T30 | ecosystem: Environmental > Terrestrial > Plant litter > Unclassified | place: USA: California... | reverse complement strand
TATGCCTGATAGCTCGTCCAATAGCCTGATTAACAGCTCTCATACACACATTCTCCGCATGCTCTCTACTAGCCTTACCACTAGATTCTCCTCTAGCAGCAGCACGGCTGTCGAGATACTGCATCTTCGCTTTCCACTCCGGCGTCTCGAGGTTAGGAAACGGCAAGCCAACCACCATCACACAGCGTCCGAGATCGTCAGAGAAATTTATGCCTTCGCTTAGCTTGCCTCCGATGACAGAGAACAACAGAGCTCCTCGTGGGTCCGCTGAGACGGCATCGCTGTAGGCTCTGAAAGTGTCTTCGACCGATATCGCGCGGCTGTCGAAGAATGTAGATTTCATGGCGTTCATTCGAGCTCCTGTGCCGTCTTGATCCCATTGCTTCCGGACTTGCTCGAGGTAGGCGTAGCTTGCGAAGAAGACGACTGTGCCGCCCTTTATGTGTGGCAGAACGGAAAGCATGGCGTTTCCGAGTCGCTGCATCATGTGTGTGCTGCTCCTTGTCTTGTAGTTGAATTCCAGCGGCCCATCGCTGTCGGCGGAGACGGTCCTGACCATGAGATTACTGCTCGGGATGATGTGGCCGCACGATAATGTTGAGATTGAGGGCAGATAGGGAAATAGCTGCTGTGTGTAGTCCTCCATCGGCGACATGGTGCCTCCTGCAAGTATTACTGCTCTAGCATCTTCCACAATATCTCGAAAGTGCTCGGAGGGGTCCAGAAGCATGTATCGCAAGACCACATAGCCATTCTCTTTCGACCAGAAGAAACGCCCCTCTTTCGAAGGATTCATGAGAGTTGTCAAGAAGTTTTGTATATGTGTCAAAGTCGGAGTTTCAGGAAGCTGCGAATGTTGCTCGCCTGGCTTGTCCTTGATCTCGGCCGACTTGAGGTGCAAGACGTAGCCCTCGACTTTTCGCGCCAGCTTGCTTTCCGATATGTAACGTACAAGCTTGGTCAGATTGATTTGATCCACACCCTTGCCTGCTAGAAGCGCACTGGGCTGTACAACGCCGCCGGTGCCTTTGTCCGACTCGAGTGGTGTTGCGACTTGGAGGAGCGAATCGATGACTCGTACGACTTGTGTCACATACATGCGGTTGCTACCTTTGAGTCTGTTGCGGAACTTCTGCAAGTATGTCATGAGCGACTCTCGTGCCAAGCGGAGCTGTGAAACTGTGACTTGGGCAGAGCAAATGCCTTCTACAGCATCCATGAGGTTGTGCGCCTCGTCGATGATTACCACATGGCCTTTTACGGATATTCCGAGGGCTTCGCGGGCGGTCTTCTGTAGTAGCAGGGGATATGGAAGGGTCACCATCTCGGCGGGCGTTACTGCAGGTCGAGAAGCATAATAAGAACAGATACCGAGCTTCCTTCCCACACCAGCAAGGTCTTCGATGTCACGTATTGAGGCAAGTGCATGGTCTCTGAAGTCCAGCACGAGGCTTTCGTCGTCTTTGCTTGGGATATACTGGCATTTCTTTTCCGAAGGTGTTTTAGACTGCTGTAGTTCCATGCATCGCTCGTTGATGGCCGTCTGGCTGGCGAGCTTGTTGACTTTGGAGTTTATGCAGAGGTTCTTGCGTGATCCGAGTGTTATTTGTTTGACTGCTTCCGTTGCCTCTTTTGTGAGGTCTTGATCGGGACCTCCAACTGGTTTTTCGGGAGGCAATCCGGCTGGTAATTGTACGCGCTGAAGCTCTCCGACAAACTGTGACAGCTGAGAATGAGTTCGTGAACAGAAGAAGATCTTCATTTCTTCTTCTATGTCATCGGTCGTCCGGTCGTCTTTCGCAGGTGTGATCATTCCAAGCTTCTCCAGTAGCTTCGTGGTCTCAACTGAGTATTGAGACTGCCCTGGTTGACGTGTTGTAGCTTCATCATCACTGTTATAGTCATCCAAAGCAAACTGATCCTCGACATCAACCTCGCGCTCCTCGCCTGCTCCGTCCTGCTTACGCCTCTTGCGAAAAGGTTCGCCACCTGCCTGCTTTTCTCGCAGCTTGCGTTCCTTCTCCCGAACCTTTGCCAGCCGTTCCTCGAACTCCGCACGCATATGTAAGATCTCTTTGCGTTTCGATTCTCTGGCATGCTCCGCCATCCATTCAGGCTCGTCATCGTCAACTTCGATGCTTTGCATCGCCTCGTCGAATTTCTTCCGCTTGTGCTCGCGAAGCCAAGTCAGAGAGCCACATATCAGACTCAACGACTTTCCAGTTCCCGTTGGAGACTCGAAGATGCCGACTTTGCCATTTTCGATGCAGTCGTACACCGCTTGCATGAATTGCTGCTGGATGTCGTATGGCTGGAACGGGTGGTGGAAATTCTTGGGGTTCATGGTGCCGTGTGATTAGGAGGCTTTGCTCAGCCGGGCTTCTTACTTTGTCATCGTTTATTCATTTTTTGATAACATTTGTTGTGTTTTGTTGTTGGCAATGAGTTTGGCTAGACACTTTCAAAGATCGACAGCTGGAGCACGCGCCCGCGTCGCGCTAAAAACGCGCCGAACTTGGAAATAAATGTCATTGTTGTCGGGATGTTTTGAATATTGGCATCAGTCGAATTTACCTACCTATGCCTTCCCTTCCTGTATCGTACATCGTCTGTAGCACCCTTACTTGACCCTGACGCCTTCTCAATTACCCACGTCTCCGAAACCTCCTTCTTCTCGACCTTCTTGATTTCCTTCCCCTTCGCATCTTCAATGCGTCTAATGTAGCCCAAGTAAATGGCCACTTCAGCAGCTGCAACCGTCAAACTTCCACCCATAGACAAGGCCATGCGTGACGGAACACTCCAGTGCCGCGCCACAATCCAGAGCGCCACAGCACACGCAATGATAGATACCAAGACATTGATGATCAGCGCCACCTGTCTGTCGATATCCTGATACGTGACATCGTCGTCGACTCCATCGTTTCCGGTCTGGCCGTGGTATGTGTTGGGGTTGAATGATGCTCCAGCGGCATTTGGGAAACGTTGGCCAAACGACTCCTTTTCGGGAAGAGGGTTGATCATGCGTTCGTACTCTCGCTGCTCTTCTTGCTGGCGTAATCGCTGCATCAGAGCTTTGTATTGGGCGGACTGGGCATTTTGTTAGTATACGTCATGATATTTTGCGTGCATGTGATGATCGACCTACTGGTTCGGGCTTTGGTGGCGGAGGTGGCTGGTAAACATTGGTGCCTTTGAGAAGTGTATCCAGACGCCAGTTTTTGGGCGAAGTGTCACTGTCTTGACACTCCTTGACCAGTCGTTTAGAGATGTCGATCACATCAGAATGTTCGATTGGGCCATCCAGCTCGGCCTTCTCAAGCTGCTCGAGCTGGTGTTGCAGCGATTCGCTTTTCTCGCAGTCGGCATGTAGGCGGAGGTATTCATCAACCGCAGCCTTGAGTGCTGCAGTCGTTTTAAATAACACCATAGTCTGGTCAAGGCAAACGGAATACAAAAATGGCAAGTGATAGATGGATAATATGTATCTGCAAGTGGTAACCTTGACAGCCTGCGCCGCACGTCCCATTTGGGGATCGGCTTCATCTGGATCTCGCGAAAAATCCCGGGTGAGATGGCATCAAGGCCAGAGACGTTCATCTGCCAACAGCTAGGTAGCACACACCGAGGCACCGCATTGCATTTGTATTATACCACCTTCTCTTCTTCAGCGCCGCTTCTTGCCAGTCAATCATTGGAAATACCGCGATCAACACGAGCGCCTCACTGGAACGAGCTCTCTACATGTCTGGACCTTCGGCGCGGACTGCGCTGGCCAGGACCAACCACATCCTATCCAACACACGCACCTCGACATTACGACCCAATTGCCCAGCATGCCTCAGGCCTCGGACATCGCGCCTTCTTCATAGCTCAGCGATCCGTCAATACAATGGCTCAAAGCCGCTGCAACAAGGTGGCGTTGCTGCCGCCGTCTCGGCCGCAAAGATGATGTTCGCAAATGGTGGCATGTCTCCGCCACCGGGGCCCATGGGCATTGATCCTTTGAAGGGAGTCGCAAAAGAGATGAAGTTCATGACGGGAAACATACGGCAGTTGCTAGGAAGCGGACACCCCATGCTGGATACTGTGTCCAAGTACTACACCCAGAGCGAAGGAAAGTACGTCAGGCCAATGCTGGTGCTTCTGATGTCGCAAGCCACCGCAATGCTACCGAAGGAGGGAACCTCAAGACCGTCAAGGGGAATTGACGAGCCGATCTCTTCGCCTTCGGTGCTTTCGGATACGAACCCAGACTCGCCTTTGACCGGCCAGGAAACGTACACCCAAGAGAACAGCGTGGACGAGAACATTCTGCCGTCTCAAAGACGCCTGGCTGAGATTACCGAGCTCATTCACACCGCCTCCCTTCTTCACGACGATGTGATCGACACATCAGTATCCCGCCGCGGTAACCCGAGCGCCAACATTGCATTCGGCAACAAAATGGCCGTCCTCGCTGGTGACTTCCTTCTTGGTCGCGCATCAGTCGCGCTTGCCAGAATCAGAGATCCCGAAGTCACGGAGCTTCTCGCGACCGTGATCGCAAACCTGGTGGAGGGAGAGTTCATGCAGCTCAAGAACACCGCATTGGACGAGAAGAACCCTACATGGAGCGAAGAGACGATTGACTACTACATGCAAAAGACATACTTGAAGAGCGCTTCGTTGATCAGCAAGTCCTGCCGCGCCGCAGCTCTGCTTGGTGAGCACTCCGATGAGGTGGTGGAGGCGGCATACCAATACGGCAAGAACTTGGGTCTTGCGTTCCAGCTGGTTGATGACATGCTCGATTACACTGTTAGCGGTGTCGAGCTTGGTAAGCCTGCAGGCGCTGACCTCGAATTGGGTCTCGCAACTGCACCTCTGATTTTCGCCTGGAAGAACAACAAGGAGCTGGGCGCACTTGTCGGTCGCAAGTTCTCTGAGCCCGGCGACGTGCAAAGGGTGAGTCTAACCTGATCGCAATGCTACCAAACCTGCGAAACACCCCGCTAACACCCCAATTTAGGCCCGCGAACTTGTCATTGAAAGCGACGGCATCGAGCAGACCCGCGCATTCGCTCAGCTTCACGTTGACCGCGCCGCAGAAGCAATTGCCAGCTTCCCAGAGAGCGAAGCAAAGAACGGTCTGCTAGAGATGTGCACCAAAGTCATGGAGCGCAGGAAGTAGGGAAAAGCAAGCGAACACAGCAAAACTCAACCACCAAAGCAAGCAAGCAAGTAAGACTCGCAGCGACTTGCTCGGAAACCCGAGAAAGCTCTCCTCACACGTCATCTTGGGCTTCATACATCGGGATAAATCAGCCCGGCGGCAACACGGCGGAAAAAGCATCGGAATATCGAATCGCATAATTCATCTTTCTTGTTAGCCTTCTTAGCTTGGAGTTCTTTCCACACTGTACAGTAGACAGCGAGAGGAGGCGTGTACGATCTCGGGAGTGTTAGGACATATAGACCATTCTGTATATATTCATACTTGTGAAAGTTGATACAAGAAACCAGTCGCGTTGCGAATGGCAATACATGAGTGTCGTTAAAGAGGACATTGATGTTGATGTTGTTGAATCTATCCGTTGGACATACTTCTCATATGAAATTGCACTCTATTCATGAACCAATAATCTGCGCAGAAAGCCAAGGACGAATGCATGATCCAAACTCCAATTCTATGCGTCGTGATCCTCATAGCCCCAGAAAAGGAAGAAAGAAAAAAGAGAAATTAACCACGCGCTCACCTTAATGCCATAGCGATGATAAACAACACAAGAACCCTCTTACTCCCCAAAACGTCCGGTCTCAAGTCAAAGCGTCTCCCACCCACCCGGATTAATATCCGCCTCCAACTTCCTGCTAATAAACGTCTGAATCCCATGCCCCAGCCAAACCTCCCGCATCAACTTATCGTACCTCTTCTGGTTCAAGAACAACTGGTGGTGACGTCTGAGCGTAGGATCCGGCTCACCGTGGCGGTCGAGGTACGGCGCGTGCGCGAAGCTGCCGCTCATGGGCTCGTGCAGGAAGAGCACCATGCACTTGCGGATGTTGATGAAGACGCCGACGCGGCCGCCGCACTGCTGCATGTGCTGCCAGCAGCCGCCGCGCTGGTTGTGGTCGGAGCCTTTCATGCAGCAGGTGGCTTGCGAGCAGAAGATGGCGGCGCAGAAGAGGCAGACGGCCGGGTCGGTGATTTCTTTGCCGGTCGTGGGGCATTTGCGCTTGATGGCTTCTTCGGTGAGCGTGTCGTAGTTTTTGGGCAGGCCGACGAGCTCGTAGATGGTGGGGTGGGGGAGTTTGATGTCCACGGCGGTGTCTGAGTGCTTCGTGGCGGCGTCGACTTGGAGCAGCCAGCGCTGCGAGAGGGTGTGGAGTTGTGCGCCAGCAGCGGTCTCGGAAGTGAACTTGTGGAGGAGATCGTCTAGAGATGAAATGTGAAGCAGCTTCGTGAGACGAGAAAGCTCAGGAGCTTCAAGGTCAAGGTCATGAGGGCACTCGAAGTCCAGACCATAGCGCACGTGCATAAGCAAAATACACTTGCGCAAGAAAGTCTGAGCGTACTTCTCAACAAGCAGACGGAGAACCTTGAATTGCGCCATGGACAAGTGCTTCGCAGACTGCGAGTCATGCTGATCGTTGGTTGAAAGCACATAGACTGCAGTAGCGAAGTCCTCGGTGAACGGAACATGCTCCAAGGATGCATCATCTGGCGTAGGAATAATCCCTTCCTTGAGCAAGTCTTTGTAGACGTGGATGACCTTGACAATCTCAGCCCAAAGGCACAATTGAAGGATGTTCGGCGCCTCGGTGACACTGGGCGCGAAGAAGGCGAGCCAATCTGCGAGGAACAAGAAAACGTCATCTTCGACCAAGAGCTTGCCAGCAAAGGCACGAAGGTCGATCATGGTATATTCGGAATCAACACCGAACAACTGAGCAGACATGACATCTTTCTTCAGCGCGATCTCACGAGCAACAGTGTTGGCATGCGAGTTGCGCAACACGTTGACTGCGACATACGACTCAATCGTCTCAGAAACGATCCTAAGATGCGTCAAGCTCTGCTCGGACAGATCGCCCAGCAGGGAAGGGCTTTCGAAGTTCGCAGTTGCGCCTCGCATCTGGATCTCCAAAGCACTGATCGTGAACCCAAGAGCTCTCGACAGAGGGCTGACGGGGTTGATCTTGCTGTCTTCAATATGAGCAGAGACGCCGAGTTTGTTGATACGGATGGTCTCATCGATACGCTGATACGCCTTCACGAGCTCGATGGCGGGAGGCACTGGCTCGCCGCTGGAGTGGGTCATGCCTGAAGAAGCGTTGGCACTTTCTTGATTTGGATCTGCCCGCTCCATTCTAGGGAACCAAGAAGACAGGCTGAGCCCTCTTCTGATAGAATAGCGCGAGCCACTTTCCGCTGGGGACTGTTCACTGGCCTCAGGATCGCGCAAAGCGGCCGCCAGAACCGGACCGAAGTTTGCCTCGACGTACTCAGAAGAACGCTCGGTCACAGCCTCCTGGTGTTGCTGGTGTTGCTGGTAAGGAACATGCTGCTCTTGTAGCCACGCCAGGTCAGGCGCATAAGTAGTCACACTTTCCATGAGCCAGTCTTCGAAGCTCTTCGCTGCTTGAAGCTCGTGTTCGTGAGCGCACTGCTTGCCCTTCCAAATGATGGGCAAGAAAGTATTGCCCAGAGCCTTGCACAAGGGACAGATGAACTCTTTCAGATGGATGGTCTCGGGCTGACTACGAGCGATCTGTGTCGAGTGTCGGCGCTGCGTAGCGGTCAAGTACAGGTCGAAGCAGTTGTAGTGCATCATGTGACCACAGCTTGAGGAGACTGGACCATGAGTGCTGTGCTCTGCGTGTGGGAATCCCTTGGAGAGTCCCTGGCGTTCGATCTTGGCAATCTTGCCATCACCTGTCGTCTTCTGCACAGTCTGCTTGTTCTTGCCGGCCACGCCAAATGGTCGAAGGTGATCCGCAGGGTGATCAAGGCTTTCCGGAACTTCCAGTACCTCCTCTACGAAGTCAGGGTCTTCCACCGGTGTAGAGCGTAGAATGTTACTCTCACCGAGGAACGCAAAAGTGCCATAAAGCTTGCGGTCGTCGGTGCCTTCTTGACAAAGGATGCATGTGCCGGTCGGGAAACTCCATACTTTCTTCTGTTCGAACAGGTTTTCCGGCTCTTGCTCGTATGACATTTCATCCTCATCATCCTCAAACTCATCGTCGTCAAATCCTGAAAGACCCTGGTTTGCAAGGAAGCTGTTCTGTTGCTGTTTCATTTGCGCCATCACCCGCGCTTGGCGAGCCAGAGCGTCTTGCTTCTTCTTTTCTCTGCCCTCAGCAGATAGCGAAGCTGACGTCTCATTCGCACGATCGGTCTCCGCAGACGAAGGTCCCATGAAAGCGGATAGCTTGTCTGGCTGTTGGCGCTGCATTTTCTGGAGGATATGTTGAAGAGATGGCTGGCAAGATTGGTAAATGCTCATATTCGACAGCGTAATCAACAAAGAGACAATAGACATGCTGGAACCAGCAGAGCGCCTGTTGTGTTTCATCGTCGCCGCAAGGTTGACGAAGCTATCGTCGCCGCTTCCTTGATCTTCCAAGACGGCAATGAGTGTCAGGTGCAGAACCATGTGCAAGAAGGTCTCAATGCGAGTCGGCTGAAGCTTCGCTGCGACAACATCTGCCGTGATAGCATAGTCTAACGCCGCGGCAATGAGTGCCGCAAACGGCCTCGTGCGCGTTACAGCTGACAGGTCCTTGAACAAACTGCCATCCAAGCTCTGCAGCTTTGGTTCGAAGACAATCTCTTCCGGCTTCTTGCCTGTCTTGCGGGCCATGTGTTTCTTGTGGACGTTCTCGGCCTCCTCCCTGTGGTTGCGAGAATAGTGGGCGTAGTAAGGATCGACGATCTCGACGAACTCCGGCTTCAGCTCAAAGGTGCCCGTATCAGACATGCCCTCTGGAGCACGGAAGACTGTCATGTCCTCAAGCACTCGCTGGAACGAGTCCGAATCCGCGATCTTCTCGGTGACACGGGTGTTGAGATCGGAGAATGAAAGAGGCTTGAAGCAGAGAGCGTGCGCAATGTCATGCTGAAGAATCTTGTCGAACTGATTCTCGCCCTGCACGGGGACAGCAAGGTTGCCACGTTCACAGAGAGCGATAACAAGAAGATGGAAGAAGTCCTCGATGATGTCGATCTGCTGTGACTCCTCAAGACCCTCCACTGGAGTAAAGTCGTGCTTCACCCATCTTACGAGTTGGAAACGATCGATCATCTGGACTAGGAACCGCTCGCCCGGTTGCTCGTCATCCGAGCCACAGAGCACAAGACCAGCCTGCAACATGAACAGGTCGCGCTGGTAACTAATGTCTCTCACAGAGACACTGCGATATGTGTGTGCTTGATGCCTGAGCGTGATTCCGTTGCGTACCCAAATGTTGGCTTTCATTTGCGAAAGCCAAGCGCAGAGACGAAGCGGGTGGTCAAAGATGCTGCTGAGCAGCTCATCTGGCGTCAGCGTCCGAGGCGCTGGCGCACCACGAGCAGCGTTGTACGGATCCTTGAGGTCCTCGGGCGTGAAGTGCAACAAAGCGCGCATCTCTGCGCGACTCATGTGCTTTCCGTTCTCAATCAGCCACGACAGCAGGTAGTGCATCGGATGGTGGAAGCTCATGGCTTCAGTGAGGACGACAAATCTGGGGACACTGTAAAGCCTGCCATCCCACTCGAATGGTCCAATGGTGTGCCAAGCCATGTCGTCCTTAATCTCGTGCGCATGGAATCGCTTTCGCTCATAACCGAAGGCGTTGATCATGGTGACTTGTGCTGTTGTGCGGATGGCGCGCTGCAGGTAGGTGTCGACTTCCGGAGATTTCGACTCGAAAGACGATGCAACTGCCTTGCTCAGACGGTCGATTTCTTTGATGATCAGGCTTGCACTTATCCAAGCATCGGACTCGTACTCAACATGGTCGCCAACTGCACGAACGTTCGGACAGATGCCTTGGTGCAACTTTACCAGGTCCAAGAATTGGAGGAGGTATCGTGGCTCTGTGCGCATCTTGTGGTGGATGTATTCGGACTGGAACAGCCATCTCATGTCTATGAAGAAATGGAACATGCGACGGTTAGTGACTGAACCTGCGTCAAAGGCGAGGGTGGCCTTCGGCTGAACATCCTCAGGGAAGCCGACCTGACGGGTGGTCAAGAAGGTATACAAGATGGCCATAAGGTTGGTGAGGAAGTTGCCTCGTTCGACCACTTCCTCTGTGATGGAGGGCGTCGTGAGCATCTGGACACTCAGGTTGATGATGCTGTGATCAGGCTCTCTGTCCGCGACCAAGTAGAGCTCTGCCAATGGTGTGTACAATCCAGCAAAGCGCAAGCCAAGCACTCGCTTGAAGTGCGGAATGGTCGCCACGTTCGTAATGTACAGATGGCGCAATTTTATCCTCAACGTCTTCCACAAACGAAGGTCGTACAGGACGAGCCAGTCTAACCGGACTCGTTGCCACAGGTCTTCTGCAGGCTCACTTGGACGAGGTCCTTTGTAGCCATCTGGCTTCTCCAGCCAATGCTTGCTGGGCTTTAATGGTCGCTTGTATGTGACCTTCTCGATCGGTGTCTTGGGAACATTCTTGTGAGGCGCATCCGTAACAGGACGGGCTTGTTCTTCCGCCCCGTCCTCACTCTCCGTTGGTGTCATTACGCGATGCCTTTGTCCTGGTGGCGGAGGAGGTGGAGGCGGAGGGTAGCCTGCAAGGGCTGCTTCCATCGCCTCTGTATCATCGATACCCTCTTCTTCCGGGAAATCAATATCCATCTCGCCCTCCATGGCAGCATTCGCATTTTGCTCAAGTTCAATCTCCATTTCTTCTCCATCATCATCGAGGATAATTTCTTCGTCATCAAATTCGTCATCTTCATCTTCGTCATCTTCATCATCGTCGTCACCCTCGCCGTCCACGTTGGCATTCATACGTACCCGGACAACATTGACTCCAGCCATCGCAGGACGGAAGAGAGTAGCGTATCTCCGACGCATCTTCTCGGTGTCTTCAAATTCGTGATCGTCAATACCCTCAACTCCGATTTCCTTGTTGCTAGCCGAACTTCCAAGTCGCCATGGTTTGAGGAGCTCTTCGCATACCACATTCCTCAACAGATAAGGGTCATCGCCGACGGCACAGCCACCAATGTCAGACATCCAGTCAATGATGGTTTCACACATCTGCTCTCTGAAAGTGTCGCGCGAGGAGCGCACTGTGACCGTGATCTTGATGCGTTCCAGAATTGATGCCATCTTAACGGCCAATCCAACGTCTTTCGTGTGATGGACGATAGCACGGCCATTGTCGTTTACCTCATAGGCAATTTGCAATCCGAACTTCTTGGTTTGCTTGCAAGCCATGGCCACCTGGTTTTGCACATCGTTGACGGTATGCTTTTCGTCGTTCCAAAGCATGACGGCGTATTCGATCTCTTCTGAATCGTCGCCATCTTTGCCATAGGTTGGCGATTCTAACCTTGATAGGTTCTCGTCTCGTAGAATAGAATCCTCCGTCTTTGGCAAGCGCAACTGCTCAGGCGAGCATGAGAACACATCACAAAGGTAATCGACCGCGCCCGCAACTGTCGTGCGAATCGCTTCTACGATTTCAGCCGGCACTTGTGAGCCCTGCTGAGCGGCTGGGCCCTTGTCCTTTCCACTTTGCCTAGGAGCATCCTCGTCCGTATGCGTATGTATCGAGCACTGCACGTCTCTTTTCCAGGCTTCTTTGTCTCCACAATCGCAGCATCCGCTGTTCCCTGGTGACACCGAAATGTACACCTGGTGGCCTTCGTGGTCACTGCACTCGAAACAACGCGAGCAGAGAACGCAGGTGTCGTCAGCCTGACACGTCTTACATGCGTACGTGCTTTCACCGCTCTTGAAGATATGTCCACAAGCCGTTCCTTTGGCGGACGGCAGGTATTCAGCGCCGTCCACCGCTCCTTGTGCGGCACGCAGCGACCATGGCTCGGATTGGTCGACTGGGAGGCCTTGTGGGAAGAAGTATCGTAAATTGTCGTCCTTGAAGGCAGCAAGCGACTTGAAGAGAGTCTGGCGTAGCTCGCGGTCGGCGGAAGAGTCGTAACGGTAGTCGGAGCGGCGGGGTTGCGAGAGCAGTTGGTAACGCAGACGATCCTCGTCGTTTGCGAATTCGATCATAGTCGCTGGCTGCTATGCCGGCGGAGGGTGAGAGACTCGGATGTGCAAAGCCAGGGCTTGCGACTAGCAAGTCTGATCGAAGTGGGTGCCTCGAGTGTTGCGCCGTCTATAAGGTGAGACCTGCGAGAAGGTGGGGAAGATTGTGCAAGGGACCGACCGGCGGTTTCGGTTTTGTTGGTTAAGACAGTCGAGCGCGAATTAGAAGGCGCGCGGATACGTATATATCGCACTCGAAGGTCAAGGTCTAGATAATTTCGCGATTGATGTGGCAATGTCGACTTGCGTGTGTCGGTCTGGAGAATGGAAGTCGCAACAGCGCCTACGTTCAAACTTACAAAAGCGGATGACGTACAAAGAAAGCATTGACTTCTTGTATGTGAACATCGACAATAACATACAGCGAGATGTAGTGAATTATGGACATGCGAAAGGTATGCAAGCGCTTGTGGCCATTGCTTCTGGTCTAAAAGCATAGGTTTGTTCGCAAGTCTGGGCCCATCCCAATATCTTGGTAACATCTGAACATATATGCTATGTTCATGCAACATCGACACTCTCAATAATTTGAAGACCCTCGAGAGGCACTTCAATACTCCTGCAGCTCGCACGCCGGCACTCATTTCCCGCCGTCATTGGGTATATGGGTGCCTCTCAGATACTGTTCTTGTAGAGCCTGTCGTGCGTGCGCTGCATGTGGTCTGTAAATTGGCTATGAGTGGCGTTTAGTCAATGCGGGCATTCTCCTTCTCACTGAGAACATAGGAACGTGAACATTGAGCACCTGAGTACTTCCGCCACATCCAAAGGTAGTGTGCAGCCTGCGTTCAAAAATCAATACAAATGTACAACATATCCCTCTGCCGCTCAAGCTCTCCTCTCGCGGCTCTATCCTCGTGCGATATTCCACTTTTTCATGATCGCAACGAGTCTGCTTTGTTGTGGTACAGTCGCTCTCCCTCGATTCCTCCCCAGTCTCCCCGATTCCTCCACAAGTATTTCTCCTAGACGCGCTTATTCGTCATCCTCTGACTCCATGTACTTGTGCTTGATGTCCTTCCATTGACGCTGTAGTTCTTTATTAGCAGGAGGTTCCAGAAAATTCGCAATGCGCAAGACGTACGCCCTGGTTGATAGAGTCCCAGATCTTGTTGGAGCCGACATCGAAAGCGCTGTGGAGCCGGTTAGTCCTGCATTCATCCCGGGAGAAACAGTTTTCGCAAGTCGTACATGTTAGTAGCGAAGGCACCGACGAAGATGGTGCTGAGGAAGACACCGTTGCTGCGGATGAGAGTGCTTTTCGAGGTGTTAGTATTTGCGGGCCAATGGTCGTGCGCGGGCTGGGGGCGCATACTTGTAGAGACCGCCGAGAACGCCAGACATCTTGCCGGTAATTTGAGGGGGTTTGCTGGAAGGAGAGAGGTGGTGGTTTCGAGTAATTAGTGAGTATGCAGACGCAGTTCGAGGCTCTTGGGTCGTGGGGCGCGAAGGAGAGATCGTTTGGATGTGGTCAGCAAGCCAATCCGCAGCGGCCCGAGCTTGGGGTCGGTCGCTCTTTCGATCTGAGGCAAAGCCAACAGTAACCTGGGTGCATAACTACATCACCTACAATCCGCCGCCGCAACAACCATCCCACCTACCTCCTCCATCACATTCATAACCGTCGCCATGTTCCGCACCTCTATCGTCCGCAGCGCTCGCGCTGTCGCCCAGGCCAGCGCCAGGTCATACTCTACTCCTGCCTTCCGCCGCGCCATTCCCACTCCTTTCGCCGCTGCATGGACACCTGCGCCTGTG
>Ga0265797_10008188_pt1 | contig 14021 bp, 13 predicted proteins | sample P2T30metagenome_FD_192433 | JGI IMG/M metagenome (GOLD analysis project Ga0265797, IMG submission 192433) | Plant litter microbial communities from East Loma Ridge, Irvine, California - P2 T30 | ecosystem: Environmental > Terrestrial > Plant litter > Unclassified | place: USA: California... | reverse complement strand
CAATCATGGAAAGCGCTACGAGGCCGAGCTGGATGCCAAGGATGATACGAGATGTGTGGTTCAACTCGTGTTTGGCAAGCTCAGATTGCGATTTGCCGTCTTCAAGGATCGTCCTCTCGAAGATAAGGTAGAGTATGCCAATGGCAAACATCAATACACCTCCAAGCAGGCTACGTGTCATTAGCTTTGGGTCAATGTCGATACCGAGTGCACTCACATGAGACGAATGTCCTCTGCCTTGTTGGCTGGCAGTAGTGTGAAAGCGCTCATGGCTATGCAAGACAAAGCCCAAGTGGCGACAGTCGCCATGTTCTTCTTCACGAAATCCTGCCCATACACTGCTGGCCAGAGTGTCGCGAGCAGGTAACATACCGTGTAAATCTCCCTAACAAAGTAGCTTTGAACCTATCATTGGATTAGTACATTCGCCTCCCTTTACTCCGGATCAACTTACCAAAGCCTGGAGTAATCCGAAGAAGCCAATAGTCGCAAACACTAGTTTTGCGACATCAGCGCCGGAGTTGAGATGGCCAAACAGAATCTTGCCGCCCTTGACAAGCGATAGCCTCTGGGCAAAGACTTCCTCCCAGAACAGGACCGGGAAGAACGCATATGCATAGTAGATGACCGGTGATTCTTGTTTGAAGAAAACCCCATAGAGTGCAACAAGCACAGAAGAGAATATCACCATACTAGCCACCGTTCTCTGTGCCGGCACATGTTCGGTGAGCACATGTAGGTCGACAACTGTGGTGATGGCGAAAGCGATCCAGCCAACATAGCCAGCAGTCACCAACGTCCGGAGGAAAAGCCAATCGTACGTCTGCAAATACCGCAGTCCTTCGAGACCAAGGTCAATGAGCTCGTAAGTCTTGCGAATAGCCTCGTCTGCGCTGCCTTTGTTGATCAATGACTGTATATCGGCAACGCGATGCTCGACAGAATGTGCCTTATCACCCAAACCAGAGAAAGGCCTGTACCGCAGCTGTGTCTCCTTCTTCATCTCTTCTTTGACATGATACATCTCCAATATCTCCTTGGCATTAACAAGAAGAGCTTCTGCCTTGGCCTTGGGATCTTTGTCAAGGTAGGAAAGCGGCAAGACTCCGACTGAGTTGGTTGGGAAGTCAAGTCCCACGAGATAAGCCATCATTGCCGCAACGTCAGCCTGGTCGACGTCATGTCGCTCAATCTCGTCCAGGTTCCAATCTGAAGAGAACTCGGTGTGGCCCCTAGCAACACCTGACGTGTTCTTCACAGGAGGCGCGACACCAGCACCCCATGCGATCAAGGGCGTACGCGTATTGTCTGGGTGTCCATCTCCGTGACTTCCCCAGTCGCTCATGCCATGGTCCGCTGTGAATACAAAAGAAGTCTTGTCGTCGTTGTAGAACTCTTCGATCAGCTGCGTAATCTCCTGGACCCCGCGATCCACGAGCTGAATATTATGCAGATACTGCCACGAGTAAGGTCGATGCGCATGACCCGTAGTATCCAGCCCAAGCAAGTGGAGAAAGAAGACGCTCTTCTCTTGCCTCAGCTCAGCATCCAGTGTTGCGTTCGTCTTGGCATCAGCGAACAGCTTCTTGACGCGCTCAAATACCCATTCATCCAACACCCAGGCGTCTTTAGAGGAATCCTCCTCTTCCGCGCCATAGCAGTATGCGTCGACTCTTCCAGGCACTGCACCCGTCTCAAACATGGGAAGAATATCCGGACTGCCCCAACTCCATGTATGCCGACTGCGGTTGAAGACGCTGTCGAAGTTGACTGGGTTCAGTTTCCATCCCGTTGTGACTGCTGAGACATCCTCATATAAGCCTGCGATGAGTGCGACATGTCCAGGGCGGGATTCGGTAGGCACCCGTGTATGGGAAACGCCAAAGGTGCCATGTTCCAGGACGCGAGAGCGAAGAAAGGGAGCGAGAGGGCGCGGGGTGGTTGTATTGTCGGCGAGAGGGATCGGAGGATTTGGGTCAGGGTTGGGGAACGATTGAAATGCCTTGTCTGCACGGAGTCCGTCACCTTGTTGCTCTGTTAGCACTTGCTATCGGGTTCATCTAACGCGACTCACCAACAAAGAGTACTAAGCGTTTAGCGGGAGCTTCTTGCGTCTCTACACGGTGCTCGCGCATGCCATGAACAATAGGACTTGTAAAGTAGGTGGAGAAACAACTCCATATGTACAGCAGATGGAACACCACCGCTATCAGCAGGAACCTATAGCGACCGAATTGCGCCATTGTAAAAGAGTGTGAGAAGAGCAATGCGCCTCGAGGACACGTTTTGTGGACGCGTTGCAGTACTCAAATGGTTTGCAGGGCCATGACGGTATCCCTGCCAAGAGTTTGAATCGCCATAAGGAGAAGTGCAACAGCACGCCTAGTTACACTATGCAGATGCTCGGTCTCAATTATCAGCTACTGCCCATCTCGGCTGGATGGCAGACTTGTCAAAAACGCGTGGTGGTCAAATTGTGAAGTACCAATCCCATCGCCCAAATAGGAAATACCGAGCTCGAGCTCCGCAGCATCACAGAACGCGTTCGCATTTGTTGGGAATGCATGTCATTGTTATAGAAGCCAAGTCTTGAGCGATTACCAAACGATGTACCTTAAAGACCGTTGCAGCTTGTTCATCCGTCAGGTCGGAAGTCTATCTATTCTTCAACGTTGAAGTTCGCGCCCTCTCTCAGGCCCTCGACAACCAGCTCGTGGCCCTCAGCCCGCTGGTAGATATCTTTGATGTCGTCTGCCACATGTTAGCATTGCGTTCACTGTTCCGGAGCTCAAAAACCTACCAGTCGTTGTCTCGAAATGGCTAGTGGCGTCGTAGCTCTTCGATATGAAGACGTTGTCATTGGCACCGCTCTCAATTGGCTCGTAGAGTGGGATAGCCGGGCCCATGAACTTCTCCTCAATCTTTCCGAGACGGTCGAGACCGGGCTGGAGCTCAAGGTGGTGGTTGCTATCGCCCTCAGCGATCGTGGAGACGATAGCGATGTAGTAGCCCTTGGGGCAGACGTTGTGTGCAGACGAGACGACAGCGATGTAGATGTCTAGTCACACTTGTCAGCAGAATCCTATCGTGACACAGATGTATGCATACCGTGCTTGCGTCCAACTTGGGACTGAGGGATGATCAATTGCAGAGAGTCGGCATCGGCTGTGTTGGGGATCGGGTGGTTGAGAATGCAGATGGCCTTCAGCAGATGTCCAGTAACGCGCGCCTTGCCGGGGAAGTACGAGGGGTCGGCAAGAATCTTTCCTGCCTTGGTCTCGAACTTCATGCCCTCGCCGGCATCATCCTTCTCCTTCATGGTGGCCTTGATACCCACAACCTTGCCACCGTCGTAGAGGAACTCGTCGACATCGGTGTTCAGCATGTAGGTACCACCGTAGATAGCGGAGAGACGAGCGAAACCCTGGGGCAGCTCTCCGAGACCGTAGAGCGGGTAGATGTATGGAGACTTTCCATACCGCGCTACAGAGTTACCGTAGAGCCTGATGCGCTCAATGGCCTCGTTCGCCTGTCCCTTCTGCGTGATGTAGTCGTCGGTGGGGTACAGAGCCATGGCGTGACCAATGAAATCGCGTGTGGTAGCCTCGATACCAAACTTGTCGTATACATCCTTCATGGTAGAGTTCTGGATGTCGATGCCTGCGTGAAGTGTCAGCTACCATCCCTTGATCATGTCCACCGGAGAGTGCCTACCCTTGTGTGTTGCTGGGTCATCCTCCTTGTATGCGCCAATCCACTCGAGGAAGTTCCTCACCCGACGCTTCTCAAAGAGACCCATGAGAGGCGATCGCAGTGCCTCGCCAGCATCTGAAGGAACCTTCGCGACGGTTGCCTTGGCGCCGTTGCCCTGTTGCACATAGCTGCCGGCGATCTGCTTGAACTCGAGGTATTTGGTAACGTCGGTTGAAACGAGGATGTTGGTGAGTTCACCGTTGGCCATGAGGAGCTTGGGGACAAGGTCGATGTTCCAGTCGTTGACGCGGCCGTACTTCTTCCATGGCTCGCCCTCTGTCTGGCCGTACTTCTTGAACAGCTAGCCATCGGGTCAGTGTGTGTATGTCAGTTGGAGATGTTGCGAGCTTACTGCTTCGATGTTCAGCGATGCCGCCTCACTGCACCCTGTCAGCTGTCGCCCCAAGTGTACCTGTCAAGATAACATACCCGCCGTAGTGGTCATTGCGGTCGATGTGGAGCACCTTCTTGCCCTTGACACTAAGGACACTGCAAGCATGTCAGCTTTTGCTCAAGAACCGTTCTCGAGTCCTTGTGTTACCCTGAAAGTACACATTCAGTGAGACCTGGGGATGGTTAGCTTCCGCATGTTACGTAGGTGGGGTAACTGCAACCCACCTGTTCCCAGGACCACGACGTCGTATTCGGGTGCAATCTCGTCCATGGCTGTCAGATGTCGGTTGCAGAATAAGAAAGTTGAGGATTGCGGTGGAGGTCGTCCGCTAAGAAGGCGCGTGGTTGAGCGGTCTTAGGGCGGTGTGATGGATGTGGGGTTGTAGCTCTTTGGGAAGCGCCTCGCCAATCTGGTCGACCTGTTTATGCTGGCATTACTTTCATAACTCACTACGTTTGACATGTACTGAATTAGTGCAATTCACTGATTTCATGACTGGCTATGATACACGCGATATGCTACAAAAGCTCGGCCACCTTGCTCGAAATAGCAGCCTTACCGTGCCCCATGCTCTCCCTGTTCGCCGTCCCAAACGCGACATGATGTACGATGTGTAAAGTTACAATTCTTCCAGACTACAGATCTGCAGAACATCGAACAAGTGTATATACCGCCTACACGCTACCCAGACTCGTATGCCACATGCACTCATGAACCTCATTATGCGTGAGTCGCCTTTTCTTTCGGCTGTACTTGGATTCTGGGAGTATCTTGTCTTTCGAGGGCTCTTCAATAGGTGCCTCGGCCGCAGCATTGTACGGGGCGTCATCTACTTCTAGCGGATCCTGTGGATTGGGTCAGCATACAGTCAATCCCGTTAGGAAATCGAACGTACATATGTTGGTTGGGTGAACTGTGGGCCGTCCGTTCTTGAAAGGTCAATGTCCGGATCATGCTGTGCCAGTACGTATGCTTCCTGGTATGCCTGGTGTCGCTCGGCGAGTGTGTCTAAGATTGCCTTCATCGTCTCCTGCACAGTCTTGTCCCGCTCCTGGTTTTCGTAGTCGCCGTAACCCGCCTCTAAACGCTTGCGCTCGAGCTTCTCGGTCGCGAGACGGTTCCGCTCCTTGACGCATACCCACCACAGCTGGTGTAGCGAGTCCCAGTCCCGACTGCGCAACTCGCCCACAGTCCACGATCGTCCTGCGTCTCTGTCAGCCACCATAATCCCTCCATTTGTCCAATTGCAGCCTACCATGCCGCTGCTCGTCTACTGGTGTCTGCAAGAGCTTCTGGTCCTTGAAGAAATCCCAAAGCCCATGGTCTGGTGTGCCCGTCACTTCCTGCTCAATCTCGACCGGCTTCGGCAATTGCTGCTTTGAAAAATCTTTCTCCCTAACCGACAGTGTTTGTCTAGGACGCAGACCTGTAGCCCGGACTGTAGAGTTTCCTCTGTTCTTGTTGTTGTCTCTCTTCCATCGGGCGGGTGATGTGGAGAAGCGCGCGCACTGGACCGATGGGACGAGGAAAGAAAGGATCGTGTCCTGTTGCGCCAATGCTAGATTGGGCCGGAGGAGTCGTGAGGAGGGTATCGTGGCCATGTCGTCGGTGTGGGCTGTGCTTGCCGATGCTGGAGGGCGCAGCCGACCAACATTCAAAGTTGCAGGCACTGCAGGAAACTGCGACCGGGGTAGGCCGCTAGCGCATGCCATCAGCCCTAAACCATGGGAACCCACCGCCCTCCCTTCGTATAAAGAGAAGCCACCCCGCGGCTGTCCTCCCTCTCACCACCAAACCTCGCGCTCATCACCCCGTGTTGGGCGCCCTCAGATAGTCTCCAATTTCATTTGACGAATTCTTCGATTTCACCAGCGGGTATCAGGACCCGCCCTTTACCATCCCAGGATGCAGCAATCAACCGTCACCATGCAATACACTCCAAACCAACTCTTCCGCATTTTCTGGCAGCCACAGCAACTCCGTGTCATCGCCAAGCCTCCCTGGAAATCAGTCAATTAATTGGGATTTTGCAACTTCTTATTCCACCGCCGACAGCAGCGGTGCTCTTCTCGATACCACTTCACTTCTTCCTACCACTACTGCTTCTTCTTCTTCAGCCGCTTTGTCATGCGGCCTACTTGCACTGGACCCTTCTTTCCAAACCACTCCGGACTGGGACCTCTTTCCTATTTCTGACTCACATTATCTTGGCGATGGCACGCAATTGCTTCCTGGCGAGCCGGCTCTACTTTCAACAGCGGGAGACAACATGAACACGTTCACTATGCCGTCTGGCATGGGCAAAATTAACAATATGAATACATCTGCACCCATGATGAGGGGTAAGGACCACACTCCCTGGCGATTCAGCAGTGTCTAACCTATCCAGATCACTCTCTGTCTGGTTCTTCCTCCACAAGCAACAAGGACCATGGTTCGTCTCCCACTGAGCAATCCTCTTCATCCAAATTGTCATCCACAAAGAACAGCCCTCTGGCTCCAGAACCCTCTTCCCGGGTTGAGAAGCGGAAGGCCAACACGCTCGCTGCTCGTCGCTACCGCCAAAAGCGCGTCGATCAAATGAGTACTCTCGAATCCGAACTCAAGGACGTCAAAGCCGAACGAGATGATCTCAAAGTCCGCAACGCCAGGCTGGAAGGAGAGGTCGAGACACTTCGTGCTCTTCTACGTTCTCAAAAGTAGTCCTGTTTGTATCGGTCTGTCAGCATGTGATGGACTCGCTTTTCTTTTCTTAACACTCAGGGAGGCCTCTTTTCAGACGATGTCGGACAATGAGTCGTTTCATGGCACACCTGTTCAGGGTGATGCTCAGATCGGCAAAATAGGGTATAATCTCAGAGGGCATCGGGACTTGGTGATAGATACTCACAGTTAATCTTGTTACGATGAATTGCATTGTCTGTTCTACAAAGCTACGAACTCTACTTTACATTCTCTACGTTTTGTACTGATCTTCCGCATGTCTCTAGGACAATCACTCTTGCTCACCTTGAGCAAGATTGTATACATACCTGACTTGTGCTCTCCTAACGCATCAGTCAACTCACAATGAGTCGATGTGAGCAACTCTGATAGCCATTTCCCACAGCAGCAACAGCATCGTGTGCCAAAGAGTACTAGCTTGCTGAGTCTATCCGTGCATGTCCTCACAAGCACTCCTTGCGCCCTTTTCGCTAGATTTGAGCCTGAGGCTTCAAAACTGCATTAGTGTAGCTGAAAGTGTGGTTCCGAGTAAAGTTGGTCTCCACTTAATGATCACTAGTTGTCCAATGAGAGAGCGCGACAGTGAGTCATTCTCGCTCACGATGTGTCTGATGTCTTGGCCTACCCTACATCCCCTTTTGTCTTTACCGACGACGTATTCACTTGGCCTTCAAGCTCAACAACGCGCGCATCGGTGTAAGCAACCTCTCTCGGGTGTGTTTTGCGTGCAGCGATCTGCTGACGTCACTGCGCAGACCATCAAACGCGGTTGCTGCGACAGTGCTGGCGACTGCCAGGGTAATATCACAGCGATCAGCTACCAACATGCATCACAATGGTGTACCTGCATGCTAAACCTCATCCCTACACTAAGGTAGGCAAGTTACGTGGTTATCTGTATTCTGATATGCCTCTCCTGTCGTGCCAGGCGATGCGACAGCTCTCCTTGCCTCGTCATTACCTGTCATCCTCACTGGAGTTGTTGGTAAAGGTCACAATCTCCATCATAAACAATCTCTTGTATTTCGATTTTGTTCAATCAGTCGTTTTTTTTTTGAGGGGTCTTTGCCTGATCGACAATCCCCTGGGGCGGTTCAACATGGACACTTCTACCGGGTCTCCCCTGATCAGCACATTGCTGTGAGTACCTCAATTCTTGGCCTGTGTGACAGAACACCGAATGCGACATCGTCGTTCAGCATTCGCCTCAGGTCGCCGGTGTTGAGCGACGCGTGCAACTCGCGTTTCAGCCTCAGGGTCCTCTGACACTCACGTCACAATGTCAGCCCGGCTAAAAGTGGGCCAGATGGATGTACTGATGCCGAGCACATCACCTCATGCAAGCCTTCTGCTACTCTGATCTACCCACGCAGCAGCGCCTTCTATCCCCTTCACAGTTAGGACCTGTTTTGGACTTAGCGTGCATTAGTTTCGCCACCCAGTATGGAATCAGTATCCACATCCAGATCCTACCACATGCGCCGAGACCGTAAGGAAGCCCGTTTTTTGTTCCTTCATCCCATGGCATTGTGGATTCGTCAAGGCTACGGGCCGATCATATGGCTGCCCTATGTTATACAACGGTTTCTAAACCTAGCATCTTCCGCTAGCTGTGAACCTTCTCGATCCGTTAGACCAATCACGAACTGTGAGGTTGTACTATGGTTCACTTCGCGTCGAGCCATGCGGTCGCCTGACCTGCATGATCGCCACCATTGGGACAAAGATTGCTTGTCTACACGCGTCAGGAGCTTGACACGCGCTATGGAACACTCACTCCCGCTCGTGCAGAATCCGGGGAATCCTCAACTTTGTATCCGCCCTCATAACCGAACGCTCAGGCCCGACTCATTCTGTTCATGTTCATGTTTGTTCATACATTCGTTTTCTTCCGTTGTTGTCTGGGCGCATAGCTGCATATCTTGAACTGTTCAATCGGCCGTAGATACGACCGACCTTCATTCTTGTATCTTACGCGCAGTCATACAACATGTACTTTCGACCGGGATACGTGGTGGTGATTGTTGGGGCAATACTGACAACGATGTCAACAATCATCGTAGGGTTACGGTAAGACTGACTGTCGCTAAAGCGGCGTGAGTAAAGACTGATCAATTGAATAGATACTATTGCCGATACTTTCTCATGGGATCAGTCAGTGCAAGCGATCATCTCATGTTCGTCGCTCTTGTAAGTTGAAATATTGTATCATCTACTACAAAGCTTACAAGGTCCAGGTGGTTACATGGGGCAACTTCGTCGTAAACTTCTATCAAGACGAGACGAGCCGTCACTCCCGTCCAAGCTATCTGTTCAAACCAGTGAGTGAATCCAAACGCTGTCCGGGCGTCACTGTCTAACAAAAGCGTAGGAGGAGCATCCAGAGGTCGTGGAACATGTGCGCGGAAACCTTATCTCATGGTGGGTATACCGCTTGACCTACACCATTGGCCTAGGCTTCGTAAAACTCAGCATCCTCTTCTTCTACCGCGCCATCGCCGCCAACAAGACATTCCGTCGGCTCGTGTACGCTACGATCGCGTTTGTGTGCATGTACACATTTGCTGCGAGCATGGCGTCCACCTTCCAATGCGAAAACCCCTCAGACGCTTGGTCAACAGTCAACTACTTGGCACAGTTCGATCGCGATCCAAAAACCAAGCAAATACAGGTCAAATGCTTCGATCCTATCAAGCTCTGGGTGTTTTCCTCGGCCTCCAATCTGATAAGCGACATCATCATTCTCATGCTACCGCTACCGACGCTGCTCAGCCTTCGCATACCTATGGCCAAACGTCTGGCACTCATTGGCATATTTTCTGTTGGAGTCATGGCCATCACTGCATCGTCCGTACGAATGTGGGTTATGATGCTGTGGGCCGAATCACCTTATAATTCGGCGCGTTTTGGAAACGACCTCCTTCTGTGGGGTCAAGTTGAGACAAACAGTGGAATCATCTCCTCTTCTATACCATTCCTCCGTCTCTTATTCCGCAGCAAACAAAAGGAAGAGCGGAGCGCAACGCCGAGGAAGGTTTACAAAGTCCCTTCGCAGCCTCTCCAGATTGATGCCTTTAGCCAGCACAAAGCACTCGACATGGGCGAATGGCCGCTCCGGGACGAGAAGAGGGCCACGGAGCAATCCAATTGCTTCATCACCATACACGCAGATACGATGCGTACTAGAGGCTCTGCTTGGGGTCCCTTCATCACGATACCGGAAAGCCTAAGCTCGAGCAATAGAGGCGAGGCACAGCTGGAGCCCACACACAACCCGCATATGACAGTGTAAGGAAACTGGAAGAGAGATTTTGTACTTGTAACGATAATGATAATATGATTATACTGAGTTTGAATTTCACAAACAGCCATCGCAATCGTAATCCTATCTGTCAATAGTCGAGTTCGTTGGAAGAGGGCGATGCGTGCTGTACTCTGGAACCGCACAGATCTCGTCCTTTGATCGCAAGAGCTATTAGCTGCAACAGGAGGTTTGCCATGACCGAACAGGGTATCCACGGGTGTCTAACGTGGGACGTCGCACAACGGCTGCAGCGTGACATGGGTCCAACGATGGCACCTTTCCATTTCCAGTTAACCTCGGGCGGACCCATCTATGGATGTCGATCTCATGCGGCTGCGCAGGTGTCTGGGAGAGCGGTTGAGAGGTCACGTAGACGTTTATACTCGATCGCATCATCGTCGTGCTCCCAGCTACTAGGCGCCTGTTCATCCCAGCACACCGCCCAATCGCCGCTTCCCCACATCTCGGCTTAAGTCTTAAGCTGTTGGGTAATCACCAGCACCGTGGCTTCCTCACGCATCACCAAGCTCTTCCTCGCCGCTGTCGCTCTCTTCATTGCGACATCCGCCATCCTGGCTTCAATCCGACTCGGCGGACGCGTACCATCCATATTACAATACGTCAAGCCCTCTCCGCTCCGGAATCCCCTCTATACGCAACCGTTTAGGCCGCTCACCAACTCCACTATGGCTCCGTCGCAATACAAGACCCCGCCACAGCTGCCGCCCAAGTTCACAGCTACTAAGCAAAGCTTAGTTGACGATGCAAAGAGACTGGTATGTGGTCTTCCTGAGTTTTTGAACTTCTGCTTGCGATTGCTGCCGCCGACCCCGCAGGAGGGGTGTTGCGACCGGATGCTGACACTTCCCAGATCGACAGGTCTCGCAGCGTCCAAGATGCTATCGTTCGCGATGTAAAGCCCGAGAACGCGAACTTCCAAAACACACTCCTTCAAATCGCCCGCGATGACAACAAGATGGCCATCGAATCGCATATCCTTGGTTTCTACAACGCTGTGTCAACAAGCAAGGAGCTGCGCGATGCATCCAGCGAGGTGGAACAGATGCTTGACGACTTTGGCATTGAGTCGTCCATGCGCGAGGACGTCTTCAATCTCATTGACGCTGTGCTGAAGAAAGGCGAGAAGCTGGATCCTGAGTCCCAGCGGCTGCTGGAGAAGGACCACAAGTCGTTCATTCGAAATGGTCTGAATCTTCCCGCGGGACCCAAGAGGGACAGGTTCAAGGAGATCAAGCAGCGTCTGAGTCAAATCGGCATCGCCTTCCAGAAGAACCTTAACGAAGAGAACGGTGGGCTGTGGTTCACACAAGAGGAATTGCACGGCGTGCCAGAAGACGTCACCTCAGGACTCAAGAAGGGAGAAGGCGAAAACGAGGGCAAGTTATTCCTGACCTTCAAATACCCCGACCTCTTCCCAACCCTCAAGTACGCCACAAACCCCGAGACACGGAGGAAGGTTTTCGTCGAGAATGAGAACAAGTGCAACGACAACGTACCACTATTCAGAGAGGCCATCTTACTCCGCGACGAAGCCGCCCGCCTTCTAGGCTACGACAACCATGCACAGTTCCGGATAGAAGACAAGATGGCGAAGACCACCAAGACCGTCGATGACTTCCTCGGTGACCTGCGCGAAAGGCTCGCACCAGGTGGCAAGAAGGAAATTGAGAAGCTGATGGAACTGAAGGAGCAAGACGTCAAAGAGAATGGAATCACAGGTCCGTTGGCCAAAGACTATTACCTCTGGGACAACAGGTACTACGATCGTCTGATGCTGGAGAAGGATTTCCAGCTCGACCACCAAGTTATTGCCGAATACTTCCCCCTACAGACAACCATCCAAGGCATGCTGAAAATCTTCGAGGAGCTCTTTGGTCTGGTGTTCGTTGAGATTGTGGGCGAGGAAGACAGGGCTGCCCTTGCTGACGGCGGCAAAGGATCCGATATTGTCTGGCACGAGGAAGTGCAAGTCTTTAGCGTTTGGGACGACAAGGGCGAGGGCGAAGGCTTCGTTGGCTATCTCTACCTGGATCTCTTCCCGTAAGTACCCTGTGCACGAACCAGCGTCACGTGGCTTCATCCCGAAATATGTCCGAGCTTCTGCTAACTCAACACCAGACGTGACGGCAAGGTATGAAGACAACCACAACACTTCTAGAACACTTACTAACTTTAAAATCACGTGATTAGTATGGGCATGCAGCGAAGTAAGTGGTGCCTATACGAAATGCATGTGAGACATACACTGACTTCGTATTTTCAAATCTGCAGCTTCAATCTGCAGCCTGGCTACATAGATGAGAACGGAAAGCGACGTTATCCCGCGACGGCTCTAGTCTGCAACTTTTCCAAGCCAACAAAGAAGAAGCCCTCACTACTCAAGCACGATGAAGTAGTCACTCTTTTCCACGAGCTTGGACACGGTATCCACGACCTAGTATCACGGACAACCTACTCTCGCTTCCATGGCACCAACACCGTTCGTGACTTCGTTGAGGCGCCATCTCAGATGCTGGAGAACTGGTGTTGGACACCTTCGCAACTGCGCTCTCTATCTCACCACTACTCTTACATCTCTTCTGACTATGAGAAGGCATACCTAGAGTCGTCAGGCGCCGAGAAGAAGCCCTCAGAGCAGATTCCTCAATCATTGATCGCCAAGTTGATCTCTACGAAGCATGTCAATGACGCGCTGTTCAATTTGAGACAGTTGCATTTTGGAACTTTTGACATGGCTGTTCACGAGCCGGCCAGCCACGAGGAGCTCGAAAAGATGGACATCACTGAGAAGTACAACTCTTTGAGGCATGAGATTAGTCAGCTCAAGGGCCCTGAATCGCTGGAGGGCGACAAGAAGGGTGACTGGCACTGGGGTAATGGACAGGCTACGTTTGGTCATCTGATCGGTGGTTATGACGCTGGGTAAGCCATATTCAATAGCTCGGCCAAAAATCACGTGCTAACCATGACAGCTACTACGGCTATCTCTCCTCTCAAGTCTACTCCACAGACATGTTCTACACTGTCTTCAAGGACGACCCTATGAACCCCAAAGAAGGCCGCCGCTACCGACACACCGTTCTTGAGCGTGGCGGTTCCAAGGAGGAGATGGAAATCCTCGAGGAATTCCTTGGCCGCAAGCCCCAGACAGAAGCCTTTTACAAGGAACTGGGAATCTCACAGTAGGCTCGCAGTTGATAACTGGACACCAAAGCGTGTATCCGAGAGGCTACCTTCTAAAGTCTCCTAGCACAGACGCGCACTCCAGCGCGCTACACGCACATAGTCTGCTAGCTTGTAGTCAACCCATTCTACAACGTTGCTCACAAAATTCTTCCACATGACTTCACTTACTTGATGTTGCACTGGGGCGCTTTCTTCACAAAATACCTTTGTGCGTTAGACGATTCCTGCACGTAAGAGTTAGTGCCTAGTTACCCCGTGTACGCAGGAAGTGGCAATCGCCCTTCGGCCGTAAATTCTATGGCTTTTCCCTTTGACCTTATTGAAAACATGATAGTCCCCCTTCTCGACTGTCGTCACGCGTTAGACTCCCATATATCACAATCCAATGCTGGCGAAGGCGGCTTTGCGGCGGGATGCTGACATATTTGAAGATGCGTTAATACAGACAGTCCACACTTGTTTGCGTTAGATCAAGGGTTTGTTGGATCATATCGTCAGTATCGATATCGCATGTAGGGCAGAGAAAATTCACAAAAGGATTATCTCTACAAACTTGGTGCTGCCACTCTCGAGCCTGCGGCATTCCATCTGCTGCTATATTCCTCCGTTACACCCAGTTTTACATTCAGATGTCTACCC
>Ga0265797_10008186_pt1 | contig 14026 bp, 16 predicted proteins | sample P2T30metagenome_FD_192433 | JGI IMG/M metagenome (GOLD analysis project Ga0265797, IMG submission 192433) | Plant litter microbial communities from East Loma Ridge, Irvine, California - P2 T30 | ecosystem: Environmental > Terrestrial > Plant litter > Unclassified | place: USA: California... | reverse complement strand
GGACGACCTAGGAACGGTCCCATTTGCCCTGAAGGCTTTGCTTACAATTGCGGAAATCGTCCTCACCTTGCCTAAGACCACGAGCAACTGCTGGTTACTAGCTACACCAGCACTCGCAACATCACGATTTAATTCCATACGCTTATGGTCGAGCGCACCCAACAGCCATTCGGCTTGTCCCTTCACGATCATCCGTTGATGTCAAGGCTACCTTGCTTCTTGGCCGGAGCAGCCCTGGTCATACAAGCATCGCCAACGACATAGCACGGCTCACGGCGTCAGCGATAACGACTGTGGTCCACACATTCAAGGCCACGAGGTCAATCCTTGCCATCTAGCGAAGAACATAGCGTTCATTGGGTACCTCCGTACAACAACGAGGCGTAGCCAAGCTAAACACTTGCCACGTTTTCTGTGCCGTCTCCCGGATTGCTTCAAGCAACAGCCAGGCTAAGCGAATTTCAAGCCCAAGGCTTGTAGTTTGGCGCCACTCCCGTGGGTCAGCCCTCTAGAGTCACTCCAAGCAACTGTAAGTCATCGTGGAGTTCAAGCCCAAGGCTTGTAGTCTGGATGTTCGAATCGCTTGCTACGGGTAAAGTCCTGAGGCTACCTCAAGCAACTGGGAGACGTAGAGAAAGTACAAGTCGACGCTTGCAATCTAGACTTTTGGATGGCTTGCCGCAAGCCTAAAACCACATGGAAGTGTGACATATGCGGCTCTGCTTCTAGCGAGGCAGAAATGGCAAGCAATCGAAACAAGCCGTAGTCGTTTTAGAACCCGACACCCTGATTCTTTCCGATACACACGTTCGAAAGAATTTCCTTCCGTGCGTCAATGTAGAGGCCATGCCTAGCTAATAGCTGTATTGCAAACTGCTAGCAAGCTGACTCCATTGAGAGGTACTCAGGCTTTCGTCCCACGTGCCATCTCACCGGAATCCTCGGGAGGCTCAGTGAACTATGGGACAGGTGACAGGTCAACACGTGTCTGGGGATGCCCTGCAACAGAAGCAACAACACAGCAGCCAAAATAGCTGTCCAGAGGAGTCGTCCGGAGTTCCCCAGATTTACACATCACCATTTCAAGCCCACAGAGCCTCAAGTGATGGCGGATCGGCGCCTGGGCAACGCCACAACTTTGAGCGCAGTCCATGCATGCTCCAGATTCTACAGATGATCGCCACCCATATACCGCATCCATGCTCGCACCTATGCTCTTCGCTGGAGCCTGATTCCAATGCGGCCATTCTGGCTTGCCTAGCTCTCTACCGAGATAACCGAGATCTGGAGACTGTCTGCTATATCGGGCGGGCCACATAAAGTTTTTGTGTAGCGAATGCGACCCGTGTCTTTGCCCTTCGAGGAGGTGTTTGTCTATAATGCCAAGAGCACGCCCCTCTTGCAGATTGCTTATATCGTCTCATGGCTGCTTATCGCACGACCCAGACGTTCGGTTTCCTCAGCCCAAACACTTGGCATACAAGGCTGGAGCGTGAAGACCGACAGTTATGACCTGGTAGACACAAACGGCTCAGGGTATCCCACACGGCGGCCTCGCGAGGCTTACAAGCCCTACCACGTGGATGCGGCGCACGTGCTGCAGCAATTCTCCGACAGAGCTGTCAACTTGGCCATGGAGAGGATGGAGTCACAACATCAGCTTTGTTTGACTTGACTGGAGGGCGTAAGGGGAAACAAAGTGTGGCCTTCACGAATAATAGCACAGGTCGAGACTTCTACCAACCACAGGAAATGAACCACAGCGCACGAGTGGGGGACCTCTGCAGTGCTGCTGTAGACCGAGCTAGCTGTATCGCGCTAGGTCTGGCCATTGAGAATGACGGCAAGCACGCCAAGCTTCGAAAGACAAGAGATCCAAGTCAGCCGCATCGCTGGCGTTCACTGCTTCGAGGCTATTGCCAATGCCCAGGGTACAGTCAAGCCTTCGCCAGTTTTACCTCGTTGCTCCTGCAGATGAACCTGGTCCTGCAGTAGCCTGCCGTTCCATTCATCTTGACGACTGCCAAGGATGTGGAAGCTTTACAAGATTCCGCGGGCCCAGCTGTCTTGATGTGTCGCCACCCTTGGAAGAGTTTACGCCTCAGTTGCAAGTATACAGATTCAAGCACTTCAAGGTTTTGTGGCAGACTGACGACCTACTATACTGCACTGCTCTGGCCTGAGCTGGTGTGGTCTGGACGCCATGCCGAATGGCAGGATGCTTCTTGTTGGCAGTTGTAACCATCAGCATTGACTGGCGACGATGGGATATATATATTTGCACATTGCCACTCAATCTCAAACTTGCTCATTCCAACTCATCCAGCAATCTGGACTACACTCGCTCATCACAACAATCGATAGCTTGTGATGCCCTCGATCAGCTCCACCTTCTGTGCCATTGCGGCAGTAGCAATTCAAATTGCCTCCGCCAAGGATTGGGACTCACCTCCATATACCGCCCTCTATCAATACCCCTTGCCGATCCCTCCGGTCAAGAAGCCGCTGAAGTGAGTTAAATGAAAGCTCATTGAGCCAAGGGTATTGTACTGACCTCATGCAAGGCAGTTCACCTTCCCCAATGGTCCCCCAATCGATTATTACGAGATCGAAATCAAGCCTTTTGAACAGCAGGTATGCGACTGAGAGCTGTAACTCATCATGCATGAGACACTAATCACTTTGCAGGTCTACCCGAATTTGGGCAAGACCAAACTCGTTGGCTATGATGGCATGGCGCCGGGCCCGACTTTCATGGTGCGCAACGGAACTGAAGCGGTGGTGCGATTCATCAACAAAGCCGACAAAGCAAACTCTGTCCATCTCCATGGCTCTTATTGTAAGTACAATGTCCAGGTATGCTGATATTACCTCAGTGACTAACCACCTCTCAGCGAGGGCACCCTTCGACGGCTGGGCGGAGGACGTCACCGAACCCAACTCTTACAAGGATTACTACTATCCCAACGGCCAGAACGCTCGTACGTTATGGTATCATGATCACGCTATCGACCACACCGCAGAGAATGCCTATATGGGACAAGCTGGTGAGAAATAAAAATACCCCTTCATTGTACCCAGCATACTAACACCCTATAGGGTTTTATATCCTTCACGATGCTGAAGAAGAGGCAGTCGCCGGCCTACCTCAAGGAAATTACGACGTTCCACTCGGCTTGACCTCCAAGCGATACAATCCGGACGGCACCCTCTGGTCGCCTGAAGCTAACGGTGAAACTACCAATCTCTTCGGCGATGTCATCCACGTCAATGGACAGCCCTGGCCATACCTCAAGGTCGAGCCACGCAAGTACCGCTTCCGTTTCTTGGATGCTGCCATCAGCCGCTCGTTCCAGCTTTACTTTGAACAAGCTACAAAGGTCGGCACCAGGATCAACTTCAAGGTTGTCGGGTCTGACGCTGGCCTCCTTCTGAACCCGGTCGATACAACTCAACTCGATATCTCCATGGCTGAAAGATGGGAGGTCGTTATCGATTTCAGCGCCTACAAGAACAGCAACGTGACATTGAGGAGCAACAAGAAGGTGGCTGACAATACTGACTACCTCCACACCGACAAAGTCATGCAGTTCGTCGTCGGAAACACTGTTTCCAACACGGACAAGAACGATAACCTTCCCGCCAAACTCCGCGATGTTCCATTCCCACCTGCCCACGCTACTGTCGAACACCAATTCGAGTTCCAGCGCCAAGGCGGCGAGTGGAAGGTCAATGGTGTCTCCTGGGCTGATGGTCCGGAAAAGCGCATCCTCGCAAAACCTGCACGCGGTGCCGTTGAGAATTGGATCCTTAAGAACGGCGCTGGCGGCTGGACACATCCCGTGCACATTCATTTGATCGACTTCCAGATTGTGAGCAGGACCGGCGGCAGCCGCGGTGGCGTACTGCCCTACGAGAAAGGTGAGCATTTCCCTGAACATTTCCGATGGATTAAATGCTAATCAATCATGCAGTCGCACTCAAAGACGTCGTGTGGCTCAATACGAATGAGCAGGTCAATGTCATTGCTCGATATGCGCCATGGGATGGCTTCTACATGGTACGCCCCAAGAGTCCAATTTTTCGAAATTTCACTAACAACTTTTCAGTTCCACTGCCACAACCTCATTCACGAGGACCACGAGATGATGGCCGCCTTCAATGTCACTGCCCTCACCGATCTAGGCTACGACGAGAAGACTAGCTTCATCGACCCTATGGAACCCCGTTACCGCAACAAATTCTTCTCGGACAGCGACCTCAGGTCGCGCAGCGGCGACTTCTCCGACTCCGCAATCCAAGACAAGGTCAAGTTCTTCAACGAATTGGAGGCTTACCGCAACAAGGTGGGCGTAGAGTCGGCCCTCGAGCAGTACTGGAGCACTAAGGGATCTCCCACGGCTTCCGTCAGTGCCACCGCTAAGTCCAAGGGATCCTCCGCTACCACTCTGGCCACTGTCGCCAGCTCTCCAGCAGCCGTTGCTGGATCATCATCTAGCACTCCTGCTGCTGCTGCCGCTCCTGCTTCTTCTACTCCCGCAGTTGCATCTCCATCCGGCAGTCCTTCTGCCGATGTTTCTTCTTCCGACGCGCCGGTCGCCTCCTCTTCCAGTGCCGCAGCAGCATCTCCCTCGGCAGTATGAGCTGGACTCACTCCGCCGTTGTATGCATGGTATATATATGTTTTGAAAGGATCACCACGTGGGACACGCAGGTAGCGAGGGAGCATTTGTCGACTTGAATACTTCTTGTTGATTTAAATAGCGAGGGCTAGCAAGGTGCCTGGTGCAACTGCTTACGATTACACGGTCATTACTATTAGCAAGCGACGACATTCATGAAATGCAATATTATATTTTCAAGAAGAGCACTGATACACCAATCCCACCGAACACAATTTCCACCAGCAGCACAGCAAAAGATGGAAAACGGACGATGCTGATACAAGGGTTTGTGCGCTGTGTGGAAAAAAAGATGCGGTGGGCAGCTTGGACGCTCTCAGCGGGCGACACGAGCGATTGATTACCACGGTGCAAATATTGAAAGCATGAGAGCTTCATCCGCGAAGCAAGACGTTCCATGTCACAATCATCAATCAGTCGTGAAAAGGCTCACTTGTGCTTCAGTTGGATAGTGTCACGGATCATCACTTCAGACACTAATTTTACAACTGGACAATAGACATCACTCTCCAGTCTCACAAACATTCAGTGCCAGATTACTCCAGGCCTCATTGCTTACAACACCAAATCTCTGGTAGCAACTCTCGTCGACGGCAGGAGCACAGCCCGTACAGCCAGCAGAATCACTGACCAACGAGAAGAGCAGCCTTGGTTTGGGGAATCCTCAGCAGCAACTTGCTCTTCTCAGAGCACATGTCTTGACCGTCTCCCCTCGGTCCTGCATCTTGACGCCTCAGTATTACCACATGTGCCTCATAGCCACAGCTTGTGGCAGACACAACCATGGGTCAGGAGCTTTCACAGCCTCTGAGCCCACATGCTCCAGTGCTCTCTCCCTTTTCTTCCCAATCACAACACTCATCTTCTCTCATATATGACAAGACAGCCAACGACATGGACGACAACGACATGGCAGAAGATCAATACGGTTCCACTGCAAGCCCCAACGAACGTAGCTCGTCGACAACAGATCTCCCAGCGGAAAAAGTCGATACTACTGACCACAGTGCTGATGACCATGGTATAGAGCAGAACACCTCCGATGACACCAATCCACTCTCCGACACGTTCGAGCAGCAGCTGTCATATAGGAGGGAGCTCCGGCCCATGAGAGAGGGGAAGCGATCTCTACCAAGCACTTGGGTCGATGCCGACAAGACCGGAGATTTTGACCCTCACGAGGAAGCTCGCCAGGCCAGAGCGCGCAGGAAGAAGGCGAAGCTGTCGCAGCGCAAGAAGTTCGACTGGAATGCTGGAGAGCACACCAAGGAGTTAGATTCCAGTCGCAGACCCGCGGCGAAGACAAGACCGATTTTCTGTATCACTTTTAAGACCTCGTCCGGTAGGGCCGCTTTTGCTGAGCTTTGCGCGAAATCCGAGCAGAAAGCGGAGCAAGCATATGGTGCTTCCTTAACAGGGTATTGCCTCCGTAAGCGCGGCGGTACGGACGATGGTAGAGATACCGAGGGCGCATATGCGTTGGGTGTGCGTTTGTCTGCCTCCGAGGCGCCATTGGACCTTAGGAACCAGCCCGCGGGACGAGGATGTTTGACTTGCCTGGCTGGGGCACAGAGGTGCAGTCTGCTAGACAACGAGCACTCCTGGCCATGCGACGACTGTAAGGAGGCCGGAGACGACTGTCAATTTATCCAGGTAAGTGGTCCCTCATACCAAAGCAAAGTGTATAGACTGACGATTTGTCCAGGAACCGGAGCTCAAACTCAAGTGCACGCACTGCGAGTATATGAGCAAGAGGCAAAAATGGCTCGTATGCTCTTTCGAGTACAGTCAGGACCCTTCCGATCACCACGGTCGTTGTGAGCAATGCACTAAGGATGGTCACAAGAACTGCGTGGCGGGCCCTCGGCCAGGTGTCACTCGCACGAGATTGCGTATTGGTCCGGACGGAGCACCATACAAGAACCAGGTCAGTGTCAGCCAAAGTCGAAACCGGGTCAGGACCTGCAGGCAATGTTTGGGCTCCCGCAGAGTCTGTTCGTTTGCCTCTTGGTTTCAGGGTGGCGGCGAAAACATCTGTACGGCGTGCGACATGTCTAGTGCGGCCTGTGAGCCGCTCGGGTGGAAGAAGCCTGAACATCATACAGATCAGCAATCCACAGACAACTTCTCGGCTAGCAGTGCTCTCGGCGGCCTGGACGTGGACTTGGACGTGGACGACGACTTTTTCGCTATATCAAGCAGCCCACCGCAGACCCCTATCTCCGTCACAAGTAGCCGCGACTCTGACTTCGCTCCAGAGCTGCCAGCTTATTCATCAGGCGACACCGGCGGCACCGTCAAGACAGTGCGCACCAAGTTCTGCCATCCCATGCTCTTCGACTACCAAGACAAGACCGCGGACGGCTCGGATCCATGTCACTTCTGCTCCAGTGCACACTTTGGCCTGATAGGTCTGGAAGAGCGGACCACAGAAGTCATCGAGTGGTACGACGGAAGAGGCTGGGAAGAGATCGGTGGTGGCGACAGAGGCGACAGTGTTAAAGGTTCGCAGATGTGCCCGGCTTGCACCAAGGCACGGATGCAAATAATGATCTGCGACGACCACGCGCTGAGGCGCATCACCGAGGCGGGCGCGGAATTGGACCACGAGGCGGCATTCGAAAGACTGTTCGATCCAGAGCTGGTCAAAGGCGACCATTGGTGTTCAGTCTGTTGCAACCTGGCGGCGTGGGAGTGCTGCTTAGAGCAGGAGGGGCAGCCTGGCGAAGGGTGTGGTTTGGCGCTGTGTGAGGCATGTGGCACAGATCTCGAATTGTGTGGCGGTTCACTCGAGACAATGCTTCAAGTTCTTGAAGACAAGCCTAGCGAGGCTCGACCGGCGGGACTTCGAGCTGACTACGAGCTTTTGAAGGAGGATGGGCTGCTGATGCGCTACCTGAAGCATATGACCGGGACCTAGCGGTGGCAGCAGTGAGTGGCGTGACAGCAACGGTCACGAGAAGAAGCGGAAAGCTTCCCTAAGCAATAAAAGCTTTAATTTTCTAGTCTTACAATACTAATAGGTACAGCCTTGCAATTGGAGGCTTCACAAGATTTGTCCGATGCCAATCGCGTCGTGTCATGTTCCCCTCTCAGTGAACCCGCCTCGACGTGCCTGTCGGCCGCCATTCGACTTGCGCCAATACCATGCCGATGAAAAGAGTAGTCAATCACCCAAAACGCCCAGTGGTATACCCAAATGCTCTCAAGTAAATTTCGCATCCTACGCGACTCCCTTCGAGCTTTCCACGTAGTCCTGGCCTGCGTGTTCGTAGTCAACGGAAAGATAGCGCTCGATGCGCTTTGCAAGCCACTGTGTCATCTTTGAGAGCTCCTCGCGAAGTCTGCTGACTGCCTGCGCATCCATGTTCGTGTGCGCGATGAGGTCTGGCATAGACACTGCAAGAGGTGTTAGAAGTTTTAGGGAGAAAAAAGATGTTAAACGACAGCATCTTACCAAAGAGTCTGAGCAAATGCTCGCAGCCGTAGATGTCGCAAAGTGTCTTGCCGGCATGTTCACCATGGCCCTTTTCAAGCTGCTTGTGCCAGTCGAAGTACTGGTTCCGCTCAAACCTATAGAGCAGAATACGTCCGAGGGCTTTGTTGAAATACTCCTTAACGCCGGCAATGACTTCCTCGAGAATGTCTGCGTCTGCAGAGCCAGGACGGCGGTGTACTGATTCTGCTTCTTCGTATTCGTTGAGGAACTGTGTGACGGAGATTGGCGCAGGAGTAGGAGCAACTTTGTTTTCCTTGGTGACTTTCTCCCAATCATCCACCAAGATGGACTTCAGAGCGTCGGGAATGAAGATCTTGACAGCAGGTCTGCGCATGAACTCCTCTTCCTATAAAAATCTCCCGTTAGCTGTCGGGTCACTGAGGAGATGCTGGAAATCCTTTCACAAGGAAGGTAGCTTCGGCACATCATGGTAGTGCAGAGTTCTTAAGCAGTGGTGTTTGCAACGCGCGGAATTTCATCGCATGGCGCGCATGCTGTGGAAAACACAAATAGATAGCAACGAGGAAAACCTACCTTGTCGATACCCTCGATCTCGCGAGCCCTCTTCGTTCCCCTGGGCGGTGGTGGCGGGGCGACAGAACTGCGATCCTCGCTACCTCTCGCGGAGGAGCCTGGGGCATCAGATCCGAGGCCGCGCTTCTTGGTCGCTGAAGCTATTGAGGGCTTGCCAGAGGTGGCGCGACGCTGCGCGTCCATGTCTTTTCTGAGGTTGGCTGCAAGCTCCTTGTTCTCATCTGTGAGTTTGCGGATGCGCTCTTGTGAGACCCAGTCGTCCCAGCTACCGAGATTGTCAGTCAAATTTCTTCGAGGTATGGTACAAGTCTACGCGGTGGCGATGGCATCTCGTGGCCCATAGGTGAACACATCGCATGAGCAGCTTCTCTGACAACTGATGCGCGCGACAACGATGGCCTTGTCGTCGCGACAAAGTTGGAGCGCCGGATGCTCAAGATAGTCGCAGTTGCCATCGCGCCTCGCCCGCGACCATCGAGTGGAGAAAGAAAATAAAATGGCAGCACGGCAAGACAGGGTAGATGCTTACGTGTTCTTCCAGCCCTTGTAGTGAATCTTGTACACGTAGCCATCGCCTTTGTCATTGGGATCCTTAGGTTTGACGTCGAGTACCTTGGCCTCATACAGGAGCTCGAGGTGGAAGCAGAGCACTTTCTCATCCTTGGAGTACTCGGCATTGTTAGCCTTTGATGGAGCCATGGTCGCAAGATTTGTCGCGTAGTCCTGGTCCTAGAATTTTGTGTTTATTATGAAGTGGCCGAAATTTGGAGTCGTTGGTGGATGTTTGCTGCGATGGTCGTGGTGCTGGCGTTCACGGGAATTTGGGAACGCGTTCTGGCACTTCCGTGCTTGAGGGCTCGGACCACCGTGCTTGCAAGTCAAGGTATTCGGCCAAGTGACCAGTTACTGGACACTATGGTAATGTCGTCTCAAGTGAACTCTTGCGGCGAGCGGATAATGAAGTATTGAGCTTTCGTGGAAGAATGAAAGTGTGTATGTCTTCTACTATAAATTCTCTATGCAACCCTCTTCGCCAATCTTTTTGTCCTCATGTTCTATTCCTCCAGGCTATTGTCAATCACAGCCTCACTTCACTGGTTCTGTTACCAATGGAGCCACTATACCGTTCAAGCTTGCAGCAAATTAATCACTGACAGATCGCATATTGAGTATTGCAAAAAACTGCAATGACGACTCACGCACTCACCTGTTCTACACATACAAGTACTCAGGTCACGATCAGAGCGATGGAAGCCACTTACCTGTCTTCATTTTGGCCGGAGCAAGGTGTCTAAAAATTATGATGAATATCTCAAAAAATTTCGTCTTCGGGCTATGAGTGTTGTGTACTAACCTCGTCCTTGCTTCAAAATAGCACCACATCCTCACTGCAGTCGAACACCAGCAGTCTTCTGGCGCTTGCCCTCCCTGCCTTGCACGTTCATCATGCCGCCCTCGTCGCCGACGTTCAACACGCCCTTGGCCATGTTCTTCTTTTCGTCTTCGATCTTCTTGAGCCTCTTCTCAGTCTTCTGTTTGCCACTGCCTTTACCGTGGAACATGTGTGAGAGGTGCTTGAAGGCCTCCTTCTGGTTCATGCTGCGACCAAATTCGTCGTGATACTGTAGTTTGACATCCGGACGGTAATCGCGGTTGAACATCTCGGCTTGCAGTTTGCTGAGATACTGCTCGCGCTGTTCGTTTTGTCGGCGCGCAAAGTCGTCGCGGTCCTTGTGCGACATCTTCTCCCAGCGGCCCGATTTACGTTCTGACTCTCGCTGATCACGCGCGCGTTGGTCGAATTCGTCGATGAGGTTTTGTTTCTCAGCCAGGAACTTGTTGCGTCTGCGATCCTTCTCGGCGAGTTCGCCTCCAGCGCCATCTGCGACAAGACCTCTCTTTCGTAAGAGGTTCAGTGAGGCAGCCATTCCTTGACCAGCCATGTTGTCTTCATCATCCAGGCCTGTAGTTGTCACCTCGGCAGCTGGCGTGCTGACTTCCCGGCTGGCGCGAGCCGCTCTGTCTTCCGCATCCGCAACCTCAGCATATGACTGTCCGGCCATTGTCGCGTCGCCATCCTCGTCCTCTCCATCGTCGTCAGCAGCGGGGCCACTGGATCGCTGGCGTGCTCTTCTCTCGCGATCGGAGTCGTCTTCACGCTCATCCGGCTTCTTGAGGTTTGCGACGAATTCTGTGGTCTCGTCGATTATCATTCCGCCTTCTTCTTGCTCATCTTCGTCCACCGGCATTTCTTCACGCATTTGCCTTGCAAGCTCAGCGCCGTCCATCTTCTTGCGCTTCTTCAGCGCTTGCCTTCTTTGCTCTGCAAGTTTTGCTTGCAAGTCTTCGTCGTCCTCAAAATCATACGCTCTCTTCTTGCTAGCTGTGGCAGGTTTACTCTGGGCGCCATCCACGTCCATGGCGTCTGTTTGTGCCGCTGGTGTGGGCTCCGGGATCGGAATGATGTCGTCCTCGTCGGCGGCCTTCTGTCGTGTCTTCTTCTCCTTCTTCTTCTTGGGCTTCTTCACCCTCACGGTGGATGGGTCGACGTAATCCGACACGGGTGTATCGTCTTGGAAGATGTCGAGGTTGATCTTGATGCCCTTGCTCTTCGCTTGGCCGTTCGCCTCGAGCGCTTTGCGCTTGCTTTCGACTGTGCTGCCTTTGCCATCCAGTGTAAAGCGCTTTGCTTGTTTCCCATCGATCTCCTCGTCGTACTTTGAAAGCACACCCTTGACCTCTTCTTGTTCCGTGGGATCATAATCAGGTCGCTTCTTCAGTAGTCGCAACTTCTCCTCCAACTTCTCCTTTGCATTCAGTTCCTGGTTCTCCAGCTCGTCGTCCTCGCTGTCAGCGCCAATCTCAGCGTCCTTCAGAGTGAGAATTTGCTCGCCAGTCATCTCGTCGAACTGGTCCGCCTCGTGCGCCACCTTCACGCCCGCAAGATCCTTCGAAGTGTACTCCGCCTGCATCTCGCGCTCGCGCTCAGCCAATTCCGCCTCCATCTTGCGCGCTTTCTCGATCTTCTTCTGTCGCTTCTTCTGCTGCATGAGCCATGATCGCGTGTCCAGTTCCTCGCCTTCATCAGCATCGCCCAGTCCTTTGCCTTCCAGCTTCGCATGGCGTTGCATCGCATCGCGCGCCTTCTTCGCGGCTTCTTTGCGCTTCTCGCGATCGATCTTTTCCTGGCGTTCGGCTTCGAGTCTCTGCCAGTTGTCGCCAGCAGCAGCTTGACGCTTGTCGAGGGTGCTGATGTTATCTTCCTCGCTCTCGCTGTCGTCATCCTTTGACTTGAACTCGGGTCCTCCGGCGGCGGCGCCCGGCACTGGCAAAGGCGCCATGCCGAGCGACGCGCGCACTTTGTTCATCTGCTCGATCGAAGCGGCGTCCATGGTGGGCGACTGTTGTGTTGTGTTGGAGGGTGGATGTAGGAGGAAAGATGGCGCGAGCTTTGCTTGCCATGTGAAAGCTGACGATCGCGGAGCAGGCAAGCGCCACAGTGAAAACCCTAACCCTGTCAAACACGATACTGCTGTTACATGTATCAACATGAATCTTACAAGAACCTTTACGTGTACGTGTATGTGGCATTTGCCAGATCCATGCACGAGCTAGAGATATGACGCCTTGCCTCTAAATTGAGGCCTGTACTCGCATCGTTCAAGACTCACTGAAACACCAGACCAGACCTCGTTGAAGTCTACTCATCAACATTTTTCAATCAAGCGAGCAACATTGACAGTGTCGGTACACATCAAGACATGTATACATGTGCTCGACTCAAGCGAGTATATGATTTCCATTGAACTGTATCCAATCAGACATATCCCAGTTCAGACATATCAGAGTAATAGACTGGAATGCCTCGTCTTACACAAAGCGTACCGGACCACTAGCCTTTGGATTGACCATTTCTTGAGATGTGCAAACGGACGATGCTGCAGACTGCAACTCTAGTGACCAAAGCTTCCTCGATCCAATTCTGCGATCGACCGCTTCCGAGTCAAGCTCAAGCTCCCTCACGAGTGAACACTCCTTCTCGTCGGTTCTTGCATAGAGCGCAGAGACCGGCAAGGAGGTATTTTACCCTGAAGCCGATTACGACTCTACGTTCACGGAATCTCACATAGCTCCGAGCCCGTCCGATTCAACCAACTCCAGTTCGAACTACCTTTCGCTTGGTCTTCTCCCGCTAGCCTTTGTATAGAGCACAGAGACTGACGAGGAGGTATCCGACCCCGAGGATTCGTCGCCTATCATCGGACCAAAAAAGAGGTCCCACAAGAAGGTCGCTTATCCCGACAAGAAGCCTCGCACTATGCATCGAGCCCTGCGCGAACTAATTGGCGCAACGCCCAAGCCCACGCGGGCACTTGGTAGCTCACTCGATGAACCCGTCTCCATCTATCGGATGACGATGACCATGAGATGCCAGGGGACCACCAATCAGTTTTTGAACCATCTCCGTCATCGACCACTGCCAACACTGCCAACACTGCCAACACTCTCCATGATGTTTGTCGATCACTCAAGCTACAAGTCGAAGCATGCGTCCTCGTCTATCTTGCCATGTCAGCTGACGCGGTAGCACAACACCCGGAAGCCCAGGCCACTGGCGCGAGGATTTGTACTGCGAACGATCGTGCGGGAGAATGGAAACAAGAGAAATGCAGGATATCCAATGCGACCAATGGCGCGATCACTGAGGAGGGAAATATCACTGAGGAACAGGCAACCAGCGACGGCATACGAGGCACTCATAGATCGACAAGAGACGCTGCCCTGGTATCGATCGCAGGTATACTCGGTCTGGACGCCAGCTTGCTCGCGCATCAGCATCACTGTTCGAGCCAGATGAGGACGGGAGATATTACCGTCCGCATGATGGCTGTGACGGAAACTTTGGAGCATTGCAGCAAATCCATGAGCATGTCAAAAAAATCATAGTGATCGTGATGGTTCACGGATGCTGTAACTCGAATACAGACGGATGCTTCAGTCCATCCGAGTCGATACACGCACGGTCTGCACTTTCACGTGCCATGTTACCATCGCTCAAGTTGCAGCAGGTGAACATCAATGGCAGTGCACTGTGGCCAGAGGACAGTGGGGATGATGAACAAGAAACAGAGGGAGCAAGCATACAGACGGGAAGGGAAGTCCAAATAGAAAGGGTATCATTTAACATATTCAGAGGTAACATTGGTATTCTTTTGGGTTGTTCTACCTGAAAAGGCTTTGCTTTCCCCCGAACATGAACGCCGTGTAACAAACTCGTCCAATCAAGCGAGAGAAGAAACCGCTTAAGCGG
>Ga0265797_10008185_pt1 | contig 14030 bp, 17 predicted proteins | sample P2T30metagenome_FD_192433 | JGI IMG/M metagenome (GOLD analysis project Ga0265797, IMG submission 192433) | Plant litter microbial communities from East Loma Ridge, Irvine, California - P2 T30 | ecosystem: Environmental > Terrestrial > Plant litter > Unclassified | place: USA: California... | reverse complement strand
CCCATCTCCCTCACCCCTCTTCCTCTTCCTCTCCCTCGCCCTCACCCCCTCCTCCCTTTCCCTCCGCTCAATACTAGCCTGTAAAAGTCTCGCAGCCGCCGCGTCTTCGTCCTGCACATGTGCATTAGCGCGGGCCTTGCGCGCCGCCGTCTCGATCTGTTCATGCGTGGGGCTGTCGAATAGCTCGTCGTCGAAGGGCGGGCTGCTTGTGTCGTCGAAGTCGCTGTCGTCATTGTCGGTAGGGTCCATGGGCTGCGTTGCTTGGTTGGTAATGCTGTTGCTGTTGGAAGTATGTTTGGGGTTGAAGAAGGGTAGGGATTGGTGCGCGCGTGTGGGGTATGGTATGCGCAGAATCGTGGTAAGGCTTATGATGATGTGATGTGATGTTGCGACGGCCTTGGTGTGCGGCAAGCACATGCAAAGTGCGACTCCCGCTGTTCAAAAGCCATACCGTAGATCTGCTGGGGAAGGCGCCGTCGACTAGACTACAACATGGCATAATGTGAACATTGAACCACCCAACAACGCTCATGGCAACGAAAGCCACAGACATACAAGCCAAATCCCTAAGCTGGACTACATCAGTCGTTACAAAAATCATTGATCCATTCCTCATACATACGTACATACATACCCCCATCCCCGCTACTCAAAAACCATCTTATTAACCACACTCCCAATTCCCCCCACATAAACCTCCACCTCATCCCCATCCCCCAAAAACCCCCGCGGCTCCATAAACAACCCCACCCCACTCGGCGTCCCCGTCAAAACCGCCGTCCCCGCCCTCAACGTCGTCCCCCTCGAAAGATGCTCCACAATCTGCCCAACACTATAAATCATATCATCCGTGCCCGTCTCCTGCCTCGTCACGCCATTAACCTTCGTCCAGTACCGCATTTTCCCCGGATCACCAATCACGTCTGGATGCGCGATACACGGCCCCATTGGCGCGAATTTGTCGAACGACTTGGCGTACCCGAATTGCCCGCCGGATACGGCGGCGGGCAGTTGGAAGTTGCGGGCGGAGATGTCGTTGGAGACGGTGTAGCCGAGGATGTATTGTGCGTAGTCGGCGGCGGCGACGTTTTTGCAGTCGCGCCCGATTATTACGGTGAGTTCGCCTTCGTAGTCGAGTTGGGATTGGCAGGGGAGGGGGATGGGGATGGGTTCGAGGGGGGAGGCGAGGGCGTCGGGGGGCTTGGTGAAGATTGCGGGGTGGGTGGGGATGGTGAGCTGTGGTTTGAGATTAGCAGCATGCTTTGTTGGCTTGTGGTATGTGTGTGGGAAGGGCTTACGTTGCATTCCTCGGCGTGTTGTCTGTAGTTGAGGCCCACGCAGAGAATGATGTTTGTTTCTTCTCGCGCTATTGGGGAGAGGAGCTTTGCGACTTTCGCTGTGCCAGTGGCTTTCTTGAAGCCGGTTTTTATGCTGCCGTCTAGGAGGGGGACTTCGCTGCCTTCGATTTCGCGAGTGGGGATTTCGTGCTCGAGATTGCCGTACTTGATGCTTCCGTCTGCGGTTTCGAAGCGGATGAGGCGGTCGAATGAAGACATCTTGAATGTTGTTGTCGAGAAGGCTGCTGATGCTGTTTTGAGATATGTGACTCTGGACGTGGTTGTAGGCCGGATTGTATGCGTGCTGTTCAATGCAGCGCGGGATGTGACGAAGCGGAGACCTGCCGATCTAGCAAACATGAGAAGGAAGAAGATAGACAAGTATTCAGTCACGACTGTCCCAGTCTTGGTGCAGCCGGACCCATGAGTGCCCCACGTCCTGTCCACAACGCGGGGTTAAGTACCGGCAATTGCGTCGTTAGAAGCGCGAGCACGGGATCGCGCGTCAAGTGTCGGCGACGGATCTAATTCCGATGCGTAGGGTAAATGCTCTTCCAATTGCCAAATGCTCACTACCTGCCAATGCTCCTGGGGTATATTCGTTCTAGCCAACTGCTCCTCATGAGCTTTAACCACTCATCTCGACATCTCCATTGCTCGCGGCTGCAATCGCACTTGGATCCAAAGTGCTCAAACACCCCGGGCAATTGTGCAGCACCATGTGCGCAAACATGTCGCAGTCGATGCAGAAGTGGTTCTCACACGCCCTGCACTCGTACCTCCCCGACTCACTAGCCTTCTGCTCCTCGCTGTCGTCTGTATCCCGCCTCGCGCCATTTGTTTCTCTATCCTGCTCGATTTGTGTGCGGTCCTTGTCTGAAGCCGGTGGCTTGGTGAAGGGCGACATGCAGCCCACGCACTCTTTGCTTCCCTTCTCGCGTGCGCGCGCCCAGCTGACCGTTGCCCAATTGCGCAGTGGGAAGAGGTGGTGGTAGCTTCGGGCCAGATGTGTGGAGAGAAGGAGTGTGAGCTGGCAGCTGGGGCATGTGATGGGTAAGCTGCAGACCTTTGCCTTGCATCGCGAGCACGTGTATCCGCCCATTGTAAGGTTACCGTGGCATGCGCACATGGTAGGTTTGTCCTCGATTACTCGAGACGGGAAGCCCATCATCATGAGCGCGGCTGCTGACTCTGGTGGTGGTGCATTCGCGACTGTGGCTGTCTGCCGCACGACCGGAGGCGTCGTGGTAGCAATCAGAAGCTCTTTCATCATCTCCTGGTCTGTAGCGATGGTGTACTCGCCCTCGTCGCCCATGTTCGTTCGCTTCACAATCTCCCCGCATATCTTGAGCCTTGCGCCCATGCCGATGATGCTGACCCGTATCTTGTCCTGCACGCATTTCTTGACCGTCTGATGTATGTCGCCCGGGTCGAGTGACAGTAGAGAACCGAAGACGACGATGACTTCTCGTGTGCCGTGGTCCGGGGTATGGTATAGCGTTGCCCGCGCCAGCTCCAGCGCATTCTGCAGACTTGGGGCGCCCTTGGGCTCCTTGCCGTGTTCATCCTTACTCCGCAAGCCTTGTATTGCGGCAACGTGCTCAGCTGAGTTGCCTGACAGCTCCGACACGCGTATACACAGTCCGTCATGCATGCCGAGCACGCTCATTTGCGAGATGGGGTTCTGCTCGAAGAACTCGCGGACGTAGTCTTGTGCGTAGTTGATCATGGCGATGTAGCGATTCGGCCGCATGTCCTTCTCCAGCATTGCCTCTGAGAGATCCAGCACCAAGACCACGTGCCGTATGATGCCACGCTGAAACGGCTTTGTGTCCTTCTTGAGTCGCCTGCGCTTCCGCTCCTCTTCCTTTTCCTGCACGCTTTGAGCCAAGGAGCCGTCGTCTATAGGTACCATTGTCTTCTCCACCGTCCGCGAGTATTCCGTCTCCCATGCATGGCGCTTCGATGGCGGCTGGTCGTCTTTGGCGCGTCGCTTGCTCGTTCCTTGTGCGCGGCTGCTTGGACCGGGCCTCGCCGACGGTGCGCGCGAGGCTACGTATTCGTCCTCTGACCCGTCTTCGCCTTCGAACGAGTAGTCCGAGTCCACCATCCTTTGTTCGCACGTCTTCTATCAGCCGTACTAGAAGACGTCCAGGTCACCGTTGCGCCGAGGGGTTTGAACTGGTCCTATCGTAATCAAGCGGTGCGAGGCCAGAGCAAGGGCGGTTGCATCGAGGCAAGCTGGGTGGCGAGAGCGCGTTCGGCTTCGCGTGCGACAGGTTGCGATTTGAGAGGTGACGTAGGAGGCTCAGTGATTCAAAGAAACTGGAGTCTATATGCCTAGAGGTAATTGCTGACGCATTTGGTGTACACTCCAAAGTTGTCAGCTTGCAAGTGTACAGTGGACGTCGATGGTGGCGCTGAACAAGTAGCTCGAATTCGCAGTTCGCGACAGCACGTGATCATCTCGACGCGTTTTACATGTGAAGACGGAACATTGCATAAACTTGTTTGATGATGACTTTTCATCCTAAAACATTATTTGTGTATTCAGCGAGACGCATTGTGCGTCCAGGGATCCCAAAGATGGTATACGCTATGCTGGAAATCATGAAACATTACGCCGTGTGTTTTGCACCTCCCCTTCCACCATTACATCCGCATCAGTTGTATGCGCCGCTACCTGCTACGGCCGGCATTGGCCAATCGTCCTCCGTGATGCTCGACCAGAACACCCATACCATTACCACCGCTAGTAGAGTGAAGAGCGACTCGAACAGGCCTCCGTTAATCTTGCCATCTGTTCCATTGCAGATGTGTACGCTGATGACGTATTGGAAGATTTGGCCGATGGCAAACAGGAGAGCTGCGCCGAGAAGGTAGACTAATGAAGAAGTTAGTCACATGTCTGGGGATGAAGCCGCCGGAACTTACGCATTGGCTTTCGTTCTCCGAGTATGCGCAGGACCAGGAAGGCCTCCAACAAGAAAAATATGACCAAGAAGATCAAGGGGACGAGCTGGTAAAGCGTGTATAGAGCGTAGGCTTGGTTGGGGGCTTCAAGTGTGTCGTTCCAGTAGCCCGTCCACTCGAATGCAGTGTCAAGGGCGATGTATCCAGTTCCGATAAAGATGAGGAGCGAGGAAATCAGGAGCAGACCGATCGAGACTGCAGTGCCGTCATCGAGAAGCTGGTATCCAACGGCTCCGTTCAGCATGAGTATCCAGGACGTTGCAGTGATCGCGGCAATGTGGATTGCGACAAAAGCCTGCAGAACGATGTTAGCACAACCACATGAGCAACTGAAATTCGTCGACGTACTTTGCGCACAGTGGGATCTAACGGGAAACCGCCAATGGTAAGGATTTCGCAGATTGAGATGATGATGAAGCCGACGAGGAATAGTTGCATCTCCCTGAACGCCGTTAGAAGTATGCCGACGAGTAGCGCGATCTATCTCACCTCCGCCCTACAGCGGCCTTCTTTCTTTGCGATCGCCATAGCAGGAGTGCGGTGATTATGATTGCGATACCGTCGACCAAGATGGACCCTGCGATCGTGAGCGATGATCAAGTAGAAGCGCGTCGCGACGACTAACCAAGATTCCGTAGTCTATCATCACCGCCGACGCTAAACCCTTCGAGCGTGCACCCGTTCTCCCATCCGCTATTCGTATATGTGGATGCCTCTCTGAAGAGCTGTATGAATTATGGCGGTTAGCGTCGCGTTCGCTAGCAATGGTAGGGTGGAGACGGGGTATCGCGACGTACATAGCAGACTGTAGAATGTCAGTAGAGGCCCAAGTAGAGTGTTATACGATACTTACTCGGCAGCGTCGACCAACTTGAGGTGAATGTACCAAGTCAGTGTATGTCTCAATGCAGTTCGTATATTAAACTTGCCTGTTCCCCGAATCGCGACAAAAGTCATCTAGAGAAAGACGTATAATGTCAGTGTTTATTGCACATGCAGTTTGTATATAGACTTTCTTACCAAACTTCCCATATCGACTCATGGCTAGTTACAAGCGAGTGCTGCGAGGTCGTAGAGGAGTGGACGCCGTGCGCGGTAGATGATGCGTGGAAGACGTCCGTTGATTACAGCAGCGCGCAGCCTCAGGGCAGGCGTACGAGCGCGAAGAGCGAGTGTTGTATAAGTGGAGCTGGTGGTGTTCGGCAACGATTGTCGAGAGGCGTGGCGTCCAAGGATAATTAATGGTCGTGAACTGAATGTGTAGAGTTTCCTCTGCAAATCGCGAAAGACGATGCGAGGCTGGGACACAGAACAGGGAAGTTGCCAAGCCACGGAGATCGTGTGGCTTCAATTACGGTGTCGTGTCGTGACCACCCCTACTCACAAGGCGAACGCGCTTAGACAATTGAAGGCGCTACGTTTGAATTTGCTGCAGCTCGAGAGGTGAGAGAGGGTTTCTTTGTTTCACTGAAATCAGCACGACAACCTCAGGCTTCATCAGGAGGCACTGCGCGAACTGAAGGAGTAATCAAAGTCACAGCCAATCATCGCGCGGCCTGATACAAAACGGGTTGGTTTCATGTCGATCTGCACGCTCCGCGGCAGACTGGGCCAGCCACACTTATCTGCCTGCAACCGAGCACAGCGCATCATCGCATGAAACTCCAAGGAATCATGACAGGCTTGGGCATCACGGTGACGGTGCAATGTATTCAATGACGAATCTGTTTAGCAATTCACTCACCCAGCACTTCACAACTTCCATGGGCGTTTGTCTTGATCGTGTCCTCTGCCATGCGAGGGCGAGCGTTGGAACGCGCTATTCTCCCGCAGCGTGACGCTTGTGACACTCTAAACCAGGCAGGCCCAAGCAATAGCTTCATGAAAGCGCATTCTTTGTGCGATGGTTGACTTAGAATGCTAAGTCCATGCTATCATGTCTCAAAGTCTGGGAACCAAATGAATATCATTACGCGATTGTCTAGGGAGCGTCCTCGACACGTCTTCGAGTATGTTTGCAAGCAAGGCGGAACAGCAAAGGGAAGTCGGCGGAGATGTTACACGTCAGGCGGTTCTTCAATTGTTTCGTTCCGCGCTTCACGCGATGCGGCCTCGAGAACGACAGTGCCCTTCACGCCTGTTTCACGCGGAACATGGCAGAATGCACATGGCACACGCACCAGCCCCGTGAACTCATGCATCCGCGAACATGTGTGAAGTCTTCCTGTGATGACCGTTGACCATGTTATGTTTTCAAGGTCGGGGCTGATCTGCACAATTGCTGTTCAGTGCCAGCTCCGAGCGAAGGAGGAAGGGAAGGACTCAGAATAGAGCCGCGAAAAGCACTTCGGATCCCTTCATGTATGCAGCGTCTGCGATCTGTATCGTTTTCGCTCGTATGTAGTCAGTAAGAGGCAACAAAGCTCGAGGCTTGTTTGTTCATAATGGTCGTGATTCGCAGTCCGCTCCGCTGGAAAGTCGCCACAGATTCTCCGTCGGCGGTGTATCAAAGTCAGGGTCCATGGCAGACTGAGAGAGATACGAAATGGCAGCGTGTCTAAATGTCAAAATCTTTTCACCAGGAAGAGCGCCACAGACTTAGACCCGGTCGTAAAGTCGACAGTCGAGTACCTACACATAATTTCGCAGCCAGTCTGTACCTGCTGCAGCTGTTGGTATCGCGCAGCACAACCCACGGCCATCAAGCTCGAAGCTCGATTTGGAGCGCCAAGCAGGGTCCACAGTCCCGCCAAGCACATGCGGCAATCGACAGCCAGAGCTGAGTGCATGCATGCTTCGTTCTGTTCTGTTCTAGCTTTCTGATCTCGAAGCACTACGTGCAGCTGTTCCCGCCGTCAAATGTGACCGACCGTGATCGTTTTCGCTCTAGGCCTTGATACCAGTGCCAGTGCATCGACCCTGTGACGTCCGTCCGCCGGCCGCACCTCGCACCCCGTTTCTTCACCGATTCACAACCCATCGGAGGGGGCTGCTCTAACAGCCTGCAATCTTCAAGATTCCTTTCTCCTCGCGCAACAACCGGAGACCAGCCAATATCCCGCTCCACAACCTCTCGCCGCGAGATCAGGATTCCGCTTATGTCATAGACGAGCACGATAAGGACTCATCCTTCGATACACCGTCTTCAGACTCCGATCTTTCGCTCTGGAGTGATACCGGCGACCTCGTAGACCAGCTTGCTGACCAGGAAGACCCTCTCCGCATCCGCCTGCGGGACTCTCTCGAAGGCGGCCAGCCTTCACGGCACCGACAAAAGCAAAAGCGAGCTCGCTTTGCATCGCAGGAGGGCCTGAACGAGAAGGACAGAGGCCTCAGAAAGGAGGACATAGAAATACCAGATCCTGGACCGCGTACTATCTCCAAGGCCGAGAAGATCCTTGCTGCCGTCATGGCGCCCAACGATCGCCCGTCCCGCATCCACGGGCTTCACGGGAAAAAGCTCATGTTTGTGACCAGCTCTATACATGAGGAGAGTAGTTGCTAACTTGTAACAGCTACTTCACGAGTATTTTCGTGTCACTAGGTGTATTTCTCTTCGGCTACGATCAGGGAGTAATGTCCGGAATCATAACGTGCGCCGCCCCGAACCCTCCCGTGCTCGAACATATCTGATACCGCAGAACAGGGGCATATACTTCAAGGACTACTTCAACCAGCCCTCAGCTGCCGAGCTGGGCACCATGGTTGCTATCCTCGAGGTGGGAGCTTTCGTCTCTTCGCTGGTGGTCGGCCGGATAGGCGACGTGCTGGGGAGACGTAGGACCATTTTGTATGGCTCGCTCATCTTCGTTATTGGCGGCGCCCTTCAGACGTTTGCCAACGGCATGCCCATGATGATGCTCGGGAGAATCATTGCCGGTCTGGGCGTAGGAACTTTGTCGACCATCGTTCCTGTGTACCAATCCGAGATCTCGCCGCCTCACAATCGTGGAAAGATGGGTTGCATTGAGTTCACTGGCAACATCACAGGCTACGCTGCCAGTGTCTGGGTCGACTACTTCTGCAGCTACATCAAAAACGACTGGGCGTGGCGCATCCCGCTCGCCTTGCAGATCTTCATGGGAGGCTTGCTTGCGTGTGGCAGTCTGCTCATCTGCGAGTCACCACGGTTTGTACTTCATGAGAGTATCAAATCGAAGCCACGCTAACAGACGCAGATGGCTCCTAGACAACGATCATGACGAGGAAGGAATCGTGGTTATTGCGAACTTGTATGGCAAGGGCGACATTCATAACCCGAAAGCTCGCGACGAGTACCGTGAAATCAAGATGAACGTCCTCCTTGGTCGTCAAGAAGGCGAGCGATCTTACACCGACATGTTCAAACGATACTCCAAGCGCGTGTTCATTGCCATGTCTGCCCAAGCCCTCGCGCAACTCAACGGCATCAACGTCATCTCGTACTATGCGCCTCTCGTGTTCGAAGAAGCTGGATGGTACGGCCGCCAGGCTATTCTCATGACTGGCATCAACGCTATCACATACTTGCTGTCGACTATACCACCGTGGTACATTGTTGATACCCTAGGTCGCCGGAAGATTTTGCTGTCCGGAGCACTGATGATGACTGTATCACTTTCTGCGATTTCGTACTTCATCTTCCTGCAAGCGAGCTGGACCCCGAATATGGTTGTCGTGTCAGTCATGATTTACAACGCCGCATTTGGATACTCATGGGGTCCTATTCCATGGTTATACCCACCAGAGATTCTGCCTCTCAGTATTCGTGCCAAGGGAGCCAGTCTGAGTACCGCTACGAACTGGGCCTTCAATTGGCTTGTAGGGGAAATGACGCCTATACTGCAAGAGCGCATCCAGTGGCGTCTTTATCTCATTCACGCGTTCTTCTGTGCAGCGAGTTTCGTCATTGGTAAGTCCAAAATTCTCAGACTGTCGGTCTCTTGCTAACATGCACAGTCTACTTCATCTACCCTGAGACCGCGAACGTGCGTCTCGAGGACATGAACTCATTGTTCGGCGACGCCACATCTGTAATGCCCACTCCCCAGACGCTCGCAGAAGCAGAATCACTCTTCAGCGGCCACGGTCGCGGCTCGCCAGTACCCTCCCTCGACATCCGGTCCACTGGTCGTGCAGCAGACCAAGCCATTCCCGGGCTCAACATCGATCCCCCCGATCTTGACGACCCCAAATCCATGTCAAAGGCCGAGCGCGAGAACAGCGAAGGCATCGGCGGCTGGATCTCCAACATGGTGAAGAGATCGAAGGGCAACGGAGAAGGCGACAGCTCCGGTGGACAGTACAAGAGAGTCGGACAGGACGAGGATGAGGACTAGACGAGGGACTGAACTCATTTGTAGAAATTTTCGCATCATGTGCATGGCAGCGTCGTTGGTTATGTCAGCGAGCGATACCGCTCCGCACGCAGTATTGAAAGCGTAGTGAAACCCCAGAGCATTGTTTGCGAGGAAGGTGATTTGGGTTATTGTATTGTATGAAGGCTTCGGGCAGAACGCGCTGCTTGTGTTGTGGCTACTTAGAAAGGGTATAACGCCTCATTGGGCACTCTGTTTTTCATTGCATAACAAATGTTGGCCAAGTCGAGCAAAGGACAAATTTCGTCCTCTCAAGCTTTTCATAGCTGCTCTTAGACGTTCTATTGCCTGACTCAAGTCTCTGCTCTGAAACATGCGCTTTATGTGACTTACAAACTTCCTCATCGAAGTCTGTAGAACACGACATCAACCCTTACATATGTAGACATCGAGTGTGAATATTTGCACGTGACTGGATTGATGATAGGTGGCCCTTCCCTGCACGGAACTAGGCTCACGCCCACGTCCTCAACCAGCAACGGCAGGGGGTAATTGTACCTTGCTCCCAAAGTCAGCTTGCCCTTACACTTCATTTGGGACTCGCCCTCCTTCTTTAATTCCTCTTACTCTCACGAGTGTCCCCTCATTACTGCTGCTATCGGCCTGCAGTTGCGGCCTCAGTCCTCGAACCCCCGACAAGCCACCAGGAGCCACCAAGAGCCTCCGACAAGCTACAACTACGGGCACCGATCTCACTGCGCACGACACCCCGTAATCGCAGTACCATTCTACAGACACACCAGAAACCATGGCGACTGGAGCGCGCGTCACAGGCGCAGATGGACACCCGGAGGAGCTACGGCGGAGAAATGTAGCATCCTCACAACCAGACGCCGCCCCCGCAGTGCCAGCGACGCCCGCAAAGGAGAAGGAAAAGTCCAAGGAGAAGCCGTTCGATGTGATAACCTTCCTCGACGACTACGAGTGGGTCTGGGCGCCTCTGATCTTCACATTCTTCGCCTTCTTCACGCGCATGTACAAGATCGGCCTCTCGCCAATCGTCACCTGGGACGAAGCCCAGTAGGTGTAGCCTCCATTGAATACAGGCAAGGACTGACACGACACAGCTTTGGCAAGTTCGGCTCACACTACCTCAAGCGCGAATTCTACTTCGATGTCCACCCTCCGCTCGGAAAGATGCTCGTCGGCCTCTCGGGCTACCTCGCAGGATACAACGGATCGTTTGAGTTCAAGTCTGGCGAGACGTACCCGGAAGAACTGAACTACACCTTCATGCGCCTCTTCAACTCTGCCTTCGGCGCCGTCTGCGTACCTCTGGCATACTTCACCGCGAAGGAGCTGAACTTTAGGAGGCCCACTGTCTGGTTCGTCACCCTGGCAGTGCTCTGCGAGAACTCGTACACCACCATCAGCCGCTTCATTCTGCTCGACTCGATGCTTCTCTGCTTCACCTTCACAACCGTCTTCTGCTGGTCCAAGTTCCATCGCCAGCAAAAGGACCCTTTCTCGCCTGAGTGGGGTCTGTGGCTGATGATGACTGGTGTTTCTATCGGATGCGTTTGCAGTGTCAAGTGGATCGGCTTCTTCGTCACTGCGCTTGTCGGACTCTACACCATCGAGGACCTCTGGAACAAGTTTGGCGACCTCAAGATGCCCAAGATGGAGCTCTTCACGCACGTCGCTTTCCGCGTCTTTGGTCTCATCATGATTCCCCTGGCGGTCTACGTTTTCTCCTTCTATCTCCACTTCTTGATCCTCGAGAACAGCGGTCCTGGTGATGCCCAGATGAGCTCTCTCTTCCAGGCCAATCTGCGCGGAACGGAAGTTGGAAAGGACAGCCCTCTCGAGGTAGCATACGGCTCGCGTGTGACGTTGAAGAACATGGGCTACGGCGGAGGTCTCCTTCATTCTCACGTCCAGACATACCCTGAGGGCTCTACCCAGCAGCAAATCACATGCTACCACCACAAGGACGCCAACAACGACTGGTTCTTCTACCCCAACCGCGGCGAAGTCGAGTACGTGCCAGAAGAGGAGCTCCGCTACCCCGCCGACAAGTCAGTCATTCGCTTGATCCACGCTCAAACCGGCCGTAACCTGCACTCACACTCGGTCGCTGCCCCGGTGACCAAGGCCGACTGGGAAGTTTCCTGCTACGGCAACACCACTGTTGGAGACACAAAGGACCACTGGGAGGTGCAGGTCGTCCGTGACGCGGCCTCGAACGACCGCACGAAGATCCGAACGCTCACTACTGCTTTGAGGTTCAAGCACGTGGATCTTGGCTGCTACCTTCGCGCCGGCAACGTCAATCTGCCTCAGTGGGGTTTCAAGCAGATTGAGACTACCTGCGTCAAGGCCAACAACCCGCGCGATGTCTACACCCACTGGAATATCGAGAGCCACGTCAACGAGAAGCTCCCGGCTGGCAACCCTGGCGACTACAAGTCTCCTTTCCTCCAGGACTTCATTCATCTGAATGTCGCCATGATGACTTCCAACAATGCCCTGGTGCCTGACCCCGACAAGCAGGACGATCTCGCATCTTCCTTCTGGCAGTGGCCCTTCCTCCACGTCGGACTCCGTATGTGTGGCTGGAACGACGACAGTAAGTATCCTTTCTCTCATTCATAGTACTACATGTCTAACACAATCCAGTCGTCAAGTACTTCCTCCTCGGCAACCCCTTCGTCTACTGGGCCAGCACCGCCTCCCTCGGCATCTTCACCCTCCTCGTCCTCTTCTACACGGTGCGCTGGCAACGCGGCTACGCAGACCTCAAGCCCGCCGACATGGACCAGATCCACTACTCAGGCGTGTACCCCATCATCGGCTGGGCGCTGCACTACCTGCCCTTCCTGGCCATGGGCCGCGTCACATACGTGCACCACTACTACCCCGCGCTGTGGTTCGCCATTATCGTCATGGGCTTCTGCGCGGACTGGGCGACGCGCCGTCTGGATCGCAAGGTCCAGTGGGGTATCTTCTCGGTGTTGTATGTGGTTATTATCGGGCTTTACTGGGCGTTTAGGGCGATTAGCTTTGGCATGGTGGGGCCGAGTAGTCAGTGGAGGCATTTGAAGTGGTTTGAGAGCTGGAAGATTACGGATTAGTTGGTGTGGTTAGAGTGTGCGCGTTATGGAGTCTACTTGGGAGTGGGAGACGGAGTGGGGGTACGAAGTGTACAATATTTTACTTTTTTTCGAGAGGCTTCTTCGGAACAGGATCTAAGGACATGGATAGAGTTTGCATATGCCTTCTGGCGGACTAAGCACGGTGTTTTGTTTTGGAGGTGAACGAATATCACGTTGGCTGGTAGCAATAATGCAGACCGAGTACCCAATATCTTCACACATCAGATTCGCATTCGTCATGTTGTTAGGTATTCAAGTCTTTTTCTCTACATGTCCAATCCCACTCCCCCTAATCTCAAACTCCACGCCCTTCCCTTCAGACGGCTGCGCCCACGTCGCGAACACAACTTTCATCCAGCGGCGCCACTTCAAAATGTGATTCTCATCCTCCCCATTCCACTGCTCATCGCCAACCGGCTGTCTGTTTCCAAACACGGGCTTTTTTATAAGTGCGATGCGGCACGCTATCTGGTTCGTCCAGACTAGTCCCAGCGAAGGCGTCTTTTGCGACTGCTCAGGCTCGTCTTGCGTGTCGCCCCAGCCCGTGAACCATTTCTGCTGGTGGTCCAGCGCGAGGGGATCAGGCGAGAGAATGAGGTCGAGATCTTGTGTTGGTTGTGGCGTTGTGTCTCGTGCGTTACCCTGGCTATTCGCCGACGTAGTGCGCGACACGTTATTTGAAGGCGCACGCGTAAATCGATCAGCGACTTGATTCGCCACAACAACGACAATACCCTCCATGCGCGCCAGATCACGCAGTAGTGCGCCAAGCTGCACGAGTTGCGTGCCGCGCTTAGCCATCGACGCGGCGCCACCGTTTTGTCCCTTCTTCTCGAATTCGGCGCGGAAATTGGCGGCTACCGAGTCGAGGATTACGAGGCCGATGTTGTGCTTTTGGATGGCGACGGGGAGTTGGTAGCGCAGGATGTGCTCCTGGGATTCGAGGTCCGGGGTTTGTATGCCGAGGATGTGGGAGAGGGAGGGTTGGTGGTTTGTGGGCAGGGTGGAGAGGTGGGGGTGGGTGGAGAGGAGTTGGGCGAGGCGCGTGGTGGAGAGGAGGGCTTCGGTGGAGATGTAGATTGCGGATTTGGAGAGGCCGTGGGGTGGGGGGAGTTGCACGGCGAGGAGGAGGGTGAGGAGGAGTTGCGTTTTACCGGCACCGCTGGTGTTGTTAGTACAAGGACTTTCTTTTACGAGGGAATGCATACCTCTCGCCAGTCACCTCTGCCAGGTATCCAGCCGGTATACCGCCGTTCAGCGCAGCATCG
>Ga0265797_10008184_pt1 | contig 14030 bp, 17 predicted proteins | sample P2T30metagenome_FD_192433 | JGI IMG/M metagenome (GOLD analysis project Ga0265797, IMG submission 192433) | Plant litter microbial communities from East Loma Ridge, Irvine, California - P2 T30 | ecosystem: Environmental > Terrestrial > Plant litter > Unclassified | place: USA: California... | reverse complement strand
GGCAACAAATAGCGTAAAGTTGACGGAAACATAGCTATTGCGTAACAGGATATAGTCGAGGCCAATCCAGGCGCTGGCATGTTAGAGGCGCCTCTCTGTCCACCATGCTTTTCAGAATCTGTCTTCCTATTGTCTTCCTCTTGACGCTCGGAAACTGTTCAGATGCAATCCCAGACGTGCACTCCGAACTTATCCCAGGACCAGGTTTCCCGTCTCTAGCGTCTCTGAATCTTACTACAGCTGATCTACTTGAGTGGCCAATAGCACGAGGTTCCAGCGGTGAGCACGTATCCTTACAAGTACCTGTCGCATTTTCAGGTGGACATCATCTAATACCCTGCAGCTCAAACCACCACCTCAGACAATACACTGGTGTGCGGCCCGGAAGATGGATCCTACACAGACGTCAACAATCTCATTTCCTGCTTCAATTATCTTCGCATCCTCGGCAAAACTCTCTGTGAGTTCGACAGTAGAGAATCGAGAACGGTGTGTTGGCACGGGTTCAATGGCGTTGTTGTTGGTATAAGTACAACGGGTCAGCGTGAGAGTAGTTACTGGTATGCTTATCTTCGCTTCTTTACCCCGCACAATCGACTATGGAACAGAACAAATCTGACCTGTATGTCATAGCATTGATCTTGTATGGAGTGTCTTGGCTGTCATTGACGGCTGCACGAGACTTGATCACAGTTGCGCTGGTTTTGCGGTTGCCAATGGCAATGGGAACATCATGGTTGGAGGTACTAATGCCGATTACGAAAACCGTGCCTGGGTTTGAAGATTGAGGATGCCTCAATCGTTGCAGTCGTGTTCAGTCCTGGTGCCGGGGTCGATGTCGCGATGTTAACTCACACCAAAATCAGAATATGATCATGCGCATCATCCACAAGCATGTTCTTTGAAAATCAACAGTATCAACGCGTTGTATTCCCCGCAACGTTCCTTAAGCTAACGATATTCCCCAGACTTGGCATTGTGATGCTAGATAGATGCAAATCTGGGGTGACCGGATTGAGCTAACTTCCTCCAACCAGGGGTTTCTCCGGACCGATATGTTTCGCATGCATCAGCCAACGCTCGGCCACAGCCGTGATGCACGTCCAAACTACCCAATCGAGCTACACATTGGTCACGCGGAATGATTCGTGTTACTCCAAGTATTCAGGCGTTTCCGCGGCGACATTCGCCATCGAATTCCACCTAAGAGGGTTCATTGTTTATATGAAGTCGGTGGAGATCAAGCCACTCCTTGAGCTTCACGGAGATGATCAGCGAAAATTATTGCGGTCCAAACGCCGACGTGTTATACTTAATGGAGCTTCGACGTGTACATAGGTTCAGCCAGAACGACCAAGCACCATCATCTCAAGTCGCACCAAGTACTAGACATGAAGCTTTCTACCTCCTTTCTACTCGTTGCGGTGACTGCAATCACAGCATCGCCTACCCCAACTTATCAGGACACACCAGCAAGAGCCTTGGAGAAGAGGGCTAGCATTACAGATGCTGCTAGTGTTGGTTTCGCGATGGCAAATGGTGGGACAAAGGGGGGAGCCGGTGGTCCTACTACAACTGTTAGCACTTTACCCCAGCTCTCGGCCGCGGCCAACTCTTCCGGACCTTTGAACATCGTAGTTCAGGGAGCCATCAGTGGTGCTGCAAAAGTACAGGTCGGCTCTGATAAGACCATCATTGGGAAGACTGGAAGTTGTATGCGATTAGCCCTTCTAAGTTGCATGAGCCCTGACTAACACTTTACAGCCTTGACTGGAATTGGTCTCACGATTCTGGGCCAGAAGAATGTCATCGTACGCAACATGAAGATCGGCAAGGTACTCGCTGAATACGGCGATGCCACTACCATTCAACTCTCCACCAATGTATGGGTCGATCATTGCGACTACTACGGTGACGAGACTATTGGCAAGGACACTTACGATGGTCTGGTAGATCTTTCGCACGCTGCTGACTTCGTAACCATCTCCAACACCTACTTTCACAACCATGTACGTCCTCATGTTCGTCTTCATAATAATACACATTGGCTAATGCAGCGCAGTCCAAAGGCACCCTGGTAGGCCATTCCGATAAGAACGCCGCCGAAGACACTGGCCATCTTCGCGTGACATACGCGAACAACCACTTCTACCGCGTCAATAGTCGCGGCCCGTTGCTTCGATTTGGCACTGCGCACATCTTCAACAATTACTACAACGAGCAGTCTACAGGCGTGAACACCCGCATGGGTGCACAAGCCCTAGTTCAAAGCTCGGTCTTTGAGAACAGTGGCAAGAAGATGGTGTACACGGAGAGTAGTGCGGAAGACGGATATGCAGTTGTGGAGGACGTGTTGTTTGGTGGGCAGAGCGGCAATACAGCTCCCAAGGGTACACTAAATGCGCAAAGCTTGCCCTACAAGTACGAACTATTGGGCAGCGCGAACGTTAAAGCGGCTGTTACTAAGGAAGCGGGACAAACCCTAGCTTTCTGAACAGATTGTATTTGTACAAGCCAGATATGAGTAATGGCACGCATGTACTCTATACCTCAGCCACTACTTTCTCTATTCATAAATTCTCCCGGTATAGGTCCTGCAAATCCTCACCCAAGTAACCTTCCCGAGCATCAACCTTGCTTATCATATTGAATACGCTCCGTTGGTCACTCCTCCCTATCGGAATGTCCTTCACATCAACGTAGGCGAGTAGCGGACTAGATCCCAAGTGATCATAGATCGTGCTCCATGCACTTCCGTGGAGGTCCACGTCTGAAAGATCCACCGAAACAATTCTGGAGGTCGACGACGACTCGGAGATACCGGTGGAAGGGGACAGGAGAGCAAGTAGGACTAAAGAAGGTGTTCTCACACGGTCAATGTACAAGTTCCTGAGCCCATCCTTGGTCGGCCGCCAGACGAGCGATTCTAGGTTGCAGTACTGAGTCCCTTTTAAGCCAAGAGATTCGAGATTGCGGCAACGTGACACTAAAGTGCATATGCCGTCCATGTAATCCGTATTTGGAAAACGGGTCTGCAGGTTGGAGTAGAGCGGACTTCCGTGTTCGTCGTTAATAGATCTCTCGTCAAAGTCGTATGCGCGATCACCGCCAGGCCCTGTACCATCGATATATTCCAGAAACAGATGTCGCAGTTGCATGGCCATGTCGTCCCGAATACAAGCGCCAATGGTCGCAATGTCGTATGCTGAGGGCAGCGTAAGTCGAAGATAAGTCAGCAGAGTAAGATGTACGCGTGGCGAGGAGAATATGCTCGCGATGTTACTACGAATGAGCTGCAGGAAGTCAAGATCAAGCTTGAGGCCACAGTCTTCATCGTCTCTCTGATCAACTTCCAACGGTGCGCTACGCCAATTTTCTTCGAGCGTAATAACAAGGCGTTTCAGCGTTGGTGATTTAGAGACAGCCTCTTCGATCCGAGGGACAAAGGCTGACGTGTTCGCGACCAAAAGGGCCAACTTTCCAGCCAGCCCAGGATTATTTTCGACGTCTCTTTTTTCGAACAATCCATCTGGGCTCAGTCTTGATTCAGACAACATGATCTGTAAGCGCTTTATGCAAGGCGGAAACTTAGCACCTTCTTCTATGATGTATTTCTGAAGTCTCGAGGTAGCTGTGTTCTCCCAGGTGCGGAATGTCGCATATTTATGTTGGAAGTAGAGACGGGTCATAGCGTGGTCGAAGGCTTTACAGACTAGCCGAAGCTCCAACTCCCGGTGAAGCACATGTGGGTAGTCATAGCCGCCGAGGCCACACATGTAATCAAAATGGTGGATAAGCCAGCTCTTGTCCCATGAATACCGGGGTTCAGTCACGGGCCTTGACAGGTAGGAGAAAATCTGGACCTTTCGTTAGCCTGCAGTATCGAACAAGAAGACGAAGAGCGTTACCTCATCAACGAGCTCAACAGAGAGCCGATCCCATACCGACATCTTCACATTGATGTCGTGCGGAAAATGCGGCAGAGGCAATCGATGGGGAGCGGCAGGCTGTATGGCCCGTGCACGCGGTCATCCCTTCTCAATTCTCCTTGGCCCTTATCAGCCTATTATATCAAACTTGCAATCAGGTGGCTGCAGCTCCGTCTTACCACCTACACATACTGTGGCAGGCCTGAGAAGCAGAAAGATCCTATAGATCCAACCGCGTACTGTACCGCGGCTTTTGTCTAGCGATAAAATGAGGGGTTCGCCCCAGCTCAGGCGGCCGTCCGCCCCGTCCAGCTTCAAACAGCATGTCGCCAACACCGTCCTTCAGGGTCAGGCTTGCTGAACTTCGCGACGTCCCTCGTGTCACGACGGTTGCCCTCGCTAGTCTACCTGATGACCCGGGGTTCGAATTCATCTGGAGGTACAGGCGCCAGTATCCTGATGACAGTCAATTCTTTTGGTTGCAAGTGTTCAAACATTATCTCTACCATCCCAAAATCACCCTCATCGTGGCTGAAGAAGTCGCGTCATTGGAGGAAAAACGCGAAGATCGTGGAGAAGCAGTAGCGACAATAATCGCGTTCGCATTATGGGAGAGAAATGGGAAGAGTATGCTGACACAGGCTCTGACGAACCTGTGGAGTAAGGGCGTGTTCAACGCGCTACACTGTGAGCATGCACGCGCGAACCTCGATGAACACAATACTGAGCAATGACAGGTTACATCACCTTTATAGAGAACTGGGCCATAGGAAAGGAGTTCAGGCGGCGTGATGGCGATCCGAAGCGCATGATCGCGTTTCAGCAAGCGCTGAACTACACCCACTCGAAATATTGGGAGAAGATGTATCCTCAGAATTACTACCTCGTTCTGCTTGCAACCCATCCAGACTATCGTCGGCGCGGTGCGGGCACTGCGCTCACTCAATGGGGTGTTGATCAGGCTCTGGCTGCTGGCATTGACGTAGGCCTTGAGGCAAGTCCGATGGGATTTCCATTGTACCAGCATATGGGCTTCGTTCTGTTGGAGAATCTGGTAATTAAGCCAGATGCGGATGACGATCCTGCGAGTATGCTGCTGAGGGTTATGGTGTATGACAAGAACAACAAGTTCTCAATGGTCTGATTTTGGGAATCGCCTGCTTGCGATTGAGGAGGACCGTAACATGTACTTATTGTGTGTTGAGGTTGGGTGCTAGGTGGGTGCTGAGCCGCCGCTCGAACGGGGGCGGAGGTTCAAATAACGCCCGAAGCGCCGACTGCCCACCAAGCTGCCACCGCGCGGTCGCAGTGTTCCGTTCCCTCTCCAGCAAGCCACACAAACATCCAACGGGGACCGGGAACGGCGCAACAACAATCGCTTCCTACTTTCTCATAAGATTGAAATGACGCCGAATTATGCATGTTCGAGAAGCGGGGACGGACGGTGTTGTGGCTCGCAGCACCGTTCAGAATAAAGCTATAAGAGCATGGTCGTTGTTACCAGCCATACGTATCATCTATCTCAATCAGATCCTCCCTTACTATTAACTTGACAGCCTGCAAGGCTTCTTTTACTGTTTATCGCCCGTCATGAGTATTGGAAGAGCAGCAGCTACACGCGTGTGCGGCAAGCCAGTGGGCCCTGTCGGGCTCGGAATGTTAGGTCCGTTCCACGCCGCCTGAGCATTCCAGACGCAACCTACTGACAACAGACTCTTCAGGCTTGACTCTTCCTGCTCCATTTCCTCAATTCGAGCGCGAGCATCAAGTTAGTCTGCTGAAGGCCGCATTAGACCAGGGTGCAAACCTATGGAACGGAGGTCTTCACTATGGCACGCCGGAGTCAAACTCCGTACATCTGATGCGCTACTACTTCGAAAAGTACCCTCGAGATGCTGAAAAGGTTGTCATAAATATCAAGGGCGCCTTCAAGCATGGAACAGGTCCTACCGGAAGCCCAGAGGCTATTCGCGCGTCCGTGGAGCAAGCTCTCGAGGGACTGGGGGGCGCGAAAGCCATAGATATTTTCGAGATGGGTATGAGCACATTCGCAGGTTGATCTCGTGGCAACAACTAATGAATTCCCAGCGCGCGTCGACCCCGACACGCCCGTTGAAACATCCATCAAAGCTTTGGCTGAGCTAGTAAAAGAGGGTAAGATTGGGGGCATTGGACTATCTGAAGTCAATGCAGACACCATTCGCAAAGCTCATGCCGTTCACCCCATCTCAGCCGTAGAAATCGAGCTGAGCCTGTTTACACCTGATCCCCTTCACAATGGAATCATGGAAGCATGCTCTGAACGTACGTATTTCCGCGAAAGAATTTGCTTTGAACATCAGACGCTGATAACACCTATACAGTCGAGATCCCTGTGATTGCGTACAGTCCGGTCGGTCGGGGCTGGCTCACGGGCAGTTTCAAGTCGCTCGATGATCTTTCGCCCAACGATTTTCGCCCGAAGATGTTCGATCGCTTTCGACCTGAAGTGTTTGATCAGAACTACAAGCTTGCCGAGGCCGTGGAAAAGATTGCCCAGAGCAAAGGCCTTAAGTCGGCACAAGCCGCTATCGCTTGGGTGGCGCGGCAAGGGGCGATTCCCATTCCAGGGTCTACCAACATCGAACGCGTTACCTTGAACAGCAAACTTTTAGAATTGACCGATGAAGATATGGAAGACCTTCGAAAAGCTCAGGAGACATTTCCCGTTGCAGGTAAAAGATATGGAGGAGCGCATGAGAAGCTGCTGAACGGTTGAATGTTGAGCCGAGATTGATGTTGTCATACTGCAGATTTCGGAGTTTAGACGGACGGAGATATTGCTACGTCGATTTACCTATTGCCATCAATTTCGTTGTCCTCATCATTACCCTTGCTTCACGAGGTCTCAATACCTTACTGCTACGTCCTAGTTGCAATGAGTTCAGCCTGCGAAGAATCTGAAGAAGTGACAGCCATGTCGCAAAACACGACTCATGCACATCATGGGTCGTGTGCAGTCTGTGCGAAGGCGAAGAGCAAATGTGTGAGGCGTTCGGAGGGCAGCAACTGCGAAAGGTCAGTCAATACAGCACGACTGATCAATTAGCATGAGTACTCAGTCCGGGGGATTATCTTGAAAGATTTCAGAAAGAAACTTAACATATTCTTAGATGTACGCGACTACATAAGGTCTGCCAGACTCGTGAGCCAACGAAACGCAGAAGCAAGGCAAAAACAAGAACGTGAGTCAAGTTCGAGCGGCATCCAATTTCCGGGTTCACGATGCTAAATTGTGGGTAGACGATGCGCTCAATTGCAGCACCTCGAGGCACAGCTCGCAGATATAACCGAAGCTCTGGCCAGCAAGCAAGCGCCAGAGGCATGTACAGAATCGGGAGTGCATACTTCTGCTTTACAGCAAATAAAAGGATCACTCGAGGCACCGCTGATCATGACTCCAAGCACTACTGAATCTGTCGGTACTACAACTCCTGCTCGCGACGCGATGCTTGAGATGAACGAACCAAACACGGACGTCTTATTCGATCGTTACCAGAGACTGATGGCACCTCACATGCCTTTCGTGGTGTTTTCAACTGGTACCGATGTTTCGAGCTTGGCCAAGAACAAGCCGTTTTTGTTGCAGGCTATTAAGACAGTAGCTTTCTTTCATGATACCGCAGCCCAACAGATCATGGTAAAGGGTCTTATACGAGAGATCTCGGAGAGGGTGTTGATCAATGGCGAGAGATCACTCGATCTGCTACAGGGTATGCTAGTGATTGGAAACTGGTATAATCCGCATCTGTTCGCACCACCGAGCCACACGGTACTTCTACACCTTACCATGGCGCTCACCCACGACCTAGATATCGATCGTGCACCAGGGTTTTGTGAGAAGACGGCTTTGATGGCAGCGTCACAAGCGCACGGCGTGCCACAGCCGGCGAAAGTCGTAACGAACGATGAGCGACGTGCAGTTCTCGGAACGTTCTATCTAACCTCACAGATATTTACATCCTTCCGGAAGATCGATAACCATAACTGGACTCCATGGCATACAGCTTGCGTCGATGTACTAACGCAAGCTCGAGAATACGAAAGCGACCTTTTGCTCGTACAGCTAGCGCAGAGTCAGCGCATCATGCAAGAAGCCATGGCCACCGACTGCGAGCATGCTCCGGTGCAACTATATGCTAAATCATTCTTGAGCGACCTCGACAGGACTGCGCTAGCGTCTGGAAACGCAGCGACGGCGATAGTGTCGCGTTTGCAGCAAGCCTGTACCCGAACTGCGATCTGGGAACGCTCATTCGGGAATCTTGCCACCCATACAGTCAAAGAAACGGACCTACGGCAGCGACTAGACGGAATGTGGCAATGCATGGATGCGGCCAAAAGGTACACGGAGATATACCTAGAACTACCCGTCCAAGACTATCTTGTCGTCCCATTCGGCGTTTTCGCGCAGTTTGCGTACATATTCGTTGTGCTTGTGCGAGCAAGCCTCATAGAGATGGACGGCTGGGATGTCCAAGCTCTTAGAGAGTTCGTCGACTTTTCGACACTTCTCGGCGAGGCTTCTCGACGGTATGATGCTGTATCGCAGGCGCATCCTGATGGTCTGAACCTGAGAAACGAAGCCTTTTCGAAGTGGTCTGCGAAGACCAAGTGGGCGAAATCTTTCTACGACACGAAGTTCTTGTGTTTGGCATCAAACGCACTGACAGCAAATCAGCCTCCGTTTGAGGTTAGGCCTACCAATACAAGCAAACTGCAGGCATCGTATCCAACTCCTCTCGCCTCTGTCGAGGCTCTGACGGAGCCCGCCTCAGATTCATTTGTAGATTTCGATGACTGGGCCAGTTTTGCTGACCTATCAACCTTCCTTGAAGATTTGGATTTTGGAGTACCTAGCATGGTGTAGAGCAAACAAATGGCTTGACGGGTCAGAAGGGGCAGACAAACACGCCAGCTACGCTTATGATGTGGGTCACTGGGGCTTCGCCATGATATAAGAACCACCTTGTCGCACGACATACATTCTCCTCCGTTACCTCAGCAGACATAGCCTTTAGAAGATGAATAATCGTCTACTTGTTCCTGATACCGCCGTCATTTCGACAATATTCCCTGACTCGCAACCAACTTCAATCGATATACTGGCCAACTCCTTCACCAACTGCACATTCAAGGCAGAATTTGAAAACAGTCCCGCTGTTATCGTCCGGATTGACGCGTCAATTGGGTCACTCGCCATCGTTTCTGCTATTCAAGAGGCAGCCCGTGTCCAAATTCCAACATATGTTCCCAAACAACTCGCTCTTGGGGAGGCAGTAACGGGAGACAAAAAGAATGTGGATTACACGGTTACTAAGTTCGTAACTGATACTGTGACTCTGGAATCTGCTTGGCCGTCCCTTGATCTCGCGCAAAAGTCGTTCTTGGTCGATGATCTTGTCAAAGCTATGGATGCAATTCAAGACGTCAGAGAGCCACGTAAACTCGCTCGATGGCTTATTCCCGATACAAGTCCGGTAGATGCTGTTCAAACTTGGGAATTCGGCAGTCCAAAAATTGGTTTCGCTAAGGATGTTCGCGGGTTCCTCACATTATTTGTCGCTAAGCATCAAGACACGCGCTGTGCTACTTCCAACATAGAGAACGCCTTGGACGGAGACGGTGTTATCATCAAATCCGCGTTGTCAGCATTAGGTGAAATCCATCTTTCAGATCAGGATCTAAAAACCCTCAACGAAAACGTGGTTTTCTCACACAACGACCTGGAACCACGAAACCTGCTTGTAAGAAGATGGCAAGCCCAAGATGGCCTGCTGTACGAGCTCGCTGCTATAATCGATTGGGAGATGGCGGGCTTCTTCCCTTCAGCATTCGAAACGGCTATCAAAGACATCTCACTGGGTAACTGCAACCAGCACTTGGACTTTTATCTCATGTTCAAAAAGAAGACACGCCATATGATATCAGGCGGAGAAGCTTCCGAGAAGCTGGTCAAAGCCGTGCATCTCATTGCTGAGTCCAGCGCCAGGCAGAACACCGGTACCAGCGCGGAGATTCGTCGCCGGTGGCTTATGAGGGAGAATTTGGAGCAAAGTGACAATGTGCTAGAAGGTTGGATACCCAAGACTGTTGGGGACAGTATGGAGCGACCTTTGCGTCCTTTTTCAAAGGAAGATAACGATGAGCTTACACAACAGGTACTGAAGGATCTTGGGAGGCAATGAGAAACATGAGAGAGCACCGCAGAGAGTCAGGCAGCTATATTAGAGCCAGTGGAATACCACCCCAGGCTTTTGACATCCATATCTGATATAGCGCCCGTCCAGAATCTGCCATGGCATATGGTCAATCCCTTGAATTGCAGCTGTTAGTTGCCAATCACTTGTTGTTCGTGAGTATTACGCTTTATTGATAGCCGCTGACTTCAGTAAGGTTTAATATAGTTCGTCGGATTCCAAGATGTCTGAAAGTGACATGCAAGTCTTTACGTGTACTGTGCAGTATAAAAGGCATCAGTCTGCTCCTCGGATCAGGCTGCGTATCGAGTGGAGGTTTATTAATGCTACAATATGATAATCGAAAATATGAAATAGAGTTCACTCTACGTTATCGCTAGACGCGTCCTGGTCCTTTTCTCTACCACCGATGAAGAGCGCCGCCAAAACTGCTGTGAAAGCGCAGATACCAGCGAGCACGGCATTCATGTTGCCGTACCCAATTTTATCTCGTAGATACCCAGCCAGCAGTGGGCCTACAGTCAGCCCACCGCTCCACACCATACTGTTGATGCCGTAGAGTTGGGCGAAAGGAGCCTGCTCGAACATGTCTTTATTCGCCTTGTAGTAATTCTCCACGATAGTCCCAGATTCGACAATGCTAGGACTGTTGATGACCGCCAGACCGAGTCCGTTCATCGCTAACAATACAGAATAGAGTGCGATGATGTGACCATTGTCTAATCTCTCGATGATGCTCGACTCAGTCGGAAGTCGGAGTAATACAAGCGTTGGTATCAGCCAGATGAATCCAAAGACTGATACCGGCTTTGTGCCATAGTGGTCGACACACCAGCCGAAGACTAGACCCAGCAGGAAATCCGCACCGCCTAGTGGTAGGAAGAGCAGTCCAGCTTTGAGACTGTCAAAACCTAGTTGCTCCGAAGCTACCAACGGTACAGTAGCGTCGAAAGAACCAAGAAGGAGAGCTTGCACAAATCCAATCCATACGGAGGTTAGCAGACCTGGATGGCGAAACAGCATGAGGATGGGAAGATTGCGTGTGAAGCGATTCGATGGTTTGGAGAGACGGTAGCGATCGAGCGTGGGAGGACCATTTGGTAGAAGGGGGGTTTGTTCCGTATCTTGTTGTTCGTTGCTCCGGTCCGGTTCAGAGGCATGTGTCTCAGGAGTAGAGTATTTCTCAGCCACCTTCTTCTCCACCATGAGCAATCTCAAAATGAAGTCTATGCCAATCAACCCTATAGCCACGCCAAAAACACCCATGTATCCAGTCTTCGCGTACAACGAACCGCCAACAATAGGTGCGACAAGCGTGGAAACCGATATGAAGCTGAAGATAGTTCCCATAGTCTTGCCCAAATTCTCGCGGCCTACGGTCTCAACCAAGATAGCAAGGCCGATGGTCCACACGACACCTCCTGATGCTCCCTGCAGAAACCGCGCAATGCCCAGAACAGCAACGCTACGTCCAAGAGCGAGAAGAATGGTCGAGAGTAGACACAGGATGAGCCCGAGGAGGAAGGGTAGCTTTCGAGACGAAAACAATCTGTCCGCTAGGAAGCCTGCGATGGGTGAAGATATGCAGGAAGCTGCTGCATAGACTGCTAGGAGGTTCGATATCGTGCTTTGGATCTGAGAGTCAGGGAGATCGATGCGGTCTTTCAGCAGGAACGGCAGTACTGGTACGATGAGCCCGTACAAGAAGAGATCCACGAACGCACCCATTCCCACAGTAAAGACTATGAACAACGGATGCGACCTCCATCGTAATCCTGGTGGTGGCATTGCCAAAGTGGTTTGACAGTCAACGACGTGATGAGATGCAAAATTGATGTTTGTCAGTTCTGGAAAGGCTTGAGAGAGAAGTTTCCGCACGAGCCTCATCAGCTCAGACGCATGCTGACGTCAGTACTCATGATGAAGGATGTAAGCGCCTTTCCTAAGTGCATCAGTGATCGGTAGAGAGAATTGATAGCTGTCAGCAGCAAAAGAACAACGCGCTCTATCAAGGATGAGGGGCGGTTCCAACCATACACTCTCAGTCGTCCGACCGCTCTTACGACTTAAAGGAGGAGAAAAATTGTGTCAAACTGCTTAGTGACATATAGTAAGAGCTTTCGCAAAGTTCAAAACGTTGGAGATACATCGTATGTCGACCCTTGCATAGCTTTCTGCAGGTGCAGAAGTCCCCGGGCCCTGGTGTTCGTCATCACGTGCGGACGCAGCCTAGCGTGCTTGGCGCGGATCTCGAATTCGAGCTCCCGACAGCTTCGTCGGGTAAGTGAGACCACGCCATACAACTCCACTACCCACACAACAGTCGCTTCAAGATGGCGGACAAGATGGAGGGCGTAGTAATGGGCGGCGGTCTCGTAGACCCCAGCAAATACCCAGTGCCCATCGAAACGTAAGTGCAAGATCATGCCCAAAAGGTAGGTCCCCTTGATGCTAATCGAGAAATATAGTATATACGTGAGTTGGACCACGAGCGCGCCAGCAACGCACTCACATTGCACTCGGTGGCGCGATTGCTGACAGCACTAGGTCAACAACCTCGAGGAGCGCGTCAAGATCGATACCATGAAGCAAGCCTTGACACGGGTCTTCCAATACTACGGTCCGATCCTGGATGTTATCGCAAAGAGCAGTCTGAAGCGGAAGGGCCAGGCATTTATTGTCTTTGACAGCGAGAAAGCTGCGCTGGAGGCGGTAGAGGAGATGAACGGCTTCGAGATGTATGGCAAGGTCATGAAGGTGCACAGGGCGAAGACACACAGCGACGAGACAGTCAAGCGAAAGGCGCCGGAACTGTTCGACGATCACAAGCGGAAGCGCCTGACGCTTAGGGGTGCGCATCTCCTACCACTTCTGAGGATGCTCCATACTGACTGCCATAGACTTCAAGCGCGCCGAAGAAGACGCGAAAGCGCAAGCCAACCCAGTCGCCGCCGAGAAGCCTCGCGCAGCCAAAACCGGAGCAGCCGCTGTTCCCGACGAATACGTACGACCCAACAAGACGCTCTTCCTGCAGAACATCCCCCGCGATGTCGACGAGGACGACCTCACGACGATTTTCGAGCGTTTCGAAGGCTTCAAGGAAGTGCGCTTGGTCTCGGTCAGGGCTGTGGCCTTTGCGGAGTTCGAGAACGAGCAGTTTGCGATCACAGCGAAAGAATCGACGGCCAACACCCCGATCGGCGCAGAGGGCAAGCCTATGAAAGTCACCTACCAGCGGCAACAGTAGGTTACTGCGTATGGATTATTGCTATGGATTTATGCATTTTATGATACCTTGTTCGGGACAGATACAGACCGGCACAATAGAGTCTTATTATCAAAAGGCCAACGTTCACATTAAATGGCACAATGCTTATCTCTTATTTAGCTTGGTCGAAAACGCCCCGCGCGGGATGCCAAACGGAACTTGGACCACGGACTCCGTATCAGCATTCTGGAAGGTGCATGTCTACATGCGAGACGTTGGCGAGCGAGAGCTAGAGAGGTGGATCCAGCGCCCAATGGGCCGCAGACGACACTACACGGACGGGCCCTACTAGTCGCCTGTAGAGCGCTCAGAAGATGACATCTTCGTTGTCCTCGTCGCCCAGCATGTCCTTGCTCTCGGCAGCATCTTCTCGTGCCTCACTCTCCGTCTCTTCGTTCTTCTGCTTCGCCGCCACCCTTGCGGCTTCCTCCTCGGCAGCATCCTTCTGCTTCTTGTTGGACACTTTTTTCAGGCGGTAGAACTCCTCTCGGTCGAGCTCGTCAAGCTCAGAGTTGATGTATTTAATGGTGTTTTCGGTACGGGGGATGATGACGTGCTCACTGTTGGCTATTAGCTTCGGCAGTTGTCTGGAAG
>Ga0265797_10008182_pt1 | contig 14034 bp, 15 predicted proteins | sample P2T30metagenome_FD_192433 | JGI IMG/M metagenome (GOLD analysis project Ga0265797, IMG submission 192433) | Plant litter microbial communities from East Loma Ridge, Irvine, California - P2 T30 | ecosystem: Environmental > Terrestrial > Plant litter > Unclassified | place: USA: California... | reverse complement strand
CCAACCCCGACAGGACCTACTACGACTTGAGCACCGTCTTCGGCGACCCCCTCAAGAAGGAGGGCTTCGAGCTCCTTGCCGGCAGCGCCAGCAACGGCTACAGCGTCTCTTGCCCGCCTCGCCAGTCTGGCGACTGCCCTAACACTTACTCTCCTGGCAACCCCGGTGGCAAGAACGCCGTCTTCAACCAGGGCACCAACGCCAACTTGATCTTCCAGCTTTGCAGCTCCAACGGCAACAGCTCTTAGATGGATGGACAGTAGCTTGATGGCGGGGACGAGACAAGCCGAGGGGCGAACGGTGGCCGATGCATTACTCTCCTTTTCTTTTTTGCATGAATGATACGAAGAAACCTAAGATAGACACAGCCTAATCTATAATGCCGATCCTTACACTAAACACTTGCTTACTTCAGTTGGACTCATCTTTTAATCATCACATCAGTGTACAGAGACTAGCAAAAAACCTGGTAATAGTTTCCGAGAGAGCTTGACGAAGAAATCATTTACAGATCTCTCGAATTCTCGGGCTATTCAACAATATCTGATATATGACTGCCGAGTCTACACACTTTTAAACCTCATTTACATTTACACCGTTTACCAGACCGTTCTCCACCTCTTCTCCCTCAAGCGTAGCCTTGGTCAGACGCTCGGCGGCGGTTTTCTGTTCTTTTAGTATCTGATCGTTTCGTTCGCTGTGGTGGTCTGCAAACAAGTTCTAGTAAGGTCGCATGAGGATCGTGTATTTTGCGAGCCCCTTCATGCAACCAACGACTCCATCGCTGTTTGAAGAAGGTCTCAGTCTGCTAACACCTTCAGCTGCCAGCAAAGCGTCGAGCTCATATTAGTGGAAGGGGACTTGATGGTAAGCAGTCCGAGTCACTAATCCGTCTTTCTGCCAGCATGTTGTGTGGCGTCGTATTGCCCTGTGGAAAAAGTAGAAATGATTGAGAGCGAACAGAAGATTAGAGAGAGAAGACGAATGCATGTCATGTCGTAGCGAGCAGGTCAACCCTAATGCAACCCTACCAACCCCAACCTCTATCCATGTCGAACGCTTAGATACATGTGCATGTAATCCCATTGGCAACCATTGGAGGGCTTCTGGACTACAGGTCATGTTTAAACATCTGCCCGAACGTAGTCGCTATTGCTTCGACATGTGATCGATAAGTCCACCGTCCTCGGGTTCTCAAGTAGAAGCCAGATCGATGCAGACATGCAAACGTGACGGAGCAGGGATATCCACCCGGAGGTAAGCAACCGAGCTCCAAAAGAGCTCGAGACGTACAATTGTACTGCATGGGAACTGTCTCGAAAGTTAGCATAGAGATCATACTCGTCAAGGCAGCCCGTATTTTCACAGAGAAAAGTTAAGGTAATTGAGTATTCTAGATCAGTAATGGTGGTGTGAGGGCAAAGCAGATCCCCATTGGACTCACACTTTTTGTAGATGTGCACATCGATCGGCAGTTTGGCCTTCGGGCTGCTATATTTCGTCACATCAGTGCTGGCATGCGACGTGGCGTCACATGTGTCTACTGGGTGAGCATGCTGACAATCGCCCCGCTAGCATTGCCTCGTCCAGACACAGGCCTTCACATTAGAAGCTTGAATCCAGCTGCGTAGCGCTCTTGTTTTGCAGGAAATAACATAAAGCGCTATGTGCTGCGTCTATCGTAGCCCTTGGTCTGGTAGCATTCCACAATAGCAAGGTTAACATTGAACATGGACTTCAAAGCGATGACAATACCGTCATACCGTCAAGATCTAGCCAGACGTAGCTGCATCCTCCATGCACATGCGAGGTAAAATGGCACCAATTCTCGGGTACCGAATGATATGAGCTCAAGTTGGAATATGTAGTTTGTACCGAGGAGAGTGTCGTGTGTACTGTGCGAAAATGGGAGCTACTCTCCCCGCAGATCGACAAAGCTAAGCATCATCAAGCATTCGGCAGACTATCGTTAGCCATCGACCATGCCTTATTGAGTAATTGCAAGATGTGCTGTCAAACGATTGAGTTCCGACAGGCGGTGTCATGCAAGAAGATCCGATCCATCTTATGGCGCAAGATGCAAATCATCAACGTCCCTTCAAAGGTCATACATCAGCCTTGTACGATCATCCATCACCAGACAGGATTCTCCTTTGACTGAGAGATATCCTTTGCAATAGCAACGGCAACACGCATGTAGTCAATGTCCAAACATTGTAGCAAATTTGAGGTGGAACATAACGAATACAGTGTCCGTTCACCCTATCGGGTAGCTCGTTATTCAGCAAGGAGTTCATCACACATGAATCTATGCTATTTGTAATCCATGCACACATCCGATCGATTACACTAGTCTTCTAGAACTTCCTCATGTTGTGCAATAGTGATCGACAGAGCGCACAAGCGGAAGTTGAGAGTTTTACGATTCAATTCGAATGTCAACTCGAAACCACAACGTCAAGACGCAATGTCCGCTCATTTGATTTCTTTTGAGCACGGATCAAACAGAGGTACAGATGTAGGGAATAGCGCTACAGAACGCCTAGGGCTTTGAAGGCAACGAGTAAGGTTCGTCTGTCTACAGTAATGGAGTACAATGGGGATCTGGCGATCGATTGGTTCCCTTTATGTCATCGGGAGCAAGTTGACTACAAGCGTTATCGTCAAAATCGAGTATGAATGCATCAGCTACTTCGATCGATCGTATGGAAGAAGAAGCAAGATAGTCTCTTATCAAGCAATCGTGTGCAAGTATGCTACTTGGTATCGACGCAATGATACACCGACGCACAAATACAGACTAGATCGGGATAAGTAGAGACTGAATCAGGCTTGTTGCAAATGACCATTGTCATAGAGTATCAGCTCGATCGATCATAAAGTCGTTCGCTTGTGGTGATCATCGGGGTTCTCTCAAGGCTTAACTAGCTACCAGCCACGCTATGCGTCAACGCTGCCGGCCAGCGAACGCGATATTGCAGACGGCGAGCTTGTTGATCACGTAGTAGTGCATACGCTATCCACGAATGTCGCATATGCCCGTGCTTGCAACCTCGCGCCACCTGGGAACAGAGGCACTTCAAGCTTCAACATGATATTCAATGTGAGGGCTAGCTGGATGAGCAATTCCGCGGCGAGGTACGTTTCACCGAGCTTTTTTGCTCTAGCCTTTGAGGACATGATATATAAGTCCGACAAAATTTCCCCCTTTGCTTAATCTCTTTATCGCAATCGTCTCACTCAAGGACATCAAGACAACTAAACAGATTTCCCACCCAATTCATCTGGCAGTTATGCAATTCCATAAGGTCTTCCTCATTGCCACTACCGTTGCCAGCGCCGCTGCAGCTCCCACCGGAGGATCGAGCTCTCAAAGTGCTGCTCCTATCAAGTTGCAGCACGACGGTAGCAAGTGGAAGCCCGGCTGGGAAGGAGCCCCTGACAAGGACAAGTATATCTGCAACACCACGGGTTTGATCGTCAGTATTCCATTGTTCACTGATGATGTGTTCGAGCTGATGGGCTCTCATGTAGAACATCCTGAACTGCGACAACATCCTCGATGGCGACACTGTCAATGTTGACCTGGGGTCCCTCCTCAGCGGCCTTGGTCTCTAAAGCGCCTAACAATACCACGACTGTGGAGCGTCCCAGTCGCTCACTGTAAACTTGTAGAATCGAGGCAATTAATCGAGGCAATTGATATGTTATTCAAAAACCTTGGAGCGTTCCTTTCTTTTTGCGTGTGCGAGTGGTTCTGCAGGGAGGAGGCATGTTTGGCATGCGACGGCACATCGACACACACTCACTTTACATGTAGCCACAATGAAGAAAATGCTGATTCAATGAGCTCCGGACAAACGGTCGTTCTCATGGTGCTTCAAGTGATCAAGTTGCGTTTGATTCGTTAGCCAGCGATGTGATGCCGTGATGCTGCAAAGCTTTTCAGTTCAGCTCGGCACCAACAGGCCATGCACATATTAAATGTATTGATGTCTTCCTTTTGTCCAAGTGCAAGTAATGTGGACCTCATCGTCTTCCGTGTCTGAGGACTGTCTACTTCCTTGATGCGCTCAAGAGCCTGATATCCGTCTAAAAGCCAATGCAAGAACTTGCACAGGCCAGCGTTCGCCTCCTTGGTTTCGAAGCATAGGTGTCGACGGCCAAGTCAACGCGGTCGAGTTTCATTACCATAGTATTTTTCGAGTACAATCTGTGGCGTAACGAGCAAGCGTCCCGTGCTCTTTGAGGCACCGTTTGTAGGCAGAGTTTCAGCGGTGTGCGGAAGAACAACCATTCAGATGTTTCCAGTAGTCTTTGCCATCACAGAAAGGTGAGGACACATGATACATGTAAGAGAAACATAACAAGAAGTCTGGTTGAGTGGTTATGGAAGCTGCAGCCATTGACATGCATCGTCATCGGCGTCTAATGCTGTAAGCTTATTTTTAAAGTTCCAATGTAACAACGCAAACGCGAAAGACAATTCGCTGCTCAAACCTGCCGACCTTTACAACACAACACCACATCGCAACCATGCAAGCAGATCGCCGCCGACTAAATGCGCCAGCAGGCGGCACATCTCCTCCCACCTATGCGCCCGCCGACACCAAGCCTCCCCGTCGCACGCGCAAAGCAGACGAGCACCGCAAGATCTTCCTCCAGACTGGCATTGTGCCTTCAGCCGCCGGCTCAGCATACTACGAGCTCCCACCCCAAGCGCCCACATCCTCCGAAAACCTCGTACAACCTGCGACATCCAGCCTGAAAATCACTTGCACAGTCCACGGCCCGCGCCCACTCCCCAGGAACGCAGCTTTCTCGCCGAACCTGCTGCTCACCACACATGTCAAATTTGCGCCTTTCGCTACCAGGAGCCGAAGAGGCTGGGTGAGAGATGCGAGCGAGAGGGATCTGGGCGTGCACTTAGAGACGGCTTTGAGAGGAGTGGTCATTGGCGAGAGGTGGCCGAAGAGCGCGGCGGATGTGGTGATCACAGTTTTGGAAGGCGAAGAAGATGGATGGCATGGCGTTGGCAAGGAGTCTGAGGGCGGCAGATCTGGTGGATGGGGTTCGATGAGCGTGCTTGCTGGTTGTGTCACGGCTGCGAGCGCGGCGCTTGTGGATGCTGGTATTGACTGTGTGGACATGGTTTCAGGCGGTGTCGCTGCGCTCGTTGGCGGCGATAATGGCGGAGCCGACGAGGTTGTGGTCGACCCGACGCCTGCAGAGCACGAGATTAAGGCTGCTTGCCTGGTCGCATATCTGCAGTCACGAGACGAGATTACCGAGATGTGGATGAAGGGCGAAGCTGGCACCGAGCTGGAGAATCTGATCGAGCAGGCTGTCAAATCTGCAACATTATCACGAAGCGTGCTCGTCGATGCAGTCAAGGAGGCTGCTTCGGCCAAGGCTGGTCTGCAGGTGCAGACACTGGCTCAGGATACAGCGATGACTGGATGAGTCGGACGCGAGTGAAACTTTGCAAAGACTTACTCCAAGGAGTCAAGGAGCGAGGAAATGTCCTTTATATGGCGGCTACAATCCGCAGTGTGCACTCGCGGCCAATATACCGCCTGAATGACACATGAGCTGGATGAAGACTGCCAGCCTTCGTGCAACCGCTCAATACTACCACTTTTGAGATTCGGACAAATTGCAACATGTGCGATATATGATGCTCAGCGCCTATCTACAGATCTTAGTTCGCGATGTAACAGCACATCCGGCATCACGAAGACGTACGTTCCAGCATTGCACACTGTCAAAGTTGCAGATGGAAAATGGTATCAATCACTCGAAGTCGTGGGCTTCGAGCACTAGCTACACTCTTTGGAGTCATATAATTGTAGACATAGACAAACCAAACCCTCCATCTCATCTAAAACTCCACATCCTTCGCCGTGACCTTGCCCGCCGCCTCCTGAGCGTCCTGATCTCCCTCCATCGGAGGCAAGCTAAACGGCGCAACAAGGAACTTCCTTCGGCTAAGAGTGAACGCCAAATCCTCCCCGATGCTATTTCCAGCGCCAGCTCCACCTTCGCCTCGCTCTGTGACCAAAGGCAGCTTGTGCACCTTCACCATGCCCTGCGGTTGCTCTTCCTTCGCAGAAGTCGAGGTGGCGTAGTGTGAAGGATGAGAAGCATCCATGAGATGTGGGAAAGGCGTGAGCTCAAGCACACCGTCGCTCAAAGTCTCTGCCCAGCGTGTGAGGGCGCTTTCGCGCGGATGCAGGGTTAGAGGGAGAGTCGTCACCGCTGTGAGACGAGTTGGGTGTTGTCGGAGGAGCGCTCGTAGGCCATGGAAGAAGGCGATGAAGTTTGTTGGCTGGGCAGAGTGCGGTGGGTACAGAGCTGGCGAGAGGATTGTAGGAATTACCAGCCGATGGACTGTCGAGGGCGATGAGTTCGCGATTGCACTCTTGAGGGAGTCTAGAATCGACTGGAAGGGTGATCCAGAGCGCGAGAGCTGGATGTGGTTGACCTTGGCGCCAGATGGAAGAGTAAGGCGCTTTGTAAGGTCGAAAGTATGGGAGAAGGGTGTTTCAGGCTGAGTAGGATCTTGTGTCGTAGATGAGATGGAGCGATCAGGGAGCACTGCACTTACCTGTCAGCTCATTGCTGAGAAAGAAAAAAAGCGCCTTGTAGGGAGATACGTGTACAGATATGCTAGGCTATGGGAAGCTATCAACGCACCTCTTTCGCTGCTTGTCTGTCCAAGACGCTCATATCTCCATGCGATCTTCATGCGATCTTGCGCAGCCTTGTCTGTGTCTGTAGCTTTCTCTTGCTCTTGCTTTCGCAGGTATCGAGCGTCTGCCAGACCAGGCAATTCCCTCACCCAGCCATCTCCTACGCCCACGATATGTACTACATGGCCTTGCAGAAGACCCTCTGCAGCATAGTACCGTAGCAATGCGCCCGCAAAGTCAGTCGTGTCATGCTCACCGATGAGCAAACTTGAGCCGAGCGCAAGACCGCTGTGACCACCAAGAAGTCCATCGATAGAGGGCGCACCGGTGGATGTGACTGGGTGTGAGGTTAGTGGTGAGGGTCGCACGCCAGGTAGTTGCTCTATAGGTGTTGGTGCGTCGACAGCGACAGGAGATGCAGGCGACACGGGTTGGCGACCAATGCCGACGTTTCGTTTGCGGAAAGCCATTGCGACAGAGGTTTGACGTGGTGGGTGTTTGTAAAAACAGATCAGTTCGTTCGCATCGCATCCACGGGCATTTGATTGAAATCTCGCGCAAATTCGGCCCTATGAAGTCATCCGCTACCGACTCATCACCGACAAAGAGGGCAACCAACCATTACTCGAACTTAACTCTAAACACCCTTGTCTCCTCACTCCAACACCATGAATGTCTTCTTACTTGCGATGGTCGGGCTGGCCACATTCCTCATCCTGGTCCTGGCTTTTCTCGCGCTCTCCTCTTGCCTTGGAGACGAGATCCGCGCCGCATGGAGTGGCCGCGAACGATATGTCCCAACTACATTCGGGCAGCAGTACGCACGCAGCATGGGTCATGGTGGGAACCAAGCTGGCTGGGAGCAAATCGAGATGGAAGATTTGATGGATCATTCTTACAAACACCGAGATTGATGTCACCATTCTGTCGTACCAACATATTACCATCCCACCGGAAAGTCCGCTTCGATCAATAAGCTGCATGGAGATATAGTGCAGTAAGCCCAGTCTGCTGACGAGTGACATCCTCAGCTCGCTCTCGCTTCACGAACGGCTTGCAGCTCTGTTATACTCTAGCGTCCCTGGACGAGATAGGTGGAACGAAGCAATAAGGCAAACAGAGCGTTTCACCCCACTGAACTATGCACCAGGCCTGTGCCGTACTCAATTGTAGCACCAGAATTCCACACTATGGATGACTCCTATATCGCAACGCTGGATCGGTGGTCAGGGAGCAGAAGGCACGTTCCTGCGTCGTACGCCACTCAGCTGTGATGGCACGCTGCAATGCGGGCGGTGGTACGGTGGTACCACCGGGATAACATACGCAGTATGACATCTGCCGCTTCCAGCAAGTCACAAAGCATTTAAGATGTGAGACTACTAGCCATGGCTTCCGGTAGTCCTCTGGCTTTACCATCTTGCAATGGCTCTACCAGCATTAGTTGTGCTCTACGCACTTCTATCGTTCGCCTCTGCAGCATCAGTCTCCACTCCGCTGCCTCCTAGTCAAGACCCATTCTATACCGCGCCAGAAGGGTTCGAAGCTTCGTCTCCAGGCGCAGTACTACGAGTTCGTGTCGCTCCAGGGAACTTGACAACATTGTTTACCAATGTATCACAAGCATACCACATCTTGTACCGCACAACAGACTCGCATTACCATGCATCATGGGCTGTGACGACACTATATTTGCCAGGGTCGAACACCACTAGCGATGCACTGCTTTCGTACCAGATCCCTTACAACTCACCGAATATCGACGAAAGTCCAAGCTGGACGTTTTACGCTGGCTCAAACCCTTGGAACGCGGGTATCTATGAGGACGTTGAGTGGGCACTTGGCAATGGCTGGTATGTGAATGTGCCCGACTTCGAAGGGTCACTTGCTGCTTTCATAGCTGGTCCGCAAGAAGGCCACGCAACGCTGGACTCCATTCGAGCTATCAAGTCGCTGAGTCTGGGACTTGAGCCAGACGCCCGTGTCGCACTTTGGGGTTATTCTGGCGGCAGTCTTGCAAGCGAGTTTGCGGCGGAGATGCAGGTCCAATACGCACCGGAACTGCAGATTTCTGGCCTTGCCCTCGGTGGAATAGTCCACAATGTGACCGATGCTTTGGACGACGTCAACGAGGGGCCTTTTGCGGGTCTCATTCCACTGGGACTGCTAGGATTGACAGCGCAATTCCCGGAGGTTCGAGCTTTCGTTGTCGACCAGTTAATAGACACTGGGCCATACAACAAGACAACATTTCTCTTGAGCCTCGATCTCACACTCGTAGAAATCTTCGCCATCTTCGCGAACCAGACGATCTGGAATTACTTCCGTGATGGCAGAGATATCCTATACAACCCTCTTCTCTCTCATCTGGTACAAACGGAATCCATTTTGGGTGCGCACGGCATACCGCAGGCTCCACTGTTCATCTACAAGGCTATACAGGACGAGACCAACAGCATCGAAGGGACTGACGACTTCGTGCAGCGGTACTGCAAATATGGTGCCAACATCTGGTATCAGCGGAATACCGAGGGAGCGCACCTGCCAGAAGTGGTCAATGGAAGACCGCGAGCAAAGCGATTTTTGCAAGACGCCCTAGGCGGTGTCTATGAACACAAAGGCTGTACTGTCGAGAATGTGACGATCGATCTGATCTCAGTGGAGCGTTGAGATGGAATCGGTGCTGAGGGCAAGGATACTGCATACAGGTGGTATCTATGGCGACTGCCAGAATCAGTCCAATCCAATACGATTAATGATGCCTCGGTTATCCCTTGCATTTTTGGTTTATAGTACTTCCAGCAAACTGCTGTCGATCTGCCGATGTCGGTCGACTCGGTTAATGTGAGAGGATTTTGGAGCCCCACGGGGACCTAGGGCAACTTCAACCCCTCCACGTGCCCCCATACACCTAGGTGTGGTTCGGTTTGCCTCTTTCTATATTTTAACATTGCTTGTAGTCTGAGATATCTCTTACGAGAAACATGTTCGCGTTGTCAATGGCGATTACTCAGACATACCTCGTGCTCACCATGCCATTACTATGGCCAGCACAATACCAAGGGGAGTTGAAGCAGCCTTGCAAGCCTCGGATTTATACTTTGTAGCCCTCGCGACCGACGCATGGTATAGCGGGTTTCGGGGTATCTCTTCGCAGCGGGGTACAATTCGATGTGACGGTATGATGGAGGCCAAGGAACCTTAACTGACATTATACATAAATGTTGCGCGAGTAGCATTTGGTAAGGAGCAAAAAGCAGTACGCCTCTGAGACCATTGGCATTATGTTACAATCAAGCTCCGTGGCCATGAAGGCGACAGTACTTAGTCTGTTGCTTTCGATCGAGTCTTTGGCATCTGCGCAACAGGTCTACCTAGCCACTAATGGCTCTACACCTCGACCACAATGCTCTGATTGCAGCACAACTGGAGAGCCTCAATATACGTACACGCCTTTTGCATATACCATGACATCGACTGTACGATATGCCACGTCTCGACCCTCACCAACCACTACAACTACCCATGCTCCTCCACCAGAGAGTTTGACCAGGCTGATCCCAAGCCAGTCGTATACGACCTGGGGCAAGTGGGATCCTGCCGCAAATGCCTCAGCGACTGATTCCGACAACCCGTACGGAAACGCCGCCTGGACTGCACTTTGGGCCAACGCCAACCCTCCCAACTTCACTCAAGAAGCTGCAAGCGCCATTTACAGCACGACCATCCAGGCCACCCCAGTACCGTCCTCGGAGCTGGTTCTGCCTCCTAGCGACTACTTCGGTCCAACCGATTGCTACAACTTCCCTCCTGGATTCGAATTTGGTGTCGCTAGCTCTGCCAGTCAGATCGAGGGAGCTACTGCCGAAGAGGGCAAATCGCCATCGTTGATGGACATTCTCGTACAAGACGATCGACCCAAAGATTATGTCACCAACGAGCATTACTACAACTATCAGCAAGATATCGAAAGAGTTGCTGCTATGGGTGTAAAGCATTTCTCGTTCAGTATCGCATGGACGAGAATCCTGCCGTTCGCATTGCCTGGCACACCCGTCAACCAGCAAGGCATCGATCATTACAACGACGTGATCAACTACATTCTCGACAAAGGCATGATTCCGGAGGTTACTTTGTTACACTTTGACACGCCATTGCAGTTCTTCGGATCAAACCTGACTTCCGCACAAGAGCCGCCTGAGATTGGATACGTCAATGGCGGTTACCAGAACGAGACGTTCCCGGATGCATTCGTGAACTACGCGAAAATCGTGATGGCTCACTATGCTGATCGCGTACCAGTGTGGTATACGTTCAATGAGCCTCTGCTCTACTCCAACAACGGCCAGTCGATCTACAACGTCATCAAGTCGCACGCTCAGGTCTACCACTTCTACAAGGAAGAGCTGAAGGGCACTGGCAAGGTAGCCTTAAAATTTAACAACAACTTCGGTGTTCCCCGTGACCCAGAAAGCGAGGTCGATGTGTACGCAGCAGACCACTTCAACACTTTCCAGCTCGGCCCATTCTGCAACCCCATTTTCTTGGGTGAGGATTACCCAGAATCCTACAAGATGACGATCAGTGACTACGTGCCCTTGACCCAAGAAGACCTAGAGTACATGAACGGCACCGCCGACTTCCTAGGCATCGATCCATACACCGCGACCGTCATCGCGCCTCCAGTCGCCGGCTCCCAAGAAAGCATCATCGAATGCGCCGGCAATTCCTCCTCATCATACCGCCCATACTGCGTCAACCAAACCACAACCGACGTCTGGGGCTGGAACATCGGCTACCGCTCCGACACCTACGTCTACATCACGCCAACCTACCTACGCCTCTACCTCAACTTCCTGCACAACGTCTACCGCACGCCCGTCGCCATCACAGAGTTCGGATTCCCGGTTTTCAACGAAGCCGAGAAAGAGAACCTCTCCGACCAGCTCTTCGACTCGCCGCGCAGCCAGTACTATCTGAGCTTCATGTCCGAGGTGCTCAAAGCGATCTGGGAAGACGGTGTCGAAGTCATCGGCGCGTACGCTTGGTCGTTCGCTGATAATTGGGAATTCGGGGACTACGATGCGCACTTTGGCATTCAGACTGTTAATCGCACGACGCAGGAAAGGAGGTATAAGAAGAGTTTCTTCGACTTTGTGGACTTCATGAAGGCTCGTGGGGTGGACTAGGCAGGTTCCAGGCCGACAGGAGTGGTGGTGGAGATGGTTGCCTTAACAGAGCCAATGGCAGTCCAGGGCAAGAAGGGGCAGTCGTTAGATATGCATGCAGAACTGCCGCCGTACTCAAAGTAGCCGTGCGCATAGTTTTTCTTGTTAATAGTAGCAGCACTAGAACCAACACATGGTTGACATGCGCTTACCAGTATGTGAAGAGACTGCGTTAGCTGCAACGGGCGGGATATCACATCACATCAACGCGTTGTTTAGAGACATTGCGTAAACGCCCCTGAAGAAAACGGAGTAAGGCGAACTCCGCGCTCGGGGAAGACGGAAAATATCAACCGTTGAAACGGTCGAATTCGTTCACGAGCCTGTTGAGATGGACATGAAGCTGAGAATCGCAAAAGATTGCAGCATGGCGACTTGGACGAACTATCGGAACAGCACGGGTAAGGTTGACCGGCGCGTGTGCGAGTGTGCGGGACTCTGTCGTTCAGACGATCCAAGCGCAGCGCAATGGGCTTGAACGAGGCGCAGCTAGTTGAGGAACGGCAAACACGGCGCAACATACAAAGCGAGCACAAGAGTGGATTGGAAAAAATTGATATCAAATGTCAGTGGGAAATGATTGTGAAAGAAAGATCTGGGTTCGTTCGTCTCGTTGTAGAAGTACAGAAAGTCAAGAAATCGTCTTATTATTAATGAATGACCATGACCATCCTTGCGCCGTTGCTACCCTGTGACAACTCAGAACCTTCGAGGTGGTTGCTGTTCCTCCTCTGTGTGATAGTACACAGACGTCTTAGTGTTGATGATCATGTTCTCGGAGTTGTTGCTTCCGACCTCGGCCTCGTCGTCCCTTTCTTCAGGGTGCCATGCTGAGGTTAGAGTGCCAAACTCCTTGCCGCGAGCGTGCTCGAGGCCTTGAAGCTTCATCTCGTCCTCTTCAGCGCGGCTTGAGCTACGCTCGTAAGGTCCTCGCTGGCTACGGCCGTGCCTTCCGCTTTGGCCGCCGCGGGTGTTGGTGTTGAGGGACTTGAGGCCGTGTGAGGCATTGTTGGAAGACTTGAAGCCGAGAGCAGGCATGACCTGGCGAAGCAATGGTCGAAGAGTTGCACAGCATGCAGCTGTAATACCAAGGGCAGTTTCAGCGCCAGACCAGAGTGCGACATCGGCTGTTGCGTAGAGGAAGTCGGCTTTGTTTGAGAGAGTGTGAACGTATGGAATGCGAGCGACTGTCGCGATGGAAGCACTGTAACATAATGCGTTAGTCTTTGAGGATTCATCGAGAGCTTGGAGCTTTTTGACTTACAGTGCGCCGACAGCAAGAATCATGATCACGGAGATCTTCTCCTTCTTACCCATCTGCAAGTCCCAGACCAGGAATACAGGGAGGATCGAATATGTCCAGTCTCCAGCGCAAGTGATGGCAGAGTAGCCATAGAATACCGCGACAACGATGAAAGGATCCATGCACGTTCCCTCGCCTCCGGTGAGTTGGGTCCAGAAGTACGCGCTCGGCACGCATTGGAATAAGAAGACGAAGAAGAAACATAAGCTGTAGATTTCGGTAATGGCGAGGACGGTCCAGACAATCGTTTTGTGCACTGTGTTGACGGAAAGGCGAAGCAGCATAATACCAATACTGGCCTTGATGAACATGTTGGAGACCAAATAGAAGGGCTCGCAAAGCCACCAGAACTGCCGAGAGTCAGTTTAATCATTTTGATCGGGTTCGGGATCGGTAAAATGAACATAACCTTACCTTCAGTCCTTGGGGGAGCTCATCGGCAGGAATGTCCCATGCGTGTTGTCCCGTGCCGTGATGTACTCCTGTCATCGCACATGATGCGAATAATATGTAAAATCCCTATACGTTCCATGTCAGAGGGGCTCGACTCGAACTCATATCAACAAAGCTTACCCATGCGAATGCTGCGGTGTAGTCATCCCAGCCGAACGCCTTCTGGATGTAGGTTCGGCAGTACAGACGCAACGCCAAAGTGATTGTGGTAAGTCCAACGAAGAATGAGTAGATACCCAGAATTTGGGGCCCACGCCCGTCGGGCTTGATCGTCATCGTGAGTAATGAGTGTGTAGTAAAAATGAGTGTCGAACTGTCAACTGTCAGGCGTCAGGTGTCAGATGTCAGAACGATGCCA
>Ga0265797_10008178_pt1 | contig 14037 bp, 11 predicted proteins | sample P2T30metagenome_FD_192433 | JGI IMG/M metagenome (GOLD analysis project Ga0265797, IMG submission 192433) | Plant litter microbial communities from East Loma Ridge, Irvine, California - P2 T30 | ecosystem: Environmental > Terrestrial > Plant litter > Unclassified | place: USA: California... | reverse complement strand
TCACTTGATGACATAGGTCTCGTCATAGAAGCTGAGCTACTTCAGTTCTTATACCGCATCCTAGAGCAGACCAATTTGCACGTTTGGTCCGCTGTCCAACGTGACCAGGAGTCAAAAATTGCCTCCCGCTCCACCGATATGAACAGTGAACGTGGTATCGAGGGCCCAGCCCTCAAGAAGCCTATAGATGAGCCCAAGAAAGATCTCGCATGGATGGATCCTCAAACAAATATAATTGACAAAGACGAGCCATATTGCCAGGTAGTCATCGAATAACAGTAGATCCAAAAGCTACTGATCACCGGCACGAGAGAAGCTGTGTGTTCAACAATTTCGTCACAGGATTGTAGCAAACGCAACATCAGCTTTCCTCCTTGATTAAGCTTTGCGTGTTCGGACACACACTATAGCTGCAATCCCCAGGACGAGCAGACAGGGAAACTTGTAGGTGCAAACTAGAAAGGGAACTCTAGTCTTGGGACGGGAACAAAGAAGATAAGAGTCAAGACGTTAGCAGTAGAGCCATGCGAAGTTCAGGCGGTTGTTGGAAGGAAAAGGAGTCACGAGGATGGGCGTATCGCCCGGATACATACCCAGACTGAGGAAGAGGTGGCAGACAACAGCACAAGTGAAACTCGGGAGATGGAGCCAAAAGGCGCATGTATCACACGGCCTAAGGAGACGAAGTCCCTAGACTTCATAGCGACACAGTCAGTTTTCTAATCGTCCTTATGAGGCGGGTATATAGTAATTTTCCATATGGTACACAATCGCTACGTGTCTGCAATTCTCGGACCGTCATAGCTTCAAACCAGCCTATGATGCGGGAGGATCGATATGTTGTGTCTGGCCAGCGAAGAACTCCTTTTGTGCCAAACACCTCTCACTCGTGCACTTTGGACATCTGAGAATCATCTGCGGGCTACACGCCTGTCCGCTCTGCAAATGTGCCTTTGCGATGTCTGCGAGCGCCTCGATAAAGACAGGGCTATCATTCAAGCTCTCGATGCGCTTAACACCCTCGTGGCCCTCTGCGTCCTCACCAATGACCTCCTTGTCCAGTTCGTATAGCGTCTCGATGTGGTCGCTAGTGAAGGCAATGGGTACAAGGAGCATGTCTGTCTGGCCCTTCTTCATGTACTCTTTGACAGTGTCTGAAGTCTGCGCTCCGAGCCAGGGTTGAGGGCCGACCTGCGATTGCCATACAAGGCGGTATTTGTGCTTCATGCCGAGGCGCTGCATCACGGCGTAGACAGTCGCTGCGACCTCGGAGGGGTATGGGTCACCGCGGTTGACAACAGTCATGGGGAGACTGTGGGCAGAGAAGAGGATGACGACGCCATCCCGTCGCTCGGCTGGATACTCCGCGAGCTTCTTTTCGATGTTCTGAGCGAAGGCTTCTACTAAGCCTGGGTGTGCCGGCCAGCGGTCAATAACACTCCATTTGATGGCACCTTCAGGCTCGACTTCTTGACCAGTCTCTCCATTTGCGCGCTTGCCTTCCAGCCTCGTCCTCCATTTCCAGAGTTCGTTCAACGAGGAGCCGGTGGTTGAGCAGGAGTACTGAGGGTATTGTGTGAAAGCGACAGCACGGCCACCCTTGCCTGCTCCAAAACCGTCTGCTATCAATTGCTTGTATGTGTCTTCGGTAAGAGGGTTCGCATAACGGAAAGCAACGTAGGGCTTGTGAGGAGCGGTCTCGGGTGAGGTCTTGTCGAGGATCTTGCACATCTCTGCGGCCTGGTGTTCGGACCATTTCCTGATTGGTGATCCACCACCAATCTCAGCATACTGCTTTTGAATCTTGGGTGTTCGTCTCCGTGCAATATAGGGTCCAATGTAGTTCTGTAGGGGTCCGAGGGGAATCAAGTCTTTGTCGGCCTACAATCCGTCAGCTGAGTATCTATGATGCGTTCCAATCAAGTTACGTACGAACAACATGCTCAGAAAGCCATGGACCTCGTCTGTTGTTGATGGCCCGCCCATGTTCATGAAGACCATAGCAGTAGGTCCCTTAGCGCCAGGCGTTACTTGCGTAGGGGCGACTGTCGCGTTGCCTCTCCGCCATTGTGCGCTGTATGATGAGAGGACAGATGTGGCGGGCGTGATGGAAGTGGCACGCTTTGCGGCGCGCTGACAAGATATACGAAGTGCCATTGTGAGGTTTGCGACGAGAAAGAAAGTGTCCTCTCGAAGTGAAGTATAGAGGAGAAGATGCCGAGGCCAGAACTACAGCATGAATAATGTTCAGAACAGCAAGCGGCGTGAAAGCTCTGGCCAATGGCGGCAGGCTCGTTGGCAGTTGATGACGATCGTGGCTGGCGATCGGACGCTAGGAATTGCCCCACAGCAGCCTAGCAAACACGTGCCTACGTGTTGGAGCTAGTGTCGCGTTCCCACCCTGCTGCCTACCATGCTACGCCGTTGTCCCGCGCGCTGCAGCGACTTATGATTGCCTGCCTGGGCTACTTCGTCCCATAATTCCTAGAAGTCTCAGAAGCTCAATGCTCATCACACTGTCGCCCCGTTGAGCTTTACCCTTCTACTACAACAACCGAACGTTACTCGAGCCAAACGCGATTGTCGCATCATGGCGGCACCACAAGACAATCGGCTAGGCGAAGAAGAAGAGGAAGAAGAGGAGATTGACGACTCTGTACGCTCAATGCGGCTTTTGTACTCGGTGGTGTCACTAACGATTCATAGAGTTACAAGACAATCAAAGATGCCGTTCTGTTTGCCATCGACGTTAGCCCAACTATGCTTGAGAAACCCCCCAAATCAGAAGACAAGAAAGCTGAGCGCGATTCTCCGACGTCCGCTGCTCTGAAATGTGCCTATCAGTTAATGCAGCAACGAATCATCTCGAACCCAAACGACATGATGGGTATACTATTATTTGGCACTGAGAAGACAGACTTGAAGGACGGTGACAACACGTTCCAAAACTGCTATCTCCTTGCAGACCTTGACGTGCCATCAGCTCAGGATGTCAAGAGGCTCAGAGATATGGTGGAGAACGAAGAAGAGGCTGAAGAGATACTGAAGCCAACCAAGGACGGTGCCAGCATGGCAACTGTGCTGTTCTGCGCAAACCAAATCTTCACTACAAAAGCGCCCAACTTTTCGTCTAGACGCTTGTTTCTAGTGACAGACAACGACTACCCAGTCAAGGTAAAAGCAGATAAGGACACAGCGATCACACGGGCTCGCGACTTATACGATCTTGGTTGTACTATCGACCTATTCCCCATATCGCAACCAGACCATACCTTCGATCGATCGCGTTTCTATGATGACCTCGTGTACCCAACATCACCATCCGATCCTGACGCGCCCGTTGCCATACCTTGGACTACCAAAGTTGCGAAGAGCGGCGAAGGCATATCTCTTCTCAAGCAACTCATCTCTTCCATCAATTCCAAAGCCGCACCCCGCCGCGCTCTATTCTCATTACCCATGGAGCTTGGTCCCGATCTCCGTATTGGTGTAAAGGGATACATCCTTGTCAAACGTCAAGAACATGTCAAGTCTTGCTACGTATGGGTTGGCGGTGAAAAGCCGCAGATCGCGGTGTCTACAACCACGCAGATGGCAAACGAATCAGCCCGAGCCATTGAGAAAACCGAGCTGCGCAAAGCGTACAAGTTTGGCGGCGATGCAATCACCTTCACGCCCGAAGAGATCACACAGATACGGCAATGTTTTGGTGAGCCTGTAATTCGAATCATTGGCTTCAAGCCCATTTCCAGCGTTCCTATTTGGGCCAACACAAATAAATCAACTTTCATCTACCCCTCAGAAGCAGATTACATTGGTTCAACCCGTGTCTTCTCAGCCTTACAGCAAAAACTGCTGAAGGCTCAAAAGATGGGCTTAGTATGGTTCATTCCGCGCCGCAACGCCGCACCTACGCTTGCAGCTCTCATCCCCGGGGAAGAGAGGGTAAATGAAGAAGGCGAGCAATTAATGCCACCGGGACTTTGGCTCGTACCCCTCCCCTTCGCAGACGATATTCGGCAATTTCCAACACCACCAGAGCAACCCCTCAAGACCACGGATGCGCTGACCGACAAGATGCGCCTCATCATCGAGCAACTTCAACTACCCAAAGGCATATACGATCCTTGCAGATATCCTAACCCAGATTTGCAATGGTTCTACCGCATCTTACAAGCGCTGGCCCTCGAAGAAGAACTACCGGTCCAGCCCGAAGACAAAACCATTCCTCGTTACAAACAAATTGACAAGCGGTGCGGTGAGTACATTGAAGACTATGGCAAAGAATTCGAAGAAGCATACGCACAACAGCAAAAGTCCGCACTAGCTCATCGCACTAAGCCTACAGCAAAGAAACGCCCGGGTGGCGGTGCAGATGGTGAGGATAAGCCAGCTGCTAAGAGAGTCAAGAAAGAACCAAAGGTCAAGGCTGAAGACGGTGGGGAAGAAGAAGATGGTATGACTGATCAGCAAATGGCGGATCTGAACAACAGTGGAAAGATCAGCAAGCAAACAGTTGCTGTGCTGAAGCAATGGCTCAGCGCAAGGGGTCAGAGCATTGGGGGTAAGAAAGCAGAGCTTCTGGAGAGAGTGCAGGAGTATCTCGAGGGCAAGGGTCTATGAAGTACTTTCGTTACAAGGCTATACGATGGTCAAGCAAGGCGTTCTTGTGTATCGGAATTACGTTATACCACGTCTAAGTCATCTCGACATCTATAAGGGAATAAATTCTATCGGTCTGGTGCGATGACCACAGCGTCGTGCTATCATAGAGTACATGATATTTTCGTACTTGAGACGACGCGATTCTCTTCTGAAGTCGTAGTGATACACTTTCATGGTGCCCATGCCCAGGCAATTCATGAAACCATCCATGTATATGGGGTATCATATCATCCTCACTACCAATGTTGTCGACTAACCTTCGCCACCACTGGCATTCTCATCTTCAGAGTCTTCTTGGTACTTTTGTTGTGTAGACTTGTCTTCACGCTTTCTCTTTGTGGCTTCGATGCCACCGGAGGTCAAGTAAAGAAATTGTGGATCTTTGTAGTTGTCCAGATGCGTGAAAAACGTATTGAACCTATCCGCAGTTAGAAGCTATCCATAGTGACTTGGATCAGAATAATACTCACTGATTGCCCTCTGCCTCTTCACGGAAGATACGCTGATAAATCTCCTTTTCTTTGAAAGCCTCAATCTTGTCGTTGTACCTCTCGAAATCAATGGGATCGCGTCCATGCTGCTTAGCTGACTTTGCATTGTACGACTCAAACACGGGCCTCTCGAGCAACAAGCCCAGGCCGGGAGCCTTGGGTATCCGGACAACCTCGTTACCGAAGCTCTTGTCCATGATTTCGGGGTCGGTACCGCATCGTACCGTTAACGCAGCCATACCAACCATCTTACGGATCTGGTGCATCATAAAACTCTGACCGTGTACCTTCAAACTCAACCACTCGGTATCGTTGATGATGATAGGCTTAGGTGCGACTTTGAAGCTCTTGATATAGCGCTGGGCGGACTTGTCGTTGTACTTCTTGTGCACGGTGTAGTTGTGGTAGCGGTGGGTTCCGAGGTAATTGTCGAGTGCAGCTTGGACTCGGGCTTGTCGCTCGGGGGAGATGCGGTAAGCCTTCTTCACGTCTAGATACGCCCTCTTTAGGGCTTTGATGGCTTCTTCGAGGACGGGTTGGTTGACGACACCTTCAGGGAGAGGACGGGAACCGTCCGTGGAGCTGTCGAGGGTAATGCTAGGTTCGTTTTGTTGTATCGTATCGATGGCTTCTTTGACTTCATTTGCGGTCTGTTCGCTAGGAGTAACGTCGCCTCCGTCCACCATCGCGGTATCCGCAGACTTCTCTTCCTTGGTCTTGCGCTCGATATGCTCGATGGAGGCATCGACTATGCGATCTCCGCCAGGCGGCGCATCAATCACATCGACATTGTAAAGTGCCTCTAGCACCAGTGGTCGTATTGAGTCGTCAAGTGAGTCCAAGATGGGTTTAATGTGTTTCTCCTCTACCTCAGGCCAGAAATTGGCGACCTCGGCCTGTCTCTTCCGATAGCCCTCAACATCGTTCTCTTTCTCCGCGTACTCTTCCAACTTCTTTCCTAAGTAGCTCGAAGGATGCGGCGGGAGGAATGAGTGTGTCGGAATCAAGTATTCGTACCATCGAGAGTCGCATGCTTGGTAACAGCTGAATGAGCCGATAGTTCGTTGGATACCCCAAACCCTGATCTGGTCAGGTAGATGGCTGTTGATCTTATCAACGATGTCTTCCTCTTCGATGATCAACTTCAACGATACAATATTGCCTGCAGCATGAACGCCCTTATCGGTACGCGCGCAACGAACGAGAGACGATTTCTTGGGGTCTGATGCGTTTGCCTTGGATATGGCACCGGCTGCGACAAAAGCGTTGAATAGGTCGCCTTCGATGGTCTTTTGTTTGTAGTCGATCTGCATGCCCTTGTAGCCAGTGCCTGAGTAGCCGATCATGACTGCGACTTTGCGTTTCGGCCTGCGCTCTTCTGCCTCAACCTCCTCGGCAGGGAAGGCAGCAGGCAGAGCTGGCCTATCTTCGCCCTTCTCTTCTTGCTCCTTATATTTGGCCTGTTGTTCGAGGTTGCGATCTCGTCGGTCTAATTGGGTGGAGCTTGCTTAGTTAGAGACGGGCATTGAATCGACCGGTAGCTGCTCACTGATGTTCCTTACGCCCCATATTTCTCTTCTTATTCGGACGGCTTCCATGCTGGTGCCGTCCACCACCTCCCCTCGAAGCATTTCTGCGATCTTTGTCGGCCCATTTGCGCTTCTTGTCGCCTCGGTCGCGATTCGACGAATTGTTGTCGTGGCGAGGGCCTTCGTTGTCAGACATGGTCGCGAAAGACGTGTGACCAGCTTCTTCAAGTATTCAAAGCTACCGGTCATGAGGCGGTAGGGTTACAAAGGATAGCTGTAGCTGCAAGTGAAGGTAAATTGTGGGGTCGTGGTTTCCATTTTCTCGGAGCTGTAGGCTTGGCGCGGTAGGTACGCTTCACCGCCCGAGCCACCGCTTAGTGCTGGAGCCATGGTTCAGTCGTGTCTGCCTGTTGTATCTTTTGTAATCTCACCTTTTCTCCTACAGCAGCACCCCATTGTCGCGTCAACTCGCGCGCGGACAGACATCACACAAAGTAGGAAAGGATGCGCCTCGCCTGATACGTACAAACCCATTTCGAGTCTCGCGCCCTGTCTGCGATCTAGTCTGGCGCATTCGAAGAAAGCCCTCCGCGCCCACCGCATCTCCTCAGCCGCTGTCCGAGCAAGACCTGAACGTAAATCTCTACAACCGCGGCCATGGGCGCAGCAACGAAGGACTCTGTAGAGAAGAACGGAGGGGATCCTGTACAAGCAGTGAAGCAGTTGTTAAGGACAGTAGTCCGTATGTTTTACGAGACGGAGCACATCGTCATCATGGACGCCCTCTGCTATCACGGCGCACTTCCCGTGGCCGATATGACCATCATTCTCGATGCAGGCAAGAACTCGAAACATGTTAGTAAGGTTGCGGGTAAGCTTAGGGAGGCCGGGCTGTGTTCTTCGTATACTCAGCATGTCCTGCGCCAGGGTGCAAACAAGGCATCAAGCAGAGAATTCTTCTACATCGACTGGCGCCGCGCCGTCGACTCGGTCAAGTACAAGATTCATAAGATTGACGAGGGCATCAAAAGGGACGCGAAACCCACGACCGAAAAACCCGAATTCAAATGCTTGCGATGCAAGTCCACGTACACCACCATGCAGGCGCTTGACCATCCCGATGACAACCCTGGGCCAGATGACAGTGGTTTCATTTGCGCCAGATGCGGCTTTCGACTGGACGAAATCGACCAGGACGTTCAAGCAGACGACGTCGACGACACTCCAGCCAAGTTCAACAAGCTGTTCGGACCGCTAATCGAGATGATGTCGAAAATCCAGGACATGGGTAATCTTCCCAATCTGGAACCGCCAGACATCATCAGCGAGAGGATCGAGCTTCCTCGCGATAGGAATGTGGACCCTGGCACGCAGGTCGAGGTTATCGAAACTGTCTCACGCCCGACTGCCGTCAAGGGTATCGATACAGGCCCGGAGAAGATCAACGTTCAGATCGGTTCGAGCGCGGAGGAGAACGAGAAACAACGAGCGGCAGACAGGGCGCGCCAGGAAAAGATGTCTTTGCAGAATCAGCTTCCTTCTTGGCATACCAAGTCAACTGTTATCAAAGACGCAGCAGGAAACACGACAAGTGTGAAGCGAGAAGCAGATGGAGTAGACACTCCCAGTATCAAAACCGAGCCAGGAGATAGCGTGGCCACTAATCAGAACCTCGATGCTGTCTTTGCCCAGATCGAGGCCGAGCGCCGCAGGAAGGAGCAGGAAGAGGACGATGACGAGGAGGACGAGGATGAGGATGAGTTTGAAGACGTTGACGTGGGCACTCCCAGCGCTCTCCCGGATGCAAAACGTGTCAAGCTGGAATCGTCCGCTGCCCCTACGCCTTCGGCTGCTGCAACACCAGCTGCAGCAACTCCAGCCGCGTCGAATGGTGGTGATGAGAGCGAAGAGGATGAATTTGAAGATGTAAACTGATTGATCACATAGCGCTGGCGTTCAGGTTTAGGTGGCGTTCAACTTTCGAAAGCATGCAGGGATCGGCTTTGGCTGCAGTCATGACCTTTCGGCATACAAGGAGGGGAGTGCATGATTTAGAGCATTGCGTACTCTGTAGAAAGCATTTTCAAAGCACAAAAAGGAGGTAGATTTAATGTACTAAAAGATATCGCTTGACACTTTTGCCATGGTATAAATCGTGCATCGATGGAGAGAACCACCTGCGGTAATCCCATGTGAATAGCCTGTCGCTTTGGACCCCGAGCACTTGGTGTTGAATGACAATGCTCGTTAGCCGTCAGCCCTACTACGAATCCAAGCCATCGGAACTTAGGGTCTTAGGCGAGCTTGCACCATCCCACCTCAGATCCCCGCGTGCCTTCACCAAGACCTCCGCAATCTCCCCACCAGCGCCCATCACTACTCTCCGAACGTCTGCGCAGCCTTCTGATGGGTGGAAGATAAAGCGCGAACCGACAATGGCCGCATCGACCAAATCCCTCTCCTCGCTGCTTGCGCAAGCCACCATCGACGATCACGACGAAGTGCTAAAGGCCACCAATGCGGCGCTCAAGAAGTCCAAAGGCGATCTGGACGCGCAGCACACAAAAGCGGTAGCATTGCTGCACTTGGACCGTTATGAGGATGCATTAGAGGTGTTTGAGGGGGCGCAAGAGTTGCAGGAGAAGGCGCGGTTCGAGTACGCATATGCGCTCTACAAGACTGGCAATGCAGCAAAGGCTGTGGAAGTGGCCACAGCCGCGGGTTCAGATGCAGGTCGGGGGATGAAGCACATGCTTGCTCAGGCCGTATGTACCGGAAGGCATCTGAAGCATGCGCATAGCTGACACCTGGCTGCCAGGCATACCGATCCGAGAACTTCGCGCAGGCCACCAAGATTTACAAGGAACTCGCAGACCAAAACGTCGAAAGCGAAGAGTACGATATCCGCATCAACTCGGGAGCTGTAGACGCGCAACTGGAATGGACTGGGCAAGGCGAGCTCGCGCAAAAGAAGCAGCCCACACGTGAAGATCTGGAAGTCTTCGAAACGGCCTTCAATGCGGCATGCGGCAGCATATCCCGCAACGAGTTTGGACAAGCCCAAGTGTGTCTCAAGCGCGCGAAGGATCTGTGCAATGCACTCTCGGACCTTAGCGAAGAAGAAAAACAGGCCGAGTTGCTGCCAATTACTGTTCAGCAAGTCTATGTCCTGACGCAACTGGGCAAGATTGACGAGGCCGAGGAACTGGCCACCAAGATTCCTTTTGCAGAGTAAGACGTCCGTCACAAGCTCAGAATAACCACTAACAACAGTAGCATCAAGGAACTCTCGACCCGCTACATTGCCCAGGTCAACAGCATCGCCGCCTCCAAAGAGCACTCAAACCCTTACCTCTCCCATCGTCTCTTCCACGCATCGCCGCAACCTCCCGTTACCGATCAGCATTTCTCCCACCAGTCCAACATTCTACGACAAGATGAATACGTTATGGCATTGCTGTCGCAGAAGGTCGCGGGCGTTGCATCTTCGACTGAGAAGGTCATCTCCGCGTCGCCTGCACCATCTCTGTCTCCTGCCGTCAACATGGCAGCAGTGTTGAATGCGGCAGCTCACGCAAGGAATGCAGACACCGAGAAAGCTGCACTTAAGGAGATCGTACCATTGCTAGAAAAGAGGCCAGCTGATGTGGGTCTCATACTCACGATAACGCACTTGTACGTTATCACAAACAACTATGCCGCTGCGACACATTTGCTAGAATCATTTTTCAAGCGATTGGAACAGAGTGGCTCAGCATCCGATTTAGACGTCCGTTTTGCACCAGGACTTGTTGCTGCACTTGTGTCGCTATATGCACAACAAGGTCGACCAGGCGCTTCGAAGAACGAGCTAGCGAAGGCAGCTGAGTACTGGCGGAAACCTCACAAGTCGAAAACGGAAGCGCCATCCAAGTCTTTGATGGTCGCTGCTGGCACAGCACTTCTCGACACTCATAACCCCGACAACGTCAAAACTGCAGGAGAGATCTTCCAGGGCTTATATGACCAGGATAACGAAGACCGGGCTTCTATCGCTGGTCTTGTCGCCGCATATAGCATTACAGACCCATCATCAATACCTGCAGACCTCCTGGCTTACTTGCCAGAAGCCAATCGTCTGGTTTCTGATATCGACGCAGTTGAGCTTGAGAATGCAGGTGTTCCACTTGGTACCCTCACATCAGTCAACCTCGGAGCGGAGTCAAGGAAACGTAGCCTTGCGCCCAATAAGGAGGTACCGGCCAAGTCGAAGAGGTTGCGCAAGTCGAGAATGCCAAAGGACTATGTCGAGGGTAAGAAGATGGACCCCGAACGATGGCTTCCAATGCGTGATAGGAGCTACTACCGTCCCAAGGGTAGGAAAGGAAAGAAAAGGGCAGAAGGCCTTACCCAGGGTGGTGTTGTGGAGAATGACAAGGGCACACCGGCCGCTCAAGAGAAGAAGGGTGGTGCAGACAAGGGAAAGAATAAGAAGAAGGGCAAGGGTGGTAAGTGGTGAAGAGTTCATTGTGAGCCCAATCAAGCCAAGCAGGTGCAGATAGATCCATGTTGTTATAACATCGAACATGATGCATCAAGCGCGAGTCATGTACAAGCGCCCCACTTGCCACATGCTTGTGCCTGGAATGTGTGAAGCCCCAAGCTACCCCGCCATCCCCTCGATCAACAATGAATGTGTGTCTCTTCGACTGCGCTTTTGAATCATCATTCCAACTGAATGGACCATTTCCCAAATGCGTCGGACGAAAAGCGGATCGACTACCATGAAACTGCAATGGACACGTTACGCCAGAGTGCGAAAACTGGAGACTAGAAGGAGCCGAGGTTCGCCGCGAACATTTCTACACTAAGTAATCGACTCTATGCCAATTACTAAGTAGAACTAGCACGTCCTTACACGTCTCTTACGTCTAGGCCTATGATGTCCAGGATCTACGTAGAAGATTTGGGAGACCCCACCGCAGCTTCGAGACTGTTTAGCTTTGGTTGTACTTAAAGATGGGGTTGACCGCTTCTCGTCCCTGCTATACACACTTCTTCTCCATCACAAGCATCAACAATACATAGATATTACATCTACCTAATTACATAGAGAAGACAAGGATATAAAGAGCTATAGATATGCCAGGCCAACAGACACGCCAATGGGTTCTTGCCAACCCGCCGGTCAACGACCCCGTCATCGAGGGCAAGGACGCGACCTTTGAGCTCAAGACCGTCGACCTCCCAAGCCCAAGCGCTGACCAGGTCCTCATCAAGATCCTCTACTTCTCAAATGACCCAGCGCAAAGAGGGTATGCTCAGCAGTAAACATATGTAGAGAAATTGAGCTAAACATCATGCCAGATGGATTCAAAAGGATATGGACCCCGAGCGCCTCTACGTTCCGCCAGTAAACGAGGGCGACATCATGCGTTCCTTTGCCATTGCCGAGATCGTCGAATCTAGCACCGACAGCCTGCCCAAGGGTCAACTCGTCATGGGCACCTTCGGCTGGACCGAGTATGCCGTTGTCTCCGCCAAAGAGGTTCGCCCCATTCAAGCCGATGAGAGCGCCGGTATTCGTCCCACACACTTCGTCGGAGCACTTGGCGGAACTGGTCTGACCGCGTACTACGGTCTCATTGACATTGCGCGTGCTACCGCCGCCGACACCGTCGTCGTTTCTGGAGCTGCAGGCGCTACTGGATCGATGGTCGTGCAACTCGCCAAGAACGTGCTCGGATGCAAACGCGTCATTGGTATCGCGGGTGGTGAAAAGAAGTGCCGCTGGGTCGAGAGTCTCGGCGCGGATATCTGCGTTGACTACAAGGCCGCTTCTTTTGAAAAGGACTTGATCAAGGCTACAGAAGGATACGTGGAGGTCTACTTCGACAATGTTGGTGGCGATATCTTGTCGCTTATGCTTGGTCGCATGAAGCGCCACGGACGCATTGCTGCTTGTGGTGCTGTTGCAACATACAACTCCATGGGCGACAGTGGTGTAAAGAACTGGTTCGAGATCATCAGCAACCGAATTGAGGTTAAGGGATTCATTGTTATCGACGCTTTGGAGTCTGGCAGGGCTGGACAGATTGTACCAGAGTTGATCAAGGGAGTCAAGGAGGGCAAGATTCAGGTTGGACCTGAGACCGAGACTGTGGTTAAGACCAAGTTTGAGGATGTGCCCAAGACTTGGATGATGCTTTTCCAGGGTGGCAACACTGGAAAGTTGGTTACCGAAATCCAGGGCTAAGTAGATCAAGTTCTTCTTAGTAAAACAAGCATGTGGGAATACAATCCCACTGTAATCACTTTTACTTCACTAGAATCCGATATGGTTCAGCGATAGAAAGTTGTCCTAATCTATGTTTTTGTAACATTGGACAGTGTATGTCCCCAATGTGAAGCTACATGAACGAGTGACAAGCCATCGAGATAGCATGATATGTAAGTTCAAGTCTCAGCCTCGTTTCCCATTCTGACCCATGTTGAATTCAGTACTACTCAGCATATAACTGGAGTTCTGTCCACGCTTCCCTGACTACCCATGCGATAGTATAACAGCAGCCTCCTCTCCCCATTCGAGACATTTCACGTTCTACAGAATATCGCACTTCTGCAGGTAATCATAGTAACGGTCCGTCATCGTGATGTCTAGGTCAGTCATTCATGGTCATACTTTGTATGCTGGAAGTCTATACTATTCATGTATCAAGCGCTGTGTCGCATCCAGCTCATACCTGGAAACTTGAGAACTTGCAGTGATGAACACGTAGTACATGAGCGATGCGTCGACACACCAACATGTCATGCTAATCGTAGTTTGCTTTCCAAAATTCGACTAGAGATTTGAGAACATGTAAGGGAACGGCCCCGAAATGGGAGTCTTACGGCTTTCGGAAGTGAGAATCGTGCACGAAGGCCGAGAAGCCTGACGCTTATCGATGACACGATAGCGGACACGCAGACGCTTCTTAGGGAGACTCACTGTAGCTTGACGACGAGTCAATGTAGACACATCATCTAGTACTCGTTAGCGAGAAGGGATTAGCATGGCTTGAGTGTACTCTGCAGTGTGACCACCACGGTAAGCTAGCTACAGTTAGCAAAACTTGTTGGAATGACTGGTGCGTAACTTGTGGGAACAGTCACTGGAGAAGAATGAAAGGTTTGACGAAGCGGGATGAGAAGTACAGTGTCGTTTATATATTTTCTTGCATCACGAAAACGCGGCGCTTCATATGAATCGCGGATTACCCTGCACAGTCTTCTTGACCTCTTCAAATGGCTCCAAAGCTATCGGCGCTTGATACAGCTCTGGTACTCTTGCGCCCATATAGACCTTGCCGCACCACGCTGCTTCAGTTTGA
>Ga0265797_10008177_pt1 | contig 14041 bp, 17 predicted proteins | sample P2T30metagenome_FD_192433 | JGI IMG/M metagenome (GOLD analysis project Ga0265797, IMG submission 192433) | Plant litter microbial communities from East Loma Ridge, Irvine, California - P2 T30 | ecosystem: Environmental > Terrestrial > Plant litter > Unclassified | place: USA: California... | reverse complement strand
CACTCTTCGTAGTGCTCCATCGCACTGATAGCGAGGGGGAACGCCCCCAGGATAACGCCGAGGATCTCGAGGCCGCTCATGGTGTCGATGGATATCACTGATCGGACGGGCAGTCCATCAGGCTTTAGACGTTCAGACGAACATGTTGAAGCTGGCACCCAAGGCTGTGGCCTGACACTGGAGCTGTACACACAATGTGGCTGTGTCTGGATCACGGAAAGTGGGTCGAAGGCTTCAGCTGAGGACAGGGGTGTGCACGCAAGGGACAAAATATACTGAGCTCTACCGCGGCTAGCAACAGCATTCTAGCACATCGAACATACATTTGTTGAGATGGCGTACTTTTCAGACGTGGCAAGGAATCACGCGAAGCAGTTTCAACGAGCATTGTACTTGATTCGGTGTGCTACTCGTCGATATGTCTTGATTACTGCGAAGATGCTTGTCAAGTTTGGGTGACAAATTGCACACCAAGATGCGGAGTGAGAATGTTTGTTTCAGCCGCGAAGCAACATGCATCCACAAGGACCACAACCCCAGCAACACCAGAAACCGATATGTGCTGTATACCACACAGCTATCTTGACCAGGCATCATAAGTATTTTGGCAACTACAACGCCTAAAGAGTTGCGGACGAGACACCATATTGCGCATCCGCGACCCTTTCCAGGCGCTGGCTTTACCACCTATGATCGGCATTTCTGGAAACCCAACCGGCAACAATACAAGCAGAGAAACTTCTGTCGTGGTCATCACAAGCCTCATGCGCAAGATGCATAGCGGATCTTGCAGGTATCCCCGATGACTTCGACCACCATCTCAGATGCTGCTCACAGATGCCTGGCGTCCTTTGATGCCATCAGTCAGATATCAGTCGCTCATGCAGCAAGAAGTCCTCCCAGCGAAGATGGTCGCAGCAGATACCAGATCTGGGCCTCGAATCTCGGGTCTTTACACCCAGGAGCGGACAAGAGATCTGCTGACTACAGGCTGCGGGAGGCGCCAGAAGTTGTTGAACGCATCGAAGAGCTTCTGGATGAGTTGACTGAGATCAACAGCGACATTCTCAAAATTGTTTCAGGTGCAAGAGCGAACCGGCAGTTATCAGAATGCGAAGATGACTTGGAATCCTCCGATGAGCTTTCAGAGCTCAATCTCAGTGTTGGTGATATTGTTACCAGCCTCTTCAAGGTCTCTATGCTTGTCAAAAAGGCTACTACACGCGATCGGTATGCAAAAGCTGCAAGCGCCAAAGAGGCAGCTTTCCTGGCCGAATTCGATATACGTCACGTTGCAGACAAGTATCCCAAGCTACGAACACAGCCCTGGTTGCTCCAGCGCTTGGGTAATGCCATTACTCAAAGACGCCAGTTTCTGAGATATTGTCGGAACCACAAGAATCGCATAGCTCATGTAAGTATCTCCTTCTTTGTCCCGCAAGAATTCATCAAATGCAACCTCCGATTTGAGTATCAAGCGCCTGATTGACATGCATGCTTTCCCGGGCTTATCTGCATAGCAGTACTAGCACAGCGCGGTTGCTGAAATACTCAACCTTCACGGACATGTACTCGCATGCCATATAGGTCGAGCTTCGGACTGACCATCTGTGATCAGTTTGCACCTCGAGAAGCTCTTCCAAATGAACTCCTGCCGAGGCCTGCACGCACCGAAGGAAACTTGGATATCCCGGCACATACTGCAAACGCTGCATCGACGACCAACACCCCGCTGACGCGTCCAACGTTGACTCCAACCGCCGCATCGACGCTCTATGCTGACAGAATCACTCCAGAGGATCTGCAAGATCTTGACCGCGACGACGCAGTCTCACAAGCAACTTCCGTTGCTTATTCCCAAATGGATCCAGATGACACCGGGATACTGCATGTACCTCAGCTCGAAGGCGTCTCGCATGGGATTCAGCCGTTTGAGTGTCCGTTCTGCTTCGGAATTGTACAAGCAAAGAGACAACACTCTTGGCGGAAACATGTCTTATCGGACCTTAGAGCTTACGTTTGCATGTCCAGGGACTGTGATATGGGACTGTTTGAAGACAAAGCTGCTTGGCAAGCACATGACGCCGAATGTCACCAACGCCAATGGAGTTGTAGCCAATGCCGAAGCGGACATTTCACCTCCGCCAAAGGCTTGCAAGACCATCTGCGTTCAACGCATGAGGTAGGGGAGCTTCCCGAGGATGTGGTTGCAAAACTGGTCGATGCCTCGTCGCATCCAGTGACCGAGGCTGCTCCAACTTGCCCATTCTGTGACTTTGAAGACGATGTTCGGAAAGATGCAGCGGCCAGAGGTCAGGCCTTATTGCCGGGCGCGCAAGTTATGATCCCGCTAGCCGACTACCACCGACATCTAGCCTTCCACCAGGAACAGTTGGCTCTTTTTGCTATTCCTCCAGAAGTTGAAAGAAGCGTTGAATCGGGATCCAATCATGGCAGGAGTAAGGCAGATTCTCAGGAGAACATTCAAGTAAGTACAGTCCTTAACCCATGCACCTGTGCTCGAATCTGACATCTATAGTTCATGACAAGATGGCAGAATCTTGTGGACATTACCGACATTGAGGATAGCCCAGAAGATGCACAAGATGCAACGGCTGCTCATATGCTATTACCTGGAGAATCAATACCGGGCGACAATGTCTCTTCCTCCAAGCCCCGTGATCTTAGTGCAACGCGAGATGTGGCAATGGGCGATCCCTTGATGTATATGTCTGCAAGGGGAGAGTTTTCCAGCATCTTACCGGGAGACATTGTCTACATTCCACAGGAAACGAATGAACAGCTCTCATACAAGAAAGGCGTCTATCTTGGACGTACTCAGAACAACAAACACACTGCCCGAGAATGGAACTCCTGGTCTATAGTCGAAGTCTCACTGGCCACACTTGTTCGAAAAACGGATTGCACTGCAAAAGAGAAAGTGGAGGCGGCATCGCTCAGAGTGTATCGACTGGCTGGCGATATAGAAGCTCAGCCCCGGCACTACCGCAAAAATCACATGCTCTCTTGGGAAGCATGTGATGCTTTGCTGTTCGAAGCCCGTCAGCTTGCCCGTGGCGAAAGAGAGATTACAGGATACGACGAAGGCCTCGTTAAACCTCTCTTCTTGAAGTTCGCCCTACATTTCAACGAAAGGAACTTCATCAACGGCGTCAAGCTGGAGGATATCGTGCGCATGTTCTATGCTACCGCGACATCCGAACAAAGCAAAGACTCAACCTCAAGCGATGCAATGTGGAAGGCAGATGTGGAGCGAAGCGCAGCTTTGCTCATGGATGTTTTGATCGAGATCGTAGAGGGCCAGCACGATACTGACGATGATGCAGTCGTTCAACTTCGCGTAGAACAAGCCCAGATGGTCACGCGTGCTAATGAGGCAGTCAAATTGGCTTCGGGCAGCTACTTCAGACAAAGTTTCACAGACCGGCAAAGTACCTTTGACGACGCCGAAGGCAACCAGCTTGAGATCGATTTTACGACCCTAAAGGCTTTGAAACTGAGAGTGCAGAATGTCGCCACTGGTCAAGAGCAGCTGCCTGGCTTCGAAGATGACGACGTCAAGCGAACTTTCAAGACTTTTTCACAGTTTATGGAGGCATTGCCAGTAGCGGGCACTTCCTTAGTGGAAGACATTGTCCGGGACTTCAGGAGATGTGCAATTCAGGAAGTCAACACGAACAACACACTCGACCGTGAACAATGGAATGCGGCAGTGCGCAAACAAGAGGCTTTGCTTCTCAGTCTACTCATCAGTGTGGACGCGCAAGTACAACTTGACCTTCATGGCAGCGCTCCGCGGATCCGCAGTCGATTCACAACCATCTTGATGGAGGAGCGTGCCAGGTTATCGTTCTCTGCCTCGAGATCAGAAGCCATCTCGGATCGCCATGATCCTGCAGAGATCCGCCCTCGCGATCATACCAAGGAAGCAGCCATTGAGCGCCCTCCGCGCGAACTAAGATGTTACTCATGTCAACACAACTGGACATCAGTTTCTGGAGCAGAGCTTCGAGACTGCCCCAAATGCGGTTCTTATTCAGTGTTCGCCGAATCACCAAAGCGGACAGCCTCTCCCGATACTTCAGACGTCCCTCACCGCGCGAGTGCTCCAGGAGAGGAAGCGTTGGGTCAATATTTCTCTGAGCGTACAGACAAGTACATGAACCTATATCGACGTGAGCAGCCTCTGCCCAAATCGACATCAGACTCGTATGAAAGCCTTCCAAACCCGTGGGAACATCTACACAATTCATCCAACTCAAGCCTGCCAAAAGCCAATAGGACGCCGCCGGTCGAAAGTGCGCAGTCTGAGCAATCCACTACAGAACATGCGCTGAAGCATCCCTCCAATGTGACTGCAGCCCAATGGGAGGGCATGCAAGAAGTGCTGCAACACATCTGCGACTATAGAACTGAAGAGTACGTATTGACGCGTACGAACTCATTCACACTCGTTTGTATACTAACGTTTAACCAGCGGTTCTGCTCCATCGAAATGGTTCCACCACAAGGTCAACAAACAAATCATCCCAGAGTACTACGACATCATCAAGGAACCCATGGCCTTGTCCATGATTAAGCAGAAGATTGATACTCGGGCTTATCAGTCTGTTCGTGAGTTCGTGCGCGACTTTGCACTGGTTTGTTTCAACGCGCGGGTGTTCAATCGTCCAGGTAGCAGCGCACACCATGACGCCCTTTTGATTGAGGGCGAGTTAAAGGACCAACTTCAAAGGCTAGTCGAGAGCGGTGTCATGGAGGAAGAGGACTCGATACTGCCAGATTTCGGCGAGATACCAGACTACGATTACTCACCACACCCTAGCGCTCCTCTTGAAGGTTCCAGGAGTGAGAGCCTGTTGGCAATGGATGCGAACATGCGGTCTTTGCGCGAGTGGCAGAAGAATGCAAGGGAACGGCTACAGAGTTCACCCAGCGCAAGGGAGCCAAAGATTAGCAAGAAGGAAGATCCAGGGCCGGAATCTGTGGCCAGGATGTGCTACACTTGCCGCCATCGCTTCGCCCGGTCGGCCAATTCAGGCGAAAGCTCGTGCCCCAAGTGCGGCTCTGAGTTCGTCTTTACCGACTATCCCTACAACACAGTCTCGAATGTACCAGCAGCAGACACTGCTGAGAAGCACGAGCAGGGGCCCGGGTTGCATCCTCTTGGCATCTCGCCATCACAGCTTTTAGACCTGATCGTCGACATTAAAGAAGCGACAGACAGACTCCAGGTGCTCCAAGATCGACATTCGAAGAATCAGCGAGATCTTCCCGAAGCTCTGGATCAGTTGCTCTCTCTAAGTAATGGTTTCGAGCGTCTCGCTGAACTCCAGGAAAACCCAGACTATCGACTCAGAATCCAGCGCGTGCAAGACAATGTACACGTTCTCTGTTCCAGCGTGCAGTATACGATGGCTACAGCATTGGGCTCACTACTCTCTCCGCTAGATGAGAGGCAATGGATGGCGTTGAGCTCGTCGATGCGCTACATTGAGAGTACAGATATACTGCAGAGGCTACGCTGGTACCAGGCTGCCGTCATGGGATTGCTGGACCATCTGGACGGCTTCACGAGTGAGAGTCTCTTGGGTATGGACTCTAACATACGATCTTTGCTTGAGCGACAAAAAAGCGTTAAGCGATCTGGTGACCACATTACTTTACCCAAAGTCAGTGGTGACGGTCAAACCGGATTAGCTCCAGAAGCATCAACGTCAAGAACAGGTGCAGAGCCAACCAATATCAACACATCAAGTGAAACCCTAGATGCAGCTCACTCACACGACCGAACCTCCACCTCTCAGTCTCTCACTCGCCTCATCGCCTCCACCTCCCGCGTCGTCAACATCCTCAAAATACTCCAAATGCACCACTCCCGCGACTCAACCATCATCCCGGAGATTGTAGAAGACCTACAAAGCCTCCTAACCAGCTTGCAGAAGCTCTCCAAGATCCACAAAGATCCACAGTACGAGCCAAACTTCGTGAAAGTCCAAGAGCCAATCCAAGTGCTATGCCGGAGCATGCAGCATACTCTGGACGCTATGCTGCAAGTCCTGACCACGAAGCCGCCGCCGGACGAGACGATGTTGATGCAATTGACGATGCTGAATATGAGGATGGCTGCAGAGGAGAAGGTGGGATTGCCGGAGAGATTGAGGTGGTATTCGGCTTCTGTGCTGGGGTTGTTAAATCATTTGGATGGGTTTCCGAGCGCGGGGCGGATTTTCCAGTGGTTGGGTATGGATGAGAAGGTTAGGAGTTTGCTTGCGCGACAGGAGGGTGGCCGAGAGTAGCGGAAGATTGATGGGATTTCCGTCAGCGGGCGACGTTACCCTCATCGCATTCAACTATCTTAGGGGGACCTACGGTCACGTCGACTCTGAAAATGGGCATCATCAATGCCTGCAAACATACACAAATCTCGCCCTACGCCGCAACCACAACACCGCCCTTCCTTCTCACCTCCTCCTCCTCCTTACTCAACCCCACGACTCCAACAAGCACATCGTCCGTCCCCTCAAATGCCACCTGCGGCCCAAGATACCCATGCTTCCTCTTCCACGCATACCCCAGCGCCAGCAGAATCGTAAGCCCACCCACCATCACGCACGAGTAGTTCATCGTAGCCACGCTGACGGGCATCGAATACGGGAACATGAAGATGACGTCGAAGACGATGATGTAGGCGCTTGCGATGGCGAGGATGATGGGGCCGTAGGGGGAGGGGATGTGGAACTTGAGGGAGTTAGATGTCTTGTTGATCCCTTTTGTTTCGACGAGGCTGGTGAGGATGACTTACCGGTCCAGGACGAACGTACTTCCTCCACGTAAGCAAATGCGGCAGAATCGCAGCCAAATAACTCAACGTCGTAAGGATCGCGAACGTGCCCACAAACGCATTGAATGCCCTATCCGAAGCGATGTAGATACACCCCAGCACAGTCACGCAGCACCCACACACGAACTGAGCGTTTAGCGGGTTGCGCCAGCGAGCAGAGACGTGACGCAGCCAGCCTGGAGCGGGCGTTGCGTCGTCGCGGGCGAGAGTCCAAAGCATGCGACCGCTGACGACGTAGGCGCCGGGAATGGAGACGAGGAAGTCGAGGACGAAGATGAGGAGGAGACCGATTGTGCCTGCGTTGCTGCGGGTGACTTGTTGGTACATTGCTGCGAGGGGAAGGGAAACGATGTTGGTGTTGAAGACGTCGTCGAGGGATGTGACGCCGTAGAGCTGGGAGGGTTGGTCAATTTTCGGGTAGAGTGGTTGTTGCACTTTGGAGTTTGTGACCTACGATGGCAATGAAGAAGAAGAACGTCGTCAGAAATCCTGCTCCTAACTGTGCCGCCATGCCTCTCGGGACATTCACACGAGGATTAGGAATCTCTTCGCACAAATGACAAACTCCGTCCACAGTACCAATGGCATAAGCACCATTCAGCATACCAGCCAGGAACACAAATCCCGAACTGCTGTAGCCCGTGAGGTTGGTGAACTCCGTCCAGACAAACTAACTACTAGCATATCCAGCGCCCGTCTGAGACGGCATAATAGCACAGACTAGAACCGTAATGACCAAGAAAGCAATGCAAAGCATACCGCTCGCATTAGCCACTCTGGCGAGGAACCTCTGCCCGAACATGACAAGCAGATTATCAATCCACGCAATTCCCAGGAAAGCGAAGAATATATGCCAACGCTCCGGAGTATAGTCAGGATGGTACACAGAGTACATGGCGACGGCGGCATTGGCGCCAGACAGACAGACCGACGACGTGCCAAAGATCCACGCAAGACTGTTCCACCACCCGCCGAACCATGAGCACACCCGTCCGTACTTCGGCCCAGCAGTTACAGAAGCCCAGGTATAAACGTTTCCCGAGGAAGGGATTGCAGACGCCAGCTCGGCCAGAGACAGTCCGATGAAAGTATAGAAAAATGTAGCTGCTATGAGGCCATAGAGCACGCCAGGTCCGCCGCCGTTGTACAGCGCAACGACTAAAGTGCCGCCACCAGAGGCCCACGCATTATTGTTCATGATGCCGATGCAGCAGATGCTCCAGATGCTGAAAGAACGGTCCAGCTCCTGCACGTGGCCTGAGACGTTGACATCGTCGCCCGTTTCTTGCACCGTGTCCTGCTCATCGTCAATTGGCTGTGCTGTTTTCTTCTCGATGTCCATCTTTGGTAGCGAAAGCAAGCGAGCGAGCAAGCAAGGAGAGCCACGCTCAGATGCAAAGTAGTACGAGACGAGAGGAGATAAGGGACAACCTAGATGAGTCTCGATAGTGCACGAGCTGACCCGAGAGCTCGGCGGAGATCAAGTCGCTCAATCCTTCGAAGGAGGAAGCTGCTCTAGATAGTGTCTGAGAACGATTGTCGATTGGCCTAAAGCAGAGCCGTGTGTCGCCCAGCATTCGCATGTGCATATATGTGGCTGCCCCTGCATGTAGTACAGGTTGCATCCTACATCGACGACTCGGCTATCGTAGCAGGCACTGGGAGCGGTCCATTGGAGCTTTGGTGCTTAGAAGATTGTATATGCCTATTTCTCGTACGCGAATGACCGTGGCATATCGTAAGCCATGACGAACCTCCTAATGTTAGAGGTAGTCAGATAGTGCCTGCCAACGGACGTCCAAGTCAAGGATGCAGATAAGGAATAAAGGGAAGGGGAGCAAGAGCGGGGCTATAGTTCAGCTAGCGATTCAGTCTTCTGTGAAGATTGACCAGGGTGTTGAGGCCCGCCATTAGCTCTTAAGTGATTTTGACCAATGAGGTAGAAGCTTGGAGGGTGATATCAAGTGGAAAATGGTAATGTTAGATACGAGAAGTGGTGATAGTGGTGATGGCGGCGAATCTTAGGAAATGTTAGATTTTGTACCGTTAGCCGAGCTATCACTCTACTCATACTTTCCAGTTTATTTCCTTTAGACCATAAGATAGCAAAGATGTCCAACGCCGTCGACATCGAAGGCGTCAGCCAAGAAACACCACCCAAAGAAGGAGGCTAGGTACTTACTCAGCTTCTGGTATTGGAAATCATCGGTGCGCTGTTACCTTTGAAAGAAGATACTGCCGCGAGGGTTGCTCGCTCTGCTCTTTGACGACGCTTACCTCAGTTCCAACCAAGTCAACGCCAATGTCACCACCGCATTCAACTTCGACCAGAGTGCACCATTCATTCTACTTTCAACCATCCACTTTGACATCACTGTGTTGACCACGATTTTTGAACATCCGCTGGTTGACCCCGAAGGAAGAACCGTTGCAATTGGTAACTACGGAATTCACAGAAATGGCCAAGTTGCCAAAAATGCCTTCAGGAATGACATCGTTGGAATTTCCGAAAGAACAGAGTCTTTTTTTGGGCTCATTTCTTTAAGTCGGCTGAGTGACCAATGATCGAGGCCAGTCGCCCTACCGACAAAGAACAAGCCCGCTCAACTCAACCTACGAAATCCCTTCGCCAGAAAAGAGACTCAGAGAAGGCAGCTTATACAGCCGACACACCAAGAAGCCATCTAAGCACAAGCGTCTCCCAGCGTACACTGCGGGTCATAGTTCTGAGTAGGACAATCCCTCTCGTAGAAAAAGAACGACGAGCCAACCTGCGGATCATTAATCGAATTCGCCACAAAATTATCCTTCAAATTAGTATAATAGAAACATCCAGTCGGGCGGTGCGTGAAAAAGTTGTCGATAATAGCGAAACCCTTGCAGTCCGGGCGCTGTTTGCAAATCGCAAGGCAAGCTTTCTGCGAAGTGCCGTCTTCGATGTAGCCGCTGCCGGGGTTGCCGCGGTCGTAGCCCTGGACGCCGCAGATCGGGGTCGAGAAGGGGAGAGGTGGCGAGGTGGAGGTTATGGCGCAGGCGGCGTCGTAGAAGTAGTAGGGGCTGCGGGTTGCGGAGAAGGAAGGGTAGTCGTAGGGGGTGAAGTTGTTTTCGGTTGGGTGTGCGTATAAGAGGCAGGTGTTGTTGCCGACGGCGAAGGACTTGCAGGTGCTGTCGCTGGCGCACAGGGTGGAGCACGATTGGGGGGTGGTGGCGGTGGTGTCGAGTTTGTAGGCTGGGGCGCTGGCGGTGTCGTGGCCTGAGTTGTCGTAGCCGAAGATTCCGCAGGTGTCGGCTGTGGCGAGGCCGGTGGCGAGGAAGAGGGTCCCGATGGTTGTTGACTTCATGGTGGTGATCGGAAGTGGAGGGTGGATTCTTGTGGTGATTGATGACCTTTGAGAGGATGTCGCAAACAGCGATGAACTGGAGAGCGAGATAAGTAGTATAAGAGGAAACTAAAGCACGCACGCTAAAACGCAGTAGGCGAGGTCAATCCTCCCCATCTATTTGAATTTCTCTTTTGCGGCTTATACAGTGTTCTCCGGCGAGAATACGAGGTAGGGTTAGCAAGAAGGAGTTTGGCTGAACTAGCGTTTGTACTACCACCCGTATTTGTTGAGATTAGCCGATTCAAATCTGGATCTAACGAGAACGAATCGGTGTTTACATGGAGAAAATAGCTCTCCAGAGCGGCCCAGGCGGGATCAGCATCTAAATTCCCCATTATGAGCCGTGAAGAGCGGTTGAAAACGAGACCGGGTCGCGTGGCTTGCCGTTCATCAGGCAGCGCCGTCCATTTTAGGTCTTTGCGAACTAAAAGAAGGATAGCCACCATCCTTCGTGCGGCTATAGGCTTCAGAGCGTCCAGAAAAAAGTAGGTACCTGCATCATCGGTTTGCCGCTACTTCCGGTATTCGTTGTAGAGTGAGGAAAATGTGTGGCCGATGCTGAGTTAAGCAGCTATAAAGCTCATGCTTTCGCGTGGTGTTGCGTAATCAGCTGCAATTTTTCCAGCTTTTACCACTGGTTTGTCTCGTAGCGACGTACAAGGACCCAAAGACGATGAGTTCGAGCAGGGCCAAGTTGTGTGTCGACGAAACGCAGCCGGAAGGCTACGGCCCACGTCGCTCAAAGTCAATGATTTTCAGCTCGGGATCAGCCGTATGCCCTGCCCTATTCGTTGCCCTGTCTCCCAAGGTTGTTGATAGGCGGCGTAATGTCCATCCTTGGAGGATGATGACAGTCTTTACTATAAGTCTATAAACCCGACAGTCTAATGTCTAGAATGAGGGCCAGTATAGCTAGGACCACTGTTTTTACGGAGACTTTGCAGGCCATCTAGGTCCGCTACTAGATCCTTATCCTAAAATGTCAGCTCATAGGGAAACAGTACATTACGAGCTGTCCCAGCATGATACCACGAAAAACAATGAACCAGGAAGCTGCTGTCATGAAAACATTAAGGTGGAATTGCACATTCTTAAAGAGGGATCGAGCCGAACAGCCAAAATCCGCCCTCGTCCATGCTACCTTACCACCTCAACTATTCAGTGGAAAGGCCTTGCAATCCCACTCGGATCTGCTCCTATTCGAAACGATTCATATCCATCGTTACGCCAAAACCAGAATCACAAAATCCAAATTTCCAAGAGTCGTGCCAGGAACGCCATCAACGCCACCCTGTTGCTTGCCAGCCATTCCATTGTGGCAAACTTAACTCCATCCGTCCATCCATCCAATTTGCACCGCACTCCGTAGCAAAAGCCTGCAGCAAGAGAAAGAGAGAGTTGAGATTTGAAACCTGGACCGTAAGATAATGCAGAAACTCCGTTTGTCGCCTGATTGAGATGCTGCGCTGTAGAGGGGATGCGCTGCGCAAAGCTCCTTGGTTCGTTTCAGACTTCCATGGTGCCAGCAGGCTGGACCTCATCGTCATCGTCGTCGCCGTAGCTGCCGACGCTGCTCAAGTCGTCGCTCTCATCTGACTGCTCGCCGGCTTCGTCGACTTGTTCTTTTGTGGCGTATTTTGCGACATACTCTGCGATCATTTCCGTCAGCATGTAATTCCTCTTTTGTTCATCTCTTGCAAGCAACGCTGTTTCTTATCCAGCCACCGCAAGCAACTTTTCATAAACTCACCTTTGACCTTGATATCATATGCCTTCGGCTCTTTCATCAGCAGCGCCGCCGCTTCGCCATTCAACGGATCCGTGGGATTGGGGTAGCGCAGGAGCTGTGGGAGGAAGACCTCGAAGATGTTGACCATGTCGTACATCGGTGACCAGGTCTGGTTGATGACGTCGAGACACACGCTTCCGGATAGCTCATCGATGTTAGGGTGGAAGATGCGGTTGACGAAGCCGATGCTGGGCGACTTGTAGGGGTACTGATCGGGTAGTTCGACGTGGATCTTCCAGAGGCCGCCGAGGAAGGGTGCTGTGGGTTGATCGTTAGCCTCAGGCTTCCATAAGTGGGTAGTGGTTTGCTGTCAGGGTATACTTGCTCTCTTCAGGGCCCTTGAAGCGGACGTAGAACTCTTGCATGTTGTCGTTGACCAGAGTGACTTCGTAGTCGCTCATCAACATCTTCATGACGTCTGTCTCGATTCTGCGCTTTGGGCTAGACATTTTGGCGGTGTTGTACGCTTTCTTGCAGGCTCAGTGGTGGTATTTCGTCTGGCGTGCCAACCAGGTGTCGCGGGGTGGTGAATGCAGTCGCGGGAGGCGGTGTTCGGGGCCTCGGAGCTTGGTGGCGGATGGGCAAGGATGTTCGTCGGGCTGCAACAAAGGACTACACAGCGAGAAGCAGGTAGCGGCTTGTCCAGTGATTGAGCGGGTATGGCAAGGTATCGGGGTGTCGCAGTCGATATGCCCCGCTCGATTGAAGCTTGTCTTGGATGAGAAGTTGCAGTGAGCAGTGGTTGGATCTGGGAGGGCGGGGTTAGGTATGCAAGTAGGTGGTGGTTAAGCAGTTAGTAGGAAGATGTGGAAGAGAGGAAGGAGCAGTAGAGGTAGATGGTTAAGGTTATGAATCAGGAGCAGCTTGGTCCAGAACAGCAGCATGTCAGGTCACGCTGGACACATGACGCGAGCAGCTTGCCTTATCCCGATTGCGAGGCCGAAAGCCGCCGGCTTATGGTGCGCGATAAGATAAGGAACAGCAATGGTCACATGCTCATGATTGCCCCTTTGATGCGATTTGTGCAATACAACTACAAAGATATGACTGGCATGTACTCATACAGCTGGGAGCTTGCAAACATCGCTTTACAGTAGAGCTACCTTCATAAACTCGAGCAAACGGAGAAAGTACAGGCGTATAGAGAGCTCCAGAAACCCCCACCATGATGGACGATCGCTGGCGGTTTGTCGATCATTAAATCATATCTGATCAAACCCTCCCAGCAAGCACAACATCTCAAAATAACATGATAGCAGTACCTTCAACAGACCTCGGTAGGAGGCCATAACCACCATCAATTCAGCCCCAAACTACTGTATCATCCGCAGACGCAATCCCTCAATCATTGTCATTCTAAGCACCGCATACCCGGGCTGGACCCTTCAAATTGCCCTCAGCCCACAGCCAAACAAAGCCGAGGCCGAGGGCCAGCCAAACTTCTCGCTCGTCCGATTCTCACACCTACAATGTAGAATTGTGTACAGCACCGCGACCAGTATTTCCACACCGCCCACCCACAAAATAAATCATGGAGCCACAGTCATACTCGACCTTGTCAACCATACACTTCCACGCTTCGAACCATCCACATTTAATACCGCATAATCCATCAACGGCAATCCCAGGATGAGCGCAAACATGTCGCGTGCCTTGTTGTTCAATGCCGCAGCAACAATACCAACTACATTTTCTGCCACTGCGCCCTCACGAGCCTGCACCGTCGCTTTGAACAGATGTCTGGCCCGCCCCAGTGTCCAACACGCAACCCACAAACCAACACACCCCACCATCCGACACTCCTCCCACTCCCCCCTCGGCGCCTCAACCACTACCCGCAAAAAAGTCACCCTGCCCACCATAGCCGCCATGCACAAGCGCCGCGAGCCCATCACCATGCTCACCGCCCACGACTTCCCCTCCGCGCACGCCGCCGACCAAGCCGGCATGGACATCATCCTGGTGGGCGACTCGCTGGCCATGGTCGCGCTAGGAATGGAAGAC
>Ga0265797_10008176_pt1 | contig 14042 bp, 6 predicted proteins | sample P2T30metagenome_FD_192433 | JGI IMG/M metagenome (GOLD analysis project Ga0265797, IMG submission 192433) | Plant litter microbial communities from East Loma Ridge, Irvine, California - P2 T30 | ecosystem: Environmental > Terrestrial > Plant litter > Unclassified | place: USA: California... | reverse complement strand
TCCAACAGAGACCAGCCCTGGCCCCACGATAAACAGCAGCGTGCAAAAGCCTACGGCATGAGCATGAGGTGATTATGCCTGCCACGAATTGGTTGACGATAGGGTGACCTCTCTCCTCTTTTTTTTCTTTTTCTTTCTATATCATATTCCATTTCCTTTGACAGTGGGCAGCTGTAAACGAGAGATGCCCTGCGATGTTTTGCGTTCTGAGCGGAGCCTTTTGTTTTTGTTTTGGTTGAGAGAGAAGAAATTTACTCTTTTTGTTTTTTGTCATGGCATCTTGTATATAATTTGTTGATATGAGACAGATAATATATAATTTCTTACTTCTTTGGCTCTGGAATTTGAATGCGTGCCATCACTTATCGCCTATCTTCTAACAACAGTCAATGGGTTCTTGGTCACAAGCCGATGTGGCTCCCGTGCCATTTGCCACCGCGGCCATGCAAACCATTGAGACAGAAGCCACGTCCGTTGTCTCCATGACCATTTCCATGTCCATGCCCATGGGAGTGCTGCACCGAATCACCCAGTACTCTCTCGTCGTCGACAGTAACTGTTCCATTCACTGCTAACGCATGGCGATAGAACAGCTCGGTGTCTCCGCCGCCTTGCGCCCCATACCCATGACCGGCTCGAATGCCCGATAGCGTCATATCTTGCTCTGTGGTGCCGAAGCTGAAAGATTTCGACGATGTCGTGTTCGCTAGGTAGGTCGCGCTGCCGTTTTGAGTCGTGCTAAGCAACGCCCCCTGTAACCCCGGAGCAACATTCACGAAAGCTTCCAGCCCGGTTGGGAAGACAGCTTGGCCAGTGGTCTGCACTTTCTTCGCGCGATTGACATTTGCGACAATGGAGATGTTGCCTGCAGGAAGAGTCTCGTAGTCGGAGTATACGTAAAGGTCGTAGGAGAGAGAGCGTTCGTAGCCGCTGGAGGAAGAGTCGTGGCCTGTGGTTAGTTGGGTGTTGGTTGCGGTGTTGCCGGAGGAGGTTAGGTTGCCTGTGTTGGAGAAGGTGCGGTTTTGAAACCAGGAGGCTGTTTGGGATCCGGAAGAGAGGTTAAGGGTTGAGGTTAGGGAGAGGGTGCGTTGGGCGCTGACGTGGTAGAGGAGGGTTGCGTTGGTGTTGTTTGGGGTTGTGAGGTAGGAGGTTGTTGAAGTTAGAGTTGGAGGAGGAGTGAGGAGGTGCGGGCCTTGGCCGGTGGTGATGTGGCCTGCGATGTCGAGCCAGATGAATATCTTGCCTGAGACGAGCCAGTAGTCGTCTGTGGTCTCGGAGAGTGATGCTGTACCATTTCCATTATCATTAAGACCATTAACACGGATCTCGAAAGTATGCCCGGTTCCGTCACAGAGCAAAGGCAGCCAAGGCGTGATGTCGATCTCGTCTTCTTGCAAGTCGAAAGCGTCGATGCCGACTATGGGACGCCACAGGCCTGGTACCACGCCGCCTGTGAAAATGATTGGGAAGGGCCAGGCGACGCCTGCTAGTGAACCGTCGATGAAAACTTGGACTTCACGGAAGGGAGAGTAGCCTGGGAGGGTGCCGGTTTGGGGGAAGGTTTGCGTTGAGGATTCGGGGACGTTGCTCCACCAGAACTGGATGGGTTGTTAGGGTTGTTTGGACATTGATCTGCTTCAACGATGACTTACTTCTTCGTTAGATTGACCTGCTGCTGCGACGGTGAAGACGGCTTTTTTGGTGTTGCGTGGGATGGTCAAGCTGCTTATGGCAGTATCTTTCGATAGGTCGAAGACGCTAGCCATGTTTTCAGCGGCTTCGTCTTTGGACACCGGAAGGATAAGATCGGCTGGCTTCGCGGTATTTCTTGCATTGAAGAATGTTGCGGTAAGGGTTACGTTGAAAGCGCCTGTGTAGACGTCGTCGATGAGGTTGCCCAAGTCGAAGATGAGTTTTTGGTCTTCTTTGAACAAAGACAGGTAGTTGGTCATATCCTGTAGACGTACAGTCAGCAGCACGCAAGCAGCAAGCATCTCGGACTAATTCGAACGACTCACTTTGAGGTAGGTCCATATAATCCCATTGGCAGTAGGCTCAGCAGTCGAAGTACGGAACACCTCGACGTTACCCAGGTACACGATTCCGAGTCTGTCGAATTGCCTTCCGGCCGAGACGACTGTCAGGTTCCAAGTCACCCTGTTGAACTTACAGCTGGGAGCGCTGTAGTTGCCAATGAAAGGCTGTCCGTATGAGTATCCGAAAGAATGAACGGCGAGAACTTCCTCACAGATTTGATGGTTGTTGCCATAGTTTCCACTGTTGGAGTTGTTGCTATCGTCCGTGATCTGCAGGGCACCGCTGTTGGCTAATGTGAGTACAGGTGGATGTATCTGGAACACTTCCAGTAGGGAGGGTGTCGGCGCTCTTTTATAGTGCTGCGCCGGAATGGTAATTGGAGAGGTTATCGCAGCGCCATCGTCCTGAGGTTGCGAGAGCAATTGATCTGAGAACCACCACACGGTAGAGAGCACAATGGCAAGCGCTATGGCGGCTTTGAAGATGCTGTATCGGGCATGGGAGGCCACCCAATGCTCATCGTACGCACATTTCCCATTTCTGTTTCGGTCAGAGGACTCGGGCGAAACCTTCTCGCATCCTGCGTATGTACGATGTGCTGTCGGCGCATGCGTCTGGGGGTGGGAGAGGGACATCTTGGGAACGAGCGGCTGGCGCTCGCCCGCAGTCGATTCCCGCCCCATCGTATATATCTTCAAGCATGAGACAGGGGTGCTCAGCCTAGAGGTGTTTTTGGGAAATTCTGCAGATTGTGCGCCGTGATTGCGTGTCACGAGATGGTAAGGTATTTGGAAGACGTTGAGGTCGATCGCTGGCTGTCGCTGGCCGCATGACCCCAGAGTGGTGCAATCGCTTGCATTCATCCGAGGGCTTCACAACCCGCAATCAATGATTTTGATTGAAGACCTGCCGAATTAGGTAGGTCCTAATTGCCTACGCCTGGAGCTTATCTTTCTTAGTCGTTGCTTGAGTTGGATTCATCGAAGTCACTAAAGCTTACAGGCGACATGCAGGGAAGTTGTTCGGTATCACTGCGAAATTAGGAGGCACTTTGAACATACTGTCGGCAGCAATGAACTACAGGATACCAGCAAGCAGTTTGTCTATGCTTGACTATGATTAAAGATCGCGGTGTATGCTCGCAATTTAGAAGAGACGTTCATATGTACTTCACCTTCGGCGGACAGCGGCAAGTTCTGAGCTGAAGTTTGCATACGATATCTCGACCTCACTTGAAGGTTTCTTTGTCTATTTGCTAGTACCACAGCACACAAAGACTTTAATGGGTATGATACCAATGAAATAATGTTTAGAAAATAACATAACTCGCACGGTAAACATGCTGGTATCTCAGCACATGTTCTTTGGCGCGATCTCAGACACCATTGAGACTCTATTCAGAACCGGCAATTACGTCGAATACCGGCATGGACGTATCAGCAGTGACAACCTCGAGGAATTCCTGTATTCGCCATTGAGATACTGTTTGACTTGTACGGTTCTTGCGTATTTGGTGCGCTGACATCAGCTTGTGCAGAATGATGATGCGCTCGCTCTTACCGCTGAGATACTCTTTAAGTTGTGCCCTTGCTAGGAATGTACTGTGCTAGTACTATCATGCGTGCAACCATGACACACTTGCCTTTGCCACTGAGATATCAAACATGAGGTTCTAGTGTGCCTGCGGCTTCAAGCCGGTATCATCCAGTATAGTCCTTGAAGTAGTCACGCCGACCTTTGAGATACTGGTGAGAGAACGGGGCGACGTCTGTTACTGGTACGCGGATATCAGCAGCAATAAACCCAATACAAACCTTGCCCACCATTGAAAGGCCAACCATGAGAGCCTGGTGCCTATGTAGCTTACAGAGAAGTGCGACTTAGTATAGTCGTTGAAACAGCCGTGCTGTCCGTTGAGATACTGTTGGGAGGGCGTGGCAGCGTCAATTGCCGGTTCGCATGTATCAGCAACGACGGACTCAAGAACAGCATTACCCACTGTCGAGATATCGAGCATAGCGCCCTGGTATTTGTGTAGCCTGTACGCGGCTGCGATCCAGCGTAGTCCATGTAACATTCACACTTGCCATCGAGATGCACAAATCCGTTCCTGCGCTCACATTGACATTCGTGGTGGTAGCTGAGAGACTAGCAATATAAATATCGCTGAGATCCAGTGAGATAAGCGAAATCGCTTGTAGACGGTTCGCTGCAAAGACGGTAGTACCTAAGAGGTCAGCAAAATAACCACGGATGCGGACCAGTGAGGCACAATCGAGAACTCCTGATCGTTCATGTCGACCGAATGCTATTGTCATCACGCATATCGTCAAGAATAGCCTCGCTTGCCGTCGAGATCTCCACGATCGATCGAAGATGTCGATGTATAGGCAAACAATAGGTGAATCGGCTTGTTGTCGCCGCAGAGATAATGAGGTCTGAATTTGAAGTCAGCGGAAGAACAATGGGTAGCAGTGAATTGTTCATTGTTCGCGCGACACATGAACAGTGACTAGTGAAAATACTCCCGCGGCGGTTGCCTGCTCGCCCTTCTGCCCCACCTGCAGTGAGGTTGGTCGCCCACTTTACCCTCTTCCGCTCTCGCGACTTCTTTCACACCACCCACCCAAACACCACACAACACACACCAAGATAGCAAAACACACACCGCGAGAACATACCATCTGCCACAACCCCAACCACCAGCACCGCCGCCAGCGAGGAAGGCCATCACCATGTGGCCGATCATCCTCGCCGCGATCTGCTTCGCGCTCTATCACGCACCGGCACCGCGCGCCGCCCTGCGTGATGTGCAGCAGTACTTTTTCCCGCGCATCAGCGCACCCTCCTCTAGCACACCCTTCGTCCCAAGCACTGTTCCCGCCGGCCCTGTCCTCACCAGCACTGTCCCCATTGTAGAGACCAGTTGCCCGGTGAGCGACTTCACCTCGACACTCTGGTTCTGCCCGTCTGCGACCGCGACCGCGACCGCGACCACCGCCACAATCACAACCTCGACAAGCACTCCGCTCTTTTCGCCCAGCGACATCCCAGAGCCGCTGACCGTCGAGACGCATGCGCCGTCCGTCACCGGCATTCTCTGCGTTGGTCTCGTCGCTTTCTTCGCCGTTCTGCTCATCTGCTCCAAACGCAGAAAGGTGCAGTTGAAGGGCATGCAGCTCCCTGTCGCACCACCCGAGGAGGTGGCGACTATGACCTGCTGGGAGTCAATCGTGACAGGCGCTTTCTACGACTGTTCCGCCGACCGAGAGACCCTGAACAACATCGCGATCCTCCAGTGGCACGACAACGAGAGCCTTCGGTCGCAAATCACTGCGAATAAGCGCAGCAGCGATGACAGAGAGAGCGCCCACCAGAAAAAGATCGATGAGATCGAGTCTGAACACAAAGACGAGGTGAGCCGCCTCCACAAAGAGATCACTGCCAGAGAGCTCGACCACGGAAAGAAGATCGGCTCTATCAATGCCGATCGCGATGCCGTAGAGAAGGGCCTCCGAGAGCAAATCGCCGCCATAGAGAGCGCCCACCGAGACGAAATTTCCAGGAGACAGCGCAGCTACCAATTGGGAATTGACAAGATCAAGTCCAATCACAAGAAAGACATTGCTAAGGCTCACGAAGATGCGAACAACCAGCGCAGGAGACTGGGCGAGGAGGTCCGGATGCGTGAGGAGGCGGAGGCCAAACTGGCCGCATTCATCAAGGCTAGCATGCTTGTATCTGGTCTGCCAAAGCCAACGGCACAGACATCGCCACAGGATGGCGCGCCCACCAGCACTGGAGACCAGCTTCTCACACCACCTGCGGCGGCCGTGAGCTCGATTACACAGAACGCTGCGCCTGATAGCACCACAGATCAGCTTCTTCTTGCACACACAGCGACCGAGGACTCGACGAAAGAGGCCGAGAAGGCATTGCCTGAAGCACCAGCATCGCCAGTCACCACTTCAGAGCCAGATTCGGCAGAGCCGACGGCAGAGACATCGACACAAGATGTCGCGCCCGGCACCGAAGGCCAGCTTCCCATCCCGCCTGCTGCTACCTCCAGCCCAGTTGTAGAGCCCGAGGAACCCTTGTCTGCAGAGCACGCATCACCAACCACCACTCCGGAACTGGATTCGGCAGCAAAGACATCGACACAAGATGTTGAGCCCGAGACCGAAGACCAGCTTCCCTCTCCACCTGCAGCGACCGAGAGCTCAATGACAGAGCCTGAGGAAGCACTCCCTGCATCAATCCCGAGCCCGATTACAGAGGCCGAGGATAAGTCGCCTGCTGAGACTGAGGGCCTATCAGAGGCCGAGTCAACAAACAGCACAGAGCACGAGCAGGAGCAGGAGAAGGAGCAGAAGGAGAATGAGAAGGTGGAGGAAGAGCCTCAGAACTCTGGGATGCCTCTCCACGAGCCCTCTTCAATGGGCGAGGGAGCAGAGCAGATTCCCCAAGACCAGGAGAAGGGCTTAGCACAGGATGCACCCGTTCCGACCGAAGAGCCGGCAGCTACTTCACAGCTGACCGAGCCTAAGGCGGCTCCTGGCCCTGCTACCAGCGACGATGGTGCGTCCGAGGCACCTGTTACCAAGAAGGTCCTGCCGGAGGAGCAGACCGGTGACAGGGAGACCAAGGAGCCCACGGCTGTAGAGGAGAGTGACGAGATTCTTGGCGCTATTGCCAGCAACAATGGTGCGATCATGGCACCTGCTACCAAGGAGAGTGACCCGCCTCTCCCTCCCTGGCATTTCATGACCAGAACGCATGACACACCATATGTGCGTCGTCATGGGTCAGCTACTGTCGACGACCTGGTTGACAGTATGGAGATCTCGGGACGTAAGAAGGCCGAAGAGCAGAGCGGTGCCAATGCCTTTGAGGTCTCGGAGATGGTTGCCCACCTGATCTCCCCACAGCCTTCCAGCGCTATCGCTGTCGACTCTGGCGAAGGCATGGAGACCGAGGAGTCCGAAGAGACACCATCTTCCGAAAAGATGGTTGTTGACGACGAAGGTCCTGCCAACGACTCCAGCGCCGAGCAGTCCAACTCGGTGCCTGATGAGACACCGCCTCCGGACGACATGGACACAAGCGACAACGGTGGTACTGCCAACGATTCCAGCGCCGGGCAGTCCAACTCGGTGCCCGATGAGACACCGCCTCCGGATGACATGGACACAAGCGAGAACAATGCCACTGCCAATGATCACGGCACTGAGCAGTCCGACTCAGCCGACGGGATGCAACTGGACTCTCTTGGGGATGGCGAGAATGGCGGCAATACTGCCAACGACTCCGAGAATGGGTCCTCAGACCCAGCCGGAGAGGACTGGTTAGGCTCTGGCATGGTTCACGACGGCGATGATGTTGCCACCAGCGGAATTGGGTCTCAATCGAACGGTACTACCACGGAGATGGCACAGTTCTCTCAGCAGACTCATGGCAACGGCCAGGTGCTTCCGTACCAGAGCAACACCATGCACGCCGCGGAGACGGCGCAGTACTCTCACCAGGCTTCTGGCAACGGCCAGATGCTTTCGTACCAGAGCTCCAACATGCCTGTCGCGGAGACGTCGCAGTACTCTCACCAGGCTTATGGCAACGGTCAGGTGCCCTCGTACCAGAGCACCAACATGCCCGCCGCGGAGGCGCCGCAATCCTCTCACCAGGCTTATGGCAACAACCAGGGCCTTCAGTTCCAGAGCACCAATATGCAGTCCATGGAGATGACGCAACCCGAGAACAATCCTTCCGGTAATCTCAGCGGTGCTATGGACATCGAAGAGGAGCCACCGCAGTCCTCCGGTGGTTTCAACGGTGCTACCAAGAGCACCATGGCCAGTAACGTGCGCCCTGCCACTGAGCCGGCTAGAGATGTCTCTGAGGAAGAGGATGCGTGGAGCCAGTTCGAACAGGCCAAGAAGGCGGACACTCCCATTGAGACTCCCACCAGACAGCCTTCCAAGGAGCAGGCTGCGTGGAACAAGGCCAAGACGCTCGAGGAGCCTTCGAAATCCTCGGAAGATGACCCTGTCGAGCGGGACTACCGCCGCACTGGATGGAGACCTGATGAGACGGCGGATCTGCCTCCAGACGAACCCGATTCTGACCTCGACGACGACGACGAAATGTCCAAGGAGATATTGAAGAAGATGATGGAAGATGACGATGCGGATGAAGATCCTTCAGCCGAGTCTGACGAAACACCCGAAGAAGACAGCAAGCCTGCTCCACCACCAGCTCGGGTAATCAAGATGCCTCGCACCAAGAGGACGATTGCACAGATGGCGCAGTCCCACTTGCCGGCACAGGGCGTGCAGAGCACACAGCAAACCCCATCGCAGCCAACTCCGCAACCCTCAACCCAGAACAATCCTCCCCCTGCCCGTCCTGCGAAAGACAGGGCCTTGGAAAAAGCAACGGAGATGAACAGCTGGGTGGTACAAGCGAACAAGGTGTCATACCAGTGGATGCCTAGCGAAGGATCAGACGCCACCACCTTCATAAACATGAAGCGCGACCCTGCCTCGCAATTCTCGAAAATCATCGACGACGCCCAATTGGCCGCGGACTACCTGAAGAATGACCTCAAGAAGTCACCCTTGTCGGCCGGGGCGGAGTTGATGTTCCGTCACGTGGTCCCGGGAGTGAAGAAGATGCGTGTGCAGTACGCCAAGCTCAGAGATCGCAAAGGCTGCCCCCAAATGTTCGTCTTTCTGATGAGCCACATCGACGGTATGTTGAATGAGTTGAAGGACCTGGTGCCGGAAGAGTTCACACCGGCAAAGGACCAGCCACTGCGAGTCAACCCTCTCTTTGCCCCTCAAATGAACGTCAAGCCTTCCAACGCTGCAAAGCAGATCTTCGATTGGATATACGATGCGAAAGAGAAGTGCTACAGTTGGCAGCCTGACCTAGAAGAGGGCGGGACAGACGCCGACTCCTTCGCCAAGATGCAAGTCGACTACCTCTCACCTCTCTGGCAGATCGATATCAGGATGTGTGATGCCGCAGAATACCTAGAGCACGAACGCCAAACGTTGCGTCAGGCGGTTCAATTGTACTGTATGAGGGTTCTTCCGTTGGCGGAGTCAATGCGTGAGCAGTACGAACAGCTTGGTGCGCTCAAAGACTGTCCCAAGGTCTTCGAGAATTTGCTGTCCCATGTCGATCGAGTGTTGGTGCAGTTGAATGAGCTGGAGCAGGAATCGTCCGCAGCAGTGGCACAGTCGGCACAGAGCACACCGCAAGTCCCACCACCGCCGCCATCAGTTACGCAAGCTGCAAATCCTCTCCTTTTCGCGAATTCAGCCACTCAAGCTGCAAATTTAATGAAGAAATGGTTGACCGACGCCGGAAAAATGCACGGCGAATGGGCGTCGAGCCAATACAACGCCAAATACTTCGTCGCCGAGCGCAAGAACACTGACTCTGCATTCTCAATGGTCGTCAAACAGATGTCATGGGCCGCGCACTACCTGGAGAATGGTCACTACAAGCCAGACATCAAGCCAAACCGCGTTCTCCGTGATTGTCTTCAGCTCGCGGTGACAGTACTCTTCCATTACCAACAGCTGTACAACGCCAAGAGCGACAGCAACCTTCTCTACTGGTTGAAGGAAGATATCGACCGGGTCCTGGAGGCGTTGAGAAAGATCAAGCCGTAGGAGCGGAGATGATCCTGGTCCCAATTCGCGAAAGATCAAGCGGTGCACTTTGGATACGCCTGTCCAAACGTCCTGGAAGGAAGGAAGGAGGGAAGGAAGGAAGAAGAACGGTTGGATGGCTCACGGAGAAGCCTTCGGCCATCGTCTGTTTGAAGGAAGAACGATTGAGCTGTTGAATGGTTCACGGAGGAGCTTTGAGTGTGGAGGAGGCTCGTATAGGGCTTGACCCAGTCGCCCTGAAGTTTTTGATAATTGTCTTTTTGAAGTAAAAAGAGCGGTAGAAAAGTTGACGGAGCAGCCTTTTTGTGGCCTGAGTTTGAGCATTGTGCTTTGTTGGCTCACTTGCGAGGGAAGTAGGTACCTGGCACGCCAGGTACCGAGTACCCGGGTGGGCCACGAGTGCTCTGTGATATGCAAAGGTACATAGATAGGTTGTCCCAAACAAACAAAAAAAATGGAAACGTAGTTATAACAACTGACCATCCTCACTTCCAATCCCTCAACAAACACGCGACACGCGCGGCTCAATTCCACGCAAGAAGGAAGGACCGATTCGGCACCCCAAGAGCATTACCGAGGCCGATCCTAGCAAATCCTCCCCCCACGCTCGCTCCCTTGTTCCCCACCAAAGGTCAGCAAGCAGCCCGTAAGGCAAGCTCCAGCCCGCCCAACACAACTGTATCGTCCAGCCACGCACGCACTAAACATCGGCTTAGCCATTGCTGGGCCCTTACCGCAATATCACTCGGCATAATTGCATTCAGGCACACTCACTTCGACTCTTCATCACAGTACCTCTCTCCCTCTCTCTCCAATTTCTCCCCACGTGACCATGTCGTTGACCATCCTCCCTAGACGAGTCGCTCTGCGCTCAGCTGCAGCCCGCTCAACACCATGGGCTCGCCAATTCAGCACTGTTGTCGATGACACATTCTCGCCTGTTGCTCCTGCTTCCGCTCCGCCGCCTCCTCAAGCCAGAAAGGGAAGAGTCCTCGAGGAAGCTGTCAATGCCACGACACCAAGATATGACTGGACTAAGGATGAAATTCGAGAGGTCTACAACACGCCGCTCATGGAGCTTGCTTTCCAAGCGGTATGAACTATACTTGCGGCCATTGGAGTTCATGGACGGCTGGGACTGATAAAATTTCAAGGGAACTCTCCACAGACGATTCCACTCTCCTTCTGCGGTGCAGATGTGCACGCTTATGAACATCAAGACTGGTGGTTGCAGTGAGGATTGCTCTTACTGTGCGCAGAGCTCGAAATATGACACAGGTATGTTTTGAAGATCGTCCAACCATTTGCGAGCCTACCACTAACACATTCTCAGGCCTCAAAGCAACAAAGATGTCCTCCGTTGAATCAGTCCTGGAAGCTGCAAGAATCGCAAAGAGCAATGGCAGTACAAGATTCTGCATGGGCGCCGCATGGCGTGACATGCGAGGCCGCAAGACAAGCTTGAAGAACGTCAGAGCCATGGTCGAGGGTATCAGGGCACTGGACATGGAAGCCTGCGTCACCCTGGGCATGATCGATCAGAGCCAAGCCGACGAGCTCAAGACCGCCGGTCTGACTGCGTACAACCACAACCTGGACACTAGCCGCGAGCACTACCCGTCTGTCATCACAACACGCAGCTACGATGAGCGTCTCGCCACGCTCAAGCACGTCCGCACCGCCGGCATCAACGTCTGCTCCGGCGGCATTCTCGGCCTCGGAGAAAAGCCAGAAGACCACGTCGGCCTCCTCTACACAATGAGCACCCTCCCCGAACACCCCGAATCGTTCCCCGTCAACGCCCTCGTCCCCATCAAAGGCACTCCTCTCGGCGACCGCGAGCGCATCAGCTTCGACGCCATCCTCCGCACAATCGCCACAGCCCGCGTTGTCATGCCCGCCACTATCGTCCGCATCGCAGCCGGTCGCACGACCATGAGCGAAGCCGAGCAGATTCTCTGTTTCTCTGCTGGTGCGAACGCTGTTTTCACAGGCGAGAAGATGTTGACGACTGAGTGCAATGGCTGGGATGAGGATAAGAAGATGTTCGATCGTTATGGGCTTACTCCTATGAAGAGCTTTGAGCGTGGTGGGTACAGAGACAGCAACTGGGGTAAGGTCAAGGAGGCGGCGGCTTTGGAGGCTGAGGTTCCTCAGCAGGGTGCTGTGGCTGCTGCAAGCGCGTGAGCGGGATTGGGACTGCATTATTCATCATAAAAGCAGATGGAAGTGGAGAGGGCATGTGAAATAAAAGCAACGAACGATAGATCTAAGATCAAAATGATGAACCCATTAAACGAATCGATTTCCAACGTCTTCCGAGGTCGCGTGGGATATGCTCCTCCAGTTGTTGCACGTAAAATTACCTAAAGTACGTCCCGATCTTTCCATCAGCTATGTTTCAAAATCTCAGTGGCAAGCATAATCAATAATAGCTTCGGATCTAACAGTATTAGCATAATAAACGCCAACTAAGCTCTAATGGTATATCAATGCATCGCAGCTGGCAGGGCTTGCGTTTCTCGATACCACAGTACAGGTACTTCGTCAAACAAGTGATACGACATCCCGGCAGCGGTGCAAACACGTTCGTCGCGAGAATTGGGATTGATGTAGTACGTGCTTCGTACGATTGGAGTGTATTCGGTTAATGATGACTCGGATGGTTGTGATGGAGATACCATGTGCTTTTACTACATGCAGTTCAGTGTTGCTCAAACGTCAAGTCGTTAAGCTGTTTCCACGAAGTTTATCGATGGTGTTGTCGCCACCACGCTCGGTGGAGGGCCATGGAACTATGTGATTGGTAGAGTTGTACCAGAACAGTCATCATATATGGCCAAAGACGACTCTTCGTAGACCATTTCAAGCCATTGAGTCGAAAGATCAGAGCCGGACGAACCCCAACCCGAACCCTAAGGTACACTTCGTTCTTCGACAGTCCAAATACAGGCACCTGCAGCAGTATTCCCCATCTGTGCGAGGCAGACATTGAATACAATTCGCCTGAGCTTCTGACAGTATAAGTCGTACGTTCAACAAGGAGAGTGGCGGTGTATTAGCAATACTTGCTCGCTCGCTCGGCGATAACTTGCTCAAAGGAGATGGAAGGCGCCACCGAGGCCGCGGCGGACTGAGCCGCAAGTAAGGCTCACAGCATCGAATCGTCTATGTCATTCGAGGTGTCAAGTCGAGACATCTAATTGCCTCCCGCCATCGCTACACCACCACCACCGACACCAACTACCACCCACTCACATACGACCTCTCACACTGTGCATGGTGGCGTCGCAGTAGATCCGCCTACTCTACCCCTACCTCCACTGCCTACATACACCTCACGTCAACCATGGCGTCCGCTCTGCGCCGCCCACAGCAGCTAACGCGCTCGTCGCGCCAGCTCATCGAGGCCGCCTCATTATCACGAACTCTCGCCCGCCGCCCGGCTTCTATTCCTCGACCTCTTTTCGCATACGCGCGCACCCGCCAGTATGCCACCCAGCCGGAGAAGGATGGCGACAAGCCCGGCACTTCCGCTCCTGGCATGGAGCACCTCTACAACAAGAGCTCACCCATGTCTGGCTCACAGCCGCCTGGTGGCCCTAAGAAGCCTGAGAACGACGGCAAGTCGAAGCTCTCGAAGGAGGAGGCCGAACAGCTTGACGAGATGTTCAACTTGGTGAAGAAGGGCATGCCTTCTTCGATGGCTGCGGATGTCGACAAGTTCCTGGACAAGATCAAGAACGAGGGCATGCCCGAGGAGCTAAGAAGGACGATTGATGAGACTGCCAAGGAGGGCATGTCACCTGCCAGAGCCGCCACTTTCTGGAGGCTTACCACGCAGATGGCGAGACAGACAGTGGAAGAGACTGCAAAGACACAAAGCACAAAGCAGGAGGAGCCCAAGCAGCAGACATCAGAGGACCCGGGCCCTGGTAACAAGAAGAAGGACGGAAAGAAGAAGAAGGCGGACGAGCTCTTCCCTGGCATGTCCGGACTGAACTTCGACCTTTCGCAATTCCTCATCAGCGGTTTCGTCGCATACCTGATGTACAGGCTATTCGTGCCCACCGAGAACAGCAGGGAAATCACATGGCAAGAATTCAGAAACACCTTCCTTGACAAGGGCTTGGTCGAGAAGCTCATTGTGGTGAACGGCAACAAGGTCAGAGTGCACTTGCACCGCGAGAGCGTGGCGAGCATGTACCCTGAGTCGCCCGCCGCTCAGCCTGGCTTCTTTTACTACTTCTCTATTGGATCGGTCGAGGCTTTCGAGCGCCGCGTCGAGGAGGCACAGAACGAGCTTGGCATTCCCAGCAGCGAGAA
>Ga0265797_10008175_pt1 | contig 14042 bp, 19 predicted proteins | sample P2T30metagenome_FD_192433 | JGI IMG/M metagenome (GOLD analysis project Ga0265797, IMG submission 192433) | Plant litter microbial communities from East Loma Ridge, Irvine, California - P2 T30 | ecosystem: Environmental > Terrestrial > Plant litter > Unclassified | place: USA: California... | reverse complement strand
TATTCTTCCGGAAATTTGACGCATAGTACTTACATTCTGTCTCGCAGATCAACCAGCTGTACGTCACGGATGTCTCATCCAACAACTCCGACTTTGCCGACTCCACCATCATCGCCGACGAATACGCCACCCTCTGCAAGCTCTTTGTACTTGCAGAGGAGCTCATGGACGAGCAGGCGAAAGAAGCCATCTTGACTGCCATGTCCGCCCGCTCGAACGAACCCTTCTCTGATGGCGAAATGTACTATCCCGCAATCGACTCCACCAGATCATATACTAAGGCACACCAGAAGGTCGCTCAGGTCGCAAGCTTCTTGTCGATATGTACACCGAGTCAGGGAGAAGTCGGAGGCGGTGCCGAAAGACTTCTTGCATGATCTGGCGCTAAGCCTTTTGGTCAACCGCAAGAAGGGTTACGAGCGCCATGTACAAGGAGTCAAGGAGCGGAACGCGCTGGCGAAGCAGGAATTGTCGTCTTTGAGACAGGCGCAGAGGCCGTGGGCGAATGCTTTTGGTGACAGTCAGCCTACAAGCCCGCTTGACAAATGTTCTTTTGGATCTCCCACCAATTGATCGGGACTCGTGCAATTCATACTTTGAACACTTTGTATCTCGGATTGTGGGGTAGTCTTGCTGTGTACACAAACAAACCTTTCGAAATTGAAAGACTTAAGAACGGGCTGGAGGCATCACTGTTGCGAGTATCCTGAGGATGTACGGATCTATTGTTGTCCATGATGCGGCTGCTTGGAATAATCTATAGACGTCTCGAATAGCTTCCTTTCCCAGAAAACTGCCCTTAATTGTGTCAATCGCACATATCTGGAGCTCATGTTAGTAGTAAGCCGCAGGCTAGATGTCCCATACATTACCCACTCGCCTGTATGTTCTCAGAGTGATAGTATCTCCCACCATTCATGATGTTCGTATGCTCCGATCGTGCGCTTTTGGGTAAGCTGGTCTTTCGTATCGATGACCGATGCTAATGGCCTAGATACGTCAACATCCCAACTCTCCGCGTTGTCACAAGCGACGATGCAAAGCACCATATATTTTCAGTGCATGAGCATCTGATATGCGACTAGAGCGACTTTTCAAGACTGCGCTTAGAGAGTCTGAACTAGAGGAAAAAGAGCGCAAAGTCTCTTTCTCCAATGAGGAGCCCGATGTGCTCGCATTAAACTTAGAGCTGTTATGCGTGAGCATTTGTTCAAGTGACGGAAGCCTCGCTGAGATGTTTAGACCAATGTACTTCAGGTACAAGAAGTTACTATAGCCGAAGCTGAGCCTGGATTCCTAGAGTACTAAATGCTCAGTCAGCTTTACGCCGTGTCTGAGATGCTTATGGATGACAATACCGAAGAGGTCGTGCTTGCGACAAGATTTGTGAGGTCTCAAGAGCCCTACACCGACGGAAAGGTATATTCCCCAGCAGTACTATGTCTCCAAGTCATACACAATATGACATTAAGGGCGGTCCTGCTCGTCAGCTAATGGTGAGCTTCTACACAGAGAACAACGTCGAGAAACTGGGTGGTACTAAGCAGGAAGACATTACAAAGGACTTCCTTCACGAAGTGTCACTTAGCTTCATCGCGCATCGCCCGCTGCTGGAAGATCATACCGGCTTGAAGGAGACTCTCGTGTAGATTGAATAGGACTTCAAAAAGCAGCTGGCGACCAAAGACCAAACCATCAAGATCTACCTACCCATAACAAGGCCATACAAGCCGAAAAAGATAGCTTGCGCAGACACAACTGGAATTTGCGACAGGTAAGGAGGTATGGTAAGTAGAATTCATTGGCCGAGATCAAGCAGCTGGGTCATGAAGACCTCATCCAGCGACACTAGATCTCGCATGCGAAGCTGATCATCCGTAACGATCGTACGCGCATGTACGTGTGATTTTCGCAAGTCGGACGACCTTGAGCGTGTAGGGTACTTGTCTTGGGCTCATCCAGTCAGGTCTTTGGGTATTTAGGTATATTAGCTGGTCGGCAGCAATGAGGCACAGTAACGCCAATGTCCTGGCTCATTTCACTCATGTCACTTCGTTGTTGCCCCGGCGTGAGGTGCCGATGATTCCTTTTGGGCAACAACGAGCACGTTTGATCGTGATAGCTAGACTACAAGGCATGAAGAGACCTGCTGCGGTGCAAGCAATGGAGTCTAGAGTTGAATTTTTGGTGGGCTGTGGATGGGGTTATATTGGCCTGCAGGTTACGCCAGCCGATGTTGATACTTAGCATTCTTTCTACTGCCTAAACAGAACCTCGACGAAAAGATTATGCTCCTCAGCAATGGTGAGAAAGTTATGGAAGTTCACGAGCGTCGAAATAGATAAAAAGGACGTGGCCCACAGTAAGTATATACACAACTTGGACTGTGTGCAACGGGTTTGGTGAGCATCTCCATGGGACGCAACAGGAAGAGCCGACGGGAGTGCCTGGGCGTGACAGAGAAGCCGACGGGAGTGGACAGCAAAGGTCATGCGTTGTCTCTCTGTGTGGGTCGAGCGGACGAGCATGCAAAAAAGCGGCGAAGTTGTAGAAGACGCACTGAGGTGGTGTCGATGGCAGCGCCTTGCATCGAAGATGTCATACCTATGGCATCGTACACTACGTCCATGTTCACCCTTGTCATGCGCGTCAATTAATTCGTACAAGCGAGCACGGAGCCCTCATCATGAATACGGGGTTTGGCTTCATTTCAAACTTTACGAAGCTCACATTTTCACCACGACACTCGTAGTCTGCTGACTTGACAGAACTGCTTGTACCACCTTCCCAGCCGAATCGTCTTGGGATACAAAGCGCTCTGCATGGCTGGATCGTGGCTGACAAACATGACGTTTGACGGACCGGGCGCGGCTCGGAGATGTGCACCAAAACATCTTGTGATGATCAGGATTTGTGGGGAAGCTCGGGTCAGAACTGCACCAGGTCAGAGCTTGCCTCTGGGGCAACCCGTCGACTAAGAGTACTGCCGAGATATCGCCAGTGCTCGACCTGGCGGGGTGGTTACACCTTGCAGAATGTGCCAACAACCGGTGCGTGATCGTGGACTCGGACTAATTAGCGACGTCGCAAGGAGTCAGATGCGCTAAATATTCTTGACCACTGACCACGGAGACAGCTGTAAAGACACCCTGATGTACGACTGAACCCCGCTTCTTCTAGATCTCAAGTCGTACCCAAGACGCCACAAAATGCAAGAGATTCGATGTATTGCTTGGCTTCTGGTGGCGTCCGGCAGGGGCTGATTTCCCCAGGTGCTTATGTGCACATCGCGAACGCCAGGATCGCAAATGATGATTTACGTGAATGGGGTACCTGTTCGCTGACATGGCGGGTCCTTGCACCAAGGAGCGGGCAGACTTTCGATCGATGCCGTTGTTGAGCTCCCTGACGTTACGACGCGTCTCTAGAAAAGCTACGAAGTGGACCAAGAGCGGGTGCTCAGCGGAAAAGTGGCCGGTCAGCCCGTAGCCTCGAAAGAAAGGCGTGAAAACGTCGCTGTGGGAACCTACACGGGCGGGGATCGACAAAACCCCACAAGAGGCAGACGCATGTGCTAAGCCTGGGGTAGTTACGACAGGGACCGTAGCTTCCCCGGCGCGAACGCCTTGGTGGTGAACGGCAGTGTTAAAAGCTGACGATTCCCTTGCGTTTCCCTATGTTGCATGCTCAGGATCTCTCCATCCTCATCTCATTGATATATTGTCAACGAGTGGCTCCTGTTGCTACCCGCCTCTTGCATACGTCCCTGACATCATGCGTTCTGTGGCTGCATTTTTGGCGGCGATCGGTTCAGCCTCCGCGCAGCTGGTACGTGCCTTTCCAAACATTCACACCCAGAAACAATGCACTTCAACCCAATTTCATAAGCAATTCTTATCAAAGCTGCAGAGATGTTACCCGATCTTGCGCACTTTGTTATATCACTATTTCCGTTCTTACGACTCGTACACAACACCGATCAACGCTTTGTTTGGGTACTTGAGCTGACTGTAAACAGTATCCAAATACCACATCTCCACCCACCAATGGCTCTGCAGATTCACTGAACAATGCCTACAGCCCGCCATTCTACCCTAGCCCGTAAGCAAAGCCACACTCCCACCATTACCAGTTTGCATCGATGCCATGGAGTCGTAGCAAGACATTCGGTAACCATGATGACGATGTCATGCTATGCTACGTGTATTCGACATATCGTGCAGCCCAACAAAGAGCAGGAACCAAAGACTGGAAGCTAACTCTCACCAGATGGATTGAAGGTCTCGGTGACTGGGACGAATCGTACAAGCGAGCCCAGGCCTTCGTCCGCCAACTCACACTTCTCGAAAAGGTCAACCTCACAACCGGAACAGGCTGGTCACTCGACCACTGCGTTGGAAATGTCGGCACAATACCGCGACTAGGCTTCGATGCGTTGTGCATGCAGGACTCCCCTCTCGGAGTCCGCTTTGCCGACTATGTTTCCGCGTTTCCAGCAGGTGGCACGATTGCCGCTGCATGGGATCGTGGTGAGTGGTATCTTCGTGGATATCAGATGGGTCAAGAGCACCGTGGCAAGGGTGTAGACGTACAGCTCGGTCCTGTTGTTGGACCTATTGGACGCAACCCCAAGGGTGGCGTAAGTTGAGCGTATCCCAGATCTAGGACGTGGCTGATGAAAGATTAGCGAAACTGGGAAGGCTTCTCTCCGGACCCATATCTCTCTGGCATTGCAGTTGCCGACACCGTCCGCGGTATCCAGGACGCCGGTGTGATTGCTTGCACGAAGCATTACATTGCAAACGAGCAGGAGCACTTCCGTCAGCCTGGAACCTTCGAGGGTCAGCAAGTGGACGCAATCAGCTCCAATATCGACGATAAGACGCTCCACGAGCTATATCTATGGCCCTTTGCCGACGCTGTCCGCGCAGGCACTGGTGCTATTATGTGCTCTTACCAGAAGGTCAACAACTCCTTAGGCTGCCAGAACTCATACCTCCAGAACTACGTTCTCAAAGGCGAACTTGGCTTCCAGGGATTCATCATGTCGGATTGGACCGCTCAGCTTACCGGTGTGGCATCGACCTACGCTGGTCTGGATATGACGATGCCGGGTGACACTGCATTTGATTCAGGTCTTTCGTTCTGGGGGCCCAATTTGACGATCTCCGTTCTCAATGGAACTGTTCCTGAGTGGCGTCTTGACGATGCTGCGACACGTATCATGGCTGCCTACTACTACGTTGGTCGCGACAAGGTCAACACGACTGTCAACTTCGACAGCTGGACGCGCGACACCTATGGCGCCGTGCATTTCTACGCCAAGGCTGGCTTTGCTTTGATCAACCAGCACGTCGATGTTCGCGCAGACCACTTCAAGAGCATCCGACGGTCAGCGGCGAAGTCCACTGTCCTGTTGAAGAACACCAACGGTGCCCTGCCTCTCAAAGGCAACGAGAAGTGGACAGCCGTCTTCGGCGAGGATGCTGGAGACAATGTCTATGGACCTAATGGCTGCTCTGATCGCGGTTGTGATAACGGCACATTGGCGATGGGTTGGGGCTCAGGTACCTCCGACTTCCCCTACCTCGTAACGCCACTCGACGCCATCAAGAGTGCTGTTACTCAGAATGGCGGCATCATCACGTCTGTCACCGACAACTACGCCTACTCCCAGATCCGAACGAACGCGCAGCAAGCTTCCGTTGCCATTGTCTTCATCAATGCCGACTCTGGCGAGGGCTACATCACAGTCGACGGCAATATGGGTGACCGCAACAACCTGACCGCTTGGCACGATGGAGATGCGCTCGTCCGCAACGTGTCAGCTCTATGCAACAACACCATCGTAGTCATCCACTCAGTCGGCCCCGTCCTTGTCAACTCCTTCTACCAGTCCGAGAACGTCACCGCCATCCTCTGGGCCGGTCTCCCCGGGCAGGAATCCGGCAACGCCATCGCCGACATCCTCTACGGCCGCCACAACCCCGGCGGCAAGCTGCCCTTCACCATCGGATCCGATGCCGCCGAATACGGGCCCGACCTCATCTACGAGCCCACCAACGGCGCGAACAGCCCGCAGGACAATTTCGAAGAGGGCGTCTTCATCGACTACCGCGCCTTCGACAAGCAGAACATCACGCCCGTGTACGAATTCGGCTTTGGTCTCTCGTACACTACGTTTGCGTACTCGAACATCCGAGTCACGAAGCAGAATGCCGGACAATACACGCCTACCACGGGTATGACGTCCGCGGCGCCAACGCTGGGCAACTACAGCACCGACCCGGCGCAGTACCAGTTCCCGGCGAATCTGAGCTATGTTGACCGCTTCATCTATCCCTACCTCAACTCGACGGACCTGCGCACCGCGTCCCAGGACCCGCAGTACAACGTCAACAACTACACCTGGCCCACCGGCGTATCAGACGGCGCGCCGCAAGCACGCATCGCAGCGGGCGGCGCACCAGGCGGTAACCCACAGCTGTGGGACGTACTTTTCAGCGTGGAAGCGACGATTACCAACTCTGGTACTCTGGCTGGCGATGAGGTTGTGCAGTTGTACGTTAGCCTGGGTAATCCTGATGATCCCAAGGTCGTGCTGAGAGGATTTGACCGCTTGAGCATTCAGCCGGGACAGAGCACGACGTTCCATGCGGATATCATGCGGAGGGATGTGTCGAACTGGGATACGGAGAGTCAGAACTGGGTTATTACTGACGCGCCGAAGACGGTGTACGTGGGAAGTAGTTCGAGGCAGTTGTTGCTTGAGGCGGAATTGGATACGGGGGATTATCGATGAGCTTATTGATTTGGTTTGGTAGCGCTGTATGCTGACGGATTAGAGTACGATGACGTGTTATTGGATGGTATGGGATGGTTCGGTTAGTGACGATAATGATCAATCTTTAATGACATGAGCTTTCTGCATGCATTTCTTCAAAGTACCTTGGAGAGCGAACCAGATCTCTTCTGTCTTACTAACCACGAGCAATCGACATTGCCACTCCCAACCCCGCAGTTCAGGCCAGAATCGATGCGCGGCGCGCATGACGTATGCGAGTCAACAAAGCCGGCGCGTCGAGTTTGCGTGGGGTCATGCGACAAACAATGGTGGCAGAGAAGACAACAATTGGGTATGCAAAACTCGTAGAACATGTCAAGCAATTCGTGAACAAAGATCATCTGCAGAGAAGAACAGTGTTCCAGAAGTTTGCAGAATGCGTGGTAGTTCGCGCAATGTGCACGCCCGTTGGCGGCGATCTTACTGCAGGCGAGGCGAGGACGAATAGCGTCATCTTTGTTTGCGGATGAGTGCAGAGTGCAGGGCGAACGCGCGACCTAATTGCATGAGTCTCCAAGCAAATCCCGCATGCGCGTGTCACTTGCCTCCGTACGCATCTCGCACACAGCAATTGACGTCCCCAAGGCTCAAGGCTGCGTGTCCTCCGCGCTTACGAGTTCCAACGAGCAAACTCTGGTCACGCGTCTAAACGCGGAGCGGGTCAGTGCGCCACTCCAACATTTCATTATCGACGACGGCCACCCGTCTTCCGCAACTTATCGATATCGGGTAGACAACGGGGGGAGCAGTTACATTCACCCCTCCTCGCACGCGACTGGAGAGCACCTGTTGGTAGACATATTCTACTGTCGCGGCTGCACGGCGCGCTGCCTGTGTTTACGTGACGAAGCCGCTACCGTTTCGTCTTCCCTTCTCCGCCTGACTGCGCTGACGCAGCCCCGTCGCCGACCGCCGCTGCTGTATATTGCTAGAGGAGACAGCGTTGGGAGGAATAGGGCATCGGACGCCGACGTGCACGGTAAGCTGCACCCACCCTTCGAGTCGTGGTGGATATGTTTCACTGCCCATGGCCGGGCCTCTTCTCTTCCACGGTCCCTGGCACCGCTCTACCACGGAACGGGACCGCACACCAACACTCGCTGACCATTATTTTTTGCACACACAGGACGACAGACACGTGAATACACACACACCACACTGAGCAGCCATGCCGCCCTCAAGTAGACGCAGCCTGCGCACCCGCGGCAGAGAGGTGGCCGACGCACCGCAGTCGGATGCAGACACGCCCGACTCGATAGCCACGCCCTCGCGCAAGCGCAGAAGAGTACGTAGCCCCGCCAGCAGTGCTGCTTCTCGGTCAGAGGACTCACTCTCACAGCTGAACGGCGCCCAAGAGGCCGCCGCCGCCGCCGACCCCCCACGCACACGCATCACCGAGTCGGTCGCCAGCAACGACTCCAACACGACCCTCCCCAACGGAGGCGACCTCGACAACATCCAGGACCCCGTCGAGCGCCAGAACCTCGTCATCGCCTCCCTCCGCACGCCGCGCGACTACACCCCGAACGCCGTCGTCGACTACGCCAACGATCTGCAGGCCCGCCGCACGCAGGGGCAGAACATCGCCGCCTTTGCGAAGATTGCCGCGCGCGACTGGTGCTTCTTCGTCAAAGACACGAGAGTCCTCATCGGCCGCGCGGATGCCGCTCTCCGCCCCACGCCAGCCGCACAGCAGCCGCAGCCCGACCTTACGGGACTGCCCATGAGCGAGACAGCCATCACGGAATGGGGCATCCATATCGATCTGGGACCCGAGCGCCAGGTCTCTCGCGTCCATGCCGAGATCAACTTCAACTCGGAGAACCAGACGTGGTACATCCTCGTTAACAGCCGCAACGGCCTCAAGCTGGACGACCGCAACTTGAGTAAAGGTGCAGTGGAGCCACTCCACTCGGGCATCTGCATTGGCATCATGGGCACGCAGATGCTTTTCCTGCTTGCCAACCAGGAAGACGACTTCCATCCCATGCTCTGGCGGCAGGTTAGGAACGAGGATGCCGCAGAGTCGGACAACGACCACCAACCGCCAAAGTCGCATCAGCACGCCCATCCCAGCGGACCAACGCCCAAGCGCGAGGCATACGATCCTTTCCCGCCCTCGTCGCATCCTCGCCACAAACAGCACTCGTCCCAGGCATACTACAGTCAGATGACATCTACACCAGGTCGTCCTCCGCCGGGCACGCCCCTGACGTTCCGCCACGACCGCGATCCCCGCAGCAAAGGATCACCTGCGACCTTTCTTGGTACTGTCTTTGAGGGCCAAGATGACATTGACTACAGCCACGATTCAGCGAAAGACATCAAGCCTCCATACAGTTACGCGCAGTTGATTGGCCAAGCGATTCTCAGCAGCAACGAGGAGATGTTGACGCTCAACAGCATCTACGAGTACATCAAGGTCCGCTACGCATACTTCCGTCACACAACCGCAGGCTGGCAAAACTCTATTCGGCACAACCTATCTCTGAACAAGTCATTCGAGAAGGTCGCTCGCCGAACAGACGAGCCTGGCAAGGGCATGAAGTGGAAGATTGCCGAGACAGAGCGGGAAGATTTTTTCAAGAAGCAGATGCTCAATCCTCGCAAAGGAGGCGGAGTCGCGATAGGAGCTCGGCTGGATGGATCCGGACCTAGCTCGCCTGCACTGGGCAGCCTTCGCGATGCCACTTCTCAGGCCACGGAGCGTCTTGTTGGTGTGCTTGAATCTGGCTATTACAGTCAGAGTCGCGTCAAGTCCCCGCCTCGATCTACTACGCCGCCTTTGTCGTCTGTACCGATGGCCAACGAATCGTATACGCCTGACCGCGGTCCGAGACCCTACGCAGGGTTCAAACAGTCGCCCAAGATGCATGATCACCACAACTTCGTTACGCCGGCTAAGCGCCTCGTTTACGGCAATGATGGTGCACGCGATGCCACCTACGTCAAGAACGATGATCCCAGTCGACATCTCGAGTCCTCGCCAGTGGTAGATCCAGTCAAAGGCAATGTCTCCGGAATGAAGGGCGAAGCTGCTAATTCTCCACCTACGCTTTACTCCGACAACAACCCGCATATGTACGGCAACCAAGATGCTGGCCGGGCCAATCAAGCTCTGGTCACTCCGCTTGTGACTCGCTACGCTCCTCGCCTCGCACCTCCCAGCACCGCGCAGATGCCCAGCCAGTACATGAACTTCTCGAGCCCGGCGCCGTTCTGGAAATTCATCGATCTTCCAAGCACACCTGCACGAGCACCCCTAGATCTCAGCCCTATCAAGCTTCAGCGTCCGGACGAGAAGGATGATGTAGACAACGAAGACACTGCGCAGCCTAGTTCGCCGCCCATGCTCAATGAAGAAGAGGAGGTTGACCCCGAGGACGAGGAGGGAGCCGAGGATGACAAGCCTGATGATGACGAGGAAGTAGCCCCCGAAAGCCCTAGCCGCACCGTGTCGCGCCCAGCTAGTCGCAGAGAACCGCATGTCAATGGATTCACGGGTGGTATGGTCCGGGGCGCGAGTCTCACGAGCTTTGAGGAAGAGGCAGAGGATGAGGAGAGCTACGACCTGTCTAAGTGAGTTTACTGCGTCGCACCTCAGCACCCAGTGAAATTAGGACCGAAGTGCTAACTATCTTGCAGGGGCTTCCAGAAAATCGGCTCGTTTCATCGCTCGATCGCCCAGGCGCATGGCATGCATTCGTCGGCGGGTGCGCCGCGGAGCGTGCCGGCGGGGAGTCATTAGTTGTGAACATGCGATAGGAATGAAGGGAAGGAGTGGGGTTGATGCTTGTTTGCTCAGTAGAGGATGCGTGTCAATCGGAGGTCGTGATTGTGATCGTTTATTTGGATTAGTGGGTATGCGTTTGTTTGCGTGGGTACGTGGTATGTGAGGATGTATGATTTTGTGGGCATTGTGTACTCTTCACTTATGGCGTTATTATGGACATGGGTATTTGGGCATCGTTTGGGGGTTGTTACGTTATGAAGATATGAGTATGACGTTTTCGCATATGTTTTGGGAAGTGTGTTGAGGACACGCGTATGTCAAGGGCGGTTATCGAATTGAAGAGTATTTGCAATGTTAGAAGATCAACTTGAACAATTAATCTACTTGCTCTTTGACGTGACATTCACTTTCATCACATTCACATCCGTAGCTCATCGGCATCAGCAGCACTTCATTGTCCTCTCGTTGCCCTTTCATTCCATACCATACTTCCTTCCCTCTCCCCAGCCCATCTCATCCCTCTCAATTAATCTCCTTATGCGGAAACCACTTGCTCGGCTTCAAATTCTTCTCCTCAAGCGACGCATCCAGCACGCCCAGACGCCGTATCTCGCCCGCGCTCGGCGCGTCGTCGCGCGTGATGTTCGCTTCGGCTTTGCGGTATGCAGCTTGGAGGGCGAGGGTACGTGCGGCCTGTGAAACGAAGGGGTTAAGTACGTTGATCTTGCGGTTTGGGGAAGGGCGGGTTAAGATGGGGAAGGGGAGTAGGAGGGGGAGGTAGGGGGCAAAGACGTACTTCTTTCTTGTGGTGCAGGCACTCGTAGTAGTCTTCGAGGACGGGCTGGCATTTTGCTTTTCCGGTCGAGTCTTCGGCGGATGTGTTTGTTACGTAGCAGGCGAGGACTTCTTGCCAGAAGGGGAAGCAGCGGCCGGAACCTGTTTGGGGGTTGGTTAGTTTGGATGTGGATGTGAGTGTTGGTGATGGTGTATGGGTGTTGATTTAGGTGGGGGGAGAGGCGGGAGAGAGGTGGGAGAGAGACGGTCAATGTAGCGATGTGGCGGTCGAGGTCTTTAGGGAGGTGCGTGTGGTATGATGATTGTTGGTCATGTCGTGGGGTGGAGTTCGTGGGTTGCGTAGATGCGCTGTTGTTGTCCGTACTGCTCATGAGAGCTGTCGTGTTGGTCCGAATCGTCCTTGTACATTCTGGGCGCAATCTAGGGTCTTCGATTCGCACAGTGTCTGTTGTACGACCCCATTCAAATCGTGGTTCGTGGTGTCGCATCCGTCCAGCTTCCGCTCGTCGTCGTGCCCATTGCCGCCCCATCCACGCCTCCACCGCCCTCAAAGCACCATCAACGTTCGCGTAAGGAGTGGATGTACTCACCACCAGCAAGTCCGTATCCTGAAGCCATTGTTGCGGGGTGTATATGTGTGATTCCGTACCGATGTGCTTGCGCGCCGATGCTCCAACGTTGCCGCGCTAGCTTGGAAGTGACTTATGTAAGCGACTTCGCGCGCTGGGGCGATGTCGGCACCGAAAGATGGTTCGGCCCTGCGCAAGTCCTTCACCATACTCAATGGTCCACGAAATGCGTGCGAAGGTGGACACTGGCGTCGGGAGAGATGGGGTCCAGTTGCGGTACCACCAAATACCTGGCGGGCGTTCGCCTCACTGTGCTCTACAAGCACGGGAGTGAAGAGCGAAGAGAGAAGAAAGAAGGTCTCATATGAAGGAGGTCGTGTCTATTGATGCACCGAATCTGACTACGTTTGCACCACGGTGTTGGTCGATTGACTCGGAATATTCCTTCGCCTTGGAGAATAGAGTAAGCTCGAACCTGCGCACTCATGCATCTCCAGTATCTTCGGGCTCACAGAAGTGGATCGGTTCGTGCTAAACTGTGCCCGACCCAGGAAATATGGTTCAAGAATTTTTACATCTCGCAGTATACTACAACAATGACAGTCTTTTCCCGTGTGCCTTCAAGGACGGTCCTAGAACAACGCCAAGTCCCCATCGAAACCGTCGTCATCACTGTTAACAGCTCTACCGCGTAAGTCTGTTTTTGCGACTACCATCATGCTCGCTGCCAAAAGCTAATTAGTGGAACCATGTTAGGCACCTCGAGAACATGCTCAACGGTATCGCACAGGATATCTACCATCATCCTACCGAGATGAACTTTTTACGATTCACACTGGCAGGAGCAACTAATGGTCTGGGCCGAATCTCGCAGTAATACTGTCTCTCAGCCCAACGCTAGCTGGTTTGCCAAGTTCCTTCTGACCGAGCTGAACTGGAAAGGCATGGAATGTAGCATGGATCTCAGAGGCTGTAAAAGCAAGTTCATGCATCTATATACCTTGTAACCAGTACGCTGACTTTTCAGATATGCCTTCGCCTGAGTTCATTCACCGGCATTATTCCAACGACCCAGGCCGGGATCGTCAGGTCATTTACACCCTGGACGCTTTCTCAAACTTCATCGTGAACTCGCTACTTACCAGGACGCTCTACGCGCAGCCAGAGACGACCTCAAGAACTACTGCGGTGAGTTTGCCTCAACCTTCTCGCACAGGAAGACAAAGGGTAAGAAGAAAATGTGTATGGCCAAGGTATGTCTTCAGCTTACATCTGCTCATATGCCCACACCGACTCGAGTTCACTATGTACAGATCATTCAAATTGTCATGGGTGTCATTGGCGCATTGATCACCATCAATACTATCGGCCATGCGATCTATGCTTTGGTTCCCATTCTTTCGGGAGGTATAGCTTCGATTGTCGGCACTGCTGGTGCCGGACTTGTTGAAGTAGCCACTGGAGTTGGTATCGAAGTCGGCGTTGAAGCTGGCGTCGACGCAGGAATCGCGGCCATCGAAGCTGGCATGGTTGAGGTCATACCTGGTACTGCTGTAATCGGTGCTAGCGACGTTGCCGCCGAGGGCGTCAGCGTGATCAGTGTTCTACAAACAATCTGCGAGATAACTTTACTGATCATTGGGACGTCTAGGTCACGGGACTCGGTGCAGACGAGATATCTGGCTCTTCTGCTGGCATTATCAGCACGGTAGAAACACTCGACGCCGAGTTTACGTTTGAGTTTGAACCTCAACTCATACGGCACGCATTGGATGAAATTACAATGTATGTCCTGTTAGATGATGAGGAGTTGAACATACAGATTAAGTGGGCCACGACAAGGGCCGCAGCCGAGGCCATTTTCAAAGGCTTGTCAAATCGCGTCGTTATTTGGGACACCCTTGAGGGTTGGAGAAAACGTGCAGTCCCCGACAACGTAACAACGTCCAGATGGAAAGATTATCAGCTTGACCCATCGAGACTGAAGGCGACTATCTTTGGAGGCCAAAGCGTACACTGAAGGGTTTTTGGTTGAGACCAACGACGCTATTGTTGAAGCTGCGGGCAGGGCGTTCCACTGAAGCATTCTTGGTCCGTGTAA
>Ga0265797_10008174_pt1 | contig 14043 bp, 7 predicted proteins | sample P2T30metagenome_FD_192433 | JGI IMG/M metagenome (GOLD analysis project Ga0265797, IMG submission 192433) | Plant litter microbial communities from East Loma Ridge, Irvine, California - P2 T30 | ecosystem: Environmental > Terrestrial > Plant litter > Unclassified | place: USA: California... | reverse complement strand
GACGGTGCAGGAACTGATGCGCTTCATCCCGGCCATTGGCGGCGACAGCAACTACGACAGCACCGATGGCGGCTTCTCCCGCGGCGTGGCCACCGCATCCCTGCGCGGCCTCTCGTCCACGTCGACACTGGTCCTGCTGAACGGAAGGCGCATGACGCCATCCGCGTATGCCGACCCGAACAATGGTAATTCGACGCTGTACGATCTGAACAGCATTCCCATCACGGCACTCGATCGCGTTGAGGTGCTGAAGGATGGCGCGTCCGCCGTGTATGGCTCGGATGCGATTGGCGGCGTCATCAACTTCATCACCAAGAGCAACTACCAGGGCTTCGAGTTCGGCGCGCGCGCCAGCGCGAACGACGACGGCGAATTTGCCCGCCGCGGCGCCAGCGCCGCATGGGGCAAGGGCGACCTGGACCAGGATGGCTACAACGTCTTCTTCACCGCCGACGTCTCCAAGCGCGATCGCACGGCGCGCCGCGATGCGACCGACATCCCGTTCGAACAGTACCAGCAACTGAACGGCCGCTTCGCCACGCCGTACGGCAGTCAGGTCTCGCAATACCCGACCTTCTACCGCGAAAGCAGCCCGGGCTCGCGCAACTTCGGCGTCAACCGCGCCACCGCGGGAACCCGGCTGCGCACGACCCTGGGCTGCGACCCGTCGGAACAACTGGTCGGTACGACGCAGATGGGCTTCCCGGCCACCAGCGTCTGGGTCGGCCGCACGTTCTGCAACTACGATACGAACCAGTTCTACGAAGCGCAGAGCGAAGGGAAAGACGGCAACGTCATGGGGCGCGGCGTGTTGAAGCTTGGCGAGAACGCGCGTGCCTTTGCCGAAGTGGGCTATGCCCGTTCCCAGCGCCATTACACGGCCGCACCGATCACCCTGGGACAATCGTCCGTCAACAATTTCACCGAGGCGGGGGTTGCCGACCCGTTCCAGGCCATTCTTGAAATCGGCCATCCGGACAATCCATTCACGGATGCCCGCGCATCGATCGGCTACCGCTTTGCCAACCTGCGCGGCGGCACGGAAGTCATCAACAAGAGCACACGGGTCCTCGTGGGCGCGGAGGGCGATTTCGCCGGCTGGTCATGGAACACGGGCGTGCTGTGGAACCGTTCGGAGAAGGAAGACACGTACTTCGACCGGCTGTACCTGCCGACATTGCGCAAGCTGAACACGGGCACGTCGCTGGCTGCGTTGTCCGCCGACCCGACGCTCGCGCAGGACGTCACCAATCTGGGCCGTGCATCGATCCTGCAGTGGGATGCCAAGGCCAATACGGAGTTCGGTAAATTGCCGGGTGGCGCGATGGGCTTGGCCGTTGGCGTGGAACTGCGGCGCGAGAAGATCCAGCTCAATCCCACACCGGCGCTGGCCGCCGGCGATATTCACGCGCTCGTCAACTCGATTATCGATGGTCAGCGCGACGTCAAGTCGGCCTTCATCGAATTGCGTACGCCGATCCTGAAGAATCTCGAGCTGGATTTTGCCGGCCGCGCCGACAAATACCCCGGTATCAAGACGAACTACGTGCCGAAGGTGGGTGCCAAGTGGACGGCATTCGACGGCCTGGCATTTCGCGGTACCTACGCCAAGGGCTTCCGCGCCCCGGCACTGGTCCAGGTGACGCCGGGCGGCTCGCAGGTATTCTTGAGCGAAATTTTCGACCCTCGCCGCTGCGAGGTGGACGAGCGCACACCAAAGCCCGGTGCAACCGAAGTCGACTGCTCCAAGTCGGCGGCCGGCACCGGTGGCGCCAACCCGGACCTGGTGCCGGAGAAATCCCGCAGTTTTTCGCTCGGCCTGATCTATTCGCCCACCAGCAATCTGGATTTCCTGATCGACTACTTCAAGATCCGCAAGGAAGGGGAGGTCGTGCAGGGCTCGGCGTTCGAGGCGCTGCGTAACGAAGACCGCACGCCGGGCAATGTGCTGCGCGACCCGAATCCAGCCAACTGGGTGACGGATGCCAGCGGCAATCCGGTGCCCAACACGGGCCCGCTGCTGATGGTCAAGCTGCCGTGGGAGAACCAGGGCTCGACGGAAGTGCGCGGCATCGACTTCGAAGTCCGCCACCGGGCCAAGCTGGGTGCATGGGGCTCCCTCAGCACGAAGCTGAACGGCACCTACATGTCGCATTACTCGCTGGCGCAGCATCCGGGCGACGTCGAGCACAACCTCGTCGGCGGCCGTGCCGGGATCTACGACTGGAACCTGACCAGCGCCATCGATCTGCCACGAATGAAGTTCAACGTGGCCAGCACCTGGACACGTGGCGACCATGCCGTCAACGGCTCGGTCAACTATGTCAGCGCAGTCTCGATGAAGCGCTACACCAATGCCGACGTCGTCTACGACCAGCCGTTCTGCCATTACGGCAAGGCCCAGACATCGGATGCGGAGCCGAACCGCGACGCCACGGTGCCGCTGTACGAAGAGTACTACCCGGACTGCAAGATCGGACGCTGGATCACCGTCGGCCTGGGCTACACGTACACGGGGTTCAAGAACCTGACACTGAACGTGAACGTGCAGAACCTCTTCGATCGGCGCGCACCGTACGATCCGGACAAGGGCATTTCCAACACGTTCCAGGCGAAGGAGGGCTTTGCCGAGAGCCTGCACAACGCTTACGGCCGCTACTTCGCCATCAGCGCGCGTTACGCGTTCTGATCGCTACGACCGTCCGGTTCGCCGGACGCTTCAGCAGGGCTCCCGCACGGAGCCCTGTTTCCAATGCCCGGGCTCAGACGGGTTTGTTCAGCATCAACCAGAAGATAACAACCAGTGCGCTGAAAGCGGGAATGCCCAGCAGGAACCACCAGCGCGCGAGGCGCCAGTAACCTGGCGGCAAGGGAGTGCCGGCGTCGTCGGCGACGCGGGCGATGTCGCGCATGCGAATCTGCAGCCAGACCACCGGCAGCCAGCACACGCCAGCCAGCAGGTACAACGCGACCGACCACATGACCCATGCGCTGGACAACGGATAGCCGGCCAGCCAGACCATGGCAAAGCCCGTCACCGGCTGGATGATGACGGCGGGCGTCGTGAACACGTAATCGGCAAGTACGGTGCGTTCCGTAACGATGCGAATCGCCCGGACGTCGCCCGTGCGATCGGTGATCCATTTGAAGAACGCGATCCCCATGCCGGTGCCGAACAGGACGGTCGAGCTGAGTACGTGCAGGAGTTTGAGCAGCATGTAGGTTGTCATCTGGCGATTATCGCATCGCATTCCGAGTGCGGGCGCCGCCGCCACGGCGCTGGCGTCTGGCCAGACGAATCACGCAGACGCATCGCATGTGCACGGTGCCTGCGATGCCGGCGCCTGTGCTGAAAGTCGTGCCGGCGCTATCGGCCGGTACTACAAGTACCAGACGCTCCCTCACCTCAGCGTGCGGGCGCGAAGCTGGAAGACCGTTTCCTGGTCAGCGGTCAACTGGTGCGAAAGTTCGTGACACTGGAGATTAATGTGGCGCCACAACTGGTCCTGTCCCCTTCGAACGCCAGGGCCACGCCGCTGATGTGATGACGTTTCGAACCGCTGACGATTTTGCAACCGTTGTGCCCGGGCAGTGGACAGCAGCACAGATCGCCGACGCACGCCACGGGTATCCCGCCGACCCGGTAATGGCCGTTTTTTGCACTGATGACTTTTCCCCCGTGAGACGTTTTATCGCCCAGCCGAATGACGTTGCGCATGATGAGCCCCTATACTGTTCAGATCGCCGACAACTTCTACCGTGATTCGGATGCATTCGCGGTACCGGATGCAGCGGACAACAGCGCTTCGACGGCCGGTGCCTCGTAGTTTTTCGGGTCGATGGCGGGTTCGACCTGATGGCGGAACTGGGTGCCCTGAGCCTTGCGTTTTTCGTCGGACGGCGGGCTGATGAAGACGATGCTGGCACCGCTCTTGTCGCGCAGATTGATCGCCGCCGAGGTGCCGCCGTCGTTGTAGCTGCCCATGACACCCAGCGCCATCTGCACGAAGAACGTTGCGGCGCCGGTATTGCCCAGCCGGCGATCGGTATTGATGAACTGGGCCGTCTTGCCGGTATCGATCTCGGGGCCGCCCTGTTCGGCGTAGCGGAACAGCACGCCTTCCAGCGCCAGTTGCTGCTCGGGATCGTCACCGAACGCGCCGACGATGCGCGCCGGACCTTTGGTGCGCGCTGCTTCGGGCAGGGTTTGCAAGGCCTGCTGCCAGCCGGCGTCGAGAATCTTTTGGCGCTGGTCGCGGCGGGTGACGGCTTTGCCGTGCTCGTCTTCGAATTTGACGAAGACCGGACGGTGGATATAGCCCAGCGTGGGCAACCGGTCGAACGCTGCCAGCTGGTTGCGATTCCAGGGCACGGGGAACCATGGCGTTGGTTTCCAGTCGCGTGGTGGGCGGTGCAGCCAGCGTTTCCAGCTCGACAGGGTGGGACTGCCATCCTCGGGCCTGACGAACTCTGGCCGCTTGGCAAACGCCGCCGCTATCGGCAGCCACTCCGCCACGGTTGGCTGACGTCCAATCGGACTGTGCTTTTCTGGATGGGCCAATTTTTCTGGCGTGGGGACCGAGTCCTCCAGCGCAATGTAGGTTCTGCGCAGCGTCTCCTGCAGGAATTCATTGTCGGGGTCTTCCCAGGCGTACGAGCGCATCGGTTCGATACGTTCGCGGCGGGCCAGCACGAAGACCGCCGAGGCGTCCGGCATTTCGGGAATGTAGTAGCCGTCCCTCAGAAGGCGAGGGGCACCGCGTGGGCGATCACTGTCTCGGGTACCCATGCTGTCTTCCGACGACAGGACAACGTACGGCACATCCGGGTGGGCATCGAAAAACTCAAATACCTGCGCCAGCAGTTGATCCGGCCGCTCATCCAATTGCCATGGTGCCGTGACGAACAAGTGCCATGCCATTCCTGTAGTAGGTGCCGCTGCCGCCAGACCAGCGACCGGATCGATATCGCTAGGCTGTTGGGCGGGGTCGGCAATTGGTGAACCAGCATAAAATGTTGGTGCGCCCCAGAACATCGGCGACGGGCCTGCTCCGTTCTCCAAGGCATCGCAGGCCCTCCCTCCGCCGACTCCTTTTTTGTCGAATCCCGACCACTCGTACTTTTTCGGATCTTGTTCCCGTATGCTGGCGTAGGGAGAGCCGCCTTGCAATACCTCCCAAAGGCGGGTTTGTCGATATTTGTCTACAGTAATGCCGAGCCCTATGACCTCCAGTACATATTCCCGGCGTGTCAGATCATTTGCTAAAGTGGGCTGATGCTGGTTGAGCTGTTGGCGCTGTTGGAGCAGGGCTTGCTCGCGCGCCGAAGCGCGTCTGGAACTCGTTATCCAGAAGGCGCTGAATGTGAGCGCAACAATCATCGTCGGTATCGCAATCCAGCGCAATTTGTCCATTCCTGTCTCCGTTGTTATTCCAAACAGTTCTATTTCGACCCACATCCATAACAGTATTAGAATGAGTAACGAAAATAGTGCAGCTAATGAATACTTAAACGCGCTGGGGCGTTCGAAGGGGCGCCGCTTGCTCATACTCATGTGTATCCTGTTAGGGGCACACGCGGGTGCCACGTATGGTTTCGGAGACAATAATCCGCCAAAGTTTGCCCGTCAGAACCGGCAAGCAGGATGGCAACATCCCGGAGCTGTAATAATCTGCGTTGCCCTCGATTAGATCTTTTCTCCAAGCCGGTTCAGCTGCCCAATATGCCCGATGCTGCTCAACGAAGTCTTCCCACAGTAAGATCCCAGGCCTGATCAAGTCTTTCTTTGTCGGCTTCTTCAACCGCCAATCAGCCACGGCGCAAAGATAAGCATAGAAATTAGGGTCGGTGCTGGCCTGCCCGCCGCCGATTGCAACGTCATAGGCGGTCACGTGGCGGTGGTTGCTGGCGCTGCCAATAATCGCGCCGTGAAAGGACTTGGCGCTGAGGGCGTTCTGCCAGCGCAGCCGGGCGGCGTTATTGCTTTCCTGGATCAGTGCAAATACCTGCCCATTTGGATCGCGAAATGCCTCGATGATGCTGTATAGATCGTCGGATGCCGGGTTCCTGGGCGCCTTTTCGACGTTGTAGTCCTTTGTCATGCGGGCCAGGTCGGCGGGCGGCAGCGTTTCCTTTGAATCGGGGTAGCGCCGGTGTCCCGAGGGATCGGGGCGGACTTCGTACCAGCGCCGCAAGTCGCCGTTGGCGGTAGCGATGGCTGCATCGATCGGGTCTACTTCTTCGCACGGTCCGCGCTCGCTGGCCGGCAGGCGCGACTGCGGCGAGCTAGGTGGCAGCTCGCTGGTATTCACCTGGTTGCCGCGCAGATCGGCGCGGCACGGTGGATGCAGCGCTTCGCCGGTAATGCTGCGGATGCCGATACGCTGCCGCACTGGATCGCTGTGGGGATTGGGCGGCCACGTAGCCACGGGCAACCGGGTCCGGTAATCGCGGCCGGATTTTTCCACGTGCCCGTGATCGTCCTCGGGCGCGCTGTTCTGCGGGAAACCGATCGCCTTCACGCGTAACGGGAAATCGTGCGGAGGCTGGCCCACCAATGTCCATTCGAATTTTCCGGTGGTGCGATCGAAGCGCGTCTTGTCCGTAAAGACACGCTGACGAAACGCCGTACCGAGTTCTTGCAGCGGCTTGCGCGTCCCGGCGACGGGACGCCCGCCGATGGGTCCCGTCGGCCTGTGCTTGCCGCTCGAACGGTCAAAAACTTGCCCGCGTTCCGGCTTGACGGTGCTGCCTTCGATGTAGTCCGGCACCCCCTGCCAGCCAATACCGCGCACATTGTCGAGCGCCACCGTCATATCTTCCGGGCAGAAGTAGAGGTAGACCTTGCCCCGGTTATCGCGGTCGGCGGTCGCCTTCCAGCGGCTGTCCACCATCCCGCCATGCTGTTTGTTATCGCCCAGCGACGCAAAAGCGGGGGCCGTCGCCACGGCGCTTTCAACGCCCCGGACGATATTGATCAATGTCTGCAGGCGACCGTGTAAAGTCTGGCGTGCATCGATCAGGCCATAGTACGGCTCCATCGCAGCGTCGGTGCCACTGTGCAGCTTGTCAGCCATACGCACGAGAAACGTCGTTGTCTCGTCCAGGCTGTAGGGGGGATGGGTCAGGATCAGCGTGTCGACCGGCCGCAGGCCCTGTTCCATCAGAAACGCCTGTGCCAGCAAGCTGATCAGGCAGCCCTGGCTATGGGCGACGATGCTCACCGTTTCGTTGCTGTCGTAGTCCCTTATCATCGAGATCAATGCGGCGAGCCGGCGCGCTGCGAGGATCATGTACATTCGTCCGGGGCCATTGACGAGAGGGCGGATGGGGTCGCCGGTCAGGTCCACGGGAGCGCAGATCCCCTTGTTCCACATATCCGGCAGCGTGCTGGTGGCGTTGACGAACGGGCCGCCACCTTTCGCCAGATCCTTGTCGAGCCGGGTGCCGAAACGGTCCGTTTTCTGCCCATTGACGGTTTTTGTTTCTGCCTTGAGTTCCCGGTATCCCCAGTAAAAGGGAATGACCGGACTGTCCGTCTCCTTCGTTACCAGCCGTTTATAGAAGACCGCATCCGGATCAGGTTCGATCTTCTTTTTGTCGGCGTTTTCGGGATTTCGGTAGGTGCCGGCCTTGAAGCGGCGCAGCAGGCGATCCTCCAGGCCTTCGCACAAGCCGCTTTCCACCGCCGCGTAACTGGTGCCGACGTCGTTGACGCCATGGACGATGATGATATTGCCCGGCAGGCGCCGCCGCACGGTGACTTCCTTCGGCCGCTTGCGGTCGGGTTCCAGCACGCTGGCTCCCTTGCCCAGCTCATAGGGGATTTTCTTGTAACCCATGTTCGCTCCTATGCCTTATCGACACTGCTCATCACGCTGATATCTGCCATATGCATGGCATCGCGGGCGATCGTTGCGGACTTGCCGGCATCGTCGCTGCGGCCGTCGATGCTGCTGTCGTCGCTGACGGCGATTTTCACCGGCGCTCCAGGGACGAGCGTCGGCTCGGCCGGCTCGTCACCTTGCGCGCCCTCCGGGTAGCGCAACAGGAATTGCTGATCGACAGGCGCCCCCTCGAATGTCGGCAATTGCGCAGCCATCGTGCTGGGTGCGTCAAAGCTGAAGTCGGGTGCGAGGAACTTCAGGGGACTCTTGCTGCCGAACGTGATGGTGCCGTCCCCGATCTTGACGAACGAGCCGTCTTCGGCGATCAGCTCGATGACTTTCGCCATCGCCGTCAGCTTGCCTTCCGATGAAGTGAGCGTCAGGTTCTTCGCCGCGTTCAGCACCATGTCGTCATGCTGGCTCTGCAGCAGCAGCTTTCCCTGATGCGCAATGGCCATCAGACCGTCGTGATGGGCGAACAGCGAGAGGCCCCTGCCGGCGTTGACGTTGAAGCGCTGACCGGACGTCAGCTGGAGGTTCTGCTGTGCCACCGTGTCGATATTGCTGGCGGCATAGCTGACGATGGCTTTCGACGTGGCGAACCCAATGCCCGCCGGAGCGGTGATGCCGATGACGGGCTCCGCACGCTCCGGGGCTTCCGGCGCCGTATTGCTACCGTTCTCCCAGCTCCTGAACTGTGCGTAAAGGTCGTCCCGTTCCTTGCCGTCCGTTTCCAATGCCTGGTGAGTGGCCGCGTATTTGCCGAGGGAATCCGACAATGCTGCGCAATCCTTGAGCAGGTCCAGAAACTCGGTGCGGGCCAGCTGGCGGCCATTGCGCGTGCCCCCTGCGCGTTTCCATGCGGTCAGCAGCAGGCCGCGCGCGGCGCGCAGTGCGATGTGTTCGTCACTGTGCAGTTCCGCCCCTTCTCCGCGCGGCGCCCCTGCGCCTTTGCGCCGCGGCTCGGTCAGGAATCCGAGGTTCAGTTCGCTGTTGGCGTGATCGCTCGCCAGCTGGGCGCCGATCTGGCCCGGTGTATCGTCCAGGCGCAATTGATTGCCGCGTTGGCCGCGCACTTCACGCGTGCGGATGCCGAACTGGTATTTATTGTCGGGCAGGCCATCTTCGTGCCGGAACGTTGGCGGCAATGCGGCGCTGTTGTACAACTGGCCGATGATGACAGGCTTGTCCGGGTCGCCGCCCAGGAAATCGATCAGTACTTCGGTGCCGATGGGCGGCAGGAAGCGCGTGCCGCATTGCTGGCTGCCGGGCCCGTTGCCTGCCCAGCCCGAACAGACTCTCACCCATGCCGAGTCCGCGTCCGAATTCGAGCTGCCGGCGCCGGCGGAATGTTCATGGTCGGCGCTGCGGGTGCCCGTGTAGCGCACGTTGACCCGGCCCTTTTCGTCGCACCAGTATTCTTCGCTGGCCGGGCCGACCACAACAGCGCTTTGAAGCTGCGGCCGGGGCAGGTCCAGCGAGGGATCAAACAGGGGAACAATCGGGATGCCGCGCCGCACGCAGTCGAAGCGGGTGCGGTAGCGCGGCACTTCACGCTCGGCGGTGTCGTGGCCGATCCAGCCGCTGCGACTGAACAGCCGTTCCACGCGGCCGCGCAGGTCCAGCGGCAGATTGTTGCTGGTCTCGATCTGCTGCGATGTGATCACAAACTGACGCTCCGGCGCGGGATGCGTGTCGATCTCCGGGTGGTCGGCAAGGCCGATCCACTCTCCGACAGCAAGATCGCGTACGCTGCCCTCGCCACGAAAGCATTTGGTGGCGTAGTCGTGTCGGGCCATGTACAGGTTGCCCAGCGTGGTAAGGTCCGTTGCGTCGTTGCCGATGTGCGGCGCGCCGACGAAGTAATCGTCCAGCGTCGCGGCCAACCGGTTGCCACTGATGCCCTGGTCGCTTTGGCTTTTGGCGACTGTGTGCATGAAGGTGGTCGCGGTGGGGGTACCATAGTCCCAGCTGTGACGCGCGGTACTGCCGGGCTGCAGCGTACGAACCGCCTGCCACGCCGTGATGGTGTCGCGTTGCTCGGTTGCGTTGTCGCGGTGATAGCGCACGGTGCCGGCCGCGTTCTCGCGCAGACGCAGCGGGTCGTCAAACAGGACCAGCGTATGGGCCGCCGTGCCACCTTGCTCGCGCGCTCCGCTCCGATCGGGCAGCCCGGGCTCGCAGTACCATGGAATGCCGCGCCGCTTCAGCAGGCGCCGGATCAACGCCGCGTCGGACTCGTTGTGCTGCATAGTGAATGCTCGGACGGGTAGCTCGCGATGGCTGAGCGCCGCGTCGATATGCAAATCGAAATACTCGCGCAATGTGGCGTTTTGCTGGCGCCATTCCGCGACCAGCGTGGAAATGATCGTCAGTTCGTTCATGTTGCGGAACACGCGGGTGTTCACCCGCCGTTCCATGATGCTCAATGCGTCGCGCAGCACCAGAAGGTAGCTGGCCAGCGCCCCGTCGCTTTGTCCCGCCTCCGCTTGCGTCACGATGCCGCAAATACGCCGCAACTGACCACGGTCGGTCACGATCCGCACCTCCGCAGGGACGGCGATGAAGTCTTTCAGCGGCAGCGTCGCGTTGTCGCTGACACATAGCACGCGGTATTCGAAGCCACCGCAGATCGATTCGCTGCCATGCAGGCGCTGCGGCAACAGCGTGTCGACACTGGTCCCTTCCGGGAAGGCCAGTGCAAGTTGCAGGGGGCGGTTTTCCGTTGTCGGGCCGCTGGCTGCAATGATGTGGGATATCAGATTGTCCATGGTGCTCACAGTTCGTCTCGAAGGGTGGTGCAGTCGTTGCGGTCCGTGGTCGCGGGCCGGGTGATGAGGAACGTGCCGAATCCCAGGCCAATGCCTGTCTCGGCAGCGCGACCAAGACAGGTGGGGCGGACGTCCGCCGCGCGCAGCACGAGTTGTCGCTCGATGCCAACATTGGCCACGCGGAACAGCGCTAACATGGCATCGAGCGCGCGCGTGCCATGGGCGTTGGGCAGGAATGTGCGGTAGGTTGCGGCGTCAAGGGGACCGATACGCAGGCGTATGCGGCCGTCGGGCTGGTACAGCGTTGTCCCGAGCGTTGCCATGTCGCCCAGTGTGCAGTTGGTTGTCCCCAGCCCCGTACGTTCCCGCGCAACGAGCGTGACCCAGGTGCCGATAAACTGCTGCACTTCGATCGGTACGCCGAAGTAGTCCGTCAGCACGCCCGCCATCGCGTGCGCCGACGTGCTCTGGTGGCGCAGGATGCCTGCGTAATAGGCGGCGACGCTGTCGCGGTCGATGGCAGCCGCGGGCGTGTCACGGTGAACGGCCGCCGTGCCCCCGACGGCCAACACGATGGGCAAAAAGCCATCGGCTCCGGCGCTGGTCGTGCGATAGCGTACCTGCGACCGCTCCCAGGCGCGATAGAACAGCATCACGGTGCGGTGCGACACGATGTCGAAAAATGCGCGCCGGGCGCCGTCTTCCGGTTCCGTGCCCTGTGCGTAATCGGTGTATTGAAAGGGCAGCACGCCCGTTGCACCCAGCAGGCCGATAAAGGCCGGTGTCAGGCTGACCTGGCGCGGCCCGCTCGGCACGACTTCGCTGGCAGCAGCGCTGTCGACACTGATGCTGTCGATCTCGCTCGCCGGAAAAGCCATGGACGTCCGGTTCCGGAACCGCACGACCTGATCGAGCGAATCCGGCATCGAGACGTCGCGCCGTGTCCATGCGTCGATGACGCGCATCGCCTGGACGAATTGAAAGCGATACGGCTCGTCGCGCAGGCGCTGGATTACAGAACGTTCAGGTTGCCGCTGCGCGGTTGGCATCGCATCAGCTCCTTTCCGGTGCGATGGCAGTGCACCACCAGTTGCACGAAACTGTTGAGGTGAACGTAAAAACCGAAGAAGTGGTCCAGCAGCTGGACAAAAATGTGGAGACCGCTGCCCGCATAGGCCTGCACGTCGATACGCAGCGTGATCTCGATGCCATGGACATAGCCTGCCGCTCCCTTGTCGCGCCATCGGCGGCGGACGGTTTGTTGTGACAGGCCGACGATGCCGGCGATCTGGTGTTGCGTGGCCGGCGACTGGGGCAGGTCATAGAGGCTGAGCAGTTCCACCAGTGCTGTTGCACCTTCCTGCGTCAGCGAATAGTGGTTCAGCGACAGGTGAGATATCAGCCGCCAGTGATCTTTCGACGAAAAGCGCAGCTGGGGCGTCGGTTTGCGCAGCATACGGATCGGCACGCCGGCAAGTGAACTGGTCATGACGAAGTCGCCCGCTTCCGCGCCGGGCTGCAAACGACTGGGCAGGCCCCTGTTGGTGCAGGTCAGGTCCACCGATACGCTGGCGCTGGTGGCGGCGGTGTGCGGATCGAAATTGCGGTCGACCAGGGCGAGCGACGTTTCGTGACCTGGGCTGGTTTCCGCCATCACGTCGTCACGCCGTGAAAACCAGTAGCGATCGGTAGCGCCCGCCGCGCTGCCGTGCTGCAGCGAGTAGTAGGGACGGAACGTGAAAACCTGGCTGCCAGCCGCCCGCCCGTCCATCACTGAGACAGCATCGATACTGAAGATATCGTAGCAGCGCGGATGACTGGCATCGGCCAGCAGCGCATACTCGCTTTTTGTGTGATCCATGCTGATAGCGCAGGCGGCTTTGCCGAACAGGTTTACCGCCGGGGTACACGCCGTCAGCAGGTGTTGTGCGGACAACGACATCAGCAAGGCAGCGTTGCTATCGTCCTGCCGTTCCGCGATACCAAAATGCAGCGTCATCGTCCGGCAATTCGCAGGAAGCATGACTGCCAGCGACGCAAGGTCAATGTCCATAAAGTTGAACTTCTCGGGAAAGCAGAAATATTCGGTGAGAAGACGGAACGCCGGGTGCGAGCGGGCTTCGAACGGCAATGCGGCCTCATCCTGGCTGAAGCCGACCGGTCGCAGCGGGATGTCGGACAGGGGTCGCCATTGCTGCCCTGGGCCGGTGTCAAGCCAGGCCTGCCCAATCCTGGTGAACAGCGTATCGCGCAGCTTACTAGCGAGGGAGCGCTGGGCGTTGATATACAGTCGCATCGCGGGGAGCGCCAGTTCCGCCAGCCCCTGGCGGTCGGAAGTGCTTTCCAGCGTGATGCTGATGCAGGAACTGGTGGATGCGGCCAATGGTGTCGAGGCCGGCGGCTGAAATACTGGCGAGTAGCGCACTTGCGCCAGCCGGACTGGGGCCAACGTGACGGGATACAGCGTGCGGAACCGGCAGCGCACGCCGTCCAGTTCCGGAGCATGCAGGACGGTCGCGCGTGGTATGGTCGCGCTGTCCTGGAGCATCGTACCGGCCCTGCCGCTGGTGTCGAACTGAACGATAGTCGCCGACGGGAACGGTCGCAGGTAGTGCGGGTAAGTTACATGCAGCAAGGCTTCGGTCAGGGCCACGTCGCTCTGGTCGATCCGCATCGCCGTGCGCGCGTTCAGCAGCGCACAGCCCTGCAGCAGGCGGCGCAAATGGGGGTCCTTGCTGGCCTCGACACCTCCCAGTCCAAGGTCTGACGCCAGTTGCGGGTAGCGTTGATGAAACTCGTTGCCCAGTCGCTCGCTCATGACGAGCTCGCGTTCGTAATAATGCAACAGTGTTTGCAATGTACCAGCCATGGCGTTTCCTCCGTGAAAGCCATTATCGGAGGCTGTGCCGCGAAGAAATTGCGTCCAATCAACTTACTGGAGATTGGCGCACAAGAACGACTGAGCTGCACAATTTCACAGGGTTACAATGGGGTGTTACCGACTTCCCTGTATGGCGTGATGAAATTCCTTCTTCTCGTTGCCGTGCTGGCTGCTGCGGTTACCGTGTCTGCTGCGCCGCTGCCCGAAACCACCCCCCAATCCGAAGGCATCGCACCAGCGCGCCTGGAACGCCTCGACCGCTACCTGGAATCGACCGTCGCGCGCGGCGACTACCTGGGCGCGGTGGCGATCGTGCTGCGCCATGGCCAGGTCGTCGATTGGCGCGCGGTCGGGCATCGCGATGGCGCACGCGCCGAGCCGCTGCAGCGCAATGCCATCTTCCGCATCGACGCGATGACGCGGACCGTCACGGCCGCGGCCATGCTGATGCTGATGGAAGAGGGTAGGCTGAACCTGGACGATCCGGTGGCCGCGTACGTGCCGG
>Ga0265797_10008173_pt1 | contig 14043 bp, 16 predicted proteins | sample P2T30metagenome_FD_192433 | JGI IMG/M metagenome (GOLD analysis project Ga0265797, IMG submission 192433) | Plant litter microbial communities from East Loma Ridge, Irvine, California - P2 T30 | ecosystem: Environmental > Terrestrial > Plant litter > Unclassified | place: USA: California... | reverse complement strand
CCTTCTCCAGGTCCTGGATCAAGTTCTCCGATTCCCAGCCTCTTGCATCCTCGAGCTGTTCCGTCTTTGCCTTGGGGGCAGAGTAGTCAGGCGTAGGCGCCACTTGGATCTTGTCGGCCTTTTCCGTCTTGGATGATAAGGTGGTGTTATCGACCTCGACCATCTTGGTATCCTTTTCGTCCATGATTGGCAGCGCTCACAGTGGAAAGCAGCAAGAAGAAGAAGAACAACAATAACAACAGTAATAACAATGATGGTAAAAAGTAGCAGGGTATGAGAGGTTGATTACAGCAAAATGGCTGGTATCTCACAACAACAACAACAACAACAAGCAGGCCCCAAACGGACGCATCTCCGGCCCTTATAAACCCCAGTGGAGAGAGACGTGGATCCACAAGCATGGAGAAGCCATCCCCCATGGCACCTGCTCGACACACACGACCTCTCCGTGACGTAGACGTGGAGTCTCCATGGCACACTTCGGCAGCAAAATTTTCGTCTCCGCAGATCGCAGTTGCCGGGGGCCTTGTCAAGCCTGGTTGTTGGAGTTGCAGGCTTCATCACCAAGTTGTCCAGGAGGAGTTTGGAAGGGTGGAGCAGCACAAGCATCGGACCGACGTCTTGGTGGAGCTTGGTCTGCAAAGAAGCTTCTAGCGCCCCACCTGAGCCTCTGCCATTCGATTCAACCATGATACCAACAGACCAACCCACCCGAAATACTTTCCGATTAGCAAAGAGCTGTAGGGAAGATTGTGCGCGTGCCGCCTCCAGTCCTGGGCCGCTTGCAGAAAAGGCCGCGCATACACAGACAACTACCCGTTTACCCCAGAACAGAGCCAAGCTCAGCATGGCCTGGGTTAAGCATCACTCAAGGCGCGGGAGCGGCGGGCGGCTTCAGGCAGAGGTAGGAATTAAACCTTCACCGTGCAGATGCCCAGCCTCCTGTGCTAACCCAGCTACCGCAGTTCCGCCCAGCCAATCAACATCAGCCTGCATGACCTTGCCCTCGACGTTTCTCTGCGCCCATGACGTCGCCTTGTCCGACTAGCATGTCAAACTAGCCAAGTTCAATTCGCGGCGCCAAGTGCTCTTGCACATCTCCCCCAGGGTGGTGAGGAGGAGGAGGACGGCTAAACTTATAGTCCATGCGTTTATGGAATGGGTCGATGGACAGTCGGAGCCCATGACTCTCCCAGACTTGGGTTCACCCCATCGGCGCTCGGTTTCGGCGCCCATACCGTTTTAGGGACAAACCGGTAGCAAAATGCATAGGGAGCGTGCCTTGCAACAGTACGCCGTCCGACATGGCCCCACTCGCCTTGCTTTCTTCTCCCCACTCTCCGCGATGCTGGGCTGACGGGGTGAGGGCGTCGTGGGTGAAGTGCAAGGGCAATGATGTTCGGGAAGAATCGGACGATTGCACTAGCCAGAACCATTAACAAACTTTTCAGCCTGGGTGCCGCCGATCCGAGGAGTGCATGAAAGCATCCCCCTACAAACAAGCAAGTAAGCAGATACACGGCAATTCCAGATCCAGGCCATCCACTCCCCCTCTTTATCATTATTATTAACTTTGATAGACTCCCAATCCCCGATGCCCGATCCCCATTTACAATCGATTCAACACACGAGTTCCGACCGAACAATTCCTTGGACAAAAGGGCGCTAGCCGCAGAGCCGCAAACAGAAAAAAGGTCCAAGTGGAGAACAATACCGGCACATGTAAACGAGAAACAAATACCGGTATATATATGGGGAATCTCAGCTGGCGGTGAGCAAGCGAGGAAAGCAGCAGCAGTAGCGGCAGCAAAGAAGCCCCATGTTGTACTACCTGGTCTGGTAATAGCGGCCAGTAGTGACGGGGGGCCCAACCAGTCCAAGATTGCCATGACAAGTCAAATTTCTCCTAGTTTGGAGTAAATACTTGCATCTTTTTGTGCGACTGCGACAGTAATGACCCAGGGCAAACAGACGCATCGACTACATGTAGATTTTTGCTGGAAGCACACACGAACTAGGACAGAGTACCAACGAATCCAATCACTTGAATTCATGTACTACTACATACTATTCTGGGACAAACAACGACAAAAATTTATACTAGAACCTATGCCTCCCCGACACAACATCCTCCATCACATCATATCCCCCCCTCACCACCTAGCCCACCGGTAAGCCCCTTCATCCTTCTGCCCAACAGATCATCCTCACTCGCCAAACTAACCAAACTCTTCCTCCGATTGCCCCTTGCACTCTTCTGCACCCTCCCCCTCCCCCTATTCACCACCTCTCTACCTACCATATCCCTCTGTGGTGGGCTCTTCTTCCCCTTGCTAAGCACCGTCATTTCCAGCGGCCTATCCTCGTCCGCCGAGCTTGCTGTGCCTGTCCTACGATGATGGCGATACCGCTGCGGTGAGGTAAGGCCATCAATCGCATCCGCAAGACCAACCGTGCCAAAGTAATCGCCACCCACTTCCCTCGGCCGCCGTGGAATCATCGGCGTATACATTGGTGTTTCGAATTCGTCTCTCCTCTCCTCGGCGTCAAAGGCTTCGGTAATCCATTTCCCACACCGGTAAATATACTTCCAGCCCTCTGGGAAAACGCCTACAAATTGCAGGAACCCGTGGCTGATACCGGGAATCAAGTCGACGTTGACCCAGTCTTCTTCGCGAAAGGTGCCACGTGCCCAGTCGAGCCCAAGATCTTTGGCTGCTACCCACTCTGCACGTTTGGCTTGGCGCAGACGCCCTGCGAAGATGAGTGTGTCGTCGACGAGGGGGTCGCGCTCCCCGGTCAACATCCAGCATTTGGGAAACTTTGCAAGAAGAGACTCTGGTGCGAGGAGGGGGGAAAGTAAGAAGTCGGTGCTAAAGTCTGGGCGGTGGTGGGGTCCAATGTAAAGGATGATCATGGCGCGCATCATCTCTGGAGTAAGAATGCGGTCGTTGAAGTAGGATATCATGCTGGATGTCGCGAGGCGTGTTTTAATGGCCGTCGCAGGGGGTGCCGGTAATGTCTGAAGCTGAGTAGGTGGTTGAGTGGGTTGGGGCGTAGGCGGTTGGTTACCGTTTGCGAAGGTCATTTGGCCCGGAGTTTCGTGCATAGTATTTCCATTGGTGAGGGTGGTGTTGCTAACGTCTAGACGAGGGAGAGAGTGACTGTCTCGGCCAGTGTGTGCAGCGGACAGTTTGATCATTGTCTGTGGAGCGGGAAGAAGCAGAGAATCGGCCGGCGTGTGACCATTCGGCAAGCTGGGCTTGCTGGAATCATCTTCGTCGTCCGAATCATCGGAGCCGTAGGGCGTGTTCGGTGCAAGGTTTCGGTAATCTTCGCTCTTGTGCCGTAGCACTGGCGCGTTCGTCTTCCTCACTCTGCGGTCACGGATAAGCGCCATCTGCTCGTCACTCATCCAGTTGCCAATATTCATGTCAAGTGCGGGATACACAAGGACCATGCCAACTGGAGGCGGTAATGCACGTTCGCCCTGCCATCGTCGTGTCTCGGTCGAACCACTTTGCAAGACCATGAGGACCATGGCAACAGCAAGATTACCTCCTGCAGAATCACCCGAGACCACAACCTTGGGCTCGGCCTCTCCCGATAGGCCCATACAAGTTCCCCTCGATGCGATAATCATGTGATAGACGTCGTAACACTCGTTCAGCGCATACGGATACGGGTGTTCTGGCGCCTTCTTGTAGTCCAGGCTCAGCACCGGTAGTCCCGTCTTCCCAGCCCAGCCCATGAGCTTGTCGTCATGGTTTCTCGGATCCATGGCAACAAAGCCGCCTCCAGGTACATCCAGCACAACCTTGTCCTGCTTCTTCAGCGCACTGCGCGGGCCGTTGAAGTACAACCAGCCAGTCACTGGCTCCTGGTACGAACTGGCTCTCGGTCTTGGGATTCTGATCTGGCGCGGCGGATACACCATTAGCCTCGGGCGCATGAGACTCGTCAGCGCACCCAAATACGGTGTCGTCCCTTTGTTCCAGGCCACGCGCAGATGGTCGACGGTGAGCGTGGCTCTGATCTTGCGAACCTTCTCATCTGCCTGCTCAGCACATATCATGTAGTATATGCTGAAGACGATGGAAAGAAGATCCCTCAAGCCCTTCCTCTTGATGCGCATAGCAGACCAGAAGCCTGCGTCCAGCGCAGTTGTGACCCATGTGGCACGGAAGTAGGAGCGCGAGTAGAGGCTTGCGAGTGGTTCCGGGCATTCGAGGCCAACGAGCTTGCCGAAGTTGCGCGCAACGTAGAGGTACAAGAGAGTCACGAGCACCGACTGCCACACGGTGAGCTTCTTGGAGAGGAGGGCGGATACGCGTCGGACGATTGGGGGCCCGTGGCGGTCGCCTCTGAGGGTTGTCAGTACGTGCACACACTGCATCAGCGAAACATGTCGAGGACTTGCCTGTAGAGGTAAAAGGACCAGAAGGATACTACTGCCAGCACCTGTATCTTCCTAAACTGCACTGACGGCCGGCCAAGTACGTGGTCTATCATGGCTGCAGCTCCTCACGCCGTGCGCGCCGCGCTCAAATCTCCTTATGCTGGACGCGGTAAGTAAAGCAGCGTGCTCGTTGAGCGTCATGAAAGGCGTTATGGTGTCGGGGTCTTGAACAAATGAACATGTGAATGCGGGAATGAAAGTGCGCGAATCTGGGGTACCTCAAACGCCGGGCTGGGGTAATGGGCACACAGTAGCTCGCAGAAGACGCATGCATGCTCAGCCGTAATCAGCCATGCTACCTAATGATGCGTTCAGGCCGTCGACAAGCGCGGCGCATTCACGGTATGAGGCTCTGTGGTTGGGCGAGGATCCGGCATGTGACAAGCTGCCGTGGATGCGGGCGTGCCATGTGAAAGCCGCGCTATGACACGTCGTCGGCTTTATTGCTTTGTTCCTCTCCACCCCACCAGCTTTGTCAGCCGCCGCGGCGCCAGCGTCGCCAGCCTCGTCATGCTTCCCTCTTGCGATGGGCTATTTTTACGAGCCAAGCATCGTACGATGCGGAAACTTGAAAGCTCCATGTCACTGTCTTGGCACAAAAGGCCTAAGCTCCATCATCACATCATTTACCCAACCATCTCCTTGTATTGTATCTACAACATGGATTTGTGATACCCCTCATATAGCACTACAAACCCGTATCTACAACACACCATATTTTCTACCCTCTTGACCTGAATAACGACTTGTAGCAGGGCCGTGCCGAAAACTTCACCACGCTCACACGAGAAAAAAGAGAATAGAGTAACCCGTATCGCTCATTTGATCCCCTTGATCCATTCCTCCACCTCGAACCCGACTCTCCTCAAATCTGCCTCAAGAAACTTTCCCTTCTTCTCCTTGAAAATAGTCAAGCACTTGACCACATCATCCATATCGGGCTTCTGTCCAGCCTGGCCCTCCTTCGCATCGTAGCTCTTTACATATAGCGTAAGGTCTGGGCCTACGGTACCACGCCAAAGCGTCGCCATCCATTGCCAGTGATCCGTCGCGTTATATGCATCTTGAATCGGAATGCGCGATGCGTATGCGACGGATGAGTGGAGCTGGAAAGTCGGGAGGATGATGACGGGTTTAACCGTCGAAACTCTGGCTGCCGAAGGTGAGTCAGGAGGCGTGGCTGAATCTTTGCGGGAAGCCGCGTCGGCTGAATCTTTATCTGACATTGTCGTGTCCTTGGGTGAGTTGGGTGGGGAAAGGGGGGTAGTGATGTATTGGATCATTTCCCTGCTCTTGCCGTGCCATTCCTTGATCAAGTCGAGATAGTCTTCAAACGTAACATCTTCTTCCTCGTCCTCTTGGGGAGTTTTGGGTGGCTCCGCAATCCTAGGTTCGTATTCTTTCTGCCTGATGAGGTAATCGTTGAGCCATTGAGAAATCTCCTTGACAGCAGTCAGGTCGTCCCCTTCGATGGCAATGATGGCACCGCGACCTCCCTGGATTAACGCACTAACAGGATTACTGTCCTTGTAAGGGGGTGTTATGCGACCGAGTAGCTTTATCTTGCTTAGATAGGGGAAAGCGTTGAGAACCTCTTCCACACTTCTGGGACTGGAATTCTGCGGTGGCGGGCCCAGCTCTACTACCGAACTCATTCGGCCATCCCGAGGAGTGCGGGGAGGAGGCATAGTCGCACTATTTGGCGGTGAGTACCGCACCTGAATTGGTGGTAAAGATCTGCGTCGGTCGTACTGTTGCGTAGGGTAATAAGGCCCATCCGGTCGACGACTGTGGCTTGGCGGGGGGGGTCCATGGTCAAACCGGCGTTTCTTATTCGGTGTAAGAGGGCTGAAAATCATCGAGTCTTCTCGCATTGCAGAAGTTACCTGGATGTTGCTGAGGCCTGACAGACCATGAGTTCGGCGACGTGTTACTGGCGACTCCAGGCTCAGATTGCTCATCACGGGCAAGTAGCGCGTCGTCGGTGTGAGTCCCTCTGAAGTGTTTGGAGGCGGCAATGTAGGGGTAATAAAGGCGTCGAGAAATGGACTGGTAGGAGTCTTTATGCTGCGTCCACCACACTTAGGACAACGGTACTTGTCGACTGTAGTGTGTTGACCAGTGGGGTTCAATGGCGAAGATCCAGCCTTACCGATACGACGCGGCTGGTAACGGTAGTCGGGGTATTGCTCTTGATGCCGGGCTTTCTCGTCCTAAACCCCAAGGTCAGCAAAATGAACAAGACATGGCTGATTGTTGGACATTACTCACCAGGGCAAGGTCTTGCCAAACTTTCTTCGTCTCTTCACCTTCAGCTTTCCACTGCTCACCGATGATCTTTGAAATATCAGGGTTGTTCAAACCAGGATTCCGAAGGATGATGGCTTGCTGGTGGTGCTGTCGATAAAGGATAAATGCTTGGAGAAGTGATCAGTAGGTGGACCATAAATGATTGCCAAACAAAGAAGGTCGCTCTTTGTCTCCTTCAGGGTCGAGTGCCCACAATCCGAATAGGGATGATGCATTCAACAGACAAAGAAATGAATACATGCTTACCGTTCCTCGGGCGGGGTATTTTCGGCTCTGGTTGGCACAAGCAGACGTGGCCTGCATAGTCTGGAGATGCGGCTGTTGTAGATGTGGCACTCGGAGGCGGCACTTCTTCTACTGGACTACCCGATTCTTCTCTCCCAGGAACTTCTATAAGCGAAGCCAGTCTTTTTCTCGTAGCTCGAGGGGATGTCGAAGCAGGCAAAGTTGATTCTTCTTTCTTAGTGCGCTCGACAGCGCAACTTGATGTAGGAGCTGAGCGTGTCTCATGAATTCGACTACTCTTGCGCAAGTTCCGAGAAGCCTTCGACTTTGAATCATCCATAGGGGAAGCTGGAATCTTGTTTCCGCCTTGCATGCTGGTTTTGACGTACCGTCTAGGCACGTTAAAGAACGTTACAACAGGTACTTGAGGAGACGAAGAAAAGGAGGATGAGGAAGAAGGTGACTGAGCAATTGGCGGCAAAGTACTTGTCAACATCTTGGATATCAACGACGAGGCAGGTGATCTAAGAATTGTGTTGCAAGAAGGCGCGGTTCATTGTCCCGTTGAACAGGAAGGGAGGGTCCGCATTGGACGAACCACCTCACATTCTAAGCTTCTTTCAATGCATTATGCGGTACACAGAATTGGAGCCATTGCGCTTTGATGGTTGAGCCGCTGCAGTCCAGTAAAATGATTGTTTCCGACAGGTGCCGCCGATCTCCACTGGGGTTTCTTTGTTCTTGCCACTTCCAGAAGCGGCCAGGACACATTGCTACATTCCTGCGCCCGCTATGCAAGGGGGTATAACAATGCAAACCCGTCTTTCACCCACTGTTATAGAGTGTCTGGTCTCGGAAATCACGCAGCGGCACTGCGGGCTGAACCAATGCGTCCACCCTCCAGGCAGGGCGTAATATATGCAGTGTCGCTCGGCACCAGGAAAGTCTTTGGAAATGCTTAACCAAGTTCTAGACAGTGTCTCTAGCATGACGTGCTAGTACCCGGGAGGGAATTTCAGGTTGAAACTCCATCCTTCTTCTGTATCTGGTTTCTCCCCTTTGTCGGAACCCAACAACCTCTGCTCGATGTTGACGGTTTGGTTCCCGCGTACAAGGATGGCGGCTTGTTTTCCGATTAGTCCATGGGCGGGCCCGCTGAGTTGAATATCGTCCCTGGTACTTGGTCAGTCTGGAACAATGTGAGTGTGTCTCAATCGACTTACCAAAATAGGTGCTCGGCTGGAGCGGAGCATTTCTGAATGTCGGCCAACTGCAGTGCCATCGTACTACCTCGCGGCGAAGCAAGACAAGGCTGCTCAATATATTCGAAAAGAGGTGCTTGCTTGCCCACGCCGGCCGCATCAGAGATCTGTCTCATATACAGCTGTTTAGCCCGGACTTCCTGCATGATCAAGTCATTTGGCTCTGGCATGTAGATGGTTCCATTCTCCCACTGAGACGCGACTCTGGCCAAAACAGTGTTCCAATACGAGTACAAGAAAACCAGATGATGCTGAGTCTTTGCGAATTCAGCCTCGCGTATAGCCTTCTTTCTTGGTTGAAACGCGGGAAGAAAAGTAACGTCAATCATCTTCGGGATTACGACTTTGGGTGGGAAGATGGTGTGTTCGGCCAAGACGTCGAGTTCACGGAACAGCGCTTCGATGCTCTTCTCAATCGCGGCCATACCGATTCGTTTCTCTACCGCCGAATATTCCAATAGGTCCCACAAGCCGAAGAAGACAGTAAAATATGTCCACTCATCCACCTTGCGGAACCGTTGCGGGACAATTCGTCTTGCTTTGTTGTATGTGATGAACTGTTCCACTTGCGTCTTGAAGTCGAACGGAATCACCGCGCTGTCGTTGCTTTTCGCGCCTTTCGCTTCCGTGTGAACGTCTACATCGACCAAGGCGCCAGTCTGGACACCGCCAACCGTTCTCGGTGCCGAATGCGCAAAGTTATCAATGGTATCACACCCGAGCTATGTTGGGTCAGAATGTGTTCCTCCGAGTACGTGGTGGTCGCTTGCCTCTTTGCATAGTGTCTCTACCCACAAGTCGCCCCGATCAGCGTCGCGCGCAACAATCGCAGATAACCCAGGCGATGCGATCCGATAGCTTCCAGTGTCGGACCAATCGTTGCCAAATACTACAATCCGATGGGCGCTGCCACTCCAGGTATGCACGGTCTTCCCCAAGTCGTTTGAGTGAAGCCATGTAAAGCACAAGATGGTGAAGATGGCAAGCGCCGCGCATGCGTGAAGCCGTGAAACAAACCTCATCGCGCTCCAGGCTGGGTAGAATAGTTTCCGAGACAAGGTGAAAAGCAAAAGGAGGGAGGGTATTAGTGTTGAAAAGCCAAAGCGATGCGCTCGAGCAAACAGACCAGGGCCGCGGCCATTTTCCGAGATGGAAAGCTGTCAACGGCGGGAGCGGCCACCGAGATCCTGGCCAGTGGGCAACAACGACGTGACGACGCCTGGGCTGAGGGGAGCGTTAAGCCCGGGGTGACCGGGGCCGTAACCATGCTGGTACGTCTGGAAATGTGCGTCGTGTCGCGTGCACAGTATCATACATGTCAAACCCGTCAGCGCTTGTCAAACGTGGCGCGGTCTGATACTGGCCCGGGCTCCTGCTTTGTTAATTAACGCACTCTGCTGCATTCGTCTCCAACAAACGAAACCGGTGGCCGGTAAGGCATTTGCTGCGATGCCATGTATACCGTACTGTACATGCACCGCAACCAGTTCGTGAACATTAGCGCGGGTTGTACGTATGGATTGCGCGGACATGTCGGCAAGCTACCCCACTTTCCGTGGCGCAATATGTGGGCCGCTACCTGAAGACTTACGTATGCGCGTATGATGATTAGCGGTATCAGTGGAGGACGGGTGCCCTGTGAAGCCACACAACAACCGATGCGCCACCGTATCCCCTATGCACCCTCCAGGCCAAGCACCGAGTTCGGCATGCACCCCACTGCCACTTCTCACTCTTCGCTGAATGTGAGCTTCGAAAACCTTCCCATCAAGAAATCTCTCGTCACACCACCATCGTCAATCCACTGTGCGAGTGCGAAGGCCTTTTCCGCCCATTGCTTAGCTGAATCGTCGGCCTCGTGCAAGTAGAAATCTATAGCGCGATTGAAGATGGTTGTCGCTAACCATTCGAGCTCGGTCTTTGGGTAGCTCTCGAGCTCCTTGGTGTCACCGTCAGTTGAGCCAATATGGTCTTCGCCTGTCGGAAGGTCGGAGGATAGCGGTAGTGTTTCCAGACCAGGTATCGTGGCGATAGGGTGAACAGTCTGGATGGGCTCAAGGATATGCTAGGAAACTCAAAACTTACTCCTTGTCTAATCTCGGCAAGATGAGTCACCTGATCGATGCATTTGAGACTAAAGCTCTGGTCATACTGGAGCGAGAGGTTGAAGAGGCAACGGAGCCAACGGGATAGCTTCGTCATGTCACTACCGGGTTGTCGACTAGTCAAACTGATGATCTTTTGGAGAACCGAAAGTACTTCTACGATTCACATTAGTATGCTGTCGTCAATTCCCGCTGTAAGTCTCTACTTTTCTTGTACTCGACATCCAGCTCTGCTTTCACCATACAGTCGTGTATGATCAAGACAAGGTCCGCCAACGTCTCGTAGTGATCCGGGTTCTTATACTTCCAGCATTGATTGAAGAGCTCATCTAGTTCGTCCCATCTCTGGAGCTTGAGCACCGCCTCCAGTTCCAGTTTGACCACCTGGAAGTGCTTCGAAATGATGTCAGCCTGGGCAGATCCGCCGAGCTTGTCTATTCCCTCGGCTACAGCGTGTCGGAACTCCCGACTGTGCTTTCTGGCTTCGACATAGTATTGAGTCTATTCCGGTCAGTTTACGCCGCCATGCCGACAATGCACCCGGCTCACACTTTGTTCAACGCTATCTTCGGCACGCGCCAAGGTGATATAGGTGCATGCGGAGAGAAAGTCGCAGACCATGAGTCTTAAGCAAAGATCTCCAAGGCTAGGCGTATTCTTTTCCTTGAGCAGCTTGATGAACTAGAAATTGTCAGTGTCGCTTGGCTTTGATGCAAAAAGAGACATACGTCGATACAGCAACGAAGTAATCGGACGAGAAGATATGGCGACATCTCCGCGCAGTACTTTAGTGACAGGTTGTAAGCATTCTTGGAAAACCATTCAAACTCAACGGGTGTGAACAGTTCTTTGGTGGGAGTGCTTGGCCTGATCTGAGATGCCTTGGCTTGATTGCATGCCCCGTCAAAGATGTTGCAAAGTTGACCCATGATGCCGTGGTCAATTATGCCATCCTTGGTGAGTTCAGACTGTAGCATACGGGCGGTTGATCTGTTTGTCTGTTAGAAAGTTAAAGCAAACCGAGTGAAAGGCTTGCCGTAAAAGTGCGGGCAGGTGGATACCCGCGGGTGCACTATGCTCATACTTGTCAAGGACTTTTTCAAGGGCGCTGATGACTTGTCTCTTGCTCCCTGTACTTTGAGCTTCCATTACACAGGCGTATAACAGCGTAGCATCTTCTGCAGAACTCCGACAAATGTAGTCCAGACATTCTGCAGCTACGTTTATTAGCCATGTATGGCTGTAGAATGCGGGAGGCATACCGAAATCTTCGTCTCCGCTTCGCAGCCCTACTTGATACATCAAGTATCGAGTCACTGCTTCATCTCTGCCACTATCAGACATTTGAGTGTGCACTTCTCGAGCGGTATCGTAGCGTTGGCGTAAGAAAGCGCATTGAATAATCTTTCTACGCTGTGTCAGCTCTCCTTCGAATATCTTGGAGGTGCAGCAATACCTCGAGACTTTGGCTTTGTTCTGCGCTCCAGCCTTTTCAAACAGTGGATGAAGGCAAAGCCGACACCATGCTTCAGCGGCATCTTGGTATTCCTCATTGGCCGCAGCTTCTACTCGTTTCCACAGTAGCTATAGGCTGAAATTAACGACAACTTCTAAAACAACAGGAGCTGTAAACCTACTGTTTGCGCAGCGTGTGTAGCAGGAGCAGATAACGGGCCTTTCGAGTTTTGCAAGACGGTATCGAAGAGATCCTGAAGTTGCTCGACTATATTCTCGGAGATGCTATCGCTACACCCAATCCAAACGCGCGTGATGACTGCCTTTTCTGTCCAGTTTTGATTTTCTTCCCTCAAGAGCCGGATGTGAATCATGTCATCGAGTGCCCTACAGGCTGTGACATTACTGTAGTTGATTAGTGCAGTGATATATGCAATGGAAAGCCCACATACCTGTGTTCCTTCAATTTGTGTATGTGATGCATGATTCTGAACGACATTAGCCAGAATGAGTATAGAAATGATTAGGATGCACACGTTTTAAAGTTTGTCTCGTTCAAGACGACAGTCCGTATCATCCGCAACAGAACTAACGTCGTGAGTAGCCAGAGGCTGACCAAGAGCAGAGAACTTACCACTGTAGAACTCGGAAGTGTCAATTGTGTGAGCATCGGACAAAAGCTCGACTCTCAGCAGCAACACTACCATCTTGTCTCCAAAGTCCTGGCAGGGGTTAGTTAATGTAGCATCAAGCTGAGGCTCACAAAGCTCTCACAGTCTCCATCAACTTCACCATTTGCCACGCCTTCTCCTGCGCGTCTGGTGTTTTCATCTTGATGTATGTTTGCACTAGTACTGCTGTCAGTCATAATCATTACTGTAATGTTTCAAATTCACCAATGCTCTGCATAGTACAAAGTCGTAGTTCGCCGACCTCAGGACTAAGCATCCCCAGGTCCTGTTTCTCAAGCATGTCATATGCGCGCTCCAGCCATCGAGAGGCGATCTCGTAGCTGCGCTTTGCCAGGGCGCTCTTGCCTATCTCGTATAGTAGATCGGCAAGATTCTCGGCGGTTGCAGAGGTAAGGGCTGTCGTGAGCTCTTTGCACTTTGAGAACATGTGCTCTGCCATGTCCATGCGGTCTTGACGCCATGCCTGTATGCGCATAAGTTTGGTGTGCAATCTTTGAGAATTCCACCGCACTCACCAGTGTCATCCGCATAGCGAAGTACTGAGCGCGTAGGCCCTCCTCAAGCTCATCTCCTTGCTTGCTCAGAACGTCTTGGTACTCAGCAGCGCTTCCAAGCACCTTTGTCGCAATTTGCAGTTGATTGCTCTCGATGCAAACTCTTGCTGCCTTGAGCGCAACTTTGATGAGTCGGACGCAGCTCTGACGCTGACGTCCTTTCGTACCTTGGCTTCCAGCCGTTCCGAGGAGGAAGAATGAAAAGGCACGGAGAAGAGGTATACCACGATTCTGGAAAGACTTTGTATCCTTTGGACGGTCATCGGCAGCATATTGGTAACGATGCAGGCGAGTAGCTTGGTTCCAGAGCTCGGTACCGAGTCTGTCAAGTTCATCTTGCTTCGCGATCACGGCCGAGGAAGCTTGGAGAGGTAATGCGCGGATATGGGTTTGGAGATCATCTAGGAGCGTTGGGTCGTCGTGCTCATTCTCGATTCGCCTGGTAAGACTCGAGGCGAAAGCTGCGCGGTGGTCAGTACCGTGAACGGCAAGCGCGTACTGCACTTACTGAGAATCGACATTAGCTTCTTCTCACGCTCTGCCTTTGCTGCTTGTTGTGCAGGTGGCATCTTAAAAATAAGCAGTGAAGTGTGTGGTGTTAGCGACAGTACGGCAAGTGCAAACTGCGGGTCAGAGATGTCAAAGTCGCAACTGCTGTTTTCCAAGATGGCGTGGCACATACAAAACAACGACAAGCAAGGAGCATTGCGCAAGCACAACCAAAGTTACACAATTACATTATAATTCTTTGTTTTTGAAGAGATATGCAGCGATATTGGAACGTGGAAGCAGGCCCAAGCATACCTTCGCAACGGCAATCACCTTCCCATGTGTGTACGCAACCCTTCAGCCAGATCCGTCGAGAGACCTGTGGTGAAGGAAGCAACGTATTATGCCCAGTATCCAGTAAACATATGGTACAAGTCCTCCAGGACTGGTATAAAATGGTATCGACTTATCACGAAGCCTGTAGCGGACCGG
>Ga0265797_10008172_pt1 | contig 14044 bp, 10 predicted proteins | sample P2T30metagenome_FD_192433 | JGI IMG/M metagenome (GOLD analysis project Ga0265797, IMG submission 192433) | Plant litter microbial communities from East Loma Ridge, Irvine, California - P2 T30 | ecosystem: Environmental > Terrestrial > Plant litter > Unclassified | place: USA: California... | reverse complement strand
TCGAACTCGCCGTCGGCTTGCGCAGCTTGCTCCTCAACCATTACAAGAGTTTCAGCGTCTCGCAGACCGGCGCCCTCGCTGTTTCGAAGGATATTGCCAAGTACTGCGAGTTGCTGCGCGGCTGGGACTTGCCTGCGAGTTTCAAACCTAGCCTCGACGTGCTCGAGGAGATTTCGAATATCTTTGTGATCGGGCCCGAGGCGCTGCGCGATCGCATGCGGAATGTGGGTGGAGCCGGGGGCTTGTTGCCGGGGGTTGAGAGGGCGGATCTGAGGGGTTTCGTGCTGAAGCGCGAGGATGCTGCTAGCGTTGGTGTGCAGGCTGTTTTGAATGGGTTGTAGTGTGTTATGGGGGAGTGGGTGTGGATGTGACATGTGACATGTGACATGGTTCGTGCGTGGATGACTGTTAACGAGAGCAACGGGACCTGGAAGTACAAACAAGTCTGGCACTGACTCTACGAAAAATGATAATTCCGTCTCTGCATTTGTTCTTCCGATCCATTTTCCCCCCCTTCTTCCTTCCCTTCTTTTCTGATCGCTACGTGATGCGGACTGTACATTTACGCTGCTTCAAGTGGGCCCGGACTCCCAAGGCGGAACGTGAGATGTCGGGATGATACTTGAAAAGGCACTTGAGATCAATGTATTACTTCAGATCGTATGAGATCATTTCGCAAGAGCTACGTGCGGTTATATGCAAGCCAGCCCTTCTGGGCCCCGACTTTAAAAGTAAGGCTCAATGATGCCTATCCTTTCCCTCCCGATTGTAAAACTCCTCCCAAAACCCAAGAGTAGAGGAAAGTCGCAAATGATGTGATGTGAGAGTCCGTAGAGCCTTGTTGCTGTGTTGTTTGCCCACTAGCTGGCCGTCGGGAAAGCTTGGGTTATTATCGTCCGGAACCGGTTGAAGGTCATGCTCCTGCCTAGACGTTTGTTCTGGGAAATCTTCTGGGAAAGAAGGGAGAAAGAGAAAAAAGAGAAGAGCCAAACATTCCGATCTGTAATATCATGATAACATCAATCCATGCTTCGCGTATCCCATTCCATATCGTAGCCTGTGATATGGCTGTCAGAATGGATATAATGCAGCGTTCTCGCAAGCCAAGTCTCATCGGACTAAACCTGCAGCGCCTCTCTCGCCAGACTCCTCTTCAGTCCCATACTCCTCCCAGCCACTTCTCTCGCGCACCCAGCGTCACCGCCAACGCCGAGATCGAGCAGGCCGCCTCCAAATCCTTCTGCTTCCAGACGGCCGGCCTCTCGACCAAGCGAGTAACCCGCCGAGAAACTGATAGCAGATAGAACTACCATCACCCCGGCAGACACCACCCACGTAAGTAAAGTGGGTGAGATAGTCGCAGGATCTGAGGAATAGTGGCGAGATTTCTTGGCTGGGCTGCTACGTCTGGATTTTGAGGGTGAGGATTTGCGTTTCGACTGGTGGGCCTCCTTGTTAATGCGATCAAGGCCCGGAGGTGGAGATGTGGAAGTTGTAGAGGTCGAGGACCGGCGTAGTGTCGGCTTGAATGTCGGTTCTTGGAGTGTGGTTGCTGGTGCCATTGCTGCTGTGTTTTGAGATTGCTGTTGCGGGAGAGCTGATTCGGGAACGAGACGGAATGACATTGGATCGACCCTGTTGCCACGAGCTAATGGCTGGTATTGCTGGCCGGGGGATTTTGCGTTAGGTTTCGATATATTGCGGGCTGCGGCAGCACAAGACAGAAGTGTGTTGAGACTGGCGCGCAGAGCTTCGTCGTGTTGAGCAGCAGCGTTGTAGGTTGGTGAGAGTATGTTTTGGGGTAGATGGTGGCTAGTCGTAGAATCTCGATGTGAAGGGAGAGATCGACGGGTGGATGGTCTTGAGGATGGTGCGGGAAAATAGGATCCCGGTACAGGTTGACTAGCAGTCCGCGTGTGTCCAGCAGAGGGAGGGTAGGTGAAGGCATTGGGCTGTGGCGTGAACCCATCACCGTGAATAGGATAATTGATAGCCGTACGGTTCTCGTCATCAGAAGACTCGTGCGGTGCGTAATTTGGAGTGATGTTTGGCTGTGCTCGATTCGCCATGTACGGTCCCTCTCCAGAAGAAGTCATGACGCGATCGGACTCGCTTTCGCTCTCTTCGTACTCTTCCTGACTGCTTACGCCACCAGCGCTGAATGTGCGAGCGACGGTGTGTAAGTTGGAAGGAGCGCCTGATCGGGCAACTCTTCTCCGTCGAGATCGTGGCTCATTCTGTACGCGCAAGCCGGTGGTAACGATCTCGTCGTTGTTAGCTGACGACAGGGAAGAGGACGAGGGCTGTGAGCTGATTTCGACCCACGAGTCTGAGGCAAAGAAGTTAGTACTGGGGTCGCAGTAGTGTTGCGGGCGCCACTCGAAGTCCACAACAGCCAAGTTATGCATGATGTTGGAAAGTTGAATGTATCTGCAAAGTTCAAAGACAGAGCCAAAGGCAATGTACAGGCATGGACTCACCTTCGGATCTCACGCGGTTTGCAAACGAGGCGGAGCGGCCGTCCATGTCGCGCAGGTGACCAAGTTGCGGTCGGCTGGCCGAGTTGGTTTGAGGGCTGGTATGCGCCATGGTGACTCGTTCTCAATAGCAACAGGCGGCGGCTTTGTCCTAGGCGATACTGCCAGCTCTTGTTGTTCTTCAAGTGTGCGCGAGGGCAGTAGATGACTGATGTAAGGAGTAGCGGTGGAAGCGATGTCGGCGTGTCCAGTGAGAGGGAGAGGGAGAGATGTGGGAGGGCGTTGGGTCTTCAGGCGTTGGTGGGGGTGGAGTGGTTGATGGCGGGCGGTCGAGTCGCGGTCGCAGACGGGGTTGCGGTAGTAGTGTGGTGTAGTAGGAGGAACAGAAGAACAGAAGGCCACAAAGGGGCCTATCAAGGACAACAACGACAATCACGTTCACACTCGCAACGACGGTCCGGAGCGCACACGCAGGCCAAGCGTCCAAGTCATCAGACACCCAGCAGCCGACGCAGATAGGTACGCAATATGAGGCGGCAATCTCGAGGGGCACGGTGGCAGGGCAGGTGAGAGGAGCGGAGAGACAGCACGTGAATCCATACACACCGCCCGCCACCATCCACCATCGGCACTGAGTCTCTGTAGATCAGGCCGAAGGAAGCGGTGGGGCTGGTGGTGGTTGGGTGGGGGTATTCTTGCTCGTCAGGGTCCTTTGTATATCTGACTATACCTAGTTAGTGCATTATTCTTCGGCTCGGTTAGCGCCTGAAGAGGAGATTCTGTAGATCATCGTTGCAAGATCTTGAACTGTAATCTCGAGCTTATCATTTTCCATGTCTTGAACCATCTTATCCATCAGTGTGACTGAGCGAGAAAGCGACAGACAGGTGACATGGAAGAGCGAGTCAAGTAAAATAAACAGTCAAACATCGCTGGGCCCACTTATGATAGTGATGGTCAGGCGTCAAGCGAACCGCTATCTGCGACAGAAACCTATGCGAGCGAGTCGAGTAACATTCTCGCTATTAGTCTAAATAGATATCCATAGTAGCTCATCGGACGAAGGATGGAGCTTGCAATGTTCCAGACGAAGCGTAGAAGACAGAACATGAAAGCTGGGTGGATGACTGTTAAATAACTTTCAAGGAGAGTGGAGATTGTTTGTTGCGACAGGGTTTCTCCGCATTCTTAAACTCCGCCATGTATAAGAAGAATAGATCGAACGACTTGCGCTCGTATCGCACAAATATCCCCTCGAGCTGAGTCGAAAGTTTTTATCTGCACTGCGATGTACCGACAGATTGAAACTGCGAGCGACGTATCTGGATCAAACTCGGTTGTCATCCCACTGATTCACCTTCGAGGGATCGGGTAAACTCACGGAGGAAAGACGTTGAAGGTTCCATGGAGTTATGAATTGAGGATAGGCGGTGTGACTTTCCTTTTCGCGAAATCAGTATAACATGGTCGACAATCGGTTTGTTAGCCCATCACGCCGACCTACCTCAGAAAAAGTTCTGGTTGCGATTCGTCTTATCTTCCTCCCAACGGACAGACCTAGACGCTGCCTTCACACCCTTGTGACTTGCTTGTAGCGAGCTTGTAGTGCAGATACGCGAAGACGACGTCAACGAATGTCAACACGCTGGCTAGAGAGCCGAAAATGATGACCAAGGTCGTTTCGGACATGATGGTGGTTGCGAGTCGGGATTGGAGGTGCGATGGAGATGATGGCTTGTACATTCTACAGAGACATGTGGTTGGCAACAGATCTTATACAGGTATACCGTGCGGTGCTGCATGCCACATGGGTGCGGCGCGATTGGAATCTCCCAAGTCCATCCGTGCAAATGGATGGTCTTTGACATTCAAGTTGGTAGAGGGCAGTGTCCAATCTTGGCAAGAACGATGTACGAAAGCTCTGACATGGAGAGCGGTGGCACGGGATGCGAGGTCAAAGCTTTCTCACAGCCATACAGTATCGTGCGGTGCAGGTTCTCAGGCTTCAGGTGTCGACATATCTTCCTTCCAGAACTCTTTCAAGGTCCGGACTTGGCGTGCGGTGCCGTCTCCTGGTTTCATGAACCTCGCTAGCCTCATGGCTAGAAGGCGGGACGCAACACCCGTCATGTCCGGAGAGGGAGAGTTTCCTTAGAATCCTTCCACGCCTTCTTCCTGCGCATCACTGCCACCCCATCTACATGATGGCGGCGGCAGCGTGCTTTGATTGGTGCGGTGCTCATGAATGCGGCTGAGCACGTGTGAATGTCAGTTCATGACATGGACACTGCCATGTCTTTTGAAAAGGCAGAACTTCCACGCGTTCTTTGACTGACTTACAACACTGACTTGTTCTTGCTCCACACCGCTGAGGCCATCCTACAGCCGTCCTACAGCCATGTCATTCCAGTGCACAGCGTGTGGGAAAAAGTCCTACGACAAACCCTGGAAACTGCAAAGACATATACGGGAGTCGAAAAAGTGCTTCGAGCGAATGAACCCGGGCATGCACTTCGTCCAGGTCCAGTGCTCCAGCTGCGACTTCGCATCTCCGCGAGAGCTTGATTTCGTCAGACATCTTCGTCTGGTCCACGGTGGGACTGACAATCCGATTGCTCCTACCAGGTCCGTGGACGCTTCCACCGAAGATTCTGCGCATGCTGATCCTAGCACAATACGGGATCTCTTGCGGCCTGAAATTCCACGTACTTTCCCAGTCAGACCACCTCAGTCAGATTCGGATCATCGCAGCTTGTACCTGGACGGTACTCACTCCTCGGATCCGTCGATTGGGTCTTCAGCATCTCCGAAATCATCTTCAGCTTCCAGCCTCCAACTGATCACCCCACCCACGACTAGCGAAGGCTCCAGCAAGATTGAACGATGCAATGTACGCTTGGATCCATCGTCAGAAGCGCCGGTTACAAAAAGGAAATTTCCTGGTCATGGTTTTGATCGTCCACCTATAGATCATAAACGTTTCTGCGCCGAAGGTGAGCTCGCATACAGTTGCGGCCACAGTTGCGGCCTCAAGGCGACGTCTACGAATGAGATCAACATACCCGATGATCTCGGGCATGACTTCGAGTCCCAAGTGAAGCAAGACGATCCGAATGTTGTGCCCGGGCCCCATCATGGTGGACTCGCTTGGTCAATTTTGGGGTCTGGCGGATGGGACGTTCCATCGCATGACCACTCTTTTGGGAAACACTGCGAAGACGATCAACCAATCGCAGACGCACTCGCAAATATCGACCTCACGCCGTCCGAGAATGATCACAAGAGCTCCACCATCATTAAAAGCCAGACAAGCGAATGGGCTAAATCAGTGTTCTTACGCAATGAAAATAATGGGACCTCTCATATCAGCCCGGGCATTCCCCTCAGTATCCCGAAATGCAAGAGTATCGTCACATCCAGCTCGGGGATTTCGCAGTCTACAAACAGCAAGGGGTCGCTATTTGGCAGACCCTCCACGCACTCATACAAGCCTTGGACGGCTTGGTCTTCCGGGTCAGGATCCCAAGCCAGCGCCGCCAAGTCACTCCACTCGAATGGTATGCCTGCGCCGATGCTAGACATCGTTGACGGGGAGCTCTTGCTCTCCAGAGCTTGGACTTCTGAGGAAAGGCCTGACTTCTGCCCATCATCCCATCTCACACCGCAAGAACAATTCGGCCTGGCCGCCGCGGAAGGTGACGTCGAACGCTTGCGCCTCTTGGTCGGGGATCTTGCTTTCGACTTCGACCACCGCGACCATGAGGGGCGAACGGCACTAGTCTGGGCCGCCGCACGAGGTCACCACCAGGCTGTCGAGATTTTACTCTCCGACTCATGCGGCGGCGTCGACGCAAATGCTCAGGATAATAGCGGTTTGACCGCGATGATGTTCGCATGCGCCAGAGGAGATATGCACATGATTGAGTCTCTGCTGAGCCTGCCCACCATCGACCTCAGGATCCAGGACAATGCGGGATTCACCGCGCTCATGATCGCGATACAGTTCTCCAGCAATCCAGATGGCACCATCATCGTCCAGAAGCTCATTGCTTACGTTCAAGCGCGGCCGGAATACAACACGACAGCCGCAAAGTGGCATCCGATCTTCAACGCGCAGGACAACGACGGTCTGACGCCTTTGCACTGGGCCGTCAGACGAGAACTCCACGACTGCATCTCAACCTTACTCGACACGAGGCGGGTCGATGTGGACTTGAAGGCTTCCAATGGCAACACTGCCGCCATGCTAGCTATTCCAATAACCGTCCAGCACCACGTCTTGGAACTCCTTTTCGACAGGAGAGCGTGCGATCCCACGGTGAGGAACGAACGCGGCGAGGCGCTCGTGGGGGTTGCGCGGAGGCTGGTGCGAGAAAGCTCGATCGATTATTGGGGCGGCCATTTGCAGGTGGCGAGGGACAAGCTGGCGAGGGACAAGCTGCATCTTTGCGAAGATTATGCTAGCCATTATGATGCCGACCTGCAGGTCCAGGCAATCGGACCTCCTGTGGCGGCTGGACCAAGGCTTTGATGAACGCTGGGGAATGGAACTGGAAGTGGAAGGGTGCTTTTGGACAGATGCCTTTTTGTCAATTCGTCGATCATTCTGACGCGCGCGCGTGGATGGACGAGGACGCGTTGTCACAGACTCCGAGAGACAACGGTGAAAATGTCTTCTCGTCGAAAAGGAATCGGTGGACAGACTATGCCTCATCCCCACCCTCGCACGAGCCGTTTCACAACACATCGCAGAAAGAATTCATGGTCACATGCAGTTGTGAGGTGTAGCCGGGCACATATGTACATTTTACCATTGCGATCTACTACTCACTGGGAAGAGAGGGACAGAGCAAACGTGCTCGACCAGATGCAAGGCCGGCCTGTTCAAACTGTTCCACCTAACTCAAGATGATCCGAGTCGGCCCATACGACGAAGCCGTCGACGAGACATGTACTGCTTACATTTGAGGGACATCACAATGACATGGGAATGAGAGCAATGGAACAAATATAACGAGCAGTAAAAAGCTTCTTTCTTCTTTCGATGCGATGAACGTGTATCACATCCTCGAAGCTAACGCTATGTTGATAACACACAACAGACATAAGCCAGGTTGGGCCCATCATCATGATGGTAGTAGTAGTAGTAATAGTAGAAAAATCCGATCAGTTCCCTTCCTGTCCCCAAACGCCTTTTTAATGGTGAACACGAACGCTCAACTTTTCACAGCAGCATGGTCGTACAAGCAAGCCTTTTCCAAACAAAAAAACATCTCAGGTCGACACGCTTAGTCGAAAGAGACCTTCTTGCCGGAGAAGTCGCCGAAGCCGCCACGGTTGAAAGAGCCGCCACGGCCACCGCCACGGCCACCACGGTCGGAGCCACCGCGGCCACGGCCGCCACCACGGCCGCCACGGTCGCCGAAGCCACCGCGTCCGCCACCACGTCCACCGCCACGGCCGCCGCGGTCGCCGAAGCCACCGCGGCCACCACCAGAGCTGGGGTCACGGGGAGCGGCGTAGTCGAGACGAATGGGACGGCCAGCGACGTCAGCGCCCTGGAGGGCCTCGAAGGCAGCCTGGGCCTCCTCGATGGAGCCCATCTCGACGTAACCGAAGCCCTTGGGGGCACCGGTCTCGCGGTCGGTGGGGAGACGGATGCTGTTGATGGAACCGTGCTCCTGGAAGTACTCGGTGAGGGTGCTCTCGTCAGCCTCGAAGGAGATGTTGCCGACGAAGAGGGTCTGGGCGGGAGGGTTCTTGACGTCGCCGAACTTGGCGGCGCGGTCGTTCTGCTTCTGCTGGGGAGTCTGGGCGTTGTTGTCGCGGGGAGCAGAGAAGTCGACGCGGAGGCCACGGCCGTCGAGCTCGTAGCCGTTGCGGCCCTCGAGGGCCTTGGCACCGCTCTCGGCGTTGGTGAACTCGACGTAACCGAAGCCCTTGCTGCGGCCAGAGTCACGGTCGGTGATGATGCGGACGCCCTGGAGCTCGCCGAACTCCTCGAACTCGCGGGTGAGCCACTCCTCGTCGATGTTCCAGCTAAGGTTGCCGACGAACAGGTTGGCGGTAGCCTCCTTCTCCTCGCCGTTGACGACGACCTTGATCTTCTTCTGGGAAGGCTCGGCGGTCTCCTCGGCCTTGCGCTTCTTGCTGGGGGCCTCCTCCTTCTTCTCCTCCTCCTCATCGTCGGAAGAGGAGTCGCTGTCGGAGTCGGAGCTGTCCTTCTTGGCAGCAGGCTTGGCCTCCTCAGAGTCGGAGTCGGAGTCGGAGCTGTCAGAGTCGCTGGAGTCGGCATCCTTCATCTCGGTGTCCTTGGCGCCGGCCTCGGCCTCAGACTCGGAGGAAGAGTCAGAGTCGGAGGTCTCCTCCTTCTTGGCAACCTTCTTGTCCTCCTTCTTGCTCTTGGGGGCGGGCTTCTCATCCTCGGACTCGGAAGAGTCGCTGGAGTCGGAGTCGGAAGAAGAGGCCTCCTTCTTGGCGGCGGGCTTCTCCTCCTCAGAGTCGCTGGAGTCAGAGCTGGCGCTCTCCTCCTCGGACTCAGACTCGCTGCTGGAAGAGGGCTCGGGGGTGGGAGCCTTCTTGGACTTCTTGTTCTTCTTCTCGACCTTCTCGACAACCTTCTTGGCGGTCTTCTCGGCAACAGCCTTGGGCTTCTCAGAGGTCTTGCTGACGCGGTCGGTCTTGGAGGACTTCTTCTCCTTGGTAGGCGCGACGGCCTTGGTTCCCTTGTCCTTGCCCATTATTGCTGAAGATTTATGATAATCCTTTAATGCTGCAGAGCCGAAAGTCAGTCATGTGAATCCCAAAAGTAAAGCACCCGAGCTTTGATTAGATGGGTCTGGCAAGCAGCGGCAGCAGCGAACGGATCGTCTCAAACATCCAGCGTGGCAAGGATCTTATAGGAAAGAAGCCTTCAGAGCCCTCGAGTAACAGCAGCAACATTGCAACGACATTGAAGTCGAGCAGTCTTAGCCAAGCCCACAAGCAGACCGAAGTCTGCAGTAAAAGCCTCGATACCCCGCGAAGGAAGTGCTCCACTTGGTAGTTACACCCAGTGGAACAGAACCCTGAGATGCGTGCGCGCACAGTGAAGTGTCGCGTGATCTCTTAAGCCCTCAAGTCAAACCGCTTGCGAAGTTGATTCTTTGATAAGCCCACGGTGCCCACGCGGCGAGACGGTGTGAGACGTCTGCCGACAGTCCATTGAGTGTGTTGACCACGCGCAAGGCTGTGTGTTCCCACAACAAGCGCCGAGGCGAAAGTGCAACGGGACTGGATGTATGTTTGTCTGTCTGTCTGTGTTTGCCTTGGTGGCAGATGCCCACTGAATGCGACCCGCTCGGGTAGTTAATGAGAGGAGGATGGAGCGCAACGAACCGAAGGTGTGATGTGGTGGAAGGATAAAAGTGCCGTGTAGAAGTTGATACGGCAAGAGTGGATGGGAAGAGAAGGAAGAAGGTGGTTGATGGGAAATGGTAGGTCTTTTGTACCCTGATTTGCGCCCCAGCTCACCTGCAAGAGACTTTTTTTGGCTGAAAAAGTCGGGGGTGGTTGGTGCGCAGTCCGAGGCAAGCGGCAGAACGCCAGCGGTGTAGATAGGTGTAAGCCAATGAGAGCCATTCGCGCCCGCTTTGCATCAGCGAGACGCAGAAGCTGCCATGGACAGATTGATAATGCGCCCAGACGATGAGAGAAAGTGACAGATCACCTGATCGGCATGCTTTCAATTCACTAACAATCGCCTCATCGATAATCTTACTCTCGGCCATGTCTGCTGCTGCGGCGACGTCTTGCGCAATACCGACGCCGCGCGTAGGCGTCTTGGTCTGCAGGGCGCAGCTTTGGGATTGAAGCTCAAGCTGTGATGTAGCCTGGCCGTTGTCACTTGCGTGAAGCCACCATACATACATTGAAATATACCTATAACGTACCCATTGATCAAACAACACCTCAACTCCCATCTCACAACATCTCACCTGTCGCATGACCACCTCATGGCGACAATGCTTCCCCTTCTCCTCCATTTCATCCTCTCGACCATCTTCAGCATCTACATCCGACTCCGCAAGCTATACCATGCCGTCTTTGACCGCATTTCAGCAGTTCTGAACTACCACCACCGAACACCTGAGCGTATGCAATCACTGTACTTTTTAAGACTCTCATATCAACTCCCTCTAACAACCAACTCTCAGTAATCGCCCGCGATGTCGCCGCCCTCCCACGCCTCCCCAAACACCTCTCCGTAGTCCTCTCCCTCCCACCCGACCAGAAAGACGTCAGCCTCCTGCTTAACCGCCTCGATGGCCTAATGCACGACGCCTGCGAGATCGCAGCCTGGTCAACAGCAGCCGGGATTCCCGTGCTGTCAATCTACGAACGCTCTGGTACGAACGGAAGAGTCACTCCCAAAACCAGCCCAACACTAACCAACACTCTCCAACCACAGGCCTCCTCAAATCCTCCCTCACCCACCTCCACCGCCGCATCGAAACCTCCCTGACAGCCTACTACGGCTCCTCCCCGCTCAAACCAACCTTCAGCCTCCGCGCCCCCAACATCCCCTCCTACGAACCACCCAGCACCCCCACCAACAACAGCCCCTCCCCCAACAACACCACCGCCAACCAACGCCCCCACCTCTCCATCCTTCTCCTCGACCACACCGACGGCCGCCAAACCCTCGTCGACCTCACAAAAACCCTCACCGACATGTCGCAATCCCACAAGCTCCGACCCGCCGACATCTCACAGGAGCTCATCGACGCGGAAATCTCGGAGAGCGTGATGAGCGAGCCGGACTTGTTGTTGTTGTTCGGCGAGAAGGCTGTGCTCGAGGGATATCCGCCGTGGCAGGTGCGGTTGACGGAGATTTTCGCGCTGCAGGATTGGACGGGCGGGGTGGGGTATCATGTTTTCTTGAGGGGTTTGCGGAAGTATGGCGGGGCGGAGATGAGGTTTGGGCGGTAAGATTGAAGAAGGGCTCCTTTGGGTTCTTTTGGGCTTGAGTGCCTGGAAGGTAAGGTAGATGGTGAAGTGAGTGGAAAATCCACTGCCTATTCCTAGATGATGCAGGGACATCGTATGTCTTTGCGATGTACATAAAGTCCTGGAAAAGAGCATGATCTATGAATGTTTTTGAACATATCATGCCTCTTTTTTGGTTTCTATCTAAAATCTTTTCCCGTCCGTCCTTTCTTCGCTCACTGCCAGATAGCCAGATGACAATCTGCCAGCAAGCGGTAATAATTGGTATCTCGTTAAACAACATAAGTCCGTCCATCCGTCCATCATGCAAACGTCCCTGCTTCGTCCAATGCCCACCTAGCTTCCATCCGTGCAACGCTACAAGGAAAAAACAGTGCTCCATCAGCACTCACATGCATCGCAATGACGCTTGTCGACAATTCGATCAATCCCAACCATCCCCACAAATCTACTTCAGCTCAGTCTTTCCAAGAGCAGCCGCAAGATCATCGATCTCGCTATCCTTCACCTGGTTCACAGGCTCCGACTCAGCGGCGTCGGCGTCCTTGACGATCTTCTCTTCTTCGGCATCCTCCTCGTCCGCTTCACCGTCACTTCCCTCGTCGTCAGAGTCCTCGTCCTCGAGCTCGTCCAGCTCGTCAACACCCCAGGCGTCCTCATCATCCTCGTCCACCTCGGGGTACTCGCTCGCCTTTTCCTCTTTGCGAGCCGAAAGGTGCTCGGCCAGCTTCTCGATGTTGGGGTCCTCCTCGGAGAATTTGTTGCCGTTCAGCTCGACACGGCGCAGGCGGGGAAGAGCGGTCGCAGAAATCGCGGCGTCGACGATGGCTTTGACACCACGGGCGTCGATCTCGTTGTACTGCAGACGGAGGATCTCGATCTTCTCGTTCTTGCCCTGCGCCAGAGCCTGACCAAGGACGATTCCACCGCGGGCAGAAAGCAAGCAGTCGCCGACCGCGAGCTCGATGAGCTCAGGCCAGGAAGAAGGCAACACATTGCCCAGGGTCTTGCTTGCGAGCGCGGTGAAGGTGTTGTCCTGCAAGTCCACAACGCGCAGCTCCGCGCAGTTGCTCAGACCGTGCTGCAGCAGGGCTGCAATTCCTTCTTGCCGGATGCCGTTCTGCACCATCTTGATCACGCGCACGTGCTTGTTGGCTGTGTATGCCTTGGCCCAAGCCGCCATGCTGCCAGTCTCCAGTCTGTTGCGGCCGCAGACGACGGTCTCGAGGTGTGGGACATCCTTGCCCTGCGCGCGGGCTTCCTCCTTGCGAGCGGCGAGCTGCTCCAGAGCCTCGGCGACGAGGGTGCCGGCGGCGGGACCGAGGCCGTTGTTGTTGAGGTAGAGGTGGCGGAGAGGGACGTGCTTGCTGAGGAAAGGGCGGAGAGGCTCGACGGTGTTGAGGCCAAAGGCGTTGTCGTTCAGGTTGATCGTGTGCAGTTTCTCGCACTTGAGGAGGGCAGTGAGGAGGGCGTCTAGCGCAGGAGGGATTTCGGCGAGCAGGCGGCCGGTGAAGATGTCGGCAAGGTTGGCGTGCTTGAGGTTGGACTTTGTGGCAAGGATCTCGGCGAAGCGTTCACAGGCAGACACTCCGAGGGTGTTGCCTTCGAGAACCACTTCCTCGATGTCGTTGTCGAGCAGGGGCTGGATGTGAGGGATGAGGTCTTCGGCAGTATTGAGTTTGAGAGCGCGGCCACGCAGGGAGAAGATCTTGGTGTCGGCCATGATGGCGGTAGTGTTTGTCGTGGTGGTGTAGAATTAGGTGGTGGATGGTGTGGGAAGCGAAGAGTTGGTTGGTATTATTTACTCGTCTCGAACGCTTGACTCCTCCAGCAGCGGCGGGGCACAAAACTTGCCCAAACATCCCTGAAGCTCTAGCGCCTGATAACTGAGGCTCTGCGGAACGGTCCTTCGTCGCCTCGGCTCATGCAGGGACTTCGAAAGAGCTTCCATTCGGCTTCTTCAAGCGGCGCCCCGATCGCAATTGGCTGGTTGGTTAATAATCAACCGCCGATCTCGTTGCGGAAAGTTGGTTGACGTGACCGGCTGCTGCTGCTGTCGCATTCGCCTCCAATCGTCTACGCTCACATTATTACCTATCTATATCACTACCACGAGACAAGAATACACCCCAACCTGACACGAACCAAAAACAAGGCAAACCAACCCTCAAACACACTTCATAATGTCCGGCCTAGCATCAACCAGTACGTTCCCCAATTCCCACAATGCCATGCCAATCCCATCCCCATTCCCTGCGCCAAAGCCGCTAACTCTTCTCAAAAAGCAAACGCTTCCTCCCAAATCAACAACCTCGCCTCCTCAAACAAGCCCCCCGGCGACGAAGGCGCCCCCAAAGTCAAGCCCTGCTGCGTGTGCAAGGAAGAGAAAGCCGCGCGCGACGAGTGCATGCTCTTCTCCACGGCCAAAGACCCGCAGGCCGCGTGCGCGGATATGGTCACCAAGTACCGGGCTTGTATGAAGGGCTTTGGGTTTGATTTGGCTTGAGCTTTGTCGAGAGAGAAAGAGGGAGATGGGGATATGAGATGAGATGAGATGAGATGAGCATGTGGGATGAGCA
>Ga0265797_10008171_pt1 | contig 14045 bp, 9 predicted proteins | sample P2T30metagenome_FD_192433 | JGI IMG/M metagenome (GOLD analysis project Ga0265797, IMG submission 192433) | Plant litter microbial communities from East Loma Ridge, Irvine, California - P2 T30 | ecosystem: Environmental > Terrestrial > Plant litter > Unclassified | place: USA: California... | reverse complement strand
CCGCAAGTGTCACCTTCTTCCACACCTCCACCTTTCCCTACATTTCACCGAAGCCAAAATGGGTCTCGCCAAGTCAGCGTTCAAGAAATCCACGCGCATGCTCATAGACCTTGATAGCACTGTTGAGGCTACAGCCACATGTAAGTACAGTTCTTTCATCCTCATAGTGGCTACGACCGACTTTCATAGCTCCGCAGAAGACTTGGGCGAAAATACCTACACCTCCTCCCTCGTCCATCGGCTCTCCATCCAGCGATAACGAGAGCACTACTAAAGTAGACGGTAAGGGCCCACTATCGACCGTACACGCATCCTCGAACGTTGTTAAGTTCACTGACACGCTCACGCCACCACCAAAGAAGTTATCACCGAAAGCGCCTGCAACCTTGCGCATCATCGTATCTTCACGCTCCGTCTCATCGCCAGCTCCAGCGAAGAAATCGTCTTTCTTAATCGACTCCGACGCGGCCGCGGCCAAGATGAAGCAGAAGACGGAAGAGAATGCAAGCGATGCGCCAACCGTCCGCACAGTTAAGACTTCGCCGAAGAAGACCAAGACGCAGGAGATCGCTATTGTGGACAAGAAGTCAAATGCACTGCCAAAGCCGCTAGTCAAGCAGGTGCCGGTAGTGACTCGCAAGACGAAGAGCCCGAGGGTCTCCCCGTCTGCAAAGATCGCGAAGGCCAACCCATCCGGTCAGCAGGTCAACGACCTTGCCCCGAACGAGCTCGCTAAGACCAACGTCCAAAACGCCAAAATCACTCGGGAGAAGACCAACGCAGATCCAGACTACGGTTCCGCCACCGCGCCAGCTGCTCAAGAGTCGTCCATTCTCACCCCTTTGCAGCAAGCTAATCGAGCCCGCAATAAGAAGCGCGCAGAGAAGCGCGCAAAGCAAAAGCTCGAAGCACGCTCAGCTGTCAACCCTGAATCTGAAGCATGCAAAGATGCCCAAGTCTTCGACTCCAAGTCTTGCGGAAAGTCCCAAGCGACCGACTCCAAGTCCCGCAAAGAGTCCCAGCCCGCCGACTCAGAATCCCGCGAGGACGTCGAGACCGCCCTCAAGGAGTGGCGGCAGTGGCTCATAAGCCAAGAGATCACCAAAATCACCATTCAAGGCGAAGTCAAAGCACGCAAGCACGACATCGCCAACGTCAACAACCTTCCGCACTATGCACGTCGTGCCACGCAGCAGCGCAAGCAAGACACGAAAGCACACCTACTTGAACTCATGTTCGCATTGTACAACAAGGGAATCTACTACAAGCTGCACGAGAACGAGATCCAACTGACGAAGGCTTTCAAAGTCGCGCATGGAGCGAAATTGTCGTACGAGGACGCGGATGATGTGTGTGCGGCGCGCACGGCGAAGGATGCGTGTATGTCCGCGTGCGAGTATTCATTGCTACGGGAGCTGGCGCGCAAGACACTCGACCAAATGGGCAAGACGCATGAGGACCTCGCTCGCAGTGGTGCGTCGCAAGCGATGCTCTCAAAGCACAACATGTCGCCTACAAGCAACACTCCCTCCCCACCCCCAAACGCCTCGCCCACACAAACACGCACAATCCTCACGCCATCCAACAAGTCAAAGACCCCTTTCCCCACATTCAACTTCAGCATACCATAGCACATCTCTACCGACTTATCAGAGACACCCGTGGAACCACTTACTTTCCGCGCGGGTCCCATCCCAACCAAGAATCTTGATGCTGAAGGCGAGATTGCGCGGCCTGCGACGCCACTGAGCGAAGACATCGACATTTTGGAATCCGAGGCTACCGTGTATTGCTCTTCGGCCTCGGAGGCTTCCGCGTCACCCGCGCCTGCACGCCGTTTAAATACTCAGATCGGCATCACCACGCTGCGCGAGTTCTTGGGGCCTTCACAGATCCGTGCACAGCTACAATGAGCAAGATTCAAATCATCGAGGCCTTTCTGGCTGTTGCGTCAGCGGAGCGCGAGGTGCTCGACATGGGTACGTAGTATGCTTGGGGTGCGGGCGAGATGCTGGCGAAGAAAGTGTTGCAGCACAAGGTGTTTCTGGGTCATGTCAAGCTGAGTGAGTTTCTGGGGGCTGTGGAGTTTGATGGGGATGGTGTGGCGTTGGATGGTGCTGTTGTTGGGGCTTGGGCGGTGTGTGCGGTCAAGGACCGGATGGCGGAGGAGATGGAGATCAAGTTTGGCATGTAGTGGGATGGTAGTGTGCGATGAGGGACTGCGGGATCAGGGGTTGTGACTTGGGAACTATCGTTATAGACGCATGTGACGATACTCGGGTACATGTATTGTAGTTGAGATATGTTGTCAGAACCCGCTAGTGAGTTAGCTGCGGTGAAGCATAAGCAGCTCGTTATTCCCTCATGTTTCCAAGCAAACAAGCGTGCCACTCACTCCCCAACAACACTTCTATCATCCCTAAACGCCCCATCCCCCACAAAATGCGCCCTCACCCCAAGCACAACCAAATCCCTCCCCTTAAACTCACCCTCACTCTCCCCCCACCCCTCAATCTCCCCCAACAACTCCCTCTTACCCTTCAAATCAACCACATCCGTCAGTCTCGTAAGCTCCGTGCGCGTCGACATGACCACCGCACCGGACACGGGCAGCGTGCGGAACGTCTGGAACTCGCGGCGCACGTAGAGGTTGGGTGGTTGTAGGTTGAATATGGAGCCGGAGAATAGGTCTTGGGGGCGTTGGATGAAGAGGGTTTGGGGGAGGCTAGGGTGTGCGGGAGTGGGTGGGGCTTGGATGAAGGTTGAGGTCCGGGTGTGGAGGGTGGTGGAGTGGTGGATTGCGTTGAGGACGTCTGGGAGGGCTGTCGGATGTTAGTGTGTGTAGTGGGAATATGGGTAGGTGGCTGGACTCACGGGACCATAGCCTGAAGGGCTCTTCGGGACCGTCGATGATGGCGGAGAGAGGTTTGCCGATGTGCTTTCTCATGTGCCAACCCGCTGGAAAGAGAGTCGCACTTGCTTGTCTGTGCATGTGTCAGCACAACTCTTTGGTAAGGAATATCGAACAAAGCGTACAAATACCACTTCTGCGTAAACTCATCTTTCATGAAGACACAAAAGTCCTGGGCCGCCAGCCTCGCGCAAATCTCGATAGGATGATACTCAAAAGGTCGAGTAATGCTATAGTCCTTGGAGTTGATCTGGTTGCGCATGTGCTTCCTACCATTGACGACGACCTCGTTGAAGCGCACAGTGCCACGACATAATTGGCGAGTGACAGTATCTAGTAGTTCTTCACACGCTGCTTCGCCGTCGGGTCTCACCTGCACACACTCCGCATGCTCTTTTTCGAGAAGCTTTTCGCGAGCTAGCTGCATTTGCGCTTCGGCGGTGTGCATAGTGAGCCACGTTGCGTTGCGGCTCTCTTCACTCATTCGAAAATCACGAAGGATGTTCCTGTTGTCAGCGCCTGCGGCTCGTGATGTTCGCGTTTCGACGACTTGATTGGCGTACGGCACGCTGGGAAACTCGGTACCATCACCGCAGTCGTCCTGTTCGAAAGCTGGGAGACGCGAGATGCGGCGCTCCTCAGCGATGTATCTGCGCACCAGCTCTGGATCCTGATACTCTTTGAATCCGTCAATGTAGCGTTCGTCCACGTCTTCGACGTTGATGGCAGGTATGGTGGCCCAATATGGCTTCGAGTCCGGTATAACATGCTCATCGGAAAACGGGTTCTCTGGCGACTGTTCTGCGATCGCCGGGAATACAGTTTTCCTGTTGGCGGCTGCCGTGGCATGCAGAGAGCCAGAGGCGCTTTTGCTGTGAAGATCCACGCCAGTAGATGTAGCGCGAGCGTGACCGGCCTGCGCCTTCTTCTTCCGGTGAAGTGGTATGATGAGATACTTCTCGTGAGCCGGACCAAGGGCGCCTTTGTAGTACCACACGCGGACTATATTATAGCCCATGAAGCAGCACCATGCGGCAAAGGCTATGGCTATAATGAGGCAGACGATTAAGGGTGTCGGATCGGGTTTCTTGTAGAGGTGGTCTTGCTTCATCTTGTTTGTGGTGTATTGGTGTGGTGTCGGAGATGAACGTGAGAGGAAGGTGCTTGAGACACAGGATCACTTACTTGCATAGCGGCGGCGCTGGGGAACGCAAGATGTGCAGTGAATTCGGCAGTCACCAGATAGCATCGAGAATAAGTTAGACAGCTCTTGAATGAGACAATCGCATCGTTTGCGCGTTACGTCATCGCAATTTGAAGTGAAGTGCTGCGCGAAGTGAAGAGTGAGGAACGTGAAAGCTGCTACTAGCGGCGCGAATACAAAGATCGATTGCCCCACATTTGTAACGATGCAAAAATATAGATGGAACGATAGACTGAGGATGAAATGGTATTATAAACGAATACGCTATGAGATAAAAACCACGATGCTAATGATACTCACGTCCCAACAAATTGACCATGGAATGAATTGTATCATGCTTCACCAACGCCGACTGGAATCCAGTCTTGCAAACTTCACGAAATGACGATCATTCTATCCACCATACTCACTTCTTCTGCACAAGTGTATCCAGCTGTGCGTACAGCTCCTGCGGATCCTCAAACACGTACCAAACATCCTTCGGCACGTCGTCGAATGCTTTCTCAAAACGCTCAGGAGCATTCTTCATCTCTTCGTTCATGCCCTCTACACCCGTGACCTTCCGGATATAGATTGCGCCGATCCACTTCCCGAACTTGCGATACGCTTCACCATATGCTTCGGGGTCGGATTGGGTTGAGTCGCCGATGAGGACGAACTTGCGCTTTGGGAACCAGCGGTGGACCTTTTCTATGCGGTCGAACTTGTAGGCTTCGGTGCCTTGGGTGAGATTGGCGAGGAACCCGGCGAGGTTCATCCATGATGCTTCACGCAGGATCATGGTTCCGGATGGATAGTAGGTCTCGCGGAATTGGCGAAGGAAGGGATAGAGGTTGTAGGGCGAGGCTGACAGGTACCAAAAGGGCGGGCTGTCCAGTTTCTGCTGCATGTGCTTGTAAAACTCGGGCATGCCCTTGATTGGCTCCGGCTCTTCCGCGAATGTTGTCGTCAGGATGCCGACCGGTGATGAAGTGAGGGTCTTCTTGATGGTGTCATCGATGTCGGAAAGCACAGCCCATCCTGTAGGCTTTGCGAAGGTAATGTTCATCGGTGTGGCATCAGCATGGATCGCTTCGGCTGTTGTGACCTGTCCGTCTTTGTAGCCGTTGCCCGGAATAGCGAGCTCGTCTGAGCTGATGCCATCACGTCCCGAGGGTCCGAGTCTGACGTTGACGCCCTGCAGGTCGACTTTGACTGCATGTGCAGGTAATATTGAATCCAGGAGTGGTTCCAATCGTTTCGCGATAGTCTTCTTGGCTTCTTCGTCGTCTGCTAGCCCGATCTTCTCACTGACCCATGCGACCACTTCTGACAGGTCTTTGCCACTGCCCTTCCGGAAGTAGGCAGCAACAAATTCAGCCTTCCATCGTCCGATGCGGTTCTGGTAAGCGGTATTGTCGAGGAGCCATACGTAGTCGGTCTCCGGGTTGGCAAATTCGAAGAAAGGATTGTTGCGACCGAGATGGGAAGAGAGATTGTCCTTGAGACTGAAGGAGAAACGGTTGGCGAGTTTAGGCATGTCGGATTCGAATTCTGCAAAATTGCCGGCTTTGCGAGTAATTGTATCTTCGTCGTCTTGCTGCATGCGTTGCCTGGCACGGCCAGCAACTGCCTTTGCGGGTGGGAGCGCCATTATGAAGGTCGGTGATATGTGGATGCCTAGGGTGTGTGTAGGTCAGGAGGAACGTGTTTTGCACGAGACGCCGGGCTGGGGGACATGGCCGCAGTCATATAGCCTTCAGCTCCTGCCAGTTGACCTGTAGCTAAGCCTTTCTGTTTAATGAGTGGCAGATGACGTCTGACCAAGAAGGCGCAGAAGCAAACGTGGCTTGGCTGATTTGCGGGATGCGCTTGCCGAGCGGGTACATCGCTCCTGCCACTCCACACTTCGCATCGCCAACAGAGTCATGGGCGCCGATTTGGCGATCGTTCAGTTGTTCGATAGGTTTTGATGTTCCCAGCGCCAAAACATAAGAAAGGCCAAGTTTGCTCTTCGCTCGCTGCTATGATCAGTCCTACGGTATGCTGACACCATCTTTCTGTAGCACAGACATGTCTTCGTACATGTAATGCTTGTATCGACAAAGGTAACACTATGAGCTTCTACCTACGTCAACCTATCCGTGATAGCCAGAGCCCTGGAAGAGAAAGTGGGACAAGGCAGCTTGTACATCACCAGATCGTGCAAAGCCGCGGACTCTCACCTACTTTGAAGGACTGCTTTCAATCCTTTTGCTTTCCATTGTCCAGAGGTACCGTGATACAGTCGAACCACCGGTCCGCGTCATCTTCTAGATCACATGTGCACAGCGACCTGTCATCCACTTAGGTTGCGGACCGACGAGACCCTGCATGACACCCGCGAATGCCCCATCGTGCAACAAGGACGCCCATGGACACACTTGAGCCAACTATCGTTACTGTAGCGAAAGTGTTCCTTCTTGAAGCGCTTCGAATCATGTGCACGTTGAGGCGATAGCAGTACACGATGCCTGGCGGAGGCTCTTGGCGCCAGGGAAACGCGTCGTTGGACACGTACTTCTCTTGGAGACATGAATCCGTAAGAAATGTACTACAATCGCTCTATGGTGGCCACACGTTGTACGCGGCAGCCTACGTTGTGTGTGATCGCTCTTGGCAGCGGTGAGGCGCAGCGATCGAGCCCATATTAGTCGTCTGGCCATATGGGAAGCCTTACGGTACATTTCGTGCTCGTGCAACCTCGAGTCTCCTGCACTCATACTCTACGACTATTGCTTGCACCATAATCACCGTACAGACCACACTCCATCATCGCAATAATATAGACCTTGCTAGACGTCGCATACGCGACTGCGCAACGACCGCGCTAGGCTACCACAGCTATGGACCTCAAGAAGCGCTTGAACCTTGGGAGCTTGATGAAGAAGCGGTCGAGTGAGTCGCGAATCGCAGAGTGGCAATGAGCTGTCGCTGACGGTGCGCCAGGCCAAGATGTGCACGTGGACCCCAATGCAGACAACCCAGAGTCGAACGCTGCGCGCGGAGTGGTAGGATGCCTGGCAGAGACAGACCTCGGTGACGACGACTGACACGCTGCAGAGGCTCTTCTGCGAGTCTGGCGCTGCGAACTCGGTATGTACGGCGCATCCCCAGCACGACCGCTTGCTCACAGCATCAGGGCGAAGAAGTTCTACATCTCCCCACCATCGTCGAAGCCGCCGTCGCAAGCCCAACTGCTGCAACCGCATCCGCCCAGCAGATTCGCAGGTTCCTCTCCAAGGAGAACTACGACCGCCCCCACGTCCAATACAATGCCGTCATGCTCATCCGCATACTGGCTGACAACCCCGGCCAGTCCTTCACCAAGAACTTGGACAAGCAGTTCGCAGACACGTGCAAGCACCTCCTGCGCAATGGCCAGGATCCCAGCGTGTCGCAGATACTGAGGGAGAGTCTGGACTCGATGGAGCGCGAGAAGGCATACGACACCAACCTCAACACGCTCTTCACCATGTGGAGGAAGGAAAAGGGCCTTATGGCGAATGCAGCGAAGCAGGTTGGGCCGCGGAAGCTGAATGCGCCGGGCTGGAGCGGGCAGCCGATACCTGGCGGCTTCAGTAACGGTGGAGGGCACAGGTCGCGCTCGTCCAAGGGCCTGCCACCACCAATTGAGCTCGCTGGACGCATTGAAGAGGCGCGAACCTCAGCAAAGCTGCTCCTCCAACTGGTGCAATCCACGCCTGCGAACGAGCTCATAGGCAATGAGCTGGTCAAGGAATTTGCAGAGCGCTGCACGGCGGCCCAGCGCAGCGTCCAAGGGTACATCGCGAGCGACAACCCGGCGCCAGACGACGACACCATGCTCACTCTCATCGAGACCAATGAGCAGCTGTCTTTGGCTGCGTCGAAACACCAGCGCGCCATTCTTCAAGCCAGACGTCTCCACGGACCTTCGCCGTCGCCTCCTATCTCACAGACGAACAGCCACGCTTATCCACCGCCAGCAGGTGTTCCCCAGCAAGTGTACAGCCCGCCTAGCCTACCCCCGCGACATGATGCTCCTGGTGTGTCTCCTCTGAATGCGCCACCCACAGAGTCGAGCTACGTGCCGCCGTCGAACTCCAGCTATGCTTCGCCCCCAGAGTCGACGTACTCACCGCCCTCTGTTCAGACCTTTGCGCCCCCAGCGAACCAGGTAGGCTACAAGAACGACGAGTTGCCTCTTCCACCAGCGCTTCAGGCAGGCGGAAACCGGTCACGCCCTATTTCCGGAGCGAACGAAGACAACCCGTTCGCAGATCATCACACCTCGACATACACTCCACATGCTGTCACCTCCAATACCCCGAGCTCAAATGGTTACAGCGGCGCGCCAGAGCCCTACCACCCTGGAGTTCAATCGACGCCCTCGTACCTCGGGAGACAGGAGAGCTCTGCCAACAATCTGACCATGCGTGGCGCACAACCTCAGATCTCGGAAGAAGAGGAGTATGCGCGTGATTACCCAGCAGCCCAGCGGCCGCGGACACCAGAACACAGTGCCCCTCGTCAGCAGTCGCAGAACGACGTGTCGCCAGTGGCAGAGCGCAAAGAGGTCACGTACAGATACTAAGGGATGTTTAGTAAGCAGAGCTGACTAGAGCTGTGCGGCCGGACCAGAGCCGGACGTATGTGAGAGGGCGCATATTTTGTGATCATCTACGAGGTGTTGGACTGAAGGCTGATTTGCGCCTGGCCTTTGTGTGTACATTCTAGCAGTCTTTTGAAATTTGATACCACGCGATTGGATTGGGATGGGTTGCAGTTTGGAAATAAATCCTTTCATTCGTTTCAATTGCTCCTGTACCTGCCCCGCACCAAACTGGTGATCTCACCACCCCACGTTTCGCAACCGTTCGCGTTAGTTACGTGCAGGCGCATCATGCAATGCACGCGCAGTGGACTTCGCTCCAGGCGATTGACAGGCCTTACCAATACTCGAGCCTCACCGGCGCCAACGCTCTTTCCCAAATGCCGTTCTTTGTCCAGCTAGGAAGGCGAGACCCGCGGCAACACCCCACCTCACGGTCCACGGCGCGTCTAGCGCCGAAGATTTCACTTTGGCCATGTCGAAAGACTTACACTATTTCGTATTACACTATTTACGTTCCCTGTCGCCCGGCCGGATCATCGCGCAATTGAATCCGTTCTTCCTCATGGCATTCACTTACAGCCGCAGTCCATGGCTCGCTCACTCCCTCAATGCGTCGACACGGTGATCATTGGTGACGCTCACACATTTTGCCTCGATGTAAACACGGCTGACAAATGCAGGTAACGGCCCCTCTGCACTCATACTGTCATACATCCTCCACGGGCACATACCGTATTATATCGGCGGTCATAATGACGCTATTCTCGACTCGAAATTGGTGAAGGAGCCGAATCTGCTGCAATTGACGCCGGATCTCTACGCGCATTTCGCATCATCCTTGCGGTACTCGACCCAGGCACTGCCAGTCAACACGCTTCTCGATACACTGGTCCGGCCGAATGCAGACACAGAGCTAAACCCCATATCCTGCGTGGAATGGCAGTACGAGCCTGAGAAGGCTATATCACATGTCGCTATTGGCGACACACAACATGCTGGTGGGCAATGGGCTGATAACCCAGTGGATGCGAGTACGGACATTGGCACGTTGAGTTATGCAGAACAGCTCTCGCTCCCTGGATACTCGTATGCCGACCATGTGGCGAAGAAAGAGACGCAGGGCCAATGCGACTTTGTACGGCCTTCACGGACTGAGGTCGCAGAATATCTGAGAGCGTACCCTGAAGCGGTGGGGATTGCAGGTGCCGTGTTTGCGGAGACTAGAGTGGACGATGTGCATCGGACGAAGGATGGCTTCGTCATTGGGTCTCTGAGTATCAAGTGCAAGCATCTGGTGCTTGCATCGGGTACTTTTAACGTCAACATACCACCGCCGACATCGCTCGCTCCTATCGCACAGCTCAATTCGATAGAGACGCCACTTTTGGTTATCGGATCTGGCTTCTCCGCAGCAGATGTTATCATATCAGCTCCGTCTACGCGTAGGATCGTTCACATCTTCAAATGGGCGCCCGAGAAAAGACCTTCACCCCTGCGCGGTTGCCACCACACTGCATATCCAGAGTATGCTGCTGTATATCGGCAGATGAAGATCGCAGCAGTGTCCTCGAACAAGACCAGAGCGGCCAAGTCGCCCATGACGCGACGCAAGTCCACTCCGTTCTTTACGAAGCGCGACTGGGATTTGTACGAAGGCATGCCCAATGCAGAGATTATCGATGTCTCACTGCCCGATAATGCAGGCACTGCAACGATCATTATCCGACTCACTTCCGGAGAAACGATCACAAGAGAGGTCGGTGGTCTCGACTACGTTGTCGGCCGACGAGGGACGCTCAATTTCCTGTCGAACGAGCTCCGTACCGAGATTCTCAGCGCCCCTGATCAAGTGACACCCGTGAACACCCAAGCCCTCATCTCAGGCCGCACCCTCCGTACAAAAGCCGAGACCTCCACAGAAGTAGCCAAGCACGTCTTCATCGTAGGTAGTCTGACGGGCGACTCCCTGATCCGCCACGCTATCGGTGGCTGCGTCTTCGCTGCTGGGCGGATCACGGATCACATACCTACAGATCATTCCCCGGACAGCACGCCGAGCCCAACTTCGTCGACACCTCGGTCGGCGTCGCTGTCGGACTCGGACTACACTGAACGGCTGGAGCTGAAGAGGACGACGACTGGAGAGCGAACAAATGGTCATGCGGATTTGCATCTTGATCGGCGGAAATTGACGAAGAGCGTGGAGGTGGCGCATGAGGAGAATAGGGTGTGGGTTGGCTCGGGGTGGTGGGCTGGAGGATTGGGACCGAGTACGACATGATGAGAGGATAACCAGTGAATACACATTTAGATATCTAATTTATGCTCGCAGTCCTCTTGCGACCAATGCTACGTGACACTGAGGTTGGTGGTGGCCACGTAAGGCTTTTCAACCATATACGAGATCTCACTTGGTTTGCAAGCCATTGTAAATCAAGTCAGAACACTATGCACAATCCACGGCGTTCTGACAGTCTAGTGAAGCTCTCCAAGCAGGAAAATGAACCGTGTCTCGAGCGGCCGAGACAGCCTTGCATACGATCGCGCTAGTGCTCGATCATGCATCTTGTCGTTCACCGCTAACCGTCTAGAACCCCGCCGCCATTCGACACCTGTGACTTATATTAGTTCCAACATGGCAGCCTTTCTGTGCAGCTTCGCCCGCAGCCGGCGACGCTCCTGCATTCGCATCATCTGAGAATATTAGTGACGGTCGTGATTGCCTTTCGTGTAAACATCCGCGGGGTATCGTCAACGTCATATCGACCTTTACACATCAGCACACCTACGCCGAAAGCGCCACCACGAAAGTCTCACCAGACCTCTGAGATGGCGCAAATATCCAACCTCACGATGCCACCGCGCTTCGGCATCGAGCTCGATCGCACCGACCCCGGCGTGCCGTTCCGGGCATCGCAGTCCCACATCCACCACACATGGGCCCGCACCTTCCACTCCCGCCCCGAGCTGTATATTCGACCGCAGAGTCTCGCAGAGATACAAAAGGTCGTCACGCTTGCGCGCCGAATGCGGCGGCGCATCGTGACTGTAGGATGCGCGCATTCGCCCTCGGACTTGACCTGCACCTCTGGCTGGATGCTGAACCTCGACGACTTCAAAGAAGTGCTGAAAGTCGATGAAAAGGGGCAGACGATGACAGTGCAGGCTGGAATACGGCTGCATGATATGAACCTTAAGGCGAAAGAGTATGGACTGACGATGCCGAATCTGGGCTCGATTGATGAGCAGTCGCTGGCTGGAGCTATTGCGACGGCTACGCATGGCAGTTCGATGGACCACGGACTGCTCTCAGATCGCGTGCAGAGTCTGCGAATTGTGTTGGCCAACGGACAGGTGGTGAAATGCTCCGCTACACAATCGCCAGACTTGTTCCGTGCAGCGCTGGTATCGCTGGGCGCACTGGGCATCATCGTCGAGATTGAGTTCCAGATGGTCGAAGCTTCAAGCGTGGAGTGGACACAAACAATACGGCCCATAGAAGACGTACTCGCAGACTGGAACAACGGATTATGGACAACCAACGAATTCACACGAGTCTGGTGGATGCCTTACATGAAGCGCGCCATCGTGTGGCGAGCGAACAAGACCACGAAAGCCCACATGAAGCCGGCATATAACTGGTATGGAGGAAATGTCGGGTTTCATACCTACCACATCCTGCTCTGGATCTCGCAATATGTCCCAAGGTTCTTGCCAACAGTCGAGTGGTTCGTCTTCGGCATGCAGTACGGTTTCAAAGACAACACAACCATCACCGCCATCGGCGAGCAACGCACGGAACTCCTGATGAACTGCCTGTACTCTCAGTTCGTCAATGAATGGAGCATACCGCTGGACAAAGGCCCCGAGGCACTAACGCGCCTAACGAATTGGCTACACGGCGACGAACACAGCTCCGGCATCCCATTCAGCACAAAAGGCCTGTACGTCCATTCGCCCATCGAAGTCCGCGTTGCGAATACGCAAGGAAGAGAACCGCGTCCATACCTCGACACCTCATACCCAGACACACCAGCTCTCTACCTCAACGCCACGCTATACCGCCCATACAACCAAGACCCGCCCTGTCGTGAGCGGTACTACCAAGCCTTCGAGCATCTAATGAAAGAATACAACGGCCGCCCGCACTGGGCCAAGAACTTCCAGAGTGTCGACCACGCATATCTCTCATCTGTATACGGCTCCGACCTCGAAGACTTCAACCGCGTGCGCAACGAAGTCGATCCCGAAGGCATGTTCCTAGGCGCATGGCACCGGCGCACCATCCTGCCCTCGAAAACAGACATGCCCATCTTCCCGCTGGAAGAAAAAGAAGTCGTGCGCAAGGACAGGCGGAGTGGAGGCGTCGACTGGATTGGCGAGCAAGCGCGGTGGTGGGATGGCGGTGTTGATGTATTTGAAAAGGCGGATAGTGAGAGTGGGGAATCTTTTGATTTGATGGCGGGCGCGGAGGCGGAGAATAGTGTGTTGTTTGAGGGGGCGGATAGGGATGTGGAGGTTTTTGGGACGGAGGATATGGGGGAGGTGAGGGGGAGGATGAGGGAGGGGACGGGGGAGGGGTTGTTTGGTGCGAGTGTGTTTGAGAAGATGTAGGTGGTGGACTGGTGTTTTTGCCTATCATCGTCGGCTTTAAGGGTTTCATCTCCTCTTCTGAGCTAATACAAAACATGCAAGCAGAGCTGAGCTGGATCATACTGTAGTGCTGGCCTATCGAACTGTCCACATACTAGGCACTCGAATACCACTATCCTTCTCATCCATGTTGATGTTTGAGTCTGATAATTCTATGCTTTTGAAAGCCTCCCGAAGCACGGTCCCTTTCGAGCTCCTCTGTCTAGCGTGGCGAAACGTTGGTATGCCCCTGCGGCAGATTGATTTTATGAGGCGCATCTTGTGTTCAGCTTGAGCCGTTGTTGTTATCTGAGTCACATCACAAATATCGTCGTCTCCCGCTTCAGCCCCTTTGAGTAGCACATTCACCCACTGATGCAAGAGCACGTGATTCACGTCCAACACGCGCTCATTTCACCTTGCCTTGTCGCAAATTACTAGCATTGAAGAAGAAGAAGAAGAAGAAGAAGAAGCGACTTCTTGGGGGGAGAAGGGGCTTGAGATGGGGCTGGGAAAGGAACTTGACTGAATTTGATTGCCTAGGTGATGGGAATTACCTTCGTAATGACTGAAGTCTTTTCTCGAGGTCAGGTACCATCGGCCTGGAATAGAATGAAAGAAAGACGAAAAACAAAATTAACCATCCTTCACCCTGACCCTCACCCCCCTCTCTTCCCTCCTCC
>Ga0265797_10008170_pt1 | contig 14045 bp, 13 predicted proteins | sample P2T30metagenome_FD_192433 | JGI IMG/M metagenome (GOLD analysis project Ga0265797, IMG submission 192433) | Plant litter microbial communities from East Loma Ridge, Irvine, California - P2 T30 | ecosystem: Environmental > Terrestrial > Plant litter > Unclassified | place: USA: California... | reverse complement strand
TCTGGACCGTGTCTCAGTTCCAGTGTGGCTGGTCGTCCTCTCAGACCAGCTACTGATCGTCGCCTTGGTGAGCCTTTACCTCACCAACTAGCTAATCAGATATCGGCCGCTCCAGGAGCACAAGGCCCGAAGGTCCCCTGCTTTCATCCTTGGATCGTATGCGGTATTAGCGTAACTTTCGCTACGTTATCCCCCACTCTTGGGTACGTTCCGATATATTACTCACCCGTTCGCCACTCGTCAGCGGAGCAAGCTCCCTGTTACCGTTCGACTTGCATGTGTAAAGCATGCCGCCAGCGTTCAATCTGAGCCAGGATCAAACTCTTCAGTTCAATCTCTGTTTGTTGACTCTTTCGAGTCACCCTGCATTGCTGCAGGGGTCGCTCACTCAAAATACTGACCGTTATCTCATTGCTGAGACAACGTTAATACTTTTTGTGAACATTTGATAATTTAAGTAATCAAGAACCGAAGTTCCTGGCACCTTCATCAAACGCCCACACTTATCGACTGTTAATTTTTAAAGAACTTTATTCGGTACTGCATCATCTGCTGTTTGCTTCGAAGCGTTGTGTTCGTCAGCAGCAGAGAAGAGAGAGTATGAAGCGTTTTCTAAATCTCGTCAACCCTCTTTTTCTTCCTTCGTTTTCGCTGCTGTGAAGCGGCGTCTGCGTTGGAGGAGCGAAACTATAGCAAAGCGGCCATCGTCTTGCAATGGGTTTCGATTGTGATATCGTTGCCGCCGACCAAGCTGACCATCCCTCTATATATCACCATGCTGATTCCTTCGATCGCCCCGGTAGCCAACGCTGCACTGTCCGAATCCCTGGCCAATGCCATCAATAACAAGACCAAACCGCTCGGCAGCCTGGGGCGCCTGGAATCGCTCGCCGCCCAACTGGGCCTGATCCAGGGCACGACGCAAGTCCGGATCGACCAGCCAGCCATCCTCGTGTTCGCAGGTGACCACGGCGTCGTCGCTGAAGGCGTCTCTGCCTACCCGCAGGACGTCACCTGGCAGATGGTCGAGAACTTCCTGTCCAATGGCGCCGCCATCAATGTCTTCGCCCGTCAGAACAACTGCGCGCTGCACGTGGTCGACGCCGGCGTCAATCACCACTTCGGTACCCGCACCGGCCTGGTCGACCGCAAGGTCGCCCCAGGCACCCGCAATTTCGCACGCACTGCGGCGATGAGCCCCGAACAGTGCGCGACCGCGCTCCAGCATGGCATGGACCTGGTGCGCGACCTGCCCGGCAACGTCGTCGGCTTCGGCGAGATGGGCATCGGTAACACGACCGCCGCCGCCGCACTGATGCACAAGCTGACCGGCCAGGCGCTGGCGCGCTGCGTCGGCGCAGGCACCGGCCTGTCGCGCGACGGCATCCTGCACAAGGAGCAGGTCATTGCCGCTGCCGTCGCCCACCATGCGCAGGTGCGCGAACCGCTCGACGTGCTGGCCACTTTCGGCGGCTTCGAGATCGCCATGATGACCGGCGCAATGCTCAAGGCGGCCGAACTGCGCAAGGTGCTGCTGATCGACGGCTTCATCGTCACCAGTGCGCTGCTGGTCGCCGCCCGCCTGCAGCCGGCGATCTTCGACTACTGCGTGTTTTCGCATACCTCCGGCGAGCATGGCCACGCGCTGCTGCTCGACCAGCTCGGCGCGCGCCCGCTGCTCGACCTGGGCCTGCGCCTGGGCGAAGGCACCGGCAGCGCACTGGCCCTGCCGCTGCTGCACGCCGCCGCCAACTTCCTGAACGAGATGGCGACCTTCGCCTCGGCCCAGGTCAGCGAACGCTCGGCATGATGCACCAGCTGCGCCTGTTCTTCATCGCCCTGCAGTTCTTCACGCGGCTGCCGATCCCGCGCTGGGTGGGGTTCGAGCAGTCGTGGCTGAACCACGCGTCGCGCTACTTCGCCCTGGTCGGTATCGTGGTCGGCGCCATCGCCGCCGCCGTGTACGCGCTGGCCGCCCTGTGGCTGCCCGCGCCGGTCGCCGCGGTCCTGTCCACCGCCGCCACCATCTATCTCACCGGCGCCTTCCATGAAGACGGCTTCGCCGACACCTGCGATGGCCTGGGCGGCGGCATGACGAAGGAGCGCGCGCTCGAGATCATGAAGGATTCGCGCGTCGGCGCGTATGGCGCGATCGGCATCGTGTGCATGCTCGGCGCGAAACTGGCGGCGCTGGCCACGCTGCCGCCGTCCAGCGCCATCGGCGCCCTGCTGCTGGCCCATCCGCTGTCGCGTCTCGCCGCCACCTCGCTCATCTGGCAAATGGATTACGCGCGCAGCGAAGGCAAGGCCAAGCCGCTGGCCGTGCGCATGAGCGCCGGCGAATTCGGCATCGCCACGCTGACCGTCGTGCTGGCCGCGCTTGGCGTGCTGGCCTTCAGCCTGCTCGACCTGGCGGCAATCGGCGCCGCCCTCGTGGCGACCATCCTGGCCACCCGCTGGCTGGCGCGCAAGTTCACCCGACGCCTGCAGGGCTATACGGGCGACTGCCTCGGCGCCGTGCAGCAACTGGCCGAGGTAGCGATCTATATGGCGGTGCTGGCCACGCTCGGCCACGGCGCACTGGCCTGATGCAGCTGCACCTGGTGCGCCATCCGGCGCCGGACGTCTCGTCCGGCTACTGCTACGGTCGCACCGACCTGCAGCCCGACGCGGCGGATACCGCACGCGTACTGGCCCACCTGCGCCACGCTGGTCTCGATACGCTGCCGGTCATCTCCAGCCCCCTCGCCCGCTGCGCCGCACTGGCGCGCGCACTCGCACCGGCGCCGGCCTTCGACGCCCGCCTGGCCGAAATGGACTTCGGCGCCTGGGAGCTGCGCAGCTGGGACGAGATCCCGCGCGTGGAGGTCGACGCCTGGAACGCCGACCTGCTCGACTACCATCCCGGCGGCGGCGAAAGCGTGATGGAGGTCGCCACGCGCGTGGCCGCCTTCCATGCCGACATCCTGCACGCCGCACCTGACGCAGCGCTGGTAATCTGCCACGCCGGCACGATCCGCCTGCTCGCCGCCCTGCATGAAGGCGGCCCGGTACGCGCGGCGGCGCACCGGGCGGCAGCCACGCCGCACCGGATTGCCTACGGCGAAGTGATGCTGCTGAATCGCTGACAACCCCTTATAATGCGGGGGTTTTGGTGCTCGCCCCTGCGCTCGCAGGTGCAGTTAAACGGGAAACACGCAGCTCCTCCCGGAGTGAACGTGTGCTGCCCCCGCAACGGTCAGCAAGTGCCGCGCCCTTTTGGGTCCGCGGCGAACCGTCTCCTCATACCACTGTGCGGTGCATGCATGGGAAGGTTGGACGGCCATACTTGCCAGCCCGGATACCGGCCAAAAGGTGGACCGCGCCGCGCGCCGTCCTTTCAATCTGGCCTACGGGGACGTCGGCTGGTTGCCCTTGATTAGAAACAGTTCATGAATTTTCCAGTAACCCGCACGGCAGCCGCCGTGTCGTTCGCCCTCGCCATCGCGTCGTCCAGTGCGTCGTTTGCCGCACATGCCGATACCACCCCGGCCGACACCGTCGTCGTGACCGCGACCCGCACCCCGCAGCGCGCCGCCGACGTGATCCCCGACACCACCGTCATCCACGCCGAGGAAATCCGGCGCTCGGGCGCCGGCTCGGTAGCCGACATCCTGCAGCGCCAGCGTGGCGTCGAGATCGTGCGCAACGGCCCGGCCGGCGCATCGACCAGCGTCTACCTGCGTGGCGCCAACAGCAACCAGGTCCTGGTCCTGCTCGACGGCGTGCGCCTCGGTTCGTCCACCACCGGCTCGGCCGCCTGGAACGCCGTGCCGCTGGCCGCCATCGAGCGCATCGAGATCGTGTACGGCCCGCTGAGCACCCTGTACGGCGCCGACGCCATCGGCGGCGTGATCCAGATCTTCACCCGCAAGGGCGAAGGCGCGCCGGCAGTCACCGCGTCGGTCGGCGCCGGCAGCGACGCTACCCGCCAGGTTGACGCCGGCGTGTTCGGCACCAGCGGCGGCCCGAATGCGGTGAGCTACGCCTTCAGCGCCGGCTACGAAGACGCGGACGGATTCTCGGCCACCCGCCCGGGCGCCTCGGGCCACAACCCGGACGACGATGGCTACCGCCGCCGCAACGCCAACGGCCGCGTGTCGATGGTGATCGCACCGGGCCATGAAGTCGGCGCCCAGTTCCTGGCCAGCCGCCTGTACAGCCAGTACGACAGCAGCGGCGCCGCCAGCTTCGACGTGCACAACGACCAGGAACTCAACTCCACGGCCGTATTCATGACCAACCAGATCCTGCCGAACTGGCGCAGCACCGTGCAATACGCGCGCTCGGAAGACAAGTCGGGCAGCTTCACCAGTACCAGCACCAGCCAGATCGACACCCGCCAGGACGACTTCACCTGGCAGAACGAGATCGCGATCGGCCAGGACACGCTGCAGCTGCTGTACACGCACCGCAAGGAAGAAGTGCCGACGATGGTCAGGTCGCGCATCACCAACTCGTATGCGGCGGCCTACTCGGCCCGGCGCGGCGCCCACCTGGTCGACGTCAGCGCGCGCCAGGACCGCTCCGTCTACGGCAGCCAGAATACCGGCGCGGCCGGCTATGGCTACGACTTCGGCAACGGCCTGCACGCCACCGCCAGCATCGGCACGAGCTTCCGCGCGCCGACCTTCAACGAGCTGTACTTCCCCGGCTACGGCCTGGCCACCAACCAGCCCGAGAAAGGCCGCAACCGCGAAGTCGGCCTGCGCTACGACGGCGACGGCTACCAGCTCGACGCCAGCTACTTCCACAACCGCCTGACCGACATGATCGTGTCGAGCACCCCGTGCCCGGACGGCATCAACCGCAGCTGCGCCTACAACGTCAACAAAGGCCTGCTGGAAGGCTTCTCGGTGGCCGGCAGCACCCGCCTGATGGGCGTGAACCTGCGCGCCAGCCTCGATTGGCAGGACCCGCGCGACGAGACCACCGGCAAGCAGCTGGCGCGCCGCGCCAGGCGTTTCGCCAATCTCGCCGCCGATTACACGCTGGGCACCGTCAAGACCGGCGCGGAAGTGACGCTGTCGGGCGAACGCTTCGACAACGCCGCCAACACCAACCGCCTCGGCGGCTATGGCCTGGTGAACCTGTACAGCACCTGGCAGTTCACGCCGGACTGGTCGCTGCTGCTGCGCGTGAACAACGTCGGCGACAAGGCGTACGAAACCGCGCGCTTCTATAACACCGCCGGCCGCACCTGGTTCGCGTCCCTGCGCTACGGCATCCGGTAAGCTATGCACCTCTCCCGCGGCCATGACCCGATGGCCGCGGGTTTCGAACAACCGTCAGGGCCAGCATGCAAGCATCCGTCCCGTTCCCCGTTTCGCTGCGCCAGCGCGCCGTCGTCATCGTCGGCGTGCTGCTGGTGTGCGCCATCGCCACCCTGCTGTTCGCCGGCATGACCGGTTCGATCCGGGTGCCGCCGGGCGAGATGCCGGACGCCCTGCGCCAGCTGGCGAATGGCCACGCCGAGTCGCTTGCCGCGTCGCTGCTGCAACTGCGCGCCGGCCGCGCACTGGTGGCCTTCGTGACCGGCGGTGCGCTGGCCCTGGCCGGCCTGATGATGCAGGCGCTGCTGCGCAATCCGCTGGCCGATCCGTATATCCTTGGCGTCTCTTCCGGCGCCTCGGTCGGCGCCCTGCTGGCGCTGCTGCTGATGGCCGCCACCCTGGTGGTCGATGCCGCCGCCCTGGCCGGCGCCATCGGTGTGGCCCTGCTGCTGTATGTCCTGGCGCGGCGCGACATGCGCGGCGGCAGCGCCGTCGAAGGCGGCGCCTCGATGCTGCTGCTGACCGGCGTGATCGTGTCGGCGCTGTGCGGTTCCCTGATCACGCTGATGCTGGCGGTGGCGCCCGAAGGCCGCTTGCGCACCATGGTGTTCTGGCTGATCGGCGACCTGTCCGGCGCGCCGCTGCGGCTGGCGCCCTGGCTGGTGCTGGGCGGCGCGCTGCTGTTTGCCATCCGCAACGCACGCGCCATGAACATGGTCGCGCTGCATGCCGAGAACGCGGTCACCCTTGGCGTGCGGGTCGGCGCGCTGCGCAAGGGCTTGTTCTTCGTGTCGGCGCTGCTCACCGCGAGCGCGGTCACCAGCGCCGGCTCCATCGGCTTCATCGGCCTGATCGTGCCGCACGCCTGCCGCTTCGCCTTCGGCCCCGACCACCGGGTGCTGATCCCGGCCTCGGTGCTGGCCGGCGGCGGCTTCCTGGTGCTGTGCGATACGCTCGCGCGCACGGTGGTGGCGCCGATGCAGCTGCCGGTCGGCGCCATCACCGCGATGATCGGCGCCCCGGTCTTTCTCTGGCAGCTGCACCGGCTGCGCAAATGACATGATCTCGACCCACGACCTGTCGCTCTCGATCGGCCAGCGCCTTCTTGTCGAAGCGCTGGACTGGTGCGCCGACGCCGGCCAATGCTGGAGCATCATCGGCCGCAACGGCGCCGGCAAGAGCACGCTGATGCGCACCCTGGCCGGCCTGCAAGGCGCCAGCCGCGGCGCGGTGCACATCCGCGGCCGGGCGCTGGCGTCCTGGCCGCTGGCCGACCTGGCGCGCGAACGCGCCTTCCTGGCCCAGTCGCGCCACGACGCTTTTGCCTACACCGCACTGGAGAGCGTGCTGTCGGCGCGCCACCCCTACCACGACAACCGTTACTGGGAAGGCAGCGATGACCACCAGGCAGCGCTGCGCGCGCTGGCCGCAATGGAAGTCGTCGACCTGGCCGCGCGCGACGTGCGCACGCTGTCCGGCGGCGAGCGCCAGCGCGTGGCGATCGCCGCCCTGCTGGCGCAGGAGACGCCGCTGCTGCTGCTCGACGAACCGGCCAATGCGCTCGACCTGGCGCACCAGGTGAGCGTCATGGGCCTGCTCGCGCGGCTGTGCCGCGACGGCGGCAAGACCGTGGTCATGATCGGCCACGACCTGAACCTGGCCTACCGCATCTCCACACACGTGCTGCTGCTGAATGGCGACGGCCGCTGGCTGGCTGGCCCGGTCGACACCATGATGCAGCCGGCGCTGCTGGGCGACTTCCTCGGCCATCCGATCGAGATGGTCGAACATGGCGCACGCCGCATCTTCATCCCCAAGGAGGACACCGCATGAACGACCTGACACCCGAACAGACCGCCGCCCTCAATGAGCGCCACCGCGTGCGCATGGAGCGCAAGAAGGCCGTGATCGACGCCAAGATCGCGTCGGCCGACAAGGAAATCGGCATCATCATCGTCAATACCGGCAATGGCAAGGGCAAGAGCTCGAGCGCCTTCGGCATGGTGACCCGTGCGCTCGGCCACGGCATGAAGGTGGGCGTGGTCCAGTTCATCAAGGGCGCGATCGCGACCGGCGAAGAGACCTTCCTGCGCCGCTTCCCGGACGAAGTGAGTTTCCATGCGATGGGCGAAGGCTATACCTGGGAAACCCAGAACCGCGAACGCGACATCGCCAAGGCACTCGAGGCGTGGCAGATGGCCAAACGATTTTTATCTGACCCGGCGATCGGCATGGTGGTGCTGGACGAGCTGAATATTGCGCTCAAGCACCGCTATCTGGACGTCGACACCGTCATCGCCGACCTGCTCGACCGCCCGGTGATGCAGCACGTGGTGATCACCGGCCGCGGCGCCCCGCCCGAGCTGGTCGCGGTGGCCGACACCGTCACCGAGATGAACGTCGTCAAGCATGCGTTCAAGGCCGGCATCGGTGCGCAGGCGGGCACCGAATGGTGACGCCGGCGCATCCGGGCGCGCGGGTAGTGATGGTCGCGGCGATGTCGTCGGGCCAGGGCAAGACCACCGTGACGGCGGCGCTGGCACGGCGCCTGCACAAGCTGGGCAAGCGGGTGCGCGTGTTCAAGTGCGGGCCTGACTTCGTCGACCCGATGCTGCTGGAAAGCGCCTGCGGCGCGCCGGTCTACAACCTCGACCTGTGGATGGTTGGCCGCGACGAATGCCGCCGGCGTTTGCAGGAAGCGGCGCGCGACGCCGATGCGATCCTGGTCGAAGGCGTGATGGGCCTGTACGACGGCGCGCCGTCGAGCGCCGACCTGGCGCGCGAATTCGGCATCCCGGTGCTGGCCGTGCTGGATGCCTCGGCAATGGCGCAGACCGCCGGCGCGGTGGCGCAAGGGCTGCGCGATTATGGTCCGGTGCAGCTGGCCGGCGTGGTCGCGAACCGCATCGCCAGCAGCGGCCATGCGGCGATGGTCAAGGAATCGCTGCGCGACATCCCGCTGATCGGTACACTGCCGCGCCAGCAGCACGCACTGCCCGAGCGCCACCTGGGCCTGGTGCTGCCGGGCGAAGTCGAAGAACTGCACCGCATCCTCGATGCGCTGGCCGACAGCATCGAGTTCGACGCGGCGGCGTGGGATGCACTGCCGCTGCTCGCGCCTGCGCCGTCCGTAGCAGCGCCTGTGGAACAGCTGCTGGCCGGGCGCACGGTCGCGATCGCGCGCGACCCGGCCTTCGGGTTCGTGTATCCGGCGAACGTCGACCTGCTCGAGGCCATGGGCGCGCGCATCACGTACTTCGCACCGCTGTCGGATGATCCCGTGCCGGACGATGCCGACGCGGTGTACCTGCCCGGCGGCTATCCGGAACTGCACTGCGCTGCACTGACCGCGGCCACGCGCTGGCGCGACTCGATCCGCGCGGCGCACGCCCGCGGCGTCACGATCGTGGCCGAATGCGGCGGCATGATGGCGCTTGCCGATGGCCTGACCGACATCGACGGGCGGCGCTGGGACATGGCCGGCGTACTGCCGGGCGAAGTCACCATGCAGAAGCGCCTGGCCGGACTGGGCATGCACGCGATGCCGACGCCTGACGGCGCTGAAATTCGCGGCCACACCTTCCACTATTCGCTGCTCGCCACCGCAGTCACGCCACAGGCGCATACGGTCCGCCAGCGCACCGGCGGCCAGGGCGAAGCCGTGTACCGGGTCGGCTCGCTGACCGCGTCCTACTTCCATGGCTACTTTCCGTCCCATCCGCGCGCGGCCGCCGCGCTGTTCGGAGGCGGACAGTGAGCGCCACCCTGGTCCTGGGCGGCGCCCGTTCGGGGAAAAGCGCCCATGCCGAGGCGCTTGCCCTGGCCTCGGGCAAGGAAGTGGTGTACATCGCCACGTCGCGCGCCGGCGACGGCGAGATGGCGCAGCGCATCGCGCACCATCGCGAACGTCGCCCGGGCGCGTGGATCACGGTCGAAGAAGAGCTGGCCCTGGCCGCGGCCTTGCGCACGCACTGCGCACCGGGACGCGTGGTGCTGGTCGACTGCCTGACGCTGTGGCTCAGCAACCTGATGTTCTGCGACGGCCGCACCTACCCCGAGGTCGGTGCGCTCGACCTGCCGGCGCGCTTCCACGACGAGCGCGCGGCGCTGCTCGCGGCGCTCGACGACGGCCTGGCCGGCGACGCGATCTTCGTGTCGAACGAAGTCGGCATGGGCATCGTGCCGTGGGGCGCGATTTCGCGCAGCTTCGCCGACGAAGCGGGACGCCTGAACCAGGCGGTGGCGGCGCGCGCCGAACGCGCGGTGTTCGTGGCCGCCGGCTTGCCGCTGGTGCTCAAAGGTGCGCCGTGTTGACGGGTTTGCCAATGTCGCCCGTCGCGCTGCTGCTGGTGGCCGGAATCGCGCTCGACCTGCTGCTGGGCGAGACCCGGCGCTGGCATCCGCTGGTCGGCTTCGGCAGGCTGGCGTCGTTCATCGAACGCCGCCTCAATCGCGGCCGGGCGCCCTTCGCGCGCGGCCTGCTGGCCTGGTTGCTGGCGGTGCTGCCATTGACCGCGATCGCCGCTCTTGCCACCGACCTGGCCGGCCCGTGGCTGCACGCGCTGCTGCTGTACTTCTGCATCGGTCTGCGCAGCCTGCGCGACCACACCATGCCGATCTACGCGGCGCTGCGTGACGGCGACCTGGCGCAGGCGCGCCTGCTGACCGCGCGTATCGTCAGCCGCGATACCGCCAGCGCACAGGAAACCGACCTGGCCAAGGCCAGCGCCGAATCGCTCCTTGAAAACGGCAACGACGCCGTATTCGGCACGCTGTTCTGGTTCGTCCTGCTGGGCGGGCCGGGCGCCGTGCTGTTTCGCCTGGCGAACACGCTCGACGCGATGTGGGGCTATCGCAGCGCGCGCTTCAACCTGTTCGGGCGCTGCGCGGCGCGCATCGACGATGGACTCAATTACCTGCCGGCGCGCCTGACCGCGCTGTCATACGTGATGCTGGCCGGCGCCGGCCGTGCGCGCGCCTGGCACTGCTGGCGCACCCAGGCCCCGGCCTGGACCAGCCCCAACGCCGGCCCTGTCATGGCCAGCGGCGCCGGCGCCCTGGGCGTATCGCTGGGCGGGGCCGCGGTCTACGACGGCGAAATCGAACAGCGCCCGCCGCTGGGCGCAGGGCCGGCCGCGAATGCGACCGACATCCTGCGCGCCTGGCAGCTGGTACTGCGCACCACCGCGCTGTGGGTGGCGGTGCTGTGCACGGCGGCGCTGCTGGTGGCAATTGGAGCGCCGCATGCTTGAACATGGCGGCAACCTGCGCGAGGCCGCACTGCGGTATGTCCGCGACGACTGGATCGACCTGTCGACCGGCATCAACCCGCACGGCTATCCGGCGCATGCGCCCTCGCCTGCGGCCTGGCATCGCCTGCCCGAGCCGGATCCGGCGCTCCTGGCAGCAGCGTGCACTTACTATCGCGCGCCACAGTTGCTGCCGGTGGCCGGTACCCAGGCCGCGATCCAGGCCCTGCCCCGCCTGCGCGCACCATCGCGCGTGGCGGTGTCGGCGCCCTCGTATGCCGAACACGCGCATCACTGGAGCCTGCATGGCCATGTACGCACGCTGGTGCCGTATGCGCAGCTCGATGCGGCGGTGGACACGCACGATGTGGTGGTGGTGGTCAACCCGAACAACCCGACCGGCGAGTCGATCGTCCCCGAAGTACTGCTCGACTGGGCCGCGCGCCTGCATGCGCGCGGCGGCTGGCTGGTGGTCGACGAGGCGTTCGGCGACACCTCGACGGCGCTGAGCGTGACCTCTCATGCGGCGCAGCCCGGGCTGATCGTGCTGCGCTCGGTCGGCAAGTTCTTCGGCCTGGCCGGGCTGCGGCTGGGCTTCGTCGGCGCCCACGAGCGTCTGCTGGCGGACCTGGCCGACCTGCTGGGGCCATGGACCATCAGCGGTCCGGCCCAGGAAATCGCGCTGCGCGCACTGTCCGACACCACGTGGCAAAAGGATACCCGCGCCTATCTGCGGCATGCCGGCTACCGCATGGCGCAACTCTTGATGACGCACGATATCGCCAGCGCCGGCACGCCGCTGTTTCGCTGGTGGCCCGAGGCCGAACCCGAGGCGTTTCATGCGCACATGGCAGCGCGCGGCATCTGGTGCCGGCTGTTTACGGATGCGGCGCGCGGGATCCGCCTGGGATTGCCCGGCCTCGAATCGGACTGGCTGCGCCTCGAACAAGCACTTCACGAATGGAGCAATGGATGAAACAAGCGATGCTAGCCGCCCTGCTGGGCACAATGGCATGCGTGCAGGCGCACGGCGCGATCACGGTCAAGGACGATGCCGGCCTGACGGTCACGGTCGACAAGCCGGCAATGCGCGTGGTGTCGGTCGCGCCGCACGTGACCGAGCTGCTGTTTGCCGCCGGCGGTGGCGAGCGCATCGTCGGCGCCGTGAACTACAGCGATTACCCGGAAGCGGCCAAGCGCATCACGCGCATCGGTTCGAACCGCGAGATCGACATGGAACTCCTGATCTCGCTGAAGCCCGACCTGATCGTGGCCTGGCGCCATAACAGTTCGGCGCGCCAGATCGAGATGGTGCGCCAGCTTGGCGTCCCGGTATTCGAAAGCGATCCGCAGACACTCGACAGCATCCCCAGCAGCGTGCTGCGCCTGGGACAGCTGATGGGCACCGACGCGGCCGCGAAAATCGAGGCGGCGCAGCTGCGCGAGAAGCTGGCCAGCCTGCGCGCCCAGTATGCCAACCGGTCGCCGGTGCGTACCTTCTACCAGGTGTGGGACAAGCCGCTCTACACGCTGAGCGGGAAGCACATCATCACCGATGCGATGCACCTGTGCGGCGGCGAGAACATCTTCGACAAGCTGACCGTGACCGCGCCGATCGTCACGCTGGAAAGCGTGCTGCAGGAGAATCCGGAAGTGATCATCGCCACCGCCGAGAAGAACTACGGCGGTGTCGCGCTGTGGAAGCCCTACGGTACGCTGCAGGCGGTGCGCAGCAATAACCTGTTCACGCTCGACGGCCACCTGCTCAACCGCGCCGGTCCGCGCATGATCCAGGGCACGGCGGCGATGTGCGAAGTGCTCGAGCAGGCGCGCCAGCGCCGCAAGAAATGAGCGTCTTTCCCTACCGGACCCTGATGGTACAGGGCACGACCTCGGACGCCGGCAAGAGCACGCTGGTGGCGGCTCTGTGCCGCCTGTTGAAGCAGCGCGGCGTGAAGGTGGCGCCGTTCAAGCCGCAGAACATGGCGCTGAACAGCGCGGTCACGCGCGACGGCGGCGAGATCGGGCGCGCCCAGGCGCTGCAGGCCATCGCCGCCGGCATCGAGCCGCACACCGACATGAATCCGGTGCTGCTCAAGCCATCGAGCGACATCGGCGCCCAGGTCATCATCCATGGCCAGGTACGGGCCGACATGAATGCGCGCGACTATCACCAGTACAAGCCGGTCGCGATGCAGGCGGTGCTGGAATCGCACGCGCGCCTGCTGGCGCAGTACGACAGCGTGATCGTCGAAGGCGCCGGCAGCCCGGCCGAGATCAACCTGCGCGACCGCGACATCGCCAACATGGGCTTTGCCGAAGCGGTCGACTGCCCGGTGATCATCGTCGCCGACATCGACCGCGGCGGTGTGTTCGCGCACCTGGTCGGTACACTGTCATGCCTGTCGGCGTCGGAGCGCGACCGCGTGATCGGCTTTGTCATCAACCGCTTCCGCGGCGACATCAAGCTGCTCGAGCCGGGCCTCGAGTGGCTCGAACGCGAGACCGGCAAGCCGGTGCTGGCGGTGCTGCCCTACCTGCACGGGCTGTATCTGGATGCCGAGGATGCGGTGCAGGCGGCGCAGGCGAGCAAGGGCGCGTTTCGCGTGGTGGTTCCGGGCTTGCCGCGCATGAGTAATCACACCGACTTCGATGCGCTGCGCGCGCATCCGGACGTTGACCTGCGCTTCGTGCGCGAGGGCGAAGCGATTCCGGCAGCGGATCTGATCATTCTCCCGGGTAGCAAGAACACGCGCGGTGACCTGGCGTGGCTGGAAGCGCAAGGTTGGCGGGCGCCGATCGCGCGCCATTTGCGTTATGGCGGCAAGGTCATCGGCGTGTGCGGCGGCTTCCAGATGCTGGGACATTCGGTTCAAGATCCGCATGGCGTGGAAGGCGCGCCTGGCATGTCGGCCGGTCTCGGACTACTCGATGTCGATACTGAACTTACCCGCGAGAAGCGCCTGGCCCGCGTAGAGGGCGTATGCGCGTTTGACGGCGGCAAGGCTGGCCAGCGCGTCAGCGGCTATGAGATCCATATGGGCGTGTCGCACGGCGCGGCACTGCACACACCTGTGTTTTCGATCGGCGGCCGTCACGAAGGTGCGATGTCGGCCGATGGTCAGATCCTGGGAACGTATCTGCACGGCCTGTTCGATCATCCGGAAGCCTGCAGTGCCCTGCTGCGCTGGGCCGGATCACGCAGCGAGTACGTGGTCGATACCGCGCAGTTGCGTGAAGCGAGCCTCGACCGGATTGCCGAGAGCACGTCTGGTTTACTCGACCGACTGATGGCGTTGCGCAGCTAGCATCGATGGGGTATCCGGCACTGCGCTGCTTCTTCCAATGTATGTTGGCAACGCCCAAAGCAAAAAACCCCACCAAGATCACCTGGTGGGGTTTTTCTATATAACTAGCCTGACGATAACCTACTTTCACACTGGTTGCAGCACTATCATCGGCGCAAAGTCGTTTCACGGTCCTG